>ERZ1740058.1224-NODE-1224-length-13028-cov-8.214445_pt1 | contig 13028 bp, 8 predicted proteins | sample MGYA00581745_ERZ1740058 | MGnify/ENA primary metagenome ERZ1740058 (study PRJEB43018, sample SAMN04849742) | marine metagenome | isolation source: floating plastic debris | place: Pacific Ocean | collected 2008-08-30 | study: EMG produced TPA metagenomics... | reverse complement strand
TGCGTGGGCACCCGCCAGCAGCGCATCGCTGCACCGCTCGCTGTTGGAGGGCCCAGCATAGACTTTCACGCCATCGCTGGGTCGGTGCCAGCGGCGGATCGCCTCTTCCATCATCTCCAGCAGCGCCTCTGCGGGCCGCGGTGTCAGCGGGTTGTCGGCTGGCGCGTAACCGCCGTCGCCAATGTCGTCGTAGCGGCCATCAAACACGCGCAGCGCCAGGCTCACCCGCACCCCACTGCGCTGATAGGCCCGCGCGATGGGGGCGATCCCCGCAAGGCTCGCATTTTGCTCCGGCACGTGATCGACCACGCCTGTCGTCCCCAGCCGGGTCATATCGGCCACCGCCAGCGTGGTGACGGCCTCGATCTCCTCATCCGATCGGCCCACGGTGTCGGCCTGGTTGGTCCACATGAAGGTGGGGTGATCCATCCGGTCGGTGGTGCCGCGCGTGGCGGCCAGCGGCGAGTGGGTGTGCGCGTTGATCAGCCCTGGCGTCACAATCTCGCCGGCGGCATCCAGCACCGTTTCGCCGGGCAGAGGCGCCAGCGGCGCATCGCTGACGGCCGCAATCCGGCCCGCCTCAACCCGCAGCCAGACCGAGGCCAGCTGCCCGGCAGCGTCGATGTGCTGGGCACCATCAATGCGCAAAACACCCGCCGTCATGGGTACAACAGGTTGGGCAGAAACAGGCTGATCGCAGGCACGAACGTGATCACCATCAGCCCAAAGAACAGCACGCCGAGGCTCGGGAGCACCGCCCGCGCCACCGCCAACAGCGGCATCCCGGCAATCTGGCAGGCCACAAACAAATTCAGCCCGACGGGCGGCGTCAACATACCGATCTCCACATTGATCAGTGTGATGACGCCAAAGTGCACCGGATCGATGCCAACGCGCGCGGCCACCGGCTCCAAGAGCGGCGCCAGCACAATCACCGCTGAGGCCCCGTCCAAAAAGCAGCCGGCAACCAGCAGGATGAGGTTGAGGAGAAGCACAACAACGGTCGGCTCCTCGCTCGCCGACAGCAACAGCTGCGCCAGCTGTCGCGGGATGCCGTTGGCCGCCAGCAGCCAAGAGAGCGCCGACGCGCCTGCGGTGATGAGAAGCAGAGTTGCCGAGATGAGCCCGCTGGTAACCAAGATCGCCCGCATTTCGGACCACCCGATCTGTCGGTAGATGAAGACGCCCACCAGCGCCCCATACACACACGCCACGGCAGCCGACTCGGTCGGCGTGAACACGCCGCTATAAATGCCGCCCAGCAAAATGACTGGCAGCATCAACCCGAACACAGCTCGCCGAAATGCGCGCCAAATGGTGCCAAGCCCTGGCGGCGCAGAGAGTGCCATGCCGACCCGCAACGCGTAGCCAAAACAATAAAGTCCCAGCAGACCAGCCAAAAACAGTCCTGGCAGAATGCCGGCGGCAAACAGCTGGCCAATGGAGGTCCCCGTCACCGCGCCGTAGATGATGAGCGTGATCGACGGTGGGATCACCAACCCCAGCGAGCCCGCAGTGGTGACAAGGCCGACGGCAAACGGCTTGGAGTAGCCGGCGGAGATCATGACCGGGATCATGATGGTACCAATGGCTGCAAGTGTCGCTGGCGATGAGCCTGATATCGACGCAAAGAACACGCATGCGAGCACGGCCGCAAACGCGAGCCCGCCCGGAAACCAGCCCACCAGCGCCTCGGCAAGGTCCACCAAGCGCTGTGCCAAGCCGCCGACGCGCATCAACTCCGCCGCCAAAATAAACAGTGGGATTGAAAGCAGCGTGAAGTTATCGATCCCGGCAAACATGCGCTGGGCAACAACGCTGATCGGGATCGTGGTGGCCGTCGACAAGATGGTGAACGCTGTCAGCGCGAGCGCTGCGAAAATGGGCATCCCCACAAACAGCGCCACAAACAGCACAGCCAAAATGTTGAGGCTCATGTGCCGCCCGTCCAGGACAATTCGCTGGGCGCATCGGGCGGTGCGCTGGGCGGCAAAAAGGTCCGCGCAAACGCCTCCGTCAGCCGCGCAAAGAACATCACAGCCCCGATGGGGAGGCACAGATACACAATCCACATGGGTGTGCGCATGGCCGAGGAGACCTGCCCAAAGCCTTTCACGGTGGTTACGTGTTCAAGGCCAGCCACCAGCAGGAAAAGCGCAAACACCATGGCGCCCACATGCCCGGCGCGCATCGCGTAGATCGCAAACCGGCCCGGCAGAACCGACACCATCAGCCCCATGGAGATGTGGGCGCCTCGGGCGACACCCATGCCGGCGCCCAGAAAGCTCATCCACACAATTACATAGCGGACGAGCTCTTCAGCCCATGACAGCGATTCGTTGAACACATAACGCAGCACGACCTGCACGGTGATCACACTCACCACCGTCGTCATGGCGAGCACCATCATGAGCGCCTCAACCGGCGCCAGCACCCGGTCAAAGCCATCAAGAATTGAGCGCATCATCGAAGCAAAGCGGCGGCGTGCTGGCGCGCTACCAGAACGCCGCCGCCAGGATGTCCGTCGATCAGTTCATGGCTGCTTCGGCGGCCGCGTAGGTGCGGTCCAGCAGCTCTTGCCCGATCTCACCGGCGTAGTTCTCGTGCACCGCCTTGGAGGCCTCCACGAACGCGGCAATCTGCTCGTTATTCAGCTCGACCACGGCCAAACCGGCCTCTTCCATCTTGGTCTTCAACTCGAAATCAAGGTTGGCATTCAACTCACGCTGATAATCGCGCGCCTCTTCAATGGCCTCCTGCACAGCAGCCTGAAGCTCTTCAGGCATCGCGTCCCACTTGGCTTTATTCACAATAAACGCATAGCCAAGATACGCGTGGTTGGAGACGGTGAGATGCTCTTGAACTTCGTAGAACTTCATCTTGTCGATGGAGACAAATGAGTTCTCCTGCGCCTCAGCCACACCTTGCTGCAGCGCGTTGTAGACTTCGGCAAACGCGATGGGGATCGGGTTAGCACCCCAGGTCTCATACTGTTGGACAATCAGCGGGCTCGACATGGTGCGCATCTTGATGCCGGCCAGATCCGCCGGAGTTGCGATGGGCCGCACGTTGTTGGTGATTTGCTTAAACCCGCTCTCCCAATAGCCTGCGCCGTAAAGCCCCTGGCCGCTCAGCGTCGACAACAGCTCATCGCCAATGGGCCCATCCAAAATGGAGTACGCCGCGGCGGGCGTTGGGAAAATATAAGGCAGATCGAACAGCTGCATGCGCGGCTCGAACTGGCCAAGCTTCGCGGTCGGCGGGATCCCCATATCTACCGCACCGATCTGGATTTGCTCAATGATCTCGGTGTCATTCCCCAGCTCACCGGCAGGGAAAATTTCCACCGCCACCGCGCCGCCGGTCTTTTCATCCACTAGCTCGGCCAGTCGCTCGGCCGCCATGTGCGCCGGCGTGTCGGTGGTGAGGATGTGCGCAAATTTAAAAGTGAAGTCCTGGGCGTTGGCACTTACGGTGCCAATCAGCAAAATCGCTGCGGCTGCGCATGTCTTTATCGTCATGGTCCGTCCCCCGATTGTACACAAAGTGCACACGGTGCAACGCCCGTGCCATGCACAACGTCTGAAAAAAGATGCCCACGACCTGCCAAAGCCTCAGCTGGCATAAGAATTGGAGCCTGATGCCCATGGATACGCAGACACCATCGCGCACCGCTGGGGCCATCGGCGCCGCCCTCCCCAACCAGCGCTGGACCCGGCTGCTCCGCGGCCGCGGCCGGTTCGTCTCCAGCCACATGGCGCCACACTGCCTGCACGCTGTCATCGTCCGCGCCGAGGAGGCCAGCGGCACGCTGGACGCCATCGACACCGCCACAGCGGCCACGATGCCGGGCGTCATCGCCATCTTCTGCGCCGCCGATTTTGACGACATCTGCGAATCCTGGCGCGCCACCCACGCGTTTTTCGCCGACGCAAAGGTGCCAGCCGAGTTCGTCCTCGCCCGCAGCCGCGTTCATTATGTGGGCGAGCCGCTCGCCATCGTCGTCGCCGAAACTGAACCCCAAGCGCTCGCCGCGGTAGAGCATGTGTCGGTGACGCTCACACCAGCCCAAGCGCTCACCACCCCCACGGCCGCCCTCGCGCCCGATGCCGCGCCCATCCACGACGCGTTCGCGGGTGAGGACCACCCCAACCGTCACCTGCGCCTACAAAGCGGCGAACGGGGCGCTGGCAGTATCGAGCACCACGTCTCGCTCACCCTTGCCCGGGTCGCGCCGCAGCCGATGGAGACCCGCGCCGTTCTCGCCGACTACGACCCGGTTGAGCGCCGCCTGACAGTGCATCAATCCCACCAGCACCCCCACCAGATGCAGGACGTCTACGCCCGCCTGCTCGGCCTGCCGGAGCACCAGGTGCGCGTGGTGTGCAACGATGTGGGCGGCGCCTTCGGCATGAAGCAGCAGCTCCACACTGACGAGCTGGCGGCCGTGTGCGCCGCCGTCCGCCTCGGCCGCAGCGTATTTTTCCGCGCCAGCCGCAGCGAGAGCCTGCTTGCCGACGCACAGGCCCGCGACCACCGCATGGACGGCACCATTGCGCTGGACGAGGCCACAGGGCGCATCACCGGCATGACGGTGCATGATGTTTGCGGCGTCGGCGCGTTTGGCCAGTATCCCCGCACCAGCTTTGGGGAAGCCGGGATGGCGCACCGCCTGTTTGGCGCGCCCTATGCGCTGGATTGGTTGCGCGTCGATACCGAACTCGCCTTCCAAAACCGCGCCCCACTTGGCCACTATCGCGGCGTCGGCCATCCGGTGGCCTGCCTCCTCACAGAAGCGCTGATGGACAAAGCAGCCCACGCGCTCGGCGAAGACCCCATTGCGCTGCGCAAACGCCACCTCATAGACACGTCAGAAGGCCCGTTGACGACGCTGGGCGGCATCGGCGTGGAGCGCTTCCGCATGGCCGAATGCCTCGACGCCCTTTCCGATCGCCTCAGCCAGCAAGCCGCACCGCCCGATGACGGCCGACTGTGGGGCACAGGCGTCGCCTGCCTGTTGGAAATGATCGCCAACGGCTCCCGCTACTATGGCGAGGGCGGTGTCCGCATCGCCGCCACCGAGACCGCTGTGCTGCGCCTTGAGCCATCCGGCGTCCTGCGCCTTGCCGCCGGCCACACCGACCAGGGCCAGGGCGCCGATCAAACCATGGCGCAGATCGTGGCCGACCAGCTCGCCGTTCCGACCACCGATGTTGCCGTCGTCTCCGGCGATAGCGCGGCCTGCCCCTACGGCGGCGGCGCCTTCGGCTCCCGCGGCACCGTGGTTGCCGGCACCGCCGTGTACGGCGCCGCCAGTGAAATGCGCCGCCGCCTAATCGCCATTGCCGCGCTGCTCCACCAGACCGACCCGGCCGACCTCACACTCGATGATGGCGCTATACGCAAGATCGACGGCAGCCCGCTCATGACGGTGAACGAGGTGGCGCAGATCGCCCATTTCAAACCGCATCTGCTGCCCGCCGAGCACCAGTCTGCGCTCACTGTGGTGCACCGCCATGTGCCGCCGCCCGACGCCATGGTCGCCGCCGCCGCCTTCGCCGCCGTGGTCGCCATCGACCCGGACACCGGCGTGGTGGAGGTCGACCGCGTCATCGTCGCCCACGATTGCGGCACCGTCATCAACCCCGCGGCTGTGCAGGCCCAACTCACCGGCGCCGTCGCCCAGGGGTTTGGACAAGCGGTGCTGGAGGCGGTCCGCGTCGACGAAGACGGCCAACCGCTCACCGGCTCGTTCATGGACTACGCCATGCCGCGGGCCGACAATGCGCCTGTGGTGGAGGTCCTCCACCTGCCTCCTGTCCCAGGCGAGGGATTTTCGCCCCGCGGCGTCGGCGAAACCGGCACATCAGGCGCCCCCGCAGCCATACTCAACGCCATCAACCACGCGCTTGCTCCGAAGGGCGCCGCCATCGCTGAGCTCCCCGCCACCCCTCAGCTCATCTGGAAAAGCCTTCAAGAAAGTGCGGGCACGCCCTCACCTTATTGATGCGGATGTCTAGAGCACTTTGATCCATCCCGGGATCACCCGATGGCCCAGCGCACCCTCGTTCCCCATGCTCAACCCTCCAATGACGGGTCGCCTAACATCCTAGAAGACGCGGCAAGACGAGCGTGACCCCTGGAACGTACCTGATGAGAAGTTACGTCCCGATCAGAACGGCAAGAAATGACAACGGCGGCCGCACAACCGCCTCGATCGGGAGTTTGCTGAGACCGCACGCGACGAACAGGCAAACGCCGACCGGCCGTGCAAACAGCGAGATGGCAACATTTGCCGCAACGAAGATGCCGATGTGTCTAGCCCCCTTGGGCTGGGCCACTTTCCTGCCGTTTCCCTAATCGCGTTTCGGGCACTGGCGGTCGCATGTTGAGGCTCTGATGGGGGCGGACGCGATTGTATTGGCGGCGCCAGACATCAATGATGATCTGGGCCTGTCGGGTTGATGCGAACCATTCGGCGTTGAACACCTTCCGGCGCAGCGTGCCTTTAGAGCGCTCATTTTTTCCGTTCTCCCGGGTGAGCCAGGGGAGAAACGGATCGGCTCGTCCTCTCGCTGCTGTCATGTTTGATGAGAATCACGAGCCTGTTCCGGACGAGGCCTCCCGCGAGCGAGGGCGGCGGTCGGCTTCGGCCAATAGACGCACCGAGGCGTCCTGCGCCGGACGGGGGCCGTCCTGTACAGTGCTGAGGTTCGAATCATCGCGGGCCGCTGTCACGTCGTCACCGACTTCGGCAAGTCTTTCGGCGAAAGGCGCCAACGTTTCCTCCCGCCATGTCTTGGTCGCCGCTGTTATGGTTTTTTGCTCATATTGGGTCAGCAACTCTGCGTAGCTCATCGCGTCCGTGCCCACCGGCCTCTCGCGATAGGCTGCGGCATAGGCTTCCAGCCCACTTTCAAGCTCAGGCAAGACTGACATTGCGCGTCGCCAGCGGTTCTCCTTAAGATCAAACTCGTTCAAGAGCTTCTCGCCCGCCTCGCGGCCCAATTCAACAAGTGAATCAATGGTCTCTGGTGGCATCTCAAGGTTCATGCCGCCCTCTTTGCTCTCGTCAAGGCGGACTTCCACGGTGCGCTCGGCAAACCCGGGCAGCCCGAGCTGCAGGGTATCTTGCCAATCCTTGGCCGTGTTAAACATGGCAAAGAAAAAGGCGACGACGCCTGGGATCGGAGGGGTGGGCAGATCCGTGCTTTGCAGCGATCGTTGCAAAAGACGGACCCGCTCGTTGCCGTGGCGGTCCGGATCCCACGCGGCGAACGCCATGCCAAATGTGGGCCTGCGTGGCAGCCAGGAGTCGAACAGGTGGACGGGCATGTTTGACGAGATGCCGCCGTCTGAAAACACACAGCGCCGCCACAAACCATCGTCGCCTGCAGCGGTTTTAAGCTGGTAGTCGCGCCGCCAAAGCGGGATGGCTTGGATGAGGCCGGGAAAACTGAGCGAAAGCCGCGCCACCAGAAGCACCGGGAAGTCCTTTCCGATGCGAAGGGGGTAAAGGTCGTCAGGCCCGCCTTCTTCGGTGGCGTCCAATGGCTGCGCGTTTCCGACCAAGTATTTGACGACGCGCGCCGGGAAAAGTGCGTCGAAATCTGCCTTTGAGAAGAAGTGGTGCGCCGACTGTAGCGGCAACTGGAACGGCCGTTGCGAGGTAACGTCGGTGGTCATCGCTGCAATTTCGATACCGACGGCTTCCAATTGCCCAACGGTGAGAGGGTCTGCGGGCATGCCATCGCCGTCAACGTTGCCGGCGACCAGATCAATATTATCGGCAAGCCAGTCGGTTAGCCCTGGGCCTTTGTCGGGATCTTGGGTGATGCCGGGCAGCATGCCAAACCGGTTTGCCGGCAGTTCCTTGAAGATGAGACGGCCCAGAATGATGGCCGCCAGAACGATCGTGATCCCGGGACCGGCAATGAGCCCAGCGACGAGCCAGCCAAAGTCACTCAACCCTATCGCCGCTGCGGCGCCTGCAACGACCACGACGGAGCCAAGATAAAGGGGAACCAGACAAAGCGAGGCCGCCGCCATGATGATCCGGCTTAGCTTTGACGTGCCTTCCTTTGGGGTTGAGACGAAGGCAAGCAGCAGTTCGAACAGGCCTTTGAACGCTGGAGTGGGTTGCATGAGGTTTCTCATGCTGAGGGGCAATTCTCTTCCGATCGCCTCGATTTGCGCGAAGCCACTATCGTCATCGCTGTTCGGCGAGGCTTGCCGCCTCCGCTCAGCCGCTGCCGCCAAGGTTGCGGCGATTGCACCGGCCGAGGAGCCGCCAACACCGCGCAGTCGATAGCGTTTTGCAAGGCCCGTGACAGCAAAGGGATACACCACGCCTGACGTGATCCCGCCCTTCATTATCAAATCACATTCCGGTTTGGTTTGCACTTTCGAATACTCCTGAGATCTATAAATCCGCGCCCAAAATTTTGATTAGCTGTTCGATCAAAGCGACCACAGTTTTGCAACCACAGTAGTTTTACAGCAAGAATGTTGCTGTCCTTGGCCCCGTGGGTGGGTCGAGATTTCCTATAGTTTACGAATGGATTTCGCCATAGAGCAGCGCATCATCAGAGAATTTGTTGATCCAGTTCTTTTTTTGAGCTTTCGTATTCTTGTTCACCCATCCAACCACATTGACTTCGCTGCCATTGAAGTCGGCAAACTTGAGATGATTCGAAGCATAAACGTGATCCAACGCTGATGGTGACCAGTTGTCCTTTCCGTTCCACCAGGTATCTTCGTGGGTCTTGCTCAGCCGCCGCATCCCTGTGATCCTTGCACCCATTCTCTTGTCAACAAAGGACAGCTCTTCGTCACCAGTAATATCTGTGACGTTGTTATAGGGTGCACTCAAACCCATAGTGTTTATGTCGCCGAGCGCAACAAAATTAGATGGTCCACCGGGCGTTGCTCTGTCTATCGTTCGTTTCAGGCTTGCAACATGCGAGAACATGTCATCGCGAAGCCCCCAATCGCGTGGTGCAGGGAAGCTTTTCAGGTGAAGAAAAAGAAAACAGTATGTTTGTCCTGATGCTTCGACCGTCGCCAGCGCACCAGGGCGGAGTGACGGGACCTTCGACTGGAGTTCGTCCTTTTGCGTCACAAAGGCCGAAAATGTATTTCGGATTCCTACAAGTATCTCTGGAACGCCGGGGCTCTCAGTGATGGTGACAATGTAGCCGGGAAGTTTCTGGCGCATCGCATTAAAAACTGCGGCACCTTTGACCTCATAAATGCCGAAAATGTCAGGGTTTTGCGCTGCGATTAAGTCGACAACTCTGTCGACACGGCTTGCTTGGTTATGAAAATTCTCAACATTCCAAGATAGGAAAGAAATGACCTTAGCCATTGGGCATCTCCTACAAATATGACAAGCTACCCTCACTTGGATGGCGTTGTAACCCCGGGGCACGTCGGTACTGTTGTCCCATGACGATTCCAGGGGGTCGCGAATTGCAAAGCCGGGGTAGCCGCAGATGAGACACATTACGGAACCTGCGAAGAAGGTCAGCGTCATCCACGAAACGGACGTGATCGTTGTGGGGTCCGGTCCGGCGGGGCTCGCTGCAGCGCTGGCAGCGGCGCGGGCTGGGGTCGAGGTCGCGCTGGTTGAGCGGTTCGGCTGCTTTGGTGGCAACATTACCGCTGTCGGCGTGGAGGGGTTCGCCTGGTACCGGCACGAAAACACCGTTGAGGCCGGCGGGATCGGGCGCGAGTTTGAGGATCGGGCCAAGGCGATGGGCGCGGCGGTCCCGGAGAGCCAGTCGCTGAGCTACGAACTCGATAGCGAGGGCTTTAAGGTCGTGGCGGACCGCCTGGTGGAGGAGGCCGGCATCCACGCGATGTTGCACCGCCAGTTTGTGGCGCCGGCGATGGATGGCGATCGGATCATCGGCGTCATCACCGAATCAAAGGCCGGGCGCGAGGCGATCCTGGGCAAGGTGGTGATTGATGCGACCGGCGATGCGGACGTGGCGCATCGCGCCGGCGCGCCGACTTATATGACGCCGCGCGAGAAGATGATGGCGGCCTCCGTGATGTTCCACCTGGCCGGGGTCGACAAGAGCGCCTTTATGGCCGGGGTCCAGGCCGATCCGCAGACCTACCGCGATTGGGACGGTGGCGGCGAATGGCAGATCGAGACCTCCGGCAAGGAGGACGAGATGTTCTCTCCATTCATCAAGAAGCCGTTTGAGCGCGCCATCGAGGAAGGGCTGATCCCGCCGCACTTGAACACGATTGCGGGCACGTGGGGGGCCGTCCACGACACGGGCGAACTCACCTACATGAACCTCATCCACATGGACGGCGTGGATGGCACGGACCCTGACAGTCTGACCCACGGCGAGATTGAGGGGCGGCGGCAAGCGATGGTTGCCGTGGAGGCGTTGCGGCGGTTCATGCCGGGCTGTGAAGGCGCACGATTGCGCAATTTCGGGATGACGGTGGGCATCCGGGACACCCGCAAGATCGACGCCGCGTACAACATGACTGAAGCGGATGTGCGCGAACAGGGCCGGTTTGAGGACTCCATCGGCATCTACCCGGAGTTTATTGATGGCTACGGCGTTCTCATCCTGCCGACCACGGGCCGCTACATGCACATCCCCTATCGCTCGATGCTGCCGGGCAAAGTTGACGGCCTGATCGTTGCGGGCCGCTCATCGGGGGGCGACCGGATCGCGCATGCCGCAACGCGCAACATGTCCTGCTGCGCGGCGATGGGGCAGGGGGCTGGCGCGGCGGCGGCGCAGGTGGTGCGGACAAACCGTGACGTGCGCAACGTGGAGATCGGCGCGGTGCAGAAGGAGCTTGGCCGCCAGGGCGTTCGGGTTCACTGACCCGGCTTCATGGGTGGGTGGCGGAGCGGATTGCGTCTTCGACGATGGTGAGGGCTTGGTTGAGGTCGTCTTCGGAGATTGTCAGCGGGGGTGACAGGGTGAGGACGTTGCCCGCGCTCACCTTGAAGGAAAGGCCTTCGGCGAGACACCGGTAAAGGATGTGCTCGGCGCGATCTGGGTCTTGGGAGCGGGTGTCGCGGTCCGACACAATCTCGATGCCGAACATCAGGCCGCGGCCGCGGATGTCCCCCACGATGGGGTTCTCGTGCAGGCTGTGGTTCAGGCGGGCCATGGCGTGCCCCCCTAAGCGGTCGGCCCGTTCGGCGAGGCCTTCGTCCTCGATAATGTCGAGCGTTGTGAGGGCGGCGCGCGCTGTGACGGGGTTTTTCTCATGCGTGTAGTGGCCGATGGCAAAGTCGCCGGCGACATCAAGGTCGGCGCGCGCAAGGACGGCGGCGATTGGCAAAACACCGCCGCCAAGCGCCTTGCCGAGAACGATGATGTCCGGCGTGATCCCGTCGTGATCGTGGGCGAAGAAGCGGCCGGTTTTACCAAGACCGGTGGGGATTTCGTCCATGATGAGGAGCGTGCCCTGGGCGCGGGCGGCCGCCTCGACGGCCTGCCAGTAGTTCGGCGGGGGAACGACGGGGACGGCGCGCATCGGTTCCCCGACGACGGCGGCAATGTCGCCCTCACGCTCCAGGACGAAGCGGGCCATGTGGGCGCAGGCGAGACGGCAGGTCTCGGGGCCGGGGTGACCGTAGGCGCAGTGGTAGCAGTGGAACGGCGCGACGTGCTCCGCGCCGGGAAGGAGCGGGCCGGCGATCTTGCTGCGGAACGTCGCCTCGCCGCCGACGGAGGATGCGCCGAAGCCTGCGCCGTGGAACGAGTCCCAGAAGCTGAGCGTCTTGAAACGCCCCGTGGCAGCGCGCGCGATCTTCAGTGCGACCTCGACCGCATCCGATCCGCCGGTGGTGAAGAGGACTTTGGCGGGCCAGGGCGCGAGTGCGCCGAGCCGCTCCGCTAGCTCAACTGAGACTTCGTTGGTGAAGCGGCGGGGGGAGAAGGGCAGCGCGTCGAGCTGATCTTTGATGGCGGCGATCAGGCGGGGATGGCCGTAGCCGATGTGGTGCACGGAGTTACCGTGGAAATCCATGTAGCGGCGGCCGGCGGTGTCTTCGATCCAAATGCCCTCAGCTTTGGCGATGGTCGACGCGCACGGCGACGACAGGGACTGGTGCAAGAAGGCGTCGGCGTCGCGCTCCAGCAGCGCACGGGTTTGCGCATCGGTTTCCTTCGCAGCCCAGTCCGCCCGGGCCGCACTCGTGTTGGCGTCGCCCTCGGTGTGCTGCAGAGGGGGCATCCCCTGCGGACCACGTTGGTATGACGCGGCGGGCGGATGCCTCACGGCCAGGGCAGCGAGTAGGTTTTGACGTTGGTGAAGAACTTCATGGCTTCGAGCACGCCCTCCTTCACGCCGTTGCCGCTGTCTTTGATGCCGCCGAAGGGGGACATTTCGATGCGGTAGCCGGGCTGCTCCCAGATGTTCACAGTGCCAACGTCGAGACCGTCGATAAAGGCCTGCGCCCGGGGCAGCGAGTTGGTGCAGACGCCGGAGGACAGGCCGAAGGCGGTGCTGTTGGAGATGGCCATGACCTCAGCGTCGTTGTCGGGCACACGGACGATGGGGACGATGGGGCCGAAGGTCTCCTCCATCACAAGCTCGCTGCCGTGGGGGACATGGTCGACCACGATGGGCGGCAAGAGCGCGCCCTTGCGGCCAGGATCGTAGAGCACCTTGGCGCCTTGCTTTTCAGCATCGTAGACGCGGCGTTCGAACGTTTCGGCGGCTTGGGAATGGATGACACAGCCGAGCTGAGTGTCGGGGTCCATGGGATCGCCAAAACGGATCGCCTTCGCCTTTTCCAGGATCAGCGGGACGAGGGCGTCTGCGATGCTCTCCTGGACCAGGATGCGCTTCACCGCGGTGCAGCGCTGACCGGAGTTTCCGGTCGCGCCCGCAACGGCGATGGTAGCGGCCTTGTCGAGGTCAGCGCCCTCAAGGTCGTTGAGGACGATGAGCGGGTCGTTGCCGCCAAGCTCCAGGGCTGCGCGTTTGTAGCCGGCTTTCTCGGCGATCATTTTGCCCACCGGGACGCCGCCGGTGAA
>ERZ1740058.1223-NODE-1223-length-13039-cov-4.590034_pt1 | contig 13039 bp, 13 predicted proteins | sample MGYA00581745_ERZ1740058 | MGnify/ENA primary metagenome ERZ1740058 (study PRJEB43018, sample SAMN04849742) | marine metagenome | isolation source: floating plastic debris | place: Pacific Ocean | collected 2008-08-30 | study: EMG produced TPA metagenomics... | reverse complement strand
CCTTGCGTTGGCGGAACCTCACTTAGCCTCTCCTAAGCCCTTTGGGCAGGCTTCGCCAACGCAAGGAGAGGGATCGGAGTTCTTCGGTTCTCTCTTAGCTAATGAATTCCAAAATCGTGATTAACCTCTCCTTTGCAAGGGGAGGTGCCGCAGGCGGTGAGGTTCTATCGCTCAAGCATTGTCCAACAAATGCTGGGCCACACTTGGCTCACCAGGACTAAAGACTGATAACGGCAGGCGTCATTTATGCAAACTCCCCTTTATTAACTGAACACCATGGCCTATAACCTTTTGGAAAATGCCACCATGGCGGTCAAAACCCTCGGTGCCAACAAGCTTCGCAGCGGTTTGACGATGTTGGGCATCATTATTGGCAATGCTTCGGTGATTGCCATGGTGGCTGCCGGACAAGCGGCTCAAGAGTTTGTCACCCGAGAGTTTGAATCGTTAGGGACAAATGTCTTATTTATTGCCCCCGGCTCGGCCCAGCGGGGCCCCACCGCCGGGATTGGTCGGGCCGATACTCTGACCCTGGCGGATGCTGAAGCGATCGCGGCCGAAGTGTTGGCCGTCGCTGAGGTTTCCCCTGAGAAAAACCAACGCCTGCGAGTGACCTATGAAACGGCCCAAACCCAAGCAAACATTATTGGCACCACGCCCGACTATGTCCCCGTCCGTCAGATCAGCTTGGCTCAAGGCCGGTTTCTCAGCCCTGTGGATAGTCAGAGCGCTTTGCCAGTAGCGGTTTTAGGGAGTGAAACGGCCCAAACGCTATTTGGTAAGCAAAATCCGATTGGCCAAAAGATTCGGGTGAGTAACGTCAGGTTTACCGTCGTGGGGGTCGTCGCATCTCGGGGATCCACCTTTGGTCAAAACCAAGATGAAACCGTTTACGTGCCCATTCAAGTAATGGTTAATCAACTGACGGGTCAAGAAGTGGGTAAAACTAGCCCCACCGTGCAGCTGATTGCCGCCTCGGCGCGAGAGGCCACCAGTGCCAGTGCAGCCCAGTATCAAATAACGAACCTGCTGCGACTGCGCCACGGTTTATTAAATAAAGAAGATGACTTTGTCGTGCAGAGCCAGCAAGATTTGCTGGCCACAGCGGCGAGCATTACCGATATTTTGGTGCAGGTGCTCGGATACACCGCCGGTATCTCGCTGCTCGTGGGAGGCATCGGCATTATGAACATTATGCTGGTGTCCGTGACCGAGCGCACCCAAGAAATTGGCCTACGGAAAGCCATTGGGGCAAAGGGCATCGATATTTCGGTGCAGTTCACCATTGAGTCGATCATCCTGGCGGTGATTGGCGGATTGATTGGGATCGGTGTGGGCGTTACCAGCATTGGGATCTTGACCCTGACGACCCCGTTGAGTGCTGGGATTAGTCTGTCAGCGATCGCGATTTCGTTCACCGTTTCAGGCAGCACCGGGCTGATTTTTGGCCTATTGCCCGCGCGCCGGGCGGCGCAGCTTGACCCGATTGTGGCATTACGGAGCTAGTGTGATGGCCCTCATTAAATTGCGCCGCGTCAGCAAAACCTATGGCATGGGCAATGTGGAAGTTCATGCCCTGCGAGAGGTCAGCCTTGCCATTGACCCAGGCGAGTATTGTGCCATTGTGGGAGCTTCGGGCTCAGGCAAATCGACGGCAATGAATTTGATTGGTTGCCTCGATCGCCCCACCTGGGGAGACTATCGCCTAGACGGTATTCCTGTCAGCACTCTGGGGACTGATGCCCTCGCCGATATCCGCAACCGCAAAATAGGCTTTGTGTTTCAGCAGTTTTATTTGCTGCCCCAGCTCACCGCGATCGAAAATGTCATGTTGCCGATGGTGTATGCCAATGTGCCGAAATCGCAACGGCGATCGCGGGCAATTGCATCTCTCCAAAAAGTGGGCCTGGGCGATCGCCTGCATAATCGCCCCAATCAACTGTCGGGGGGCCAACAGCAGCGAGTCACCATTGCCCGAGCCATTGTGAACCGCCCCAAACTACTGCTAGCGGATGAGCCGACCGGCGCCCTCGATTCTCAGACGAGTCGCAGTATTTTAGACATTTTTACCAGCCTTAACCGGGCGGGGATGACGTTGGTGATGGTCACTCACAATGAGGCTGTGGCCCAGCAGTGCGATCGCGTCATCACCTTCCGCGATGGTCAGGTCCTCAGCGATCGGCCCACTGCTAAAGCGGTCACCAATCTCATGCTGAATTAAAATCACCAGAGTTTGAGTTCCACAAAGAGAGCTTTGTCAAACAGATGTGATTATCAAATACCTTGCCGCAGCAAAGACCAGACCTGCGGTCAAACCCAACAATGCCGTACCCAACAAAATTTGAAATGCACGCTTAGGTGAGTAACGTTTTTTAAGGCTCAAGGCCGCTCCCGCGCCCAAAACGTTCATCACGACGAGCCAAATTACGATGATGGTAATTGCAGACCTCATGAGCGAATTCATCATTTCAGGTGGAGCATGACCGAGGACCACTACAATAGCGCTCAGAAAACTTAAGAGACAAGCAGCCGCGAGAGCTATAAAAATAGCCACAGGCCAAACCCAAATCCAAGTTGCGGCCCAGGTCATTGACCAAAGGGCCATACAGAATACGGCCTGAACCACCCTTGCGCCGTCGATTTCAAGTTCAGGTCGTGCAGGGTCTGCGGGAATCATAATGCTGCCATGAAAGGCATACCAGCCAAAGACGAGAAGTAGCCATATCCAAACGGTCTGCCTACGAATGGTTTGAAATTTATGATCGCGACGCTGATGAGTGGGAAAGTTAGGCTCTGATCTTTCATCACTAGATTGGGGATTTTGCATACCTAAAAGTTAGACTTCGGTTTTTAACTGCAACCTACGAAACAGAGTAAGGTGGGCAAACTTTTCACCAGTGCCTATCTTTGCTTTCCAGTCCAACTGCTTATCTACCCGTTTTCTGGGAAGCATTCAAATTTTGGCAAGTGGATAATGCAGAGTATTTGTTCAGTAGCTGAAAGGATGTGCCAGATTTTTGTGGGCAGTGCCCACATTACGCACCACACCCTAAACCCTTAGCTATCTTGCGGAGTCACTTCTGAACGGGTCGGTCCCAAATAGCGAGTTAGATAAGGAGAAAAGACTTCGTAAATGAGCGTCAAGGGTTTGCCGTTGTGCCAGAACAAATAGTGCCGCCCCCAAAACGGCCCCCGCTCGCCAAAGGCAATTTCTAACGGTTGCGAGTGACCGTAGTAAATGCCGCGAATGTCGCGGTACAGCTCCGCTCGAATGCGCGAAAGACTGGCCCAAATCGGCAGCGATTTGTTTTGCAAATATTCATCGACGTGGCTAGCTTCCCACCAAGAGGTGGCATAAGCTAACCGCTGTCCAGAGGCAGTGCGTAGCCAAACTTGACGGCGCAACCGGGGACCCGGCACCGCATCAATGATTTGCGGGGCATGATCTGGGGCCATGCCGATCGCTGACATATCAATCACGTCAACGTCAGTCCGTTCACGAGTGAGCAGTTGCAAATGCCGGGTCGGCGAGCCATCCCCGAGTAATAAAATTTGCCAAGCGGGCGAAAGCTGGTCATGGGGCAGTCCCTGTTTGACCACAGTGCCGCCGCCTTGCCAGAGAATATCGAGGGCCAACCAGGTAGAAGAGGAGGAAATCGCTTGAGAAGGTCTGACAGCCGAAGTCAAAATATTTACAAAAGTTAAGCTTCCTTCCTCATCATAATACGTGCTTTCAGTCCAGGTCTGTCGACAGTGTTAGACGATCGCTAATTGAGGCGATTCTGTTGGGTATCGGGTTCTGGGTTCTAGGTACCAGGTTGAATGGTCCCTCTGAGAACAAAAGGTCACCGAAAAGATCCTGCTGAATCTCTAATAAGTCAGCGGGGATAGGGATAGTCTGGTTGAATTTTTTAAGACTTGAGGTGGCCAAGCTGGTTAACGAACCGGCTCTAGTTCATCATTACGAAGGTGAGCCTGAAAGGGACGTTTGACCCCCTCAACTTGAAATTTAACCACCACGGGAAAGTTGGCGCTGATAGGACGGCCTTTCCAATCATGTAAGACCTTAATGACTTCGCCTTCCATGCCCTGAGCATTAAAGGCGGTGTTGCGATGCTGGGGATGATGGTAAAAAATAACCGAATCATAGATCCGTACGCGATCGCCACCCTGCATTGCCAACGATGCCTCCTCTCTAGTTCAAGCCGTTTGCCCTAAAGGGAACGGTCAACTTCTCTCAACAGCTTTATATCTTGACACAGGTTGTTACGCAAACTACCAAGCAACTGTTGTCATCTGACGCCGTTGACTAACCGTAGAATCCTGATAATTCAAGGTATTCAGGCATTGTCAAAGTGAGGCCTTACGGAAGCGATCTCGTTTTCAGCCAGGTGTGCCAGAGCCGTACAACCCTCTATCCATTGACAGAACCTAGCAGGCCCAAGCTGAAGCCATAACATCATCACAACTGATACCGGTGAAGCCGATTTTGGCCCCTTCTGGCCCCCGCATCAGCACTTGCCGTTTGTCCACAAAAAAGCCCTCCTGATACTTGTGTAGGGCATCAGGAGGGACGGGTTTGACGTTGATCTCTTGGGATTTCCCGACAATGACAATCTCTTCAGGGAACTAGCTGTCGGCTTCAGCGAGGATGCGATCGCGCAACTCATCGGGCACCGGATTCAAGTGGTCGTACTTCCAGTTAAAGGTGCCGACGCCCATGGAGAGCGATCGCAACTCTAGAATCAGGTTTTGCATCTCTGCCTCGGGAATGTAGGCCGAAACCACATCCCAACCTTGCCAACCGACCTTGCCTTCGTAGCCTAAAATCTGACCGCGATGACTGCTGATTAGCTTCAGTACGTTGGATGTGAAACTGTTGGGCACGGAGATGGCTACGGCATCCACGGGCTCTAGCAGTACGGGTTCACACTGCGGCAGTCCTGTTTGCATCTCGATGCGGGCGGCCTGCTTAAAGGCCGGTTCAGAGCTGTCTACATTGTGGTACGACCCATTTGTCAGCGCCACTGCCACATCCACCACCGGGAAGCCGAGGGGCCCCTGATGGAGATATTCGCGCACCCCCGTTTCCACACTTGGAATGTACTGCCGGGGCACAACGCCGCCGACAATCTTTTGATTAAAGCTAAAGCCTTCACCCCGATTGCGGGGTTGAATGTCGAGATAGACATCACCAAACTGTCCGTGGCCCCCAGTTTGGTGCTTGTAGCGACCGCGAATTTCTTTACTCGACTTGCGAATCGCCTCTTTGTAGGTCACGCGGGGCAGATGAGTGGTCATGTGCAAGTTGTACTTCCGGCGCAGCCGATCCAGGGTGATTTTGAGGTGGACCTCACCCTGTCCCCACAAGATGACCTCGTGGGTGTCGCCGTGCTGCTCCCACCGCAAAGAGGGATCTTCTTCCATCAGCTTGGTGAGGGCATCGGTCAGCTTGACCTCGTCACTGCGCTTCTCTGGCGTAATGGCGAGGGCATAAACCGGAGCCAAGACTGCGGCTGTCGGCAGTTCAACGGCCGGAGTGTCTTCAGGGGTCTGGGTCGCCCCGGTCAGCGCCCCTTCTAGTCGCGCGATCGCGACAATATCCCCAGCTTGTGCCTTTTGGGTGCTATGTTGCTGTTGCCCCATGAGGTGATAAAGGCCACCCATGCGATCGCCATTCAAACTGTCGCCATCAGCCAGGCTGCCCTGCCAAACTCGGACGAGGGACAGCTTGCCGCCCTGCGGGGTGTAAAAAGTTTTGAGTACTTGGGCCAACGTTTCGTCACCATCTGCCTCTAAGCCGCGATTGGCCGCTGTCGCCAGGGCATCAGGCGCTTCTTTCACGAGGGCATCCCACAGGGGACGGGTCCCAAAGTCATCTGAGGCGATGCCAAACAAAACCGGCACGATCAGGTCAGCCCCTAAATCTTGCTTGAGATCTCGCACAATCTCTTCTGGCGGAGGCTCAATTTCCTCTAACAACTCTTCGAGTAAATGATCGTCAAAGTCGGCTAGCGCTTCCAGCATTTCCTCCCGCGCTGCCTGCTCCTGCGCTTTCAACGCCTCCGGCAAGGGGACTGGATCAGCGGGGGCATTGGCGTGATAGTGATAGGCTTGCTCAGTGATCAAGTCGATAAAGCCCAGCAGTTTTTGATCTTCACGAATGGGGTATTGCTGGGGCAAGATGGGACGGCTAGAAACGGTTTTCAGCGCTGCCAACACTTCTTGAAAGGGAGCCGTGGCCCGATCCATCTTGTTAATCCAGACCACATGGGGAATTTCCCAACTGTCTAAAAACTGAAATAGTGGTGCCAGGGTGAGCACCCGGTCAGGATTTGCCTCACAAACCACGATCGCCGCGTCTACCCCAATCAAGGCATTGTCCGTTTCCTGCTGTAGCTCTACCGATCCTGGACAATCGAGAAAATTAAAATAAACGCCGCCATACTCAGCGCTGGCAGCGTTTAATTCAACCGTCATGGTGCGATTGCGGGCCTCGGGTGTGGCGTCTCCCAGAGTTGTGCCCTCTTCGATTTTGCCCTTGCGAGTGATAGCTTTACCCACGTAAAGCAAGCTTTCTAAAAGGGTTGTTTTACCACTAGAGTAGGGGCCAACAATGGCGACATTGCGCGGCCCCGCTGATACTTTCTGGGTCATATTTACCCCTTCCATTTTAGGTGAAACGGCTTCACCCAATTTCCCGTAGCGCTTGGAAAATCAGGCTTATCAATAACCAGTCAATTCACTGGCTTAGCTTCACATTAGCGCTCTAATAAACGCTGTGATCCCCTTCCATAGAAAAATTCATTGAGAGGTTTTATTAACTCCCTGCTGTGATAAAACGGGTCAGTTAAACCTGAAGAAAAACCAGGTTTTTTTATGCAAAAAAGAAAACTAAAACTGAATAAATACTTAAGCTTTTTCGGTTTTTTATTGGTCGCCCTCGGGTGGTTGGGGGGAGGGGTGAATGGTGGGCAGCCTGTTTGGGGCGGCGACGGCCTGTCCCCTGCCGAAACCGTCTCTCAAATGAACTACGAGGCCGCTTTAACAGAACTGCAGCAGTCATTCACGTTGCAAGGAGAGCCGGTGAATCCCCGCGCTGTGGCGGCAATGATGCCCTGGCTATCAGATCGGTTGCCAGGGGCGATCGCGGTGGATATCGAAGGCACCACTGCCGATACTAATCAGTTCTACGCTGACATTGCGGTCGATGAGGCGGGGCGAGTGACTGCTGCGTGGGAGCAATTTGGCGAACGTCGCTTTGTCGTGTATCAATCTATGGGCCAGTTGACCGACGGTACCTACGTGCTGAGAGTCTTTGTGAATACCGGTGGCAACGCTGTTTTCCCTTCTTTGATGTGGGTGAAGGCTAGCCTGGACGAAGAATTGTGGTGGAATGGTGAATCGCGTCCTCGATTAACCCTGCATCGACGCGGCGGACTGGTTTTAGGCGTTGGCTATGCGGGTGACATTACTGTCACAGGTCAATCGGTCACCCTGACGCCAGCGCCGCGAAGTGGTGAAGCCGCCATGACGTTGGATTTGCCACCGCTTTAACTAGGGACTGTCATCCATTAGAGCCAGACTCTTTACCCAGAAACGATTTCAGCCCTTGGCTAAATTATCGGGGTGGGTGCGCTAAGGGAGTTGCGCTTAAAAATATCCCACCGACCCTGCTACCCATCCACCCTGCCACAGTCTTGTCCGGGTACTTTATTTTCAAGCCGAATTTTCAAGCCGATCCCTAATGTGTATCCCACCAGGTTTATCAAGAATGAGCTGATGACGCGCCCTAGGCAATTTTAAGTTAAGCCCGAAGAGAAAACTTGTGGCTGGCGATCGCGGGCCCGCTGTCCGCCAAATCGTTCGACAATAATGTCGTCATAGGTGTCGGCGATCGTCACGACGGATAGGATGCACGTCTGCAGCTCAATGAGTGACATGTCGTCGCCCCCCAGCACACTCTCCGAAAAGACCACCTGTCCCGCATCATCAAGATGAAAGGCCCCAAACCGCATCCGGCGGTTTTCGGTTAGCAAAAACTGCATCAGCTCACAGTCCAGCGTGCTGCCTACTGTGACACAACTCGTCGCTCGTACCGTTGCCAGATCGGCCGCCTCCCACGGATGCACCTCCCACGGCAAAATCTCAATCTCCACCAGGGCCGAGCCATAGAGAATGTCGAACTTGGGGCGATCGCGATAGTCGCGCAGAGCCGCTTGAAAAAGTTCTGACCCTTGGAGGTAGTCAGCGACTTTTTGATACGTCAGTGCTTGGACGGGATTGGTAAACGTAAAAGACATGCAGTTCAGAGTACCGGGTGGATAGGGCAACAGTGAGCGAAGCTTAGTCAGCAATTGGGGAGCATCAGGAATACATGACGTACGAATGGGCGAGCTACTTCCCGTCTATTGTGGCTGATAAGGCTAGGCGATCGCAGTTGAGTTTGCCGGCAATAGCATGCTAGAGCCTTGATGGAGTCAGACTGCTAGTTCTATTTCCTGCCTTTCGCAATACCGGCCATGAGAGGGCTGGTCGCTGTGGGTATCCTGACCTTAAATGATTTAACCTCCAGCGATGCCCCAACAACCTCAAGCCAACGGCATCATTCGCTCCCATGTCTTGTGGGCTATGGGCAGTGGCCTCATTCCCATTCCGCTCGTCGATTTTGCGGCAGTCACCGCCATTCAACTCGAAATGCTGCAACAGCTCGCCCAACTCTACCGCGTTGACTATTCCCCCAATTTAGGCAAGACCTTTGTTACGGCGCTCACCGGCACCACCTTGGCCCGACTGGGCGCGAGCTTTATTAAAGCGATTCCGGGCATTGGCACGATGATTGGCGGGGCTTCCATGGCGCTCACCTCTGGGACTTCGACCTACGCCGTAGGACAAGTTGCGATCGCTCATTTTTCCAACGGCGGTACTCTCAATAACTTTGTGGAAGATCAGGTCAAAGCTGCCTATGATTCCGCTTTTGAACGGGGTAGAGGCTATGTTTCTGATCTCGAAAATGACCAGGGCAATGAAGCTGCCGATGTGTACCAAGCACTAGAAAACTTGGGCCAACTTAAAGAGCAGGGCATTTTGACTGACGAGGAGTTCCAGGCCAAAAAGCAAGAGCTGCTCGCTCGCCTTTAAATTCCCTCAATAGGACTGCCAAGAAGGACCGCATCTGGCGTCAGTTGAGTTGTCAAGGTGAATTGCAAAAATGTTCGCAACAAGGGCGGTGTTCAGACTTAGGTGACAGTCACTCTTTATTAAAGATGAAAGGCTTCGATTGTTTGAATAGTGTTTTCCAGCTTCATTTCTAACCACTCAGGATCTGGCAAGTTCTGTTGCAGGGGTTTTGGTAATTGTTTAGATATAAACAGTAAGTGGCATGCTGGCATATTTTGCTGAGCCAGATGAGTATGATAGCAAAAGATCCAAGGCTGAGACCAGGGCGACAATCCGACACTTTAGGCCCAGGGTCAGGCAAAACTGGCTTAGGTATATGAAAAGAGAACAATCATGTTCTGGAAGAGGGATGGATCAAGTCAGTAAAAACTAGGAAATATCTAAATTATGGGCAGCCCAAAGCGCCGCTTGAACACGATCTCTCACATCAAATTGGTTGAGGCTTTGAAGGATTCGAGTGATGTAATTTTTCACAGTGCCTTCACTCAGATGGAGGCTTATAGATATTTCCTGGTTTGTTTTACCCTGGCCAACAAGTTTTAGAACTTCAAATTCTCGTTGACTCAAGAAGTTTTGCCAATGAACTCCAGATGAAGGAGATGGCTTCATCTGTGTAAAGACTTTAGGTGAAATAGTAGGACCTAATTGACTATACCCCATATAAACAGAGCGAATGGAAATTGCCATTTGCTCTGCAGGAGTCCGTTTCAATAGATATCCTAATGCACCTGCTTGTAGAGAGTCCCAAATATAATCGTCATCATCAAATGTTGTCAGAACTAGGATTTTCACCCAAGGAAAATCTTGACTGATTTTGCGAGTTGCCTCAACCCCGTTACAGATAGGCATCTGAACATCCATGAGGACAACATCAGGCTTCAATTGCTCAGTTAAGCGGATGGCATCTTGACCATTTTCAGCTTGACCAATAACCTCAAAATCATTTTCTAGGCTCAGCAAAGCTGCTAGCCCTTGTCGAAAAACAGGTTGATCATCCACGATCAAGATTCGAATCATAGCGGAATCTGTATTTTAATAAGAGTACCTTGACCAATAGTGCTACTAATTTGGAGGTTGCCTCCAAGCATCTGAATGCGCTCTGAGATACCTCTCAAGCCAAATCCAGTTGATGCTTGTTCAGGAATAAAGCCGATACCATTATCCTGAATTTCTAATGAGAGACTAGACTCGCTTACGCGTCCTCTCAGAGAAGTTTGAGATGCCTGAGAATGTTTTTGAATGTTAATAAAACATTCTTTTAAAATAAGATAAATTTGATGTCGCAATGTAGCTGGTAATTGTGGAATGACGACATCTACTTTAGTCTTTATGGAGGCACTACTTCGAAATTGACTGATTAATTGCCCGATTGCTTGGTTGAGGTCAAAATCAGTTCGCCGCATAGATGCCAGCGCATAACTGACATCTTCAATACCTTGTCTAGACAGTGTTTGGGCTAAATTAACTGCTTGGAAAGCCTGTTCTGGAGAACTATGACGCAGTTTTTGAGCTAGCTGCAATTGGATATCTAAATTGGTCAAGGTATGACCGAGTGAGTCATGAATATCACGAGCAATCCGCGTGCGTTCTAAATCTTTGGCAAGTGCCTCGACTTGCTGGAGTAATCTCTCTGCTTCTTTTCGACTTTTTTGCTCAGATAAGAGCGTAGAAAAAAGCAATATAATGAATACACTAGATCCTATATATATCCCCAAGAATGGTAGCCATGCTGCCAGAATATTATTGCCATTTGTAATGGCTGGAGTGTCAAAAATAATGTCACTGCTCTCATTCATGGCAGAGATGACCTCACTAGATACCCATCCAAATCCGACTAAAAAAACTATTAATATTGTTTCATTTAAACCTAGAAGAAAACAACTCTTTCCTAAATATAGGTAAAGCAAAAAATCAGTTGAAACATTCATGAAGTTGCCTATGACAGAAATTGACAACCCTAAATAGATATAAAGCCGAGAGCTCCAATTTGAAGTGTCTTTTGGAAACCAGAAACTAAAGCAAAAAAAGAGTATGTAGAAGAGGATGTTTATCGGGGATAGACCTTTTTCCCCTGAGCCGATTACTAATACTGCATGAATGAGAATGAATCCCCATTCTAGAAATCTGATATTCCGTATAATCGAAGGTGAAAACATAACCTGATCGACTAGTCAATTATTGAAGAGACTAGGCTGAAATCATTATTCAGCCTAGTCTCAAATAGACATGAGATGATGTGAACGAACCAAAAGAACAGCGATTCTTATTCTTCCAATGACTCATCTTGCGAGATAGGCCAGTAGCGACAGTGAGAATTTAACGGATAGCTTTGGCATAATCTGTCTGTTTCTAGCGCATTGGCAAATTCAGTATTATGATCTCTTATTCTAAAGGCAATTAAGCGCACTAAGGCACCCTCACTATATCCAATAGTAAAAGTGCCTGATCTAATATCAAATTTTTCTGACAAGGATAGGTTGTCAGTTCCAATTATTGAACAGCCATTGTCTTGAATTAATAGATCATTAAATAGTGATGGTTGAATCTGGCAGCTATCAGGCGTGAAGGCAAGATATTCGGGACGAGTTGACACTGACTCATAGAATTCGAATACATCAAAGGGGATTGGAATGCCCGATGCCACTGCTTCGACTCCTCCATTTAATAACCCAGATAATAGCTCCCCCCCTTCGAATCTCTCGACATGGACAACAGATAAACTGATATCGCCAATAGTCTCTTGTTCGACTTCAATTAAAATTGACTCAGCGTCAGAACCTACTGTCTCAAGTTGAACGATAAGGGTTTGAGAATTTACAGGCAGATTATTTGAATTGCTTGAGATATAGCCTTCACAACGAGAGTTTTGTGGGAATTTTTGACAGAAATCGTTAAGGTCGACTATTTGGGCTTCTACTTTGTGTTCTGCAAGTGTAATCAAGATAGATCCTAGCCCTATCAGTCCTAAATACAAGTTTTTGTGTGTGATGAAAGATTTCACTTTTAATACTCTCCTATCCTGCTTGAGGATGAATTTAACTGAGATTATTTCATCACAATAAGTGGCAGCCTTTAGTAAATGAATCTACCCTGGTCATATATCTATATGACCAGGGTCACATGCGCCAAAAGTGAGCTTTCAACTAAGCTGATTAAAGCTAAAAGATAGCTTCATCTGATTTTCAAGTGCGTTTTAAAATGACCTAGCTGGTAAGTTTTTATGCTGCCTTGATATGATGAAAGATTTTATTTTCTATGTGCAAATGGAAGGATAGAACCATGAAAATAATACGAAGAGCGCTCAGCTTCCAAGTCTTTGACATTCCGGTTATTGGAACGATTGTCGGTAGCTTCTTGCTTATGTCCACTCTATGGATGTGGTGGGGTGCCTTCTTTAGAGATACTTTCCAGCTGCTCATGGGCGTTACGGAGGATCAGATCGACGCCGAAAGCCTTGGCATTTGGTACCCCATGGGTGTTTTGTTTTGTCTCATTCAGGGGATCGGTATCGCTACTGTGCTTAAGTGGCGAGGGTGGCCCAATGTCCTGATTGCTGGTCGCACAGGTGCAACTGTTGCACTGCTTCTTGGCGCAATGGTCTTCACTTATTCGCTTGTCATTCTTCCGGAGTACAGTATCACACTGTTCCTTATTAACGCCTCCAGTCTGATCGTTGCTTGGACTCTAGCTGCAATGGCAATCAGCCTGCTTTACAGAGCACCACGTAGTCACGGGCCACAAAGTCAAGCATCTTGCCTGGTTCTCAAGGTCAAATGACCGCAAGGTAATGTTTTGCCTCGAATTACCTGTGGATTTTGGTATTCCATGTTGTTAGCGGCACTTAGTTGCAGTTGCTAAG
>ERZ1740058.1222-NODE-1222-length-13041-cov-12.824888_pt1 | contig 13041 bp, 8 predicted proteins | sample MGYA00581745_ERZ1740058 | MGnify/ENA primary metagenome ERZ1740058 (study PRJEB43018, sample SAMN04849742) | marine metagenome | isolation source: floating plastic debris | place: Pacific Ocean | collected 2008-08-30 | study: EMG produced TPA metagenomics... | reverse complement strand
ATCTTGGCGTCTGAGCTTTTGCTGTACGGTCTGTGCTGTAGGAGAGTCGTCTGATGAACCAGGTAAAGACAATTGCCCTGTTAGGTTTGCTGAGCGCTTTGCTGATCAACATCGGCTATTGGGTGGTGGGCGGTACTTGGGGGCTACTGGTCGGTCTGGGAGTCGCCGCGGCGCTCAGCTTTGCGGTTTGGTATCGCTCTGATGGGATCGCCCTAGGTGTGTATGCGGCACAACCCATCACGCTGGAGCAGGCCCTGCGGATAAAGCCGATGGTGCGGCAGCTGTGCGATCGCGCTTGCTTGCCCATGCCAGAAATTTACGTCATTCCCAGTCCGGCGATGAATGCATTTGCCACCGGCAGAGACCCCGAGCATGGGGCGATCGCCCTGTCAGCAGGCTTGCTCAATCAGCTCACCGATGCCGAGTTAGAAGGCGTCATCGCCCACGAACTGAGCCACATTCGACATCGCGATACGCTCACCCAGACTATTGCTGCCACCCTGGCCGGGGCCATTTCCCAGGGAGTCCGGTGGGGCCGCGCCACCACTGGCGAGCGTCACCGAGCGCTGCCCCCGTTGGCGTTGATCGCCACTTGGCTGTTGGCACCGCTAGCCGCGACTCTGCTACAGCTGGCCCTCTCTCGCAGTCGAGAGTTTGCCGCTGATCAGGGGGCAGCTCAGCTCACCGGCAATCCGCAGGGCCTAGTGGCGGCATTACAGCGATTGCAAAATAGCCGGGCCAACGTGGGAAAAAACGTGGCCTTTGCGCCGTTGCTCATTGTCAGCCCTTGGTCAAATCAAGCTGCATTAGGGAGTGGCTGGAGCCATCTGTTTTCCACACATCCGTCGACTGCTGACCGCATTGAGCGGCTGCGGGGGGAATCTTCAACGACGACCGCCGGCAATGCCGCCAAAAGTCGGTGGGCAGTACAATCGCGCGATCTGTTGGTGACGGCGTTGCTCGTGGGTGGGCTGGTCGGGGCGATCGCGATTCCGGCTAGGGCGATGCAGCAGCAGCGACAAATCACGGCGCAGATTACGGTGATTAACGATCGCCTCAGCTCGGCAGCAGACAAAACCACCCAGCTGCAGACCGTTGATCGCGAAGAGCGGCCACAGCTGATTTATCGAGTGAAGTTGGCTCAGGCACCGCTGGGGCGACGGCTCGCGTTGTCTTGCCGGTGGATGAATCCGACTGGGCAGGTAAAGCACCGCAATCGCTATCGCACCAAGAAGATTGACAACGTCATTTGGAATACCTGGTGTCGCCATACCGTGAGCGCTCAGGCTCAGCCTGGCAGGTGGACGGTGCAGATGCAGTTGGGCGATCGCCCCTTGAGTACAAAATCGTTTGCAGTAAACTGACCGCGTAGATGCAGCACGGGCCACGATGTCTAGACCTCATCAGGTGGTAGGGTTTTGGGGCGTTGCCGGGCAGTCAGAACAGCGGCGACTAGAGCGGGCTGTCGGGCAAGCTAACGCGGTTTCTGGGGTCAGCTATCGCTCGGCCCACGGTACCGCTAAAGCGTCCGGATCGGCCTCGGCGCTGCACTGGGGGGTGGCCGCTTGGGGGTTAGTGCCCCCTGCCGATGGGCCGGCGGTCTTCCCCGAGGCGCCGCTCATTGCCGCCCTCTCCGCGTCAGGGCTAAATCTGTATCCGCAGGCCAACGGCAGCCATTGGCCCGATGCTTGGGCTGCGATCGAGGCAGAAACGTTTTGCCTCGGCAGAGAACCGTTTGGTCGCGTGCCGCTCTACTGGCTGCAGCAGGCTCAGGTGATTTGGTTTGCTTCACAGCTGCAGTTGCTTTTGCCCCTGCTCTCGGCAGCCCCGGAGATAGACTTAGCGGGACTGCGGGGGTATGCCTGCTGCTCTTACGTGCCGACGCCGCACACGCCCATTCAAGGCATTCATGCCCTACCGGCGGGCAGCGAGCGGCGCTGGCAGCTAAACGCTGCCGGTGCCCTCCAAGCGACGCCGCGATCGCGGTGGCAGTGGCGCCAAGCGGAGGCCACCATGACGGATGAAGCGGCGGCGATCGCGGAGCTGCAGGTTCTGCTCCGGGCGGCGATGCAGCGGCAGCTGGTGAACCTGCCCAACGGGCCGGTCGGCGTGTTTTTGTCGGGTGGTCTTGATTCTTCTATCGTGGCGGCGTTACTGGTGCAGTCCGGTGTAGACGTGCGCGGCTATTCGCTCGACTTCGGTCGGGAAGAAGAGTCCGAACTGCCCTACGCGCAACAGGTCGCCGACTTTCTCCAAATCCCGCTGGTTCGGGTGCCCGCTGGCCCCAAGCAAATCAAGGGCGCGATCGCCGCCACGGCCCGAGCGCTCGATCTGCCCTACGGCGATGGGGTGACGGTGCCGCTTTTTTTGCTGAATCAGGCGGCGAGCCGCGACACTACCGTGGTGTTTAACGGTGAGCATGGCGATCAGCTCTTTGCCGGCTGGACGAACAAGCCACTGATCGCTTCCGGACTCTATAACCACGAGCATCCCACCGGTGCAGAAGACTTGCGGCAACAGTATTTGCGCACCTTTCATCGCTTTTATGGGTGGGAGCATCAGAGTTTTCAGCCGGCGGTTTGGCCGGCGCTGTCGGATCAGGCACCCTCAGACTGGGTGCGAGCGGCGCTTGATCCGACCTATGCCGCCGGGCTGCTGCATCGCCTGCGCCGCGCCACCTTGATGCTAAAAGGCGCCCAAAATATTCAGCCCCGCGCCACAAGTTTGGCCCAGGCCCACGGGCTGCAGGTGCGATCGCCCTTTTGTGATCTGCCGCTGGCCGCCTGGACCTTTCGCCTCGCCGGGCCGCTCTGCCTGCACAACGCCTGCGAAAAATATATTTTGAAGCGCGCCGTCGCTACCTGGCTGCCGCCGGAGATTGTTTGGCGAGAAAAGCGGGGCATGGGCGTTCCCTTAACCTTCTGGTGTTTCAATCAGTTTTGGCACACCCTGGGGGATTGGCTGCATCCGCACCGGCTGCAGCAGGAGGGGCTGTGGCAGCCGGACTTGCCCACCCGCATCGTCACCGGACAGCTGGGCAGCCTGTCGGGTCGGCGGCTGGGCGAACTGCTGTGGCTGCTGGTGATGTGGCAGCAGTGGCGTGAGACGGTGCTGGGTGAGCCCGTGGCGGGCGATCACTTCACCGCGCTGACGCGATCGTTCCAGCAGCCCTTCTGGATGCCCCCCGCCCTTTGGCGCTATTGGAGGAAAAATCGATGGGACTAAATTGGCCACAGAGAGCTGCCGCACCGGTGACGGCAACCGAGTCTTGCGGGAGCGCTTCACCGTCTCTCGTGTCGTTTGAGCAGGCACAAGCGCTGATGGCAACCTATGGCTCACCGCTGTATGTGTATCGGGGCGATCGCCTGCAGCAGACAATTCGACGCATTACCCAGGCCGTCCCCTACCCCCATATTCACTTTCACTTTGCCAGCGTCACGAACGGCAATGTCTATCTGCTGCAGCGGTTTCGGCAGGCGGGCTGGGGACTGCACGCCAACACTCCGGGCGACATGTATCTGGGGCTGCAGGCCGGATTTCGCCCCGACCAAATTGTCTACAGCGGCAGCAATCTCAGCCGCGCCGAAATGCAGCAGGCGCTGGCGTGGGGCATCGCGACCTTTAACTGGGATAGTTTGGCCCAGCTGCAGCTGTTCTGTGATGTGTATCAAGCGGCGGGCGATCGCCCGGCCCCCCGGCTGGGGCTGCGGCTCAACCTGCCCGCACTGACCGGCGATAGCCGCATTGGGGTGCCACCAGCCGACTTTGCGGCAGCGACTCGCCTCGCCGATGCACAGGGCTTGTCGCTCAGCGGCTTGCACTTTTATCGGGGCACCGGCACCAATGCCACTCGCGCCTTTACCCAAGTTATTGAGGCGGTGCTGGCCGTGGGGCAACAGCTGTCAGATTGGGCCTACCTCGATTTTGGGGGTGGGTTTGGCTATCCCTACCGGCCCGGCGGGGCAGCCTTTTCGTGGGAAGACTTCGGCCACGAACTGACGCGGCAGTTGGCTCAACAAGACCGCCCAGTCGAATTGCTGATTGAACCGGGGCGAGCCGCGATCGCGGGCTGCGCCACCCTGCTCGCCGAGGTGATTGCCGTTAAATGGCAGGGCAAAAAGCAGATCGTTGGCGTTAACACCACGGTCGCCAACCTTTCCGTCCCCTCGGTGCACGGCGGCTATCGCGAAATTGTGCCCCTGCGATCGCCCACTTTAGCCACAGACGGCCTCCAGTATGCGACCGATGTCTGCGGCAACACCACCTATTCCCGCGACTACCTGGGGCGCAACTGCCCTTTACCGGCGCTCCAGCCGGGCGACCTGGTCGCCATTTTGGCGGTGGGGGCTTATGGCTATGCCATGTCTTCCCACTTTTTACATCGTCCTCGTCCGGCTGAGGTCTGGGTCGAGGGTCAGACCCAGCGGCTGATTCGTCAGCGAGAAGACTACAGCACCTTGCTGACCCATCAGGTCTTTGAGCCGTGAGGAACTGGAGTGATGAAATGCAGTCAGTGCCACACCAACAATCGCCTCAAAGAACGCATTGCCTATGCCGGACGTTGTAAAAACTGTCGCCACCCGTTTGTGTTGGGGGCCACCAGTCGGCCCAGCCCTCCCCGATTAACGGATGTCTTTTTTCAGCGGACGATCGCCAACCTCTCCGCGGGTGGGTCGCTGAGCTTCACGCATAAGCAGCTGTTTTACTCTCTCAATCGACGACTGCTAGGCCGGACTCATTGGCTCTTTAGGCCCCGAGAGCGGCGCTCTCCTTCCCCCCCAATGACGAGACGGTTAAACCTCCTCACGGCCATCGCCGCGATCGCGCTGATCGGACTGGGGGCAGCGCTGCTACATCAGGGCATTACCGCCTTTTACTTCGAGGGCCTCGGGGTCGGCCTATTGTTGGCGATTGGCGGTATGGGGCTAGCGCTACAGGTTCCCGGTCACTCGTCCGTGATCGCGCTGCTCGCGGGGGGCATCGGCCTCTGGCTCGGTTGGTTTTATGCGCGGCCAGCCGGGGTGGCGATCGGCGCGGTGCTGCTGCTAGTCGGCCTGCTTTTGTTGGCCTTAGCCGGTTGGCATTGGCGGCAATCGCGGCGACCCACTGCCGCCCGCGTCTTGCCGATACGCGGGCCAGCCGTGCAGCAATTGCCGATATCGGCTGCCTACTGCGACGAGATTTTGCACCAGTGGGCAGCGGTAAATGGGCCGTTGCCCCTGCTGACTCAGCGCCCCTGGCCCGTCTCCTCAGTGCCGCGGCTGACGCCTGACCTGACGCTGTACAGCTTCGATCGCGTGCTGGTGTGTGACACTGACGCGATCGCGCAGTTCCTGATTGCCAACAACTTTCACTTTGAGCGCAACTGTCCAGTTCTCAGTGTCAACGGCTATCCCGCGCGTATTTTCACCACTTTATTGGCGATGCTGCGGCGCAATCCCGAACTCAGAGTTTATGCCCTGCACGATGCCACGCCCGCCGGGGTCGCGATGGCCTATCAGCTGCAGACATCGCCAGCGTGGTTTGCCAACAGCACAGTGCGCATCTACGACTTGGGGCTCTCGCCTCGGCAGGTCTTCGACAATCGCAAAATGTTTGTGCAGAAATCGGCGGCAGCGGTGACAGTCCCGACGATGCCAAAAGCGGTGCGATCGCTGCTCACCGCTGACGAACTGCGCTGGCTCCAGGCGGGTCGCTATGTCGAGCTGGAGTCTTTTCTGCCTCGGACGCTGCTGCAAATCGCGGCGCAGGGCATTGCCGCTAGCCGTCGCCGAGAAGCCGGTGAGTCACAAGAACCATCGGGCACGAGGCGTGCCGCCGAGCGCGATGATGATAGTTGGCCAACAGCAGGCAGCGTCGCTGGTGTGCCGATCTTGATCGATGCTGATGACGATAGTTTTGGATGATTGCACACAGTCTTAACTCGGGAGACGGAGACGGCGGCGATGAGATGCATGCAGTGCAATACCGATAATCGACTCAGAGAGCGCATTCGTAATGCCGGGCGCTGCAAAAACTGTCGCCACCCGTTTGTGTTGGGGGCCACCCGTCGGCCCAGCCCGCCCCGATTAACGGATGTCTTTTTTCAGCGCACGATCGCGAACATTTCCGCCAATGGCTCGCTGAGCTTTACCCGCCAGCAGCTTTTTTATCACCTCAACCGCCGACTGCAAGGGCCTAACTACCGCTTCTCTGTGTCCCGCGTCCGGCGGCCTGCCCCCCGCCCGCTACCCGCTTTGGTACCAACGAGGACGGCGGTGATCGCGATCAGTGTGATCGCCCTGGGAGTAGGACTGCTGCAGATGGGCATGGGCTGGGGTGGGTTATTGCTGGGAGCTGGCCTCTTGGTGGCGCTCAGCACACCGGGCCGGTCGTCCGTCATTGCTCTCCTCCTGGGCGGTGGTCTGCTCTGGGCGGGCCGATACTACAGCCGCCCCTTATTCGTCACGATGGGGTGGTGGCTGCTGATTACGGGAGCCATCCTGCTATTGTTCTTGCTAAATTCGGATCAGTTTAGGCGTCCGGCTCCGACCCGACCGACCACGTCACCCGCTCGACAGCGGCCAGGGCCACCACCACCAGGGCCACCGGTGAGGCGTATCGCGATCGCCCCTGCTCGATGTGAGACGATTTTGAGCCAGTGGGAGTTGGTCAATGGGGCGATTCCGATGCTGGCCTCACAGCCGTGGTCGCCCCCCACCGCAGCGGCGATCGCGCCCGACCTGACGCTGTATAGCTTTGATCGCGTTTTGATTTGTGATACTGACGCGATCGCCCAATTTCTGATTGCCAATAACTTTCACTTTGAGCGTAACTGTCCTGTTTTAAGCATCCACGGCTATCCACAAAGCATCTTCAGCACCCTGATGACAATGCTGCGGCGGAATCCAGCTCTTAAAGTGTACGCCCTGCATAGTGCCACGGTCTCGGGGGTCGCCATGGCGTACACCCTCCAAACTTCTCCAGACTGGTTTGCCAATAGTTCGGCACAAATTTACGATCTGGGACTTTCTCCTCGTCAAGTCTTCGCGAATGCCAAGATGTTCGTTCGATACTCGGCTGAATCTACGGTGTCGCTGTCAGATCTGCCGGAGGCTGTACAACAGGTACTGACTGCCGATGAACTGCGCTGGCTAGCGTCGCGTCGTTATGTTGAACTGGAATCTTTTCTCCCTCGGACGCTTTTGCAAATCGTGATGCGGAGCATTGCCGCCGGTCGTCGAGCTGAAACCCGTGACTCGGCACCACCGCCTGAAACCAGCGGTCGAGAGGAGGCTGATGACATTGACGAAGCCGACCGCACTTGGCAGACCGCTGCCGGAGGCATCATTTTTATCGATGCTGATGGCGATGATTTCGGTTGAGCTGGACGGGTATATGGAGTCCTGACTATGACTGACCTCAACAGTTTCAGTTAATGTCGCAAATTGTCTGAGTTAGCCTGCAACCAAATTTCGAGACTCACCAGCAGCCACAGTTTGGCCCCATAACGCCGCCACACATCACCGCGATAAGACAGCCATTGGCGAATCAGCGCTTGATTGAGATAGGGCGCGATCGCGGCTCGGCGGTTGAGCAAGAGCGATCGCGCCTGACGATTCCACAATTGATAAAACCAAGCCTGCACGGGCACCATCATGCCGCTTTTAGGACGATGCACAATGGATGCTGGCAGCAGATCGGCAACAGCAGCTTTAAGCACGGCCTTTTCATTGGCTCCGGCCAGCTTGTAGGCCGGGGGAATTTGCCGACTCAGTTCTACAATGCGCGAGTCAAACAGGGGCGATCGCCCCTGCAGGCCCGCCGCCTGCGTCAAATTGTTGACCTTGGTCAAAATGTGGTCGGCTCCCTTAAATTTGATATTGAGCTCCATCAGCCGATTCAGATAGGCATCAGTCGCCTGCAGGTCAGCCGCAAAAACTGAGGGGGCTGCCTGCACCGCCTGCCACAACTCGGGGCGCAGCAGCTGTGGTAAAACCGACGCACACTTTTGAAACGAGTTGAGATAGGCGGTCAGCAGGGGATTGTCCGACTCCGGCGTTGCGGCCTGTCCGTACAGGCTATTGAGCAGCATGGGCTTGTTTTTGGGGCCACCAAAACAGGGGTCACCCCCTTCCCCATTGAGAATCACCGACACCGTCTCCCGCGCCAGCTGACCCAACAGCAGATTCGGTACCGTCAGCGGCTCGCCAATCGGGTCATCCAAAGCCGACATCGTCTCGGGCAGCCGTTGCCACAGTTGCTGGGGCGTAATTTCCAGCACGTGATGCTGGGTCTGACAATGGGCGGCCACCAGGCTCGAAAAGGCTAGTTCGTTGGGATACTCTGCCCCAAAGTAAATGGCATAGGTATGCACCGGCGGCTGATGAAACTGCGCCGCAAGCGCCGTGATGCAGCTAGAGTCGAGACCGCCAGACAGGTAGACCCCAACTGGCTGCCCGGCGGGTAGACAGGCTTTCGTCACGACCTCCAGTTGCGATCGCAGCCGCTCACCATACCACGCCAGCGGCGGAGCGGCCTCGTCACTCCACTCCGGCGGCGGCGCTTGCCAGTAGGGGGAAGCGTTGCCCTGCGGCAACTGCAGATAGGTGCCAGGGCGCAGTTCGCGCACGTCTTGCCAGAGGGTGCGTTCGCCGGGCACAAAAGCACAGCACAGATAGTCTCGCAGGGCGACCAGGTCAAGCTGAGACGAGCGCCACGGATTCAGCGTTTTCAGCCGTGGGGCGATGTAGCAGATATTCCCCATTTGCGCGGTGTAGAGCGTTCGCGCGCCGACGCGATCGCGAATCAGCCACAGTTCCTGACGGTGCCGATCCCAGATGGCCATCGCAAACATGCCGCGTAGCAACTGCAGCGCCGCGACTCCCGATCGTTCCCAGCAGCGGGCCACGACGTCGATATCGGTGCCCCGCCAGTCTGCCGAGTCAATTTCTAGCCCTTGCAAGAGCCCGTCGCGATCACTCAACCACACATCACCGACCACCACCCACCGGTCCTGACCTCCCACCCCGGGGGTAATGCCGACAATGGCTAACCCCTCGTCCTGCCAGGTCACGTTTGAGAGCGGCTGTGGCGATCGGCCCAAGACGAGATACCAGGATGATTGGACTGGCTCAGACTGCATGCATGCCCTGCGCTAGTGATTCAATATTTTTACTGTTCTTCTTGCTTGCCTGCCGGTGATTCGGCTTCGGCGCGGACTCCGGCAGACAGGAGGACGGCAGCCCTGTCTGAACCTAGGCTGCCGATAGCAAACGGCCCCGCTGGGGGCGATTGTTATCACTCTTGTGGAATCATGTCATACGGATTAAGTTTTGGAACACCGCGAATCAAGCAACCTGAAATGGCATCGCCGCCCAAGCCATTGCCTTAACTAACGCGTTTGTCTGACCAAATTGTCTTTCCTGGTCTCCCCCGTACCGGCAGCAGCGGATGTCCCCCTGGAAGGGGATGAAGTTTACACTCGCGTGGGTGAGAACCTTCCCCTCATCAGTCTGAAAGTTGGACAATTCACTTTGTCGAACGTCAGAGTCGCTACTGGGTGGCCACCCACGCCGGTCAGAAAACCGCTCAGCGGCGGTCAATTCCGAACCAACTACCTGACCGAGTCACTATTGCAACTAGCCGGTCGAACACTACTGGGGCTCTATCCTCAGATGCACTACTCGATAGCTGAACCTTGACCAATTGCGTAATAGCTGTCGCGCAGGGCCTGATAATCGGCATCTTGCACAGCAATCATGTCGGAAGTAATGTACTTGGCATTAGCCTTAGAAGCCGACAATGCTTCTAGGAGTGCTGTTTTGTACTCGATCATTCGCAATTGCAGATTCTCAATGAACTCGTCTCCTAAGCTGGGGTTTGCCACAAATAAATCGGGTGGCAAGGGATCACTACTCGCAATTACCTGTATCTCAGTCCCTTTTAGTCCCGGCTCCTTCACATACTCTGTGTAGCGAGAGAAGGAATCTGTCCAGGCGTCTACCTGCCCCGACCGGAGCGCATCAGCTCCCTCTCGATTGAGCATCTGGACTTCATAGTCCTGAGGTGATACCCCTGCATCCAGCAGCATCTTCATAGGCACGATGTGGCCTGCGGTCGAGCCTTTAGTTCGCATCGCAATTGTTTTGTTTTTGAGATCGGCCAAGGTCTGGATACCGCTGCCCACTCGCGTCATCACCATGGTGTAGTAGTTAGAGCGTGTCACGCCCACAATGGGGACGGCGTTTGCCCTTGCCCTTAGCAGTAAATATTCAGACGGACCAGCCATAGCAAAGTCTAGCTCGTTGGCCAACAGCGCCGGTGCTGCAGCAGTGTAGTTCTCAACCGGGAAGAACTCAACAGGAAGCGCCAGGACTTCGGCAAGCACCTCTCGAAATTGGCCAAAATCCTGCTCAAGGGTATCCAGGCCACTCAGATCGGTAACAGCAAACCTCAGCTTTTCCGGATGTTTCTGCTGACCAGTAAGCGGTAAAGAAGGTCCTTTAGCGAGGGAGCAACCGCCTAACCCTAGCAAACTGTATTTTAGGAAGGCACGACGTTTTAACATACCAAAACCAACACAATAAGAGGTACCGTTATCGCAATCACAACAGAGGTTTGTGCAGGTTGCTAGTCCTAGGACACTCTGCACACCTGGAATAATAATCCTGGCTGTCCTATACGAAAGGACAGATGCCATATTGAGCCCTTCTTATCCTTATTAGTGAAAGGAACCAATAGGCCACATTCCTAGCTTACCCAGCCGTTGAGTGACTTAACACTATGAGCCAGCAGACTCAGCCTATTCCCCTAATTAGTAATCTCAATTCTGTACAGATGCCCGAAAGGAACTGCAGCATTCACGATGAGCGATGTCAGGCGTTTGCCATCTCAAAATAAGGGAAAATGAAGCCGACCTTAAAGCCCTCCTGACAACTCAAAAAAAGCGGGGAGCTAATCTAAGCAAGCAGCACTGATTCCTCTTGAGGATTGGCAATGGCCATCGCGACCAGTGGGAGTTGAGAGTCAGCTTCTCAGTATATTGAATGGAAAATAAAAATCATTTCACGCTTGTTTGCCTTGGCAGATCTCTGGGCAACTTTAACTATGTCGGCAGGAACGTCTCTACTCAAAGGTCAGTTATTTTTCACAATCTTCCAGAGGCGACAACATGAAACGACGAAATTTCTTGGGTATTCCCTTCAAGGGATGAGTGATGTCTGCCAACGACACAGATTGATGAATAACGAGCTTATATTTCAAGCCGGATTTCGTTGATTTCTTTTCGACCTAATTAAAGGCCTCTTCATGCTAATAGCTCTATGGGATTCTCATAATGAAACGACGCCATTTTCTTGCCTATTCCTTATTCTTTACTGCGGGGTGTGCTGCAACCAGCACCAGTGGGCAGATTAGTGCTCCGAGCAATCAACGCAAGACCCTGCGCTTTGCGGTCACTGATGTGGTTGGGATGGAAGAATTACAGAACGACTATGAGCCCTTTCGAGTTGCTCTGGAAGAGGTCTTAGAGCGACCGGTTGAGTTTTTTCCCACAGAAAACCTCATCGCCGCCGCCGCCGCCCTCCATGCTTTTGAAGTCGATATGGTGATGGCTGGGCCTTCAGAATATGTGGTGATTCGAGCCAAATCAGAAGCGCTGCCGGTTGTGTCCCTGACCCGGCTCAACTATCACTCGCTGATTGTGACCCGTGCTGACAGTGGAATCCAGGCATTAGCAGATTTAAAAGGTAAGACGGTTGGAATTACCGAGGTTGGCCAAACTGGCGGTCATATCGGAGGTGTCAAGCTCCTTGCTGACGGTGGCTTACAGCCAACCGATGACTATGAGATGGTTGCACTGGGCTCAACCGGTATCTGGACGAACTTGCAGGATGGCAGTGTTGATGCAGTGGTCGGACTTCCCCACCGATATGAAAAATTTCTCAGTGCTGCAGGTGTGTCTGAAACCGAGTTTCCCATCATTGCTGAAGGTGCCCCCCTTCCCAACGATGTTTTTGTGCTCAATCGCTTATTGGAACCAGCTGAGGTGGAGGATATCCAATCTCGCATGCTCGAGCAGAAGGACAAATTGATAGCAGGGCTGCTGGCAACAGAGGCCAATCAGAAATTTCAGGGGGGTACGTTAGTCGCTGCAAACGATAGCGATTACGACATGGTGCGTGAAATGTATCGACTCACTGGGCAAGATACTCACCTTTAGGTCCACCAGAATGGACGTTTTCGTGATTCCCGCTATTTATCCTGGCTATCAGCTAATCAAGATCGATTGATTGCAGGGATTCAGGCTATGACATGATGCGCCAGTGTATCAAGCGATAGGCCAGGGCAAACTCTTGGAGTAAAGGCATGGTAGAGATCAATCAGGCGAAGGAGAGCCAATTTCCGGGTGTATCCCCAGGTCAAAAGAGGCCACACCTGGGTGGGCTCAACTCCTGGTTTGCCAACCTTGGCATCGCGCAACGGATTGGCTATGGCTATGTGTGTGCGATTAGTCTTGCTGTTGCTGGAACGGTTGTGGGATTAGTGTGTGGAGAGTATTACCAATCTCGAGCAGAAACCCAATTACTGGTAGCGAATCAGCAGAAACATTTGCTGAATGCATTATCAAACCTGTCCCTCAATTTACGGTCTCATCCCCAACGACTATTGGCTACGGCGGAAGGCGCTGTGTGGTTTCAATATGAAACGAATGAATTTTCACTCGGGCTGTCGCAGACTGAAAAAGTGCTCGCTGAGCTGAGGGAATTTATCAATAACCATCCTGAGTTTGTCTCGACTGATTTGACAGAGTATCGAGGTGTTTTAGATGGCTACGCTGGGACGTTCAAGGCTTACCAGCAGTTTATCCAGTCCCTATGGGATCAAATTGATCCGATCTACGGTTCTACAAGCGAGTCTGCTGCGCAGCAACAGATTATTAATGCCGTTCTTGCTCCTGAAGCCCTGCAATTTGACACCCAGTTTGAACGGCTCTCTGAAGAGCTTATACGCATCGCCCAAGCGGCAGACGCGGAACAGCAGCAAGCTGAGGCTGGACTG
>ERZ1740058.1221-NODE-1221-length-13044-cov-5.417584_pt1 | contig 13044 bp, 16 predicted proteins | sample MGYA00581745_ERZ1740058 | MGnify/ENA primary metagenome ERZ1740058 (study PRJEB43018, sample SAMN04849742) | marine metagenome | isolation source: floating plastic debris | place: Pacific Ocean | collected 2008-08-30 | study: EMG produced TPA metagenomics... | reverse complement strand
GAACCTGAACGACAACCAGAGATAGAAAAAGAAGTTTCAGTCAATATTTCACCACCAAAACCGAAATCACATGGATACGACCTCTCGCTTTAGAATTGATGCCTATGAATTAGGGCAGAAAAAGAAAGAAACATCAGCACCGCCGAAAAAGAAGGATGGCAAAATGACATGCTACAAGGCCGTCAAGCAGATCCCGGTGAGTATAAGTCTGAGATGTGCTGAAGACCAGTATCTGGGTTTGTCCTATGCCCAGTTGATTGCCGTACAGTTTGACGACAATGCCGATAGACAGGATATTGTGCTACACTTTTCCACCTATGAGGTGACCGTCCGAGGTGTTTGCCTCCTGCCGATTTATGAGCTATTGCTCGAACGCAAGGTATTATGGATGAGGCCGGTCAACATGAACTATGTCCGCCGTATGGAGAAGCGAAAAGCAAGTAATAACAATTATGCAAAGACAGCTCCCATCATCACCGCCATTGGCTATATCCAAAAAGGTTAGTGCAGGGTTCGAATATCGCCGTAGATAAAACGAAATAGGTCAAGGTTCATGCCGCGTATGGCTCTCTCAACGACATAAGTGTTATTACCCCACAGACCGAGCCATAGAATAGTAAACCAATGTGTATTGTCCATGATCTTCTCCTTTATTGATGCTCCAATAGATGATACCATAAAAGGTTCGTCTTTGGATAGATAGAGCCGGGCGAAGGGTTCGTCCGGCTCGAGAAATTTTTCTTGGTCTACAGCAAACTATACTGCTTTCTGGCTGCTTCGGCCTCAATCCATTCAGCTTTCTGGGCATGGTGGTCTAGCCATGCTATAACGAAGCCGACCGCTCCGCCATACGCTTCTATGTTTTCTGGATGGGTGAAGTGTGACTTGTAGCCAGTTTCAGTAACAGGCAGTGGTTGGGCTGCCTCTATCTCAAGACGGGCGAGATGCAGAACATCGCATTTATGATAGCAATCGTCGTATTTGATAGTGACTTCAATGTCGCGCCATGTAATCGTATTTTTTATTTTCATGGCTGCTCCTATCTTTCTATCGGTGTCAGTGTGCATAGAAACTCCATAGGCTCGGATGTTTTACTTTCCAAACTCTCGTTATGCAGTTTGCATATATGTTCGAGAATGTCGGCATTTAGTCCTTGGCAAACATCTAGATAGGTGTCCACGGTTTCTATCTGAAACATACCGTTTTCAGGGTTATAGTAGTTGTGGCAGGAATCTGACGTATCCTCGTCATCAGAAAAAACAAGCTGTCAGCGTTGTTTCAACACTTTTTCAACGGGATAGTCTTTTAGTGGATATTTACTCATAGGATAGTTCCTTAGTTGTTAATGGGGTTCGCTATGAACCCCTGCCCCCCGGCGAGGGTGGGGTAACAACTGCAAGGGCAAACACGGGTGAATTTTGTAAGCAAAGCGGCCCGCGAGGAATGCCCGTTTACGGGCAGGGGAAAATTCTCCCAGGGTTTGGGCGTTATCGCCTTTACCCTTGCGGGCGTGAGGACGAAGCCCTTAGTAAAAAGATGAATTTAATGAAGGGGCGGTGTGCCGGTCAGTTCATCCAGCGCAAGGCCGATGACTGTATCAAGTCGGATAATATAGCTATGAGCCATACGATCCCGGTAAGCCTCCAGACCATCATTATGTTGACGCATGGCATGTTTGGCTTCAATCACCAGCTCATGGAAAGGCTGTAGGCGGTATTCAGGGGTATGCGTCAGCAGGTCACGGATGAAGGCCTCAATGCATCTGTCCGGTGGAACAGGCTTCCGGCATTCCGAACTGTAAGAGGGAACATCGATTGTCTGTATTTTGATCGCCTGCTCTAGCAAGTTGATGATTGTGGAGAACTGGTTTGTTTGAAGTCCGGCCTTGGTAGCATACTCATTGGCTTTCCGGCTGTCGTTCAGGACGGTTTCCCATTGGGCAAATGAAGGCTGACTATGAACGATATACTGAAGGGTTTCCAGTGTTTCCAAAAGCCGAGCTTTGGCTTCCAGTTGCTGTAAGGATGTGCTTTGTAAAGAAGGTGTTGTTTCCGCAATGGTAGCAGCATCAGTGCTAACGCTGCCTACAGCTATCAGAAAAAAGCAAAGGATAGAATAGAAATGCCTGTTTAGCACCGGATATCGGTGGTGATACTGCTCATCAATGGAACAGCGGCCGTACAGTGACCGTCATAAACTGGTTGTGCGGTCAGAAACAAACCGGCTGCCCAGGCAAAACCTACAATAAGGCAAAAGGCAGTACCACTGGCAAGGGCAATCAGTTCATTCTTACGTGTTCTGGACATGGGACTTGGTATAAAGATCATCTATAAAAGAGTCAAGAAATCCATGAAAGCTCATATTGAATGAACTCATCAATGCTTTGAGCCGATTAGGTTTGATAATCGGCTCATAATCTGGATCATTTTGAGCCGAATAAGCTTTTCATTGGTTTACGTTATTATTCTACAAAATCGTTTTTCACGAAAAACAGCTTTTGTAAGCGGTTTTCATAGGTTGTAAGTATTCTTCATACCCTTATTCGCTACGACAAGATGATATAATACTAGTATTGACTGGTTAGTGCGCTTTCTCAGCAAGATTCACAGGAAAAATCCCCCTACCCCCTTTAGGAAACGGGGAACGAATACAATGACCATCTATCAAGAGCGCAATATTGATTCAATATTAGTATAATTTAGTATCTATGCTACTGTGAGATTCCCCGAAAGTGAGCCACTTTTACGGGAAGCTTACACTTACAGCCAATTCGTGGACTACGGTGAAGTAATTGTGCTCAATTGTATGCCTTTAAACGTTGGCATTTCTAAGGGTTTTTGATTTGTTTACTCCCATTCTAAAAATGACAAGAATCAAGGCTATTCCATAAATCACTTGTCGCATATTGGCAGCTACGGATGAGGGCATTCCTACAAAGCGTAATGCTTCAGGCAATAGAACTAGAAATGTAGCTGCGAAGAAAATGCCTTGCAAATTTCGCATTCCTCCAATGATGACAATACTCAGAATGAAAATGGATTCATCTATGGTAAAACTTGTTGGGTCGATATAGCTGATATAATGTGCATATAGGACTCCTGCAATAGAAGCTAACATTCCGCTTATGACGAATGAGATTACTTTATAGCTACCTACATTCTTGCCTAGACTTTTGGTATAGACCTCATCTTCGCTTAATCCTCGTAGAACTCTGCCGAACGGACTTTTTGTAAGATTATGTAGAACAAACCAAACAAGTCCCGCAAAGAAGATTGAAAGGAGTAAGTACGAGACCTTAGAATCAAACTCAAAGCCGAACGAACTAAAAGAAGGTATCCCCGGAATACCAAGTGGTCCTCTAGTGACTTCTTGCCAATTATTCATAACAGAGAAAATCTCAACCTGTATTCCTAACGTAATAATGATGTAATAATCATCTACGGTTTTGACTGCCACCTTAGAAACAACATAAGCAATAATCCCTGATAGTATCATAGCCAGTGGTAGCGTTACTAAGACGGAAAAGCCAAAATTTACGGTCAATAATGCACTTAAATAAGCCCCTATTCCATAAAATCCTGCCTGAGCTAAAGAGATTTGCCCACTATACCCAGCTACCAAACTAAGCGATTGAGCCAGTATGGTATAAATACAAATCAATATGCCTAAGTGCAGAATATAGTCCATTATATTTCTGCCTTTTTAAGTGGTTGGCCTGAAAAGCCATATGGTCTGAAATATAGAAAGGCATTATGAATGATGTATGCCGTAGCATTTATCCATTTGCTATCCAAATAGTAAGCTGATAAATGTTGAGCAGTAGCCAATAGTAAAGCACCGAGAATTAAATACCTTAGTTTGCCCATTCCTCCAATAATCATAGACACAACGCCAAAGAGCAACCAATTAAAACCCATTGTAGGCGTCATATCTGTATCTGCCGCAATTAAAATGCCTGCACAAGCCGCCAATCCAGAACCCAAAACAGAACTCCATATAACAGCTTTTTCTTTTGATATTCCCATAATAGCGGCCAGCCCAGGGTTAGATGAAACGGCCTTTATTTTATTGCCAATAGAAGTTTTCTCCAAAAAAAAACAGCCTAACCCAACAAGAAAACCACAGGAAATAACGGTAATGATTTGAACATCTGTGATGTAAGCTCCTAAAACCTGATGACCTTCCTTTACGGGCCAAGTACGGAAACTTAATGTGTTATCTCCCCATATTAAGGAAATCGTATTTTGAAGCACCACATAAACACCAAGTGAGGCAATGAGCATTTGCCAATTTTCTACTTTTCTTTTTTGTAGAGGATTGTATATGTATTGATTAACGAGAAGCATTAAACAGATACCAAAAAATATGGAAATGGGAACGGCTATGAGAAAAGATGTATCGAGCTGAATTGAAAATAGATAGGTAGAATAAGATGCCAGCGTTAAAGTTAAAGCTTGACCAATGTCAAAGAATTTAGCACCTCTAAAAATCAACGAAAAAGATAAGCCAAGTAATATCAGTATGGAAAAAGTAACAAGTATGTTTAAACTTAACTGCATACTACAAATAGATCATAGTAATTGGCATTAATATCTAATACTTCAACATTGTCAAAAACAGTCAAACAAATCGACTTAAACTCATCCAATGTATAAAGATGGCTTTCTAAATCAAATGTGTAATTATTATGTTCTGAACGAACATCACAGGTCCATTTTTTTTGAAAATTTTTCCAATCAAGTTCTAAAAACCACTTCATTTCCAAAAGTTCGCCTTCTATCACTATAGGTTCAAAATTCACAATCTCCAAGTTTTTATTTTCGGGATAGTGTCGCGAAAACCCTATAATAACTTTTCCATTGACTTTTACAGCATTTTTAAAATTATGCAATACGTTCTTTAAACCTACAATGCGATTTTTGCTATCAATGTGCTTTCCTTCTTTCCAACTCTCGAAATATGTAATAGAGCTTCCCAAGCACATGAGTGCATCTACTTTAGTGAAAAGAGTTGATTGCATCTTAAGCCAGTCCATTTTAAATACTGTAATGTTCTTTATATCATCCTCGTATAATCGTTTTGAAAATATTTTAAGGTTGTTCTCATCTATATCAGAGGCAATTACATTGTGTCCTAGGTTTGATAAATTAATAGAATGAAATCCAGTGCCACAAGCAACATCAGATATAACAGATTGCTGCGAGATTTGCAGATGTTCCATTAAAGTTTTTATTATCTCAATTTCTTTATCCGTGTGCCAAACCTTAGCCGCAATATCCCATCTATCGGCTATGCTCAGTCTTTGGTTAATACTAAGCTTTTGCTTCATTATTGTTTGTATCATCAATCTTTAATTTTATGACTTCAAATAGTCTACTGCTGGAGGAATCCGACTGGACAACATCAATTTCCGAATTTATTACATCAGGAAATTCACCTAACTTGATTGTTTTGTTTTTTCTTTGACCAGAACTCGTCGCATCTTTTACACTGTGTCCAGCAGCTAATGGTAACTCACCTAGGAGTTGTGATTTTGTGTCATCAGCCCTTAAGTTATGCATTTGAAATAGCATTGACTTGCTATCTTGGATGTATTCCCCTTTTAGCACCCATTTCCAATTTGGACTTCCATCTTCATTTGAACCACCGATGTAAATTAATTCTGTAAACCCTTGAACAATTTCGAAATCCTTGTGAAGTTTCAAAACATAAGCATTCTTGTGAGTGATGAATTTCTCTATATAATTTTGCTTCTGAACATCACCCATTAAACCAGAATTATTCCAGTTTGACCAAAACTCAGAATCAGACTTTATAAAATCCTTTTCCGGTCCATCATAAGTTAAAACATATCTTCTTAAATCATTATTGGGGTTATTGTGTTTTTCTATTAAATCAGCAAAATCTTTCCGATAGGTAACGAGTGGACTATCTTCAACTACTGGCTCAAACCATTCGTAAGGTTGAGCATTTGTAAAACTGTAGTAGAAAAATTTTTTATTTATGTTAAACCCTATTTTTATAATACTTAGCAAAAAGTCTAAGTATGTTTTTAATGGAATAATAAAACTATCGCTGTGATTAAAATCCTTCAAATTTTTGATCAAATAATGGTAGATTAGCTGATACAGATCTGTATTCTCATTCGTTGCTTTTTGATTCCAAACTTTCAAAACCTTGTTGATTGCATCTTTCAAAATATATGTATTACTACCTGGAGTAAGATTTTGAATCTTTGAAAACTCACTTTTATAAAAATGTATTCGGTCAGGTTTAAAACTATGCTCATCAATCGAGTTCAAATTTTGATCAATTTCAGTGTTAAGTTTAGAGTTAATAGTGTCCAAATCTCGTTTTATAACTCCAATAGATGATTTCGTTTGCAAAAGCTTCCTCGTTAGATAAATCAAAGGAAATAATATTGCGGAAGAACAGAAAAGTGTAATGATAAACTCATTATTAAAAAATGTGGGGTCTTCAGTACCCTGTTGAATATCTGCTCTGTAGGTGAAATACCTGGTAAATCCAGCTACTCCAAAAGAAGCTGCTAATGAAATACCCCACTTATCCCAAAAAGTTTCATCTGAATTTATTGTATCCATTTTACTCCTTTTGAATTTATGCGTTTTAAGCCAAATGGCTTTTGAACATCACCATTATCATCGATAGAAAATTCACCTGTTGCACCTTTAAAATCATCAAGCAAATATAATCCGTCTTTCACCTTTTCTTGCTCAAATGAACCGACTAATTCTATTGCTTTTTTATACATCATGACAGCATCGTACCCATTGTCATTTAAAATTTCGGGCGACTTACCATAAGTTTGTTTAAACAATGATCTAAATTCAATAACCTCTGCTAATGTAGAGTCAGGAGGTTTGGGGTATCCATAATAGACTGTACCAGGGTAGTTTTGCTCAATAAATTCAATTAAGGTTTGCTCTTCCCAACTAGACACCCCATATATATCAACTGGCTGCCCGCCCATTTCAATATATTGGGATAAAAACTCCATTGCTTCTTTGTGAAATCCAGCAAAATAGATGGCGTCATAGCTCTTGTTTTTGATTAAAGAGATAATAGAGCGAAAATCATTTGATTCAGTATCAAACTGAATGTCATCAATAATTTTGAGTTTACCATTGACAACTTTTTTGAAAATTGTTTTAGCACTTAAACCAAAGGCATCGTTTCTTGATAATAATATTATAGTCTTGGAATTCTCAGCGGCGAATTTACCAGTAATTGCTGCGTCACTTGATGCCGAGTTCCAGTTTCTGAAAATATAATCACCGGCATTAGTGATTTCAGCGGATTCACCAAATCCTATTAATGGGACTGTATTCTTTTCTACTATAGGAGCAATTGCCAATATATTCGAGCTGATTACATCACCAATTATATAACTTATATCGTCGGTATTTATAAGTTTATTAACTGCATTAGTTGCTGTTTTTGGTTCACCTTTAGTATCCTCATAAATTGTAATTATCTGTCTTCCTTTTATGCCTCCATTTTTATTTATTTTATCTTTTGCAAGTTCAATTCCGTCTTTAATATTTTGACCCCAAAATGCACTTTCTCCAGATAATGGAACAATTACACCAATTTTAATGACTTCTTTATTTGAAACTTCATCATTAGCTCCTCCCTGCCAAACAAAATACCCAGCCACTAAAACGGCCAAAGCCAACAATGCAATTATCAATCCTTTATTTTTCATATCATGAATGATTTAATTCTTTCTAAGTTATCAAGGGTTTCAATATTCCTTCGCCCTAATTTTAAGCCAACAACCTTATTAGTCATAGACAATAATTCTTTAATCCTATGTTCTATAATAACGAGAGTTGTGCCATTCTCTTTTGTGGCATGCAGCCATCTCAAGACCATACTAACGTTATTCCCGCTCAATCCTGCTAAGGGTTCATCATATAGCACCATTTTTGGACGGTTAGCCAATACCATTCCAAGGCTCAATAGCTTTCTTTCACCTCCACTTAGCTTAGAGGCTATCTGTTTTCTCTTATTAGCTAACATACCTATCTGAGCAAATACTTCTTCTACTCGTTTTTTACTTTCTTTCTTATTGTTCAAATGTAATAGAGACATTTCTAAATTTTGCCCTACTGTCATATCATCAAATAACTCGTTCTTCTGAGGCACATACATTATACCCTTTTTTATTAGGCTATGGCTCTTTTTATTCGTTACATCTGCACCATCAAACAGTACTTTACCCTGCTCCGAGCTATTCCATACAGGCACAATGCCATAGATTGCTTTAAACAGTGTACTTTTCCCGGACCCGTTCGATCCTATAACTAAAACCGTTTCGCCTTCCTTTACGGTTAAGTCAACATCATAAAGCACTTGCTTTTTTCCATAGCCTGTATCAATATGTTGCACTTCCAACAAACTCATATATAGGTTTCTTGTACAGCTTCATTATTTCGCAGTGTTGCATAGTCTGTAAACTTTGCAATCTTGCCAGCATTCAAAAACAGAATCTCATTCGCTACAGCTTCTATAAAGTCAGTATTATGCTCTATGATCAATATGGCTTTATCTTTTTTCAAATTCTGAATGATCGCTTCCAACTTTTCTCGATATACTGGATTGACTCCGGCTACGGGTTCATCTAATAAAATTACTTCTGCATTATTAGCCATGCAGCAAGCTAGATTCAACAGCTTTTGTTGACCATAAGAAATTTCAACCGCTTTACTTTCTGCAACAATCTTTCAAAATTAGTTTTGCCTTTTTTTTATTCTCCTCCTGTTCGTTCGTTACAGACTCCAAATGTAGCAGCACTTTCCACCACTTTTCACCTGATTGATTTTGAAAAGCTAACAGCACATTTTCCAACACGGATAATTCTCCCACCAGTCGCATATCTTGAAAAGTGCGACTTATACCTTTTGCATTTCGTAGATGAGATGGCAGTTTGTCTATTGACTTATTGTGTAAAAGGACTTTTCCGCTATCCGCTTTCAGAAACCCTGTTATGATATTGTACAAAGTGGTCTTTCCGCTTCCGTTTGTACCCATCAATACAGTAGCCTTTCCTTTTTTCAATTCAAAAGAAAGATCTTTGAGAATTTCTCTTTCTCCAAATGCCTTAGCTATATGTTCAACTTTTAAACTCAATTTTCAATATTTCATTCCCAGCGATGGCTTAATACCCATTATATGGGTTGTACTAATCTAATAGGTTTTTTAGTCTTTTTAAAAGCGTTGACGGGCACCGCCCAGTAGCCACAAGCGTATACCTCCTCTAAGGTATGTTAGAAACATTCGTTTTCATATGGCATAGCACGACTTCAGCTTTTCTTCAACCTTTTTCGCGAAAAGCTGAAAATAGAATACAATACCAGCAACGATAATAGAGCCCACTTCCAGACAGCAGTATTGATGCTGGTTTGGGGTTCTGCTTTCACAATCACCCCTTCTACTTGGTAGCCATTGACGCTTCTTCTCGGTAATTTTAACTTTTGGTTTATCCTGTTTATAGAGTTCATTGGAAGTAGTAAAAAATCAGAGATAATAATATTCCCTCTGACAGCCGGTTAGGGTCTTGAATCGCTCAAGTTGAGTTCACGGATTTTTCACAGAAAATACTCTTATATAGGTTGAAATATGTGAATATCTAGGAATATATACTTAACCGAAGAATTAAAAGTCTTTTAGATTCAGTTGTGTAATATATTACCATTCCTAATGCATCATAATTGACAACGAGGCTATCGTGATATAAATAACACAGTATGCTAATTCAAACCCTGATTACTACAGAAAATTTTAGGGGTACGCTTTGGGGTACAAATCACGGTATAAAACCTATTTATCTCATATTTTTCAATGCTTACCGATTTTATTCAGTTCCTGCCCCCGCAACCAAAACCTTTTCCAAGAAAATCTAAAAACGTCCATAAACCCCTGATTTTACCAGCAAAATAGCCAGATTTCGTCCCACGACGTCCAATAGGATTTGGCTACTTGCAAAATTTTTTAGGGTACACTATAGGGTATATTCAGTTCAATTTTTCTTTGTACCCCGAAAAGGAGGGTGAATATGCCTAAAGTCATTAAAAAGCTTACCGAAAAAGAGGTTCGTAATTCCCGGCCCAAAAGTAAACTGTATAGGTTATACGATGAGGGCGGCTTGCGCCTACTGGTGCGCCCTACGGGTACAAAGGTATGGCAGTACCCATACACATTTCACGGTAAAGCAAATATCTACACTATTGGCAAATACGAAGGAAACGGGCGCACTGGTACCGTGAGTATGGCGGAAGCCCGTAAGGCTCGGGATGAAGTTAAAGAGCTTATCAGTCAAGGAATTGACCCAAACAAACACAAGGCACTGCAACGGTTTGACTCGGACGAAAAAAGCAAGACTACCTTTGAGGCTGTAGCGCGTGAATGGCATAGCAAAGGTACTTGGGTACCCAAGCACGCTAAGAATATAATACGAACCCTTGAGAGGGATGTCTTTCCGCTTATCGGCTCTAAGCAAATTGATCAGATCAATGCGCGGGATATTATCCATGTGCTTTCTACTATTGAGGCGCGAGATGCCACAGATGTCGCCAAAAGAACCGCCCAGCGTTGCGAGGCAATTTTTGATTATGCCCTGCTTAAGGGATTATGCGACAACAATCCAGCTTCCGGTCGCTCAAAGTATATCAAGCCCCGTAAAACCCAGCATCGCCCTCACTTGAAGGAACACGAACTTCCTGCGTTTCTCAACAAGCTGGATCACTATCGGGGCAGAGCCTATATTCGCTTGGCGCTACACGTATTGGTTTTGACCTTTGTAAGACCGGGCGAACTACGAAACGCCCGTTGGCATGAAATAGATCGTAAGAACGCTATCTGGCGTATCCCAGCCCAGCGAATGAAGATGAACCGCGATCATCTGATACCCCTCTCAATGCAAGCCCTGAATGTTCTAGCAGAACTGAAGGATATTATCGGCGATAAAAGCGAGCTGCTTTTTCCGAGTATCCGTTCATCTCAAAAGCCCATCTCGGACGTTACGCTGCTTAAGGCGCTTAAGATTCTTGGTTATGAAGGGGATAACAAGATCACCCCTCATGGTTTTCGGCATACCGCATCTACCATCCTCAACGAGCACCGCTTTGATCGAGACGTCATTGAGCGTCAACTAGCGCATGTGGATAGCAATAAGATACGGGGCATCTATAATCACGCTGAGTACCTCCCTGAACGAAAACGCATGATGCAATGGTATGCTGATCATTTAGATAAGCTGAAACAGCAAAAGCTAAAGAGTTTATAAGGGTTACGACAGCAAAAACGAATAATGGTACAACACGGAAAACTAATTTTGGTCCGTCACCCAGTAAGCCAGAGCAGAGGTACCACAGGAAATACTCCGCTCTGGCCTGGTCAACTACTGGTGTTTACTCAAACGAGCTCGTTCATTGATCCAGTGTTCAATATCCTGTTTTAGCCATCCGACTGCACGGGCACCCAGAGGGATAGAATCAGGAAACTTCTTTTCCTTCATGAAGGCGTAAATGCTACTACGGGAAAGGCCGGTCTTTTGGATGACTGCCGAAAGGCGAAGGATGGTATGATCCGATACGGGTTGCTTCACAGATGGCTCCTTTGGAAAGTAAAACGAACATGAGAAAACTGGCTTTATAGTGTCCAGCGTCGTCCGCAACAGTCCAAAACCTCGTGCAACTCCGACAACGTTATTCCGGTCGCATCAATCAATTTGCGAAGACCGTGATAACAATCCTCCATATCCAGATAGATTTGATGGGCTTTCTTTCGGTCAGTGAGCCGGTACTGTTGCATCAGGTACTGACTCGGAACCAAGCCACTATAACGAGCCTCCTGATAGATTCTGGCTTTGTGGTAGAGAAACTTAAGCAGTTCTTCAATGCCGGGGGTATGATCGTACCGGCAAGGGTATTCAGGAATGAAAGTTGAATGCCCTGTGGTATGCTCTTTAATGGTGACTTTTAGATACTTTAGTGGCTGAGTAGGGTGCTGGATTGACAAACGATGAGTTTTTATGCTAAAGACAAGTTGGTCCCAATTCGGGGTGGTAGCAGAATTCATGCGGCTCTCCTCTGGGTACTGGACTGAAATAAAGAAACCCTGCATTCGCGTATGTCGCCAAACAGATCGGATGCGGGGTTTTTTCTGCGATAAATAGTGTAGGAACAAAGGTTTACGGTGTCAATAACCTAAGTTTGCTATCTTCCAACTTCCTTGCCGTTCTAGTCAACGGTAAGCACAATGAGCTAGCTTTCAATGCCTATTATAGTAATACCCGCTAATCTCTTTAAAAATACCATGATATTCGTAGTGTGACTACGAATGTAGCACAGAAAATAAAGAGCAACTCGGTGTTGTTGATCAATCCATATCATAGTCCAGGCCTTTGTCTTTATTTTTATCAGACTCCGGTGATTTATCGGGTTCTGGCTCACGGGATTGATCCTGCATGTCTTTATGCTGGTCTGCCCAGCGCGACAGCTCTTTATCCAGCTCTTGTTCGTATTGCTGCTTTCCGTCTTTGAGGCCTTGCAAATAGTCCTCCTTTCCTTCCAGCTTATCAATCACTGTATCGGCCAGATCGGCAGCATGGTGACTGAGCAGGTAGCCATTGTTAAAGCCTTTGAAGTTATCCATGGACGCTACAATTATTAAAAAGTGTTTTGAGCGTTTTTATCCAGGTAGGCCAAAATAGAATCCCGATCATAGAGAATAATTTTCTTTTGGGGTTGGCTATAACGGATTTTCCCCTCGTCCCTGAGTTTTTGCAGGGTGGTTTTGGATCTGATTTTAAGCAACTCCATCGCGTCTTCGGTATTTAACCACTTATCCTGCTGGATTTGCTCTTTGTCTCGTATCCGCTTGACGACTTCTTCCACCAGTGCATAAAACGCCTTTGTCTCCAGGCAAATGACTTCCATAAGGTATGGGTAAATTTATCTCAAAAATCTGAAATCCATTGGATATTTAAAAACCCAGAATAAAAAGCATTGAAGGATCAAT
>ERZ1740058.1218-NODE-1218-length-13104-cov-5.262779_pt1 | contig 13104 bp, 11 predicted proteins | sample MGYA00581745_ERZ1740058 | MGnify/ENA primary metagenome ERZ1740058 (study PRJEB43018, sample SAMN04849742) | marine metagenome | isolation source: floating plastic debris | place: Pacific Ocean | collected 2008-08-30 | study: EMG produced TPA metagenomics... | reverse complement strand
GTAGCCCAAAGGTAAGGGTTGATCCAATTTGCTCTGAACGGCATCCAGCGTCGTCAGCAGCCCATCAGTGCGAACTTTGTCAACCACTTGGCGGACCTTATCGGGTTGTTGGCGGGCTTTATCTAGCCAATTTGCCTGGCCAAATTCCACCAGCATGCGCTCAGTTCCAGCAGAAACCAAAGAAGCTTTGGTTTGAATGAGTAGGTTGCCAGCTTGGGGCGCTGGAGCTGGCACTTCATGAACTTCGGTCTTGCCAGTAGTGAAAGATTGAAGAATTTGTTTCATAAACCAAGGGCATCAAGAACAAGTTTAGAGAACCGCATTAGAGTAAGCAGAGTCAGGATGTACGAGTTGACATCATTCCACTGGAATAGCAGGAATAGTACTTGTAATTTTCATAACTTGATTTTCAAGATGCATTATTGCTGAAACTAGCGAGGCTAAAAGTCCCCCAAAAACCTGTTTTTCATTTAAATCAACATATCTCAACAAGCAACGTAGTACTGTGTCGGATTATTGATAACTAAACTTATTTGGATGGGTTTCTGCCTGATCGACAAACTGCCGACACCAAAGTTCAATACAAAGTAGAGAAAGCAAAGTATAGCTAGCGTCTAGCTCGCCCTGATCATTGGCATGGATTAAGCGCTGCACTGCAGCCGGATCAAATAGACCGCGCTGAGTGAGGCTTGTCTCACTCAGTACATCGGCTAAAAGTTCGCGCAATTCATAGCGTATCCAGCGGCGCAAAGGTGCACCAAAACCAGATTTAGGACGATAGATAATGTCTCTAGGTAGATAAGGTTCCATTGCCTTCTTGAGCACCCATTTACTCTGACGACCTCGCTGTTTGTACTGGGGTGGAATGTGCGCTGCAAACTCAACTAGCTCCAAGTCAAGAAAGGGCACCCGCACCTCCACCCCAACAGCCATCGACATTTTGTCGGTGTAAATCAAATTATGGTCAGTGAGGAAGAAGCGCTGCGCTAATGCCAACAACCTTTCTAACGGGTGAGTAGTGGGCGGCAACTCAGCCAAAAAATCTAGAATGGGAGTCTCTGCCCATGAGTGGGCTAAGGCGTCCTTAAAGTCTTGAGTATAGAGAGCTGTTAGGTCTTGGCGGTCAATCCAGCGAAAGTAATTTACTAGCCGATTATCACCTTCTAAGGCCGCACCGCTAAAGAGTTTGCGTAGGCGTCTGCCTAGCGATCGCCGTTGATCAAAACTTCGACTCCAGTACTCTAAGCGCGATCTCACAATACGAGGCATCCAAGCCCAGTAGCGTTCTGCCATTAGAGCCCGATGGCGACGATACCCTGTAAATAGATCATCTCCTCCAGCCCCTGATAGCAAAACCTTAATACCCTGTTCGCGAGCCAGACGACAAATGTAAAGCACATTCAAGGGGGCAGGGTCAGCTAAAGGCTCATCTAGTTGCGCCACCATTGCTGGCAAATCTGCCGCCATGCGAGCTGCATCAATTTGTACAACATTCAGCGGCACCTTTAAATGCGCAGCCACACGACGAGCATAGGGCAAATCATCAGCGATACCACCTTCTTTAGCTCCAGTGACTTCAATAGTGAAGCACTGGAGCTCAGGTTGATGCTCACGGGCAAAGGCCACAATGCTGCTAGAGTCTAATCCACCAGAGAGGAAAGCGCCTACGGGAACATCCGCCACCATCTGACGATGTACGGCTTGGCGTAAATGACGCTCGGTTCCATAAACTGCGGCATCGGCATTCATTGACGTTGAAGACTGATAACTTGTGCTCCTCGCTGAGTGATGAGAACGCAAGACCGGCAGTTGATACCAAGTAAATTGGTCAATGATCTCTCCCTTTTTCAACCAGATACCCTCGCCAGGACCCAGCGAACGTATGCTTTGAGTTGGGGTGCTAGCGCCAGGGCACCACAGAAAACTCAGATAGCGATCAATGGCGGCAGCGTCAAAATTCTGAAACGGTTTATCTGATTGCTCGCAGTAATCTGATAGTAACGGGAGCAACGCCTTAATCTCACTTGCAAAGGCTACTCCCGCCTCCATAAAACTGTAATAAAGAGGCTTTACACCCAGAGCATCACGAGTCAATAGCAACGATTGAGAACGCGAATCCCAAATAGCTAAAGCAAATATACCATTTAATTTTTCTGTAAAAGATTGGCCATACTTTAAGTAAAGATTGATAATAACTTCAGTATCAGATCCTCCTTTAAATTGGTAAGAATCTTTAATAAGCTCGTTCCTTAGTTCTAAAAAGTTATAAATTTCGCCATTAAAGGCAATACAGATTGTCTTTGAGCTATCCCACATAGGCTGATTGCCTGCTGGAGAAAGATCCAAGATTGATAGGCGCGAATGCGCAAGCCCAACTGCAGAAGTCTGGTTGTAGTAGATATCTTGATGATCAGGACCTCGATGGCTAATCAAATCATTCATTTCGAAAAGTAGGCTTTTCGAGAAAGTTCCATTAAAACCAGCTAATCCACACATATAGATCTAATCAGCTTGAATTCTCTGTCGAAGTTCTTGATGATGAGCAAAAGCTAGAAATAATCCCCAGAGATACCCAAAGCAGCGGATCAATAGCATAATTATATGCATGCAAACCTTAATCTAGCCTCCCAACTACAGCTAACCATAAGGCGAACAGCTCTCTATTATATAGATTTAAGCATTTGCCCCAAACAATTAAGCAATATCCCAAAATACCGAGAAAGACAATGGATGATATAAGTCCATACTGATACAAGTAATTCAGTGGAGAAAAATGCACATAATGAGATATATCGAGGTATGAAAAAGGTGAGGCATAGACCCAACCAATACCTCCTCCGGTTAAATAATGTATTGAATTACTTTGAAATTCCTCATAAGAATTAGTTATTTCAAGGACTCTCCCCCCAGATGCGATATTCAATTCTTCTAAACTATATCCGTCTGAGAAAAAGTTTAAAAGCATTATTTTTGAGTAGACTAACCCTAAGATAGGGACTTCTTGAAGATTAACTTCCCAAATCGAAGTGGCATAGAAAAAAAGACATATTAATAGAGGGCATACAAGAGTAAGTATACCAAGTCTTATTCGCAACTCAAATCGACGAATACCAGCCGTAGTCATACCAAAAATGAATGGCATGGATAACAAAACACCTCTCTTTCCAGAAAGAAAAACAACTGCTATGGCTAGTAAAACATTCAAGTACTTGCCGTCTATCAATGCCAAGGCAAACGGTAGCAAGACCGCACCAGTTGCAATGCCAATATAAACTTGTTGGTCTCTCAAGCTCCTTAGTGACCAAAATATAAGAAGAATCAATATAAAAGTGCTTAGGAATAGAAAAGATGCTTTTCTAATCATTGAGGTGATGCGCTGTCTTTTCCAAGAAATATTTCTGGCTGTGGTGTACATAAGAGCCGCAAAAAAAGCTGAGAATGCATGAGAAATAAAGTATCTTGGAATGCCTTTATATACGATTCCAAATATAACTCCTTGAAAAGCTAGAAAGAAAAGGATAGAGCTTAGTAAGTCAATTTTAACTTTCCTCATCTTTGATAAGATAAGCAGTGCCAGAAGAGATATTAATGGATTCGTAACTTTATTGAAATGAGATAGTATGGCACTTCCATCATACATTCTCACCAAGGATACATAAGCACTAAAGCAATTGATTGAAACTGCAAAATAGAAGAATACAGCATTTACGCTAAAAAAGGAGACTTGCTGGCCTAATTTGACTTTCCAATTATAAGTCATAAATATCTCTGAGCTCTCTTATACTCTGGATACTATGGTCGACTTCTGACGAATGACTATCAACAGAACCGTTTATAATAGGAGAGATATTACCACTCAAGCAACCACTCAAAACATGAGATAGCAATTCTCTTTTTTCCTTATAAGAACTTTCTGGGTCTTTAGTGAACTTAGTGTCTATCTGAGCAAGAATATCTGACAACTTGCCTATAGAATCTAAATAGTAGAAGTTTTTCCCGGAAATATAGTAAGGGTTGCCTAAATGTATTACAGGAGTGCCTTTGAAGGCCGCCTCGAAACCTACGCTTCCAGTCCAGACAAGAACAACATCACAAAAACTAATCGCTTGCCTAGCAGCTATGTTAGGGGAAAGGTTTATGATGTTTTGATAAGTCTTTAACTTGCTATAGAAGTGATACGGTCGAAGCCCACAAAAAGCAGGATGTTCTTTGACATAAATTACAAAATCAAGAGAGGAGAGGACGTCCAGCAGCGCAAATAGAGTGTTGTAGTAATCGATATACTCGATTGATTCACACCAATAGTCAACAGTGCATTCTGGAAAGTACTGTAAAGGGATAAAAATCTTTTTTTGCCGATGATATTTTGAAACCTCCACATGTGATAAATCAACATACTTTAACTGACTGAAAGAATAAAAATTGAGATTTTGTCTGGCTATGACGTAGCTGCTATAAGTATGAAGAGATAAAGGATCTTGCCTAATAGTTCTTGTAAAAGAATAATAGAGAAACCTTGCAATATTTCTCGACTGCTTTTGAACTCCCTTAAAAAGTGCATCAAAGGATGACTCGGGCTTTAAGCCCACTAGAAAGTCAGGAGTGTAGTTGGATTTTTCCAAAAAAGCTATGCTCTTTTCGATTTCTGTATCTGAGACCGCTCTCAAATAATTATATTCTCCGCGTGATGTGACTCTAAAATAGCCATTGATAAAGCATGGAATTATCCCTATAAATTTGATTTCTCTTAGCTGACATGCCAAATGAAGCAAATCTAAACAGTAACTGTCTATCGTGGTAGATAGAATCACGTCCGGATTAACTTGGTCTAAAACTGTTTGTAATGCCAGCCACATGGCTGCACACATGCGTGTCGCTTGCTCCTTTGGAATGTTTCTGAGCAAACGGCATCGTGAGCAGATATCTTTAATTTTAAGATGCCCTACTTGAGATAGGAGCTGCGTAAATCCTTCGCACTTTGAATAGAAAATATAAAATTCTTCTTGTAGTTGAACTGTTCCTTGCCCTAAAAAATCACTCACATATTCAATCTCAGCATCAGGAAATGCTTCACGACTTATTCTCGCGAAGTTAGCCTCATTCCACGGACGTGTATAGCAAAGGAGTTTCATATTTCTCTATTTTAACTAGAGTACTTTACTCTAGAGCAGTTCCAAGAAAAGCATATGCTAAAAACCCCGTAGACACTTAAATATAGCCCTGTGAGGAAGACCAATAAATTTGGCGATAACTGATAATATAAAACTGTCGTATTACCCAAAAGTGAAATGACTAAAAAACACATCATTGCTGAAGTTAAAACTCGTTGCCTCTTCATAAAGAAAACTATTGGGCTAATACTTCCAGATATTGAAAAAATCATCATTCCCAAACCTAAGATACAAGTTGACTGAAATAAAGTTGCATATCCCTCAAGTAAATGATTTTGCATAATCCAGGCTATCGCTAAAAGACCAGCAAATGCCGGAATCGCAATTAAGGTACTTTCTCTTAGTTGCTTCCAAAAAATATCTTTTGTGCTTCCTTCTCGCTGATATGCCTCGCCAATTTCAACTACACTTACAAAGTTTTTTGACGTAATGGCTAATGATGCTCCAACGCATAGCTGGAATCCCAACATATAAGAGCTAAGAACCGCAGCAGAGTGGTACCTCTCTAAAAAAAATCTATCAATAAATAAAAGAAGTGAGAAAGCCAGCGTAGATAAATAGGCTGGAAAACCGGCACCTATTAAATTTAGGTACTTTTTTACAATGAGCTTAGTTGAGGCACCAGCTCTGCATAGATTAAGAAAAGGGATGCCTGTTTCTTTTACTAAAGAGAACAAAAAAATGTAAGAGATTGGGATTAGTAAATATGAATTTAGTATTATACTTTCAGGATTTAGGAGAGCCTCATGGCCAAAACTTTTAACTATAATTAAGCTTGCTAAGATGGTCACGTAAAGAATTAAATCCGGCAGCAAAGATACGTAAAAATACTTTCGTACTCTCAATATAGGTTCTAGGCTAAAGAAAGGTGTTGTCAAAGTAAAAGCGATCGCTGATAAAGTGTATATCTTTCCGATGTAGAGACCTATTAAAAACACACAGATAGCAATCATTATTAAGTGTGCAGAATAACCAATTAAAAAAAGGCATTCGTCCTCAACAGATGTTTTTTCCTGATTTCGATAATTTTCAAGGATATAGCCACTAACGCTTCCTAGTTGACCTGTTAACATGAATTTTACAAAATACAAGAAAAACGCAACTTCTCCAAACTTCTCTTCTCCCTGAACTCTTGCCAGATATAATGATACACTTAAAATTAGGGCTGCTGACGCAAAACGTTTGAAAATATAACTTTTCTGAATTCTCTCAGTTATGGTACTCACAAGATTTTAGATAACTGATTTTGCATTTTTTGAATGTTTAATATCACTCTAAAGCACTTTTTCGAAATTGATTGGCGTTCCCTTTTTGATAGAGTATCTTGACTGTTTTCCTAGTAATAGTGAGTAATATTTGGGAGGAAGACCATGCCCAGGTCGAATAACTCTTAAGTTATTAGGCGTAAAGGGCTCGCCGGCTTCAATATCAACGGCAGCATAGATAGAACGTCGAAAAACTTGAGAGGCTTTCTCAGCAGATATTGGCCCCAACTGAACTTTGCCCAGAGCTTGCCAAGCTCTCTCGGACTCAACAACGAGTTGAGCCATTTCCTCCGGTTCCATCGAAAAATCAGCATCAACTCCTCCGTCAGCCCGTCGCAGAGTAAAGTGCTTTTCGATAAAGGTTGCTCCTAATGTAACGCTAGCAACGCTAGCCCCAATGCCCATCGTGTGGTCAGACAAGCCAACCTGAACATCAAACAAATCTCTTAGATAAGGAATCGTCCGTAGATTGGTGTTTTCTGGCGTAGCCGGATATGTACTGGTGCATTTAAGCAGCACTAAATCTTGGCAACCCGCCTCGCGGGCAGTACGGACTGTTTCATCTAGCTCAGCCACTGTGGCCATGCCAGTTGAGATAATCATGGGCTTGCCCGTACTCGCTACTTTGCGAATGAGAGGGAGGTCGGTATTCTCAAACGAGGCAATTTTATGGCAAGGGACGTTTAATTCTTCAAGAAAATCAACTGCCGTGGCATCAAATGGTGTGCTAAAGCAGATTAGGCCTAACTCCTGACATCGCTTCATAATGGGCTCATGCCATTCCCACGGAGTATGAGCTTTTTGATAAAGTTCATAAAGGGAATACCCGTGCCAAAGGCTTTTAGGGTCATCAATAAAAAAGTCCCCGTCGGCGATGTCTAAGGTCATGGTATCAGCAGTATAGGTCTGTAGCTTTACCGCATGAGCTCCTGATTTGGCCGCTGCTTCAACAATTTTCAAAGCCCGATTTAGCGATTGGTTATGGTTGCCAGACATCTCCGCTACGACCAAAGGTAAATGACCTGGCCCAATTTTTCGTCCTTTAATACTGATGACTTCCATCAACTTTTCACCTTCTGTTAATTGAACCTTATCCGCGAGAAACCACAACTTATTAAGTCTCACAAAATCTAAAATCTGGCTATGGGCGCTGGCTTAGCTCAGAGTAGTAGCTGGCTATAATCGCGTTCTCTGACCGTAGACAAGGGATTCCAGAAATAATTGGATAGACACACAAAGCTTCAGGGCTAAATAGTACCTCATCATACTGCCATAAGGGAGAACTGGTCTTTGGGCAAGCTAAGACGCTACATTCAGTGCTTTCAGATGATGACTTTTTTTCAATAATAGTAATCGCTGTTGGGTTTAAAGGATTAGTAGTGACAGGAAAAAGCTCATGTTTAGTTACCAGGTAATTCTGTTCTCGAGATACTTTAACTAAGTTCTTGCAATATCCGTGATATTTCATCCAGATCTTTGCATCTTGACTAGCGAGCTCGTAGCCAGGTTCTAGTAATATCAGATACTTTTTAGTAACTCGATATAGCTCTTGTAAAATAGGTTGTTCGTAGCCACCGTTTGGTTCAATCGAGTGCGAAGTATAGACTACGTCAATAGAGTTAGTCCTAAACGGTATCTTGAAAAGACTTCCCGTACATAGGTTGACATTGGAAATAGAGTTTCTGTTTAGCCAGAGTTTGGCATGTGCAAGTCTAGACCAACATAGGTCAAAACCATAAGCTTTCGTCTTTTCGGGTAAGTTGCCAATCACTTCGCGTAGTGTCGTTGCTTCCCCAACACCAGCTTCTAAGACAGATTTAGGATTACATAAAGCAAGAATCTCTTTCGCAATAGCAGTGCCATATTCTGCTTTATGTTTAGCCATTGACTCATCATCTAGAGCTGAAATATAGCTGCCGGCCTGAAGGTCATATGATAATTCAATGATCTCTTCAGTGTTTTGATTGGACTCTTCAAATTTCCTCAGCAGAGACATTATATTTTTCCCTTGCTGATATAAATTTTTAAGCTGCTTGGGACTAAGCTGATTCATTATTTATCTCCTTTTTATTTTTTCTAAGATTGACTTTTTATCAAAACAGAATATTCTGAAATTCGTGCTCTGATAAGTGATTGATATGTAGCCAGAATTATAAACTTAAGATTTCTAGCTGCCGTTAATTTTTAAATGAATGCAGATAGCTAATTTTCTCTCATATATGTCTGAAATTTTTAATTCTATGACTATGAAAGATAGAGAGCAGATTTCTGCTTTTGAAGCGGGATGATATACATCAGTGCTATACAATTGCTCTGCCTACTATAAAGGCTTCTGCTGCTGAAACGCCGATTGTTGCTCCACGCCAGTGGGCTAAATGTTTGACGGCTTCAATAGACCGCGGGTGGGGCCACGATCGCAGCTCTGATTCATAGACTGTAAGAGCATCTACTTTGTCGGCCAAAGTAGTTGAAATATCGACAAACCAGTTGGGGGCAAACGCAGGGGCTGAGCCTGGGGGTTGCCATTCTGTGCTAGAAGGCACCTCAAAGAATAGCAGGGTCTTAACCGGATGATGAGGTTGAGGACGGCAAGCGGCAATTACAGCGTCGTGGATGCGCCGATGGTCAATTATGACGACGCCACTAAGGTGAGTGTAAACCACCGTTGGCTGAAACTTTTGAATGGCAGCCTCAATGACTTTGACGATATCTAGTAGATCACAGCTATCCATTCGGTTATCAGGAAAGTTATGCAGGTCAACTGCTTTAGCCCCCAAAAACCGGCTGGTTTCTTTTGCTGCGATCGCGAGAGCACTCAGTTCAAACTGCCACTGCTCAGGGTTGCGGCTGGTCGCTCGACTCGTAGCGCCTTCCGCCAGAATGAGAATGTTGACGATATCACCTTGCTGGCTGTGTTTCGCGATCGCGCCGCCACAGCCTAACACCTCATCATCAGGGTGAGCCGCTACCACCAGTATGTTCATGACTCAGCCCCCTCAATGGGCGTAATGATGACATCGGCAACTACCCGCCCGCCATATAAAGCTGAACGGCTGAACTCAAATCGAAATCCTTCATATTCAATAAATGCTGGAGGATAGCCTTCGGCATCCAACATGCGAATTTTGTCATGCATTTGTTCTAGGGAGTTCACCTGACTGAGTTCACTGTCAGCAGGTTGGCGGCGTTTGAAGACAACGGCTTCTCCTGTTTGGGGTTGCGGCTGAGGCTGTTCTCTAATAATTTGTTCAATCATGGCAAATGAGAGACGAGTGATCCGCATGTAGATTTCCTCAGCGTTACCTCCGAGCCCGACATCTTGCTTCAAGTAAACAGGGCCGGCATCAAACTCATGGGTCATGCGTAGCGCTGTCAATTTAGTGAATTGATGACCTCTCATGATCAGATTTTGGAGTGGGCTTCCCCCCCTTCCATAGGGAACGTCAGTCATATGAAAACAAACGCACTCGTAATGATTAATAATTTCCTCTGGCACTTTCCAAGACCAATGGAGAAAGAACAGATAACGCGGATTGATCGCCTCTACTTTCTCAGCCGTAAGCTCTTCTTTTGCAGCAATAAACAGCCATTGACGCTGATCAAAATTTTGCGCTGCAAAAAGGCTTAGATTCCAATCCTTGCTGCCGACAACAATATATTTTTGATCTGCTTTCATTGAACTATTCTGATTGAGAAAATATGGATATTTTTAGAATATAAGTATGTCCCGCGATATCAAAGGTGGCTGGGTAGGAATCATTATCGCCATCTCTAAGCAAATTAAACTGTTCTCGAATGGTCTTGTCCACATTCATTTGGCTATCCTGGGGACGTCTTCTTGGATAGAAGGTGGGAGTGCCAACCTGATCCTGACCTTGTTGAACAACGCTGGGATACTTCGCAACAAATTGTTGGCACAGTTCAATGGTTTTCTGCGCTTGGGCCGCCCGCAACTCATCAATAAGCTCCGTGCCATCAAAAACTAGATGATCTTGTAAATAGATTTTGCCACTATCGACATTTGCTTCTGCTTCAAACAAGACAATAGGAATTTTATTTTTGCCCTCTAAAATTTGCCATGTCAGAGGTGACCAGCCTCTACCCTGGGGCAAAGCACTTTCATGGACAACCAAATTATGTCTATTTCTAGATAAGACGGCTTCAGAAGCAATTTGTCCACAACTTAGATAAAAAACGATGTCTCCTGGTGTAATCTCTGCCACCTGATGTAACCCTTTCACCTGATGACCTTGCGCTACCAACAGGTTAAACAGATTAGGAAGATACTGATTTATCCAACTGTTAATATCTGAAATAATCGTAATTTTCAAGCTCATTTTACCTTGTCAGCTTAGTTGCTTAATAAGCTATCCATTACACGTTTAGCACCCCATCCATCAACCTGCCGACGACTGCGATCGCTCATTGATTGACGCCGCTCAACCGAAACCAGTAGGTGACTGATGGCTTCATTCAGCAAATGTATTCTGATATCAGCGAACCAGCCAACGTGATTGACGATATTAAGCTGATGGAGCTTTGCGGCGATCTGCTTTTGATTATCAGCAATCGTAATGGTCAGGCTAGGTAGCCCCATAAATGCTAGTTCCCAAGAGGTGCTGCCACTTGCTGCAATCGCGATGTCAGCCCAAGCCATCAATTCGGGCATGTTAGTCACGTTTTGACGCAACTCAACTTTATGCCGACTCGCTTGAATTGCCTCCTGCAGTATCCCATAGTGAGGATTGCTTGCCCCCACAACTACGACCACTTCCAAAATATCAACTTCTATTTGCAGTAACGCCTGAATCACCTTCAAGGTGACATTATCTGGATCCCCTCCACCCAGGGTCACCAAAATCTTGTGCGGATGAGACGTGGTTTCCCGGTGCCACTCGCGCCAGGGCCAAAATTCTTTCCTCAGCAGGGCGTAGCGCGTTCCGAGCAGTAGTTGGGTATACGGCTCTTTATCAGGATAAAGTCTCTCATGGGCATAAATGTTTTGGTTTAATACCCAGTCAGCATAGTAGCGATCAGCATGGCCATTATCGTCTATGAATAAAACGCGCAATCCCGCTTGTTTAAGCTGCTTTTGATAGACCGAGTCAAAATGGTAGCCATCAACAACAACAGCTTCAGCTTTTATTTCTTGAGCCAAAGCGATGGTGAGATCGCTGTCCTCCTGACTGCCCAATATTGCCTCATGGTGAATTACGGTACAACTTTCTGCTTCGAGTCGATTTTCTAACCCTGGCGCGATCATGCCCATCAAAAACGTTGCCTTGCCTCCTTCAACCTGCCAAGCTTGAGCCAAGGCCAAACAACGCATAATATGACCGGTTCCAATTTGTGAGGAAGCGTCTGCGCGAATTAGCAATTGCACATTGTTACTCCACTTAATCCTAAGAATTTGTCATTGCTGGTGCTGTTAGTGGATTATTGAGCAGGTATACAGCTCTGGCAAATTCTAAGTCCTCTGCATCATCAATATCGACTGCCGAAGTCCATGACATGGGATGAAATTGATGACCCGGTCCGTAAAATGATGCCGCTTGCAGTAGCGAAATTGCATGAGCCATCCAAATTGCTCCGGTAGGACAATATAGAGGAGGCAAATCCTGCGATCGCTGCATTTGGGCTTCGGGAAACTGCGGTTGAGGTTGTCCGTCATCAGTCAGTGTGACTGACCACCATGGATTCATCCAACCAAAGCGAAAGCAGCTGATTTGAAAGTTTGCGGCACTAGCCGCAAAAGCCGCCAGCGCCATTTGAATATCTTTAGCCGCTCGCAACGGACAATTGGGCATTAATTGGACCACTGTTTCATAGTCCTCTTGCCAGTGAGCCCTAGCTTGATTCAGTGCAGTAATCGTCGCCTCGCTGACCGGAGTGTAATCATCAGCTGCTGTTTGTCTTAAAAAAGGTACTTCAGCCCCCCATTGTTTGGCTACCTTAGCAATTTGCGGTGCATCCGTACTTACCAGTACGCGATCAAAGCACTCAGACTCTAACGCCGCTTGAATGGTCCAGGCAATCATTGGGCGCCCAAAGAAATCTAGGATATTTTTCTTGGGCAGTCGTTTAGAACCACCTCGAGCCGGAATAATTGCGATCGCTCCACGAGTTTTTACCAAACGCTCCATCCCCCATCAACCACTAAAACCTGTCCTGTCATGGCCGCACTTGATGCCGACAGCAAAAAATCAATTGGCCCTGTAATATCAAGTTCACTCAACATCCGCCCTTGTGGACACAATCGAGCATACTGATCCTGGAATTTCTTGTCTACTCGACCCTCAACGCCACCATAGGCTACACAATTCACCTGAATATCTTGTGGAGCCAGGCGTACAGCCAGTTCACGAGTCAAATGCGCCAATGCAGCCTTGGCCACACTGTAGTGGATGGGGGAATCGTGGACAGGATCTTCATAAAGTGAAGGATTTGCCGCCACTACACCATACATTGACCCGATATTAACGACTGACCTTAACCGCGATGGCTTAAGTTGGTGTATCCCCATTGTCAGTTCATAGGGAATTACCACATCCAGCAAAAACTCATCCAAAAAATTCTGTCTAGAGACAGTACCATCCTCATTAATTGAGAGCGTGTCAATGCTGCGAGCATTATTGATAATCACGTCAGGCGCAAATGAAAGCTGTGAT
>ERZ1740058.1217-NODE-1217-length-13114-cov-11.120989_pt1 | contig 13114 bp, 8 predicted proteins | sample MGYA00581745_ERZ1740058 | MGnify/ENA primary metagenome ERZ1740058 (study PRJEB43018, sample SAMN04849742) | marine metagenome | isolation source: floating plastic debris | place: Pacific Ocean | collected 2008-08-30 | study: EMG produced TPA metagenomics... | reverse complement strand
CGATAGCATTGATGACCTTTTGACGTAAATCAAGACTATAGGGCTTCGCCATGGCACTCGGGTATTGTCAACCTTTCCTTCTAGTCTACGTCCTAACCCTAATGGCTGTAGCTATATATCTAAAATGGAAGGCGAATCTTGATTCAACATGTCTCTTTTTTGGCCTACATATCTGAGCCCTATGTCAAGAAAGAATAGCCAAAAGAAGTTTGACGGTAGTGTTCTAGACCTGTGTATTGAGGCAAGATGTCATTGGCTCCCCATCTGGTCATTTGTCATGGTTTTAGAACCCGTCTGTTGTCCGCATTGCCACACTACGGATGTGGTCAAAAATGGCAAAAGTGGTGAAGGTAAGCAGCGTTATCGCTGTCGCCATGCCGACTGTGCTCGGTCCTCCTTCATCCTCGACTATACCTATCGCGGTCATGTCCCTGCGGTGAAACAGCAAGTCAGCGAGATGGCCATGAACGGCAGTGGCATCCGCGATACCGCCCGCGTGCTGCGGATGAGCCCCACGACGGTGATTGAAGAACTCAAAAAAACATCGTCACTTGGAGCCGGTTAATCGGAGTGCTCTAGAGCGTCACCCCAGCTCGCCACCAGCCGTCATGATCGTGCGAATGGCGGCAGAGATGGATGAGATGTGGAGCTTTGTCCAGTCGAAGCGGCAGCAACGATGGCTCTGGCACGCGATTGATCATCACAATGGTGAAGTCCTCGCCGATGTGCTCGCTCCCCATGAAGATACCGCCCTCTCTCGCCTCCTGGAGTTACTTGAACCCTTTGGCATTCAAAAGTTCTATACCGACAACTGGGGCGCTTACTCACGGCAGCTCGACTCCCAACAGCACACCATTGGTAAAACCCATACCCAGAAAATTGAGCGCAAGCATCTCACTTTGCGTACTCGCATCAAGCGTCTGACCCGCAAAACGATTTGCTTCTTCAAGTCGGTGCTGATGCATGACACCGTCATTGGGCTGTTCATCAACCGCTACGAATTTGGCCGAGCCATATGATTGCTTTCCACAGGTCTAGAACACTACCGGCGAGAACCTTCCCCCCCAGTGAGTCTGAGGGTTGGACCCTTCACTTTGTCGAGCGCGATAGCCGCTACTAGGTTACAGCCCAGGTCGGTCTCAAGGACACATCGCTGTTCCAGACTGGGGTCCAAGCCGCGTGGAAATGGTGCCAAGCCTATGAGGGCATCCGATGGTTCACAGACGGTGAACGGCGCTATGGACAGGCACTATGGCAGCTCGCGAGTGTCTATCTCAAAGCGGCAGAGGGACATCCTGACTATGGCCATCGAAAGGTTGGGCGCGAAGGGTTAGAGGTCACGATGAAGATTAAAGGGTCTCAAGGCCAGCGGCGGGTCGAGTGGTTCAAAGCCGAGCATCCCTTCATCGCTATCAGCCCGGTCAGCGAGGTCCTCGCCAATCACAATGAGGCCCAGAATGCGGTACTGAGGAGACGATGCAGTGCCTATCGAAGACGACAGAACCTCTACATGAAAAAGTGTTCAAGTTTGCAGCGAGTGTTGGATGTGCAGAGACTGCACCAAAATTGGGTCAGACCTCACTGGAAGCTTGGTAAAAAGACCACACCCGCGATGAAAATAGGGCTTTGTTCAAGACCATTGACCATTATGGAACTCCTTAGTAACAGAGGATTTGAACGCATGCCCTCTTTGCAGATCAGTGCCATTACAACCGATGTAACCCCCAAAACTTCTTCGGGAATTGTTAGAGAACAAACCACCCTCTTTATCCTTTAGCTTGTTCCCTAACAACCGTGATCGCCATTGGCACCTAGGCAGCATACCCGCGCAGCCAAGCTTTACAACCAAGCCTATACATCCCTACTTTTTGCGACAGAGCCGCGATCAGCTCGTTTGTCGATACAGCTCGTACAGGTATTTGACCTTGAGCAGTTGAGCCGATGGGGTGTGAGCAGGGCTGACCAATTCTAAGATCGCGAACGCAAGCGTTTTCATGCCCAAGCGTTCCGCATAGCCAGCATAGTACGCCAACGCTTGGTGAATGCTTTCGTCTAACCCATAGATCCCTCTTTCTGCCAGACGTTGCATCGTTATATTCAACCCGTCAATCGCAGGACAGGGGCTAGTGGGAGTTGCCGCATCATTTTCCATGAGGGGGTACTGCGATTCTGGCGCGATCGCTGCCGTCTTGCTCTGCGCTTGATCAGCAAAGTGTAGATTCAGAATGGTAGGTTGCCCGTTATCAGTAGGCCGACAGAGGGCCAGGGGCTGGCCGTAAAGCGTGTCCTGTTCAATGTAGAAAGAGCCCACCATACCCCAGCCTTGCAAGTCGTCAGGATCCAGGCGCTCCAGCTGCTCCAAAGCAGGATTATCGGGGGTGAAGCTTACCCGCAGCACCAAGGGTTGCTCGTTAACGTCAAGCAACACCCAAGTAAACTGTTGCTGCACGGCGGCAAACTGGCGAGCCCCCCAGCAGTGGGGTCGGAGGATGGCAAGCCGATCAAGCGGGTTCGGCTCGGCCAAGCCGACGGCTCGGGTCCGGGTGAGGTGATCGCGCAAGGCATCCCAATCCTGAAAGCAGAGCGGTAGGGTCTGCCAGTCGGCTGCCTGGGTGGGACGCAGCGTGACACCGACTGTTTGGCGAGAGCTGGAAAGGCGTTGCTGGTAGTTGCGGCGGGCATTGCTAAGGCGCAGATAGCTTTGGGAAGCTTCGGCCGGGTGGGCGATACCGTCCCAAGGGCCAGGTTGTCGGTAAGCCTGGACAGGATTGAACCCCGAGCGGTGGAACAGGGGGCGCGACTCAGACCAGCTACACCACTGCTGTGCGCCGATATCCCAAAAGAGCACGGTCAGCCCGCCGTAGCCCGAAGCCGTGCGCCAGGGGTAAGCCCCCAGACCCACCAGCTCCAAGGTACCCACGTCGTCGTAATGCCTCTGGGCCTGTCCGGCCAGGTGTAGGGGATAAGCGGGAGCGGTCGACTGGAGGGCCGAGCAGAGGGCGTAGGCGTGGGCCAATCGCTCAAACAGGCAATCGCTATCAGCAGCCGCATGGCGATTCAGATGCAGGTCGATGTCGCTAGCGATGCCTCGCAAGGTCAGCGACAGGCGGGGCAACTTGGCCCCCTGGGCAGAGACAGCCAGGGTAACGAACTGCTGATGGGTGATGTCAGACAGATGGAGCAGCCCAATCGCCACGGTTTGCTCCAGCAGGGTTTGAGCATGGGTGATGACCTGTCCGGCGGCGGCAGTGATCGCGGCATCGGTCGGGGAGGCGGATGGGGGGAGAGAAAGTTCGGTCCCTTGCGATCGCAGAATTGCCAACACTGCCGCGACTTGGTGGGCGCAGACCCGACGAGGTTGGCAAGAGCACAACATCCCGGTTAAACCCGTGGCGGTCGAGTAGCGGCAGGTGAGGGTGGTCTGGGGAAAGCGCACGACGATAGGGTCGGTTCCCTCAATCTGGGCAGATTCCCGTTGGAGAAAGGCAAAGCCGTCCCTAAGGGTAGATTTGGTAGCCCAGGCAGTGAGGTCTTTAAGGGTGTGAGTGAGCCGCGGCGGTGGGGCGGATGGAGGCGAGTCAATCGGGGAGAGATCGCTGGGGACAGCTGACGAGAGCTGGGTACGGAGCCAGAGACAGCTCAGGAGAATATGGCGGCAGAGGTCGGCGGCAGGGCAGGTGCAGGTGGCGTTTAGGAAGTTGGTGGAGGGCAGGGTGACGATGTGGTCAGGCCAGGTGAGGGTGAGGCGATCGCCGCTGACTTGGAGATCGGGATCGGCGGCTTTCTCCAGTTCTTTATGGGCGCGACGGACGAGCCCTTTGCTGGTGGCGATCGCGAGGGCGGCGTCATCTAGAGACAGGAGTTGGGGCCGCCATTGTTCTAAGACATCTTCTGTGCCAACCATTCGGCTAACCTCCTAGGGGTCAGGGCAGCGATTTCCATCCCGTGGTGGGCGAGCTGTTCGGCCATACCCACGTCGTAGTAAGCGGTGGCCTGCTGATCTTCCAGAGAGGCGAGCCCCAGCAGCGTAACGCCAGACTCATGCAGTTGGCGACAGCAGGTCAATAAGGTTTGGGGGGAGGCTCCTTCCGCGAAATCGCTAATCAAAATCAGTGCCGTTCGCTGGGGATTTTGCACCCGAGTTTGGCAGTAGGCCAAAGCTTGCCCGATATTGGTGCCACCCCCGAGCTGTACGCTCATGAGCAGTTCTACCGGATCATCAGCGTGATCAGTGAGATCAACCACAGCGGTATCAAACACCACGAAGCTGACTTTGAGAGCCGGTAATCCAGCCAGGATGCCGCCCATCACAGCGCTATGGATGACGGAATCAGCCATGCTGCCGCTCTGATCAATGCAGAGGATGACGTGCCAGGGTAGCCGCCGCTCTATTCTCGAGAAAAATTTGACTGACTGGATGACGAGCTGCTGGCGATCATGATCGTAATGCTTCAAGTTCTGGCGCAGGGTGCCCCGCCAGTCAAGGTTTTGGGCAACCTTCAGCGGGCTGTGCTGAAAGCGGTTGAGCCGACCTAGCAAACTGCGGCGAATGTCGTTTTCTAAGCGTCGGCGCAGGTCTTCCACCACTTCTCGCACAATGCGCCGGGCCGCCTGCAACACCGCCTGCCCCTGCATCTGAGAGCGGAACGTCAGTACCGCCTTGAGCAGGTCCATGTTCGGTTCCAGCTTCTCCAAGGTGGCCGGATCGGTGACGAGTGCCGTCAGGTGGTAGCGCTCTAGGGCATGTTTCTCGATGATTTCGACGGTTTCCTGGGGAAACAGCTCGCGAATTTCGGTAATCCAGGTGGGGACGTTGAGCTGGCTGGGATCGAGACTACCCGGCGTCTTCTCTGAGGTTGATTGGCCGGGGACTCCCCCAGACTGGCCCCGCACACCGCGCCCGCCATATTCCTGGCCGTAAAGAAAGTCGAGAGCCTGCTCCATGCGCTGCTGGGCCGGGGTCATCTGACAGGGCAACTGATTGGCGGCAAACCGCCCCAACATATGTCGCCAGCGCATCACTGGATCAATCTCGGTCATGGCTGACCTCCTGGAGTGGGCTGGGCAAACCAGTGGGTTAACCCGTCCTGTTCGAGTACTTGCTGGACGAACTGCTCCCCGGCCAATCCCCGCTGCAAATCGGCCTCACTGATATCCATATGGACGAGGCTACCCAGATCGCTCTTGCCATGGAGTTGGGCGGCGATCTCCGCCACCTGATCGGTCTCCCGAGGGGTGAGGTCGGCAAAGGCGAGGCGCAGTTCCGGCAACACTTTCAAAAACTCTGCCTCACTCCAATGCTCTAACCGTGCATTGAGCGCCGCAATCAGTTCCGACTCATGCCAGGTCACTTCGCGGCAGGTGTGCAGCAGTCCGCGCAAAAACCCCACTCCTTGTGCCGGTGCCGCTGCCGCATGGTCGAGATGGCCCGCCGTCAGGGTGACTAACGCCGCCATAGGCATGCGCCCCGCACTGTAGAGCACGCCCGCTGCGCCCCCCAGCACGATCGGATTGCTCGTCGTCGTCAGCAAATCCAGCAGTCCGTCGATGAAGAGTTCCGCATCCAAATCAGTTTCCCCGTAATTCAGAACTTCCCAGACGCCATTCAGCGCCCCCAGCACCGGGGGGGACTTGTCTAGGGGACAGTCGGCCAGGTTGGGCAGCAGGTAGCAGAGCCGCTGGTACGCGATGGTCGCCAGTTGCGGCACCGTTTCTAGAGATTGGGCAGCTAGGGGTTCTCGCGACTGCCAGAGCAGCAACAGTTGTCCCAAGGCCTGCGCCAGCGACACCACCGAGGGATCCGTAGCGGCATGGGCCGCAATCAGCTCCAGCAGCCGCGCCGTCTGGTCTTGCAGCCCCATGCGACAGGCCGCCATCAACAGCCGCACCCCCGCGATCGCGCTCCGCCCCTCACCCTCATCGGCGAGACTGGCCAGCCGCTGGCGCAGGTGATACAGCGTCACCTCGGCCAGGGTAGAGCCGTACAAAGATTGTTCGATTAGGGTGCTTTCCGTTTGGGGTTGCCAGCGGTAGTCCCAGTGCTCTTGAATCTGGTTCAGCTTTTTGCCCAATACGAAGTCTGGCCCTTGGGTGAAGCGGGCAAAGGGAATGTCGGCAAAGGCCAGACTGTGAAAAAATCGGCTGAGCTGGCGATGCGGGTCTTTACGGTAAATATCGAGGGTGAGGGCTTTAGCCATGCTGGTATCGAGCTTCAGGCGGAAGGCGTGAGCCCGCCGACGAAAATCCTCTACCAGGGGCGGCACCCCGGCATGGACGGGGAGGTGGCCGATGCGATCGCCCCGCAGCGATCGGGCGACTGCGGTCATTAGCATCACCCCTTCGCCATCCATCGCCCCTTTCACAAAGCAGCTGCGCACCGCATCTAGCACATCTTCCCGCGTGGGGCCGAGATGACCGCGAAACTGGGCCAGGCGTTGGGCCTGTTCCACGGCGGCAATCTCATCCGCCACCGACAGGGGGACGAGCGGCTTCTGCTCCCGCGTCAGGCCCCGCAGTTGAATCAGCACCTCACAGGCCGTTTGGCTCAATGCCGACCGACCGCCCTGGGCCATGTGCTCCCACAGCTGCTGATAGTAAGCGGGGGCAGGCATCCCCGCCGCATAACCATTAAGGGCATCCAGCTGCTCAAAGCTATAGCGCATCACCGTCGTCTGAGCCGACTCCGGGGAAAGCGAGGGGGGCGGCGGGAGCGGGGGCGGCGACTCGATCAGAGACGGCAGCACGACGGTGTGAAACCCCCCGGTCACCACCAGGATTTTGCCCTCGATTGCGTTCAAAGTGGCCGCGATCGCCTGGGCCATCGCCGCTTCACGGGCCAAGGTCCCTTCTGCTTCCAAGGTCTCCGGGTCGCTTTCCTGGCGCGTCAGATAGCAATAGGTCGCCAGCTGCTGAATAAAGTCGGGAGTAGCGGTTTCCTGGCAAGGGGCTTCAAACAGCTGATCCCACAGTTCGTTGAAGTCGCGGCATCCGGCCTTCTGAACCAGCGCCGACAGATAGGTGCTGTGTTGCAGATGGTGCTCTTCTTGTAACGCCCGCAGCCGCATCGCGGCCTCTGGGTCGGTCTGACTCTGAGTCGCCAGCACCTTTTGGGGATAGGGCAGATCGATAAACCGCAACTGCGCCCCGACTGCCGCCCCGACCCGCAGCGCCACAAGCTCTGGAGAATAGTCGCAAAAGGGGTAGTAGCCGCCAAACCGCAGGGGGTCGGTTTTCTCGCGAGTGGGCAACGGGGTTTCGGGAATGGCCGTAGCCACTGCGGGGGCAGGGAGATGCCCGTCGTGATCGACATAGGTGGTGTAGAGGGCAACGGGAGCTTGGGTGTCTGGGTGCAGCAGCAGCGGAATCAGCTCGGTGGCATCGGCGGGAGCCTCAATCAATATGGCAGCAGGGCGTTCGGCCTCAATCCATCGCTGCACGTGCCAGGCACAGGCGGGGCTGTGGTGGCGGATGGGAAAAAATACCAGCCGAGGTTGCTGCAGCGATCGCAACACTTCATCCAGAGGGGGCAAGGCCATCACGGTTGCAGACTCGTCGGTCATAGTCATCCCCAAATTAGCGCTTGGGCAGCAGGGCGGAGGCGATCTCGTTAGCTCAGGCACCGGGTTCCTAACGCAGCAGCGAAAGCCTTGATTGATAGCTCAACCCCTGTAGCAAAGAGCACATGCTATGTGGTTCAATTGTACTATATTCGATGCTATCGTTACGGTATTTGGCTAAATCGTCGACTTGTCTTCGTCGAGGGCAGTCTAGCAGTACCGTTACCGCTGTTATGCCACCGCCGATTTTGGGAGGGCCTTTGCTCGATGCTGACCGACCTGAAAAATCCACTCAATCTTGCTGACGCGGCCCTCGACTCTCTGGAGCAGGCGCTGCAGACCTACAGCGAGCTTGACGCCGAACTGCCACCTCGATTAGTGCGCTACTTGGTGGATGGTGACGATGAAACCGCGATCGCCGACCTGATTAAAACGCTGCACCACGGCATGACCCAGCAGCGCCAGAGGATGCAGCGCGGCGTATATATAGGGGGCTTTTTGGGGTTAGGTTTCCCGTTTCCTTTTCAGCTGTCCCAGAGTGTTTGGGGCGATACCCTACTGCTGACTTGGCTGGCTGACAATCCCCTTTCAGACACCGAATTCTATTCGCGGCTCAGCATGATGCTGTGCGGCTTATTTGGCAGCAGCATTAATGCCTCGGGCCAGGTTCAACTGCCGTCTTTAAAGGAACGACTGCCTCTATTTTTGCAGACAGGTTTGCTTCGTCTGCGCTCTGCGTCCATCAATCAAGAGGCCGTGCAGTTTTTGACCGCAGAGGTTGTCGATGCCCTGTATGTCAAAGCTGGTGAATCGCCGGGAGCCTTTGCTCGTCTGGTTTACAACGTTAACCCCAATGACCATCAGCAGAAGCAACTGGCCGAATGTAGCATTCACCTCAATGAGTTTGCGGAATACACGCTCAAACATACGGCCATTGTGCAAGCGGCGCTGCAGCATCCGGAGCGCGATCGCCGGATCCACACCTTGCACATGTTGACGAAAGTCAATGTCCCGATTGAGGCATTTGTGGCAGCGATCGCCCAATCAGCCGTCTCCTCTGCCAAAACGGAGCGTGAGGTGGCAACACCGTTACTCCGGCAAAATCCCCAGGCAGCGATTCCCATTCTGCAGGCGCAGGCTGAGTCAGGCAAAGCCAGCGAACGGCAGCACGCTGTCCAACTGCTGTGGGAGTTAGCAGGAGAACAGATGCAGCCGTTTTTAGAATCGCGGCTTGAAGTCGAAAAAGCGGCCAAGGTGCGCTCAATTCTGGAACAACTGCTGGCGACCCCCTCAGCAGCGGCGATCGCCAGCACCGCCCCATCACTCCCCCCCTTGCCAGCAGTGGAATTCACCGTCCCCGTTCCTGACAGCGCTGCTCCGCTCCTCAAGAAAATGGTCGTCGCTTTCAATGAAGGGCGCATGCAGTCGCGCAGAAACTTGCTGCAAAATCTTAGCGGTTATCATCAACCGGGAATGTCTCATGCCGACGTATTTCGGATGAACAGTTTCTCACAGCAAACGGCTAATGCCATCATTCAGATGTTGGACGAAATTAAGGCTAATCCCCATAATTCTCAACTTAATGAAGCGGAATTACTCAAGCGATTCAGCTTGATTTTGGATCAAAACTACGGACATCGTGATATCACGCTGCCAGTAATGACCGAAGCACTGCAGAGTGGCACCGGCAAAGACTGTTGTGAGATTCAATATGTAGGCGGTCATTACCACGTCAAACAGCTTAAATTAGAGATCAAAGCATTTTTGGCCGCCCCTGAAACGTCTCTGATTCAGACGGTACGCCTACTCATTTTGATGCGCTATTTGTCGGCTAAAAGTTTCCGGCGCAATCCTGCTTTATTTGAGGCTGAAGGACACGAATTATTGCTGTTTTATCGGCAACATCATCCTGATTGTGGCGGCTTGCGCGAACTGGCCGCGGTTTTGGAGTCGCTGCAACTCAGCCCTTGGCGCATTGGGCAAGAAATGCTCAGCAGTTGGGGGGCCAGCCAGTTTTGGCGGTGGGGCAATGACGCCATCTGGCCCTATTTTGCTGAGCGACTCCAGTTACTCGAAGATGCCCTGACTCTTAATACCGGTAGCTCCTGGGAGACTGGTTACTATGAGCAGCAGCGGCAGCGGCAAAATGCCTTCAAGGTTCTCAAAGCCTTTCCGCAGCCCCCCGCTCAACTCACCTCTAGACTATGGCAACTGGCCTTTGAAGGCCCCAAGGCCGAGCGGGGCATCGTTCAAGACTGTCTCAATGCCTTGGACGATACCCCCAATCGCATCCTGGCAGCATTGTCTGATCCCAATCGCGAAATTCGGACAATCGCGGCAGCCTGGTTGGGCGATCGCGGCGACCCGGCGACGATCCCGTCGCTGAAGCAAGCTTTGACAAAAGAGAACAGTGATGCAGCGAAAGACATCATGCTGCGATCGCTGGAAAAGCTGGAGGCTTCTGTAGACGAATTTCTCGACCGTGACAATCTGCTTAAGGACAGTCAAAAGCTGCTCCAACCCGGCATCCCCAAAGCGCTGCACTGGTTTCCCTGGTCAGCCCTCCCCACCATCCACTGGCGCGACACCGGCGAAGTCGTCGCCCCTGACATTTTGAAAGGTTTGCTGCTGCAGTGCTTGAAGCAAAAAAACGCAGAGCCGGGGCCCATCCTCAAGCGCTACGTTGAGATGTGGCAACCCGACGAGCGAGAAGCTTTGGGACAGTTCGTATTGGCAGGCTGGATTGCCCAGGATACGCTGCCCGCCTACACACCACAGGAAGCTGATCAACTCGCCCAAAACCGGGCTCAACAGAACTTTCAGTATTATCAGAAGCTCCAGCAGCAGTACCCGAATACAACTGGAGCTTACTACCACACCACCTATGAGGAGTTATATCGCAAAGAATACAACCACCTCATCAGCACCTGCAAAGGCAGCGCCAATAAAGAAAAGGGAATTTTAGCGATCGCCGCTGCCGGTTGTGGCCCCCGCGCCATTGGCCCGATCAACACTTACCTAAAAACCTGGTACGGCCATCGCATGGCCCAAGGTAAAGCCCTCTTGCAAGTCCTGGCTTGGATAGACGACAACAGCGCCATTCAACTGCTGCTGTCGGTGGCGAATCGCTTCCGCACCAAAGGCATCCAAAAGGAGGCCGAGCGACTCGTGACGGCACTGGCCGAACGCCATGGCTGGAGTCGAGATGAACTGAGCGATCGCACCATACCCACCGCTGGCTTCGATGATGGCGTAGAACAAACCCTCGACTACGGCAGCCGCCAGTTCACCCTCCTACTAGATACCGACATGAGCCTGGTGCTCAAGCGCCCTGATGGCCAGGTGATCAAATCCTTGCCCGCGCCACGCAAAGATGACGATGCCGAACTGGCGAAGGCGGCAAAAAAGCAGCTTTCAGAGACGAAAAAACAGATCAAACAGGTGCTCACTTTACAGCGCGAGCGGCTGTTTGAAGCGATGGGCACCCAGCGTTCTTGGCGGTTTAGCGATTGGGATACTTACCTCAATCGACATCCCATCGTCGGGCGCTATTGCCAACAACTCGTCTGGGCCATTTATGAGCTGGGAACCGAGGGCGAAACCCTGATCACCACCGTGCGCCCCCTCGAAGACCGCACCCTCACTGATGCCAATGATGATGAAGTGACGCCGGATGCCGAGGCGATCATGCGGCTGGCCCATACTTGCATGGTACCCGCTGCCGCGATCTCGGCCTGGCAGACCCATTTTGCCGACTACGACGTGTCGCCCCTCTTTCCTCAGTTCCGCCCTCATCCCTACCATCTGCCCGAAGATCAACAGCAAGCCACCGAGATCACCGATTTTGAGGGGCACATCATCGACGCCTTCACGCTGCGGGGACTGCTCTCAAAGCGCGGCTACACGCGCGGCCAAACCGAGGATGCCAGTTGGTTTTACGACTACTGCAAGCGCTTCTCAGGACTCGGCATAGAAGCGGTCATAGAGTTTAGCGGCAACTACCTGCCTGAAGAAAATCGCCCTGTTGCCCTGACCAAACTCACCTTCTGCGAATTGCCCGAGGATGGAGAATCTGAGTACATCTACAGTCGCCCCAAGTTGGCCCTCGGTGAACTCCCGCCGGTGCTGTTAAGTGAAGTGTGGAGCGAATTGCAGGCGATCGCCGCCCAAGGCAGCGGCTATGACCCCGATTGGGAAAAGAAAGTAGAGTATTGATGATGACCAACACCGTTCGTCCCCCAGCAGAAGTCCGCTACGCTGACGAGTTGACCGCGATCGTGGCCAACGACCCGCACCCCAAGCCGCCTGGTTGGCAGCTCTCTCCGCGTGCTGTGCGGACGTTCATTTTGGGCAGCCAGGGCGAGGCCCTGAGCTACAAACAGGGCCGCAAGATCTGCAAAACCGTCATTACTCAGAAGTATTATGGCGACGATGCGCTCATTGATCGCTGCATCGTGACGCTCGCGGGCAACCGGGGCTTGATGCTGGTGGGCGAACCCGGCACGGCCAAGTCAATGCTGTCGGAGCTCTTCTGTGCCGCCATTTCCGGTGATTCTACCCTGACGATCCAGGGCACCGCCGGCACCACCGAAGATCAGATCAAGTATTCCTGGAACTATGCACTGCTGATTGCCGCAGGGCCGAGCCCACAAGCGTTAGTACCCTCGTCGCTATACGTGGGCTTGACTCACGGCCAGTTGGTACGGTTTGAAGAAATCACCCGGTGTCCCCCAGAAATCCAAGATGCGCTCGTGAGTGTGCTCTCTGACAAGGTGCTGATGGTGCCTGAACTGGATGGCGACGATCGCGTGCTGCTGGCCCAGAGAGGCTTCAACGTCATCGCCACCGCCAATATTCGAGATCGCGGCGTGAATGAAATGTCCAGCGCTCTCAAACGCCGCTTCAACTTTGAAACCGTTGCTCCTATTACCAATCCCGAGCTGGAACGTAAATTAGTGCTGGAGCAAACTCAGGCCCTGTTATTCGAGTCTGAGGTGCCAGTGGAGATCGCGCCTGACATCATTGAATTACTGGTCAGCACCTTTCATGATTTGCGATCGGGTCGCACCCCAGAAGGTACCGTCGTCGAGCGTCCCAGCACCGTCATGTCCACCGCTGAAGCGGTGGCGGTCAGCGTCTCCGCCGGACTCGATGCCTACTATCTAGGGACAGGAGAAGTTACCAGTGAGCACATTGTTCGCAATCTGGTGGGCACTGTCCTCAAAGACAATCCCGAAGATGCTAAAAAGCTGACTCACTATTTCAACGTGGTGGTCAAAAGCCGCGCCCCCCAAAGCCTCCAGTGGGAGACTTTCTATAAAGCTCGCAAGTGGTTGCGATGAGAGATAAAATGATTAGGACTACATATCCGTCCATCCCTGGGTCACCCTATTGCTTCAGGATGACCGCGGGCGGGAGCTTTAACAAGATGTCCCTCGTCATGACAAATAAAGCGATGATGTCTCGGTAGTCCTAAACAAGTAATGATGCCTGTAAAGAAGCGTTGTAGTGATGAACAAACATCCAAATCGCTCCGATGTGATTTTCCAGCTTCTTGG
>ERZ1740058.1216-NODE-1216-length-13134-cov-9.053521_pt1 | contig 13134 bp, 10 predicted proteins | sample MGYA00581745_ERZ1740058 | MGnify/ENA primary metagenome ERZ1740058 (study PRJEB43018, sample SAMN04849742) | marine metagenome | isolation source: floating plastic debris | place: Pacific Ocean | collected 2008-08-30 | study: EMG produced TPA metagenomics... | reverse complement strand
GCGTCTTCGCGATCTCAACGATCTTGCCGCCCGACACCCCGATATCGACCGTCTCATCCGGCGATCCCACAAGCCGGGCAGCGTGGAGAGTAAGGTCCATGGGGCGCATTCCTCTATCTCATCAAACTCAAAACGCGACGCTGTCCACGCGCCAGCCATAACCTGCAGCGCGCAGATGCCGGTGGCGCGGCCGCAGCCGCTGACAAAGAAAGTGCAAATTTGCTGCCGACTAATTGGCGCCGGTCAGTTGGGCGCAGACGGCGCTATCGCCCGCACCCGCCGTCGCATACTGCGAAAACCCCGGCGACAGCGACATCAGCGCAATCGTCACGCCGTTCGTCCAACCAAAACCGTCCTGCAGGCGATACTCGCCCCCGCCGCCAGGGCGCATCTCAGTCACATCGTATTTTTCGAGCAATCGCCCCGTATTGCAGTAGGTGCGGGTGACGGTCCGGAGCCAGCGCTCAGCAATCTGCAAAGCAAGATCAGTCTCGCCGTATTGCAGTAAACCTTGGGCGGACAACCAGTGAAGCGGCGCCCAACCATTGGGATCGTCCCACTGCTGCCCTGACGAAACGAGCGTCGTCAGAATACCGCCTGACGCAAGCAGCCGCTCCTCCACAAGGTCGGCCGTGCGCGCCGCCTGTTCCGCCGTCGCAACCTCAAAAAACAACGGATAAACAACCGCAGCCGTAATCGGCGTCCGGCGTTCAGCCTTCAGGAGATCATAGTCGAAAAACGCGCCGCGCTCCTCGTCCCACAAGTATTTGTTCATGGCATCGCGCCGACGTTCTGCCCGCTCGCCATACTCAGCCTCGCAGTCGGCATCGCCCGACGCCCCGCACCCCATCGCAATAGCCCGCTCAAGACCATAGAGGAGGCTATTCAGATCGGCCGGCAAAATGTTGAGCGTCTCGCTGCTCGCAAGCCCACCGCCCTCGGCCATCCATCGCGAAGAAAAATCCCACCCGCTCTCAGCCGTCGCCCGCAACGTGCGATAAATGACCGGCAGCGCACGTTCCCCGGCCTCAGCCTCGCGCACATCCACCAAATACGATTCATCGCGCGGAACATCGCGCGCGTCGTAGTAACGGTTCAGTATTGCGCCATCAGCCAACCGAACGACCCGCTTGTCCGCCGCGCCAGTCTCAACATCGCCCTGACCGTTCATCCAAAAGGCATGCTCGCGCTTCAGCTGCCCCAAGTATTGCGCATACTCTTGCGCGGGGTCGTCAGGAGATAGCAATCCCACCATCATGAAGAAAAACGGCGGCTGAGACCGGCTCAGATAGTAGGCTCGGTTAGCATTCGGCACAAAGCCAAAGCGATCGATCAAATACGCAAAGTTATCGACCATCGATTTGGCCAGCGGCGCCTGCGCCTCACCGAAGCCAAGCATTGTGAAATAGCTGTCCCAATAATACACCTCTCTAAACCGACCGCCCGGCACCACGTAAGGATGCGGAAGCGCAATCAGAGACGACCCAGGCGTGGTCGCGCCGCTGGTGCGCGTGAGCAAAGGCCAAAGCGCGGCAATGTGATCGGCGAGCCCGAGCCCAGCCGCGGGCGCCTCAACAGTAACCTCCGCCGGAAACTCAAAATGAGCGTCAACAAAGGCCTTCAGTTCAGCGGGACAGTCCGGCGCCTCGTCTCGGTAGTTGTTCATGATCGTCTCAACAGAGAACAACGGAACAACGTCCACCCAATCCTTAGCATCAACAATATCGGCAAGCGCGACGGCCTGAAACAACCCATCATAGACAATCGAAGGAGGCGCAGGCGCCACCACACCAGCCGCGTCGAGCGTCTCTTCCTGTGCGATGGCCACCGGCGCCGACGCTGCAAACGCTGCCGCCAAGAGAAGCGAGCGAACCGAGCTGACAACGCAACGGGTACTGCGGGATGTCAGTCTCATGCCTTCGCTCTCCAATCAGATCCATGATTGCGAGCGTAGTACCGAGAGGGCTGACACGCGAGAGCAAACCCGGCGTCACGGCGCCAGAAGCGATCTCACACGTGCGCGATCCGCAGCCTCACCGACCGCCCAAATCCCGCAAAAGCGCCGTCCACGCCCGCACCCCCTCATCGAGCGCGCTCAACCGGAAAAACTCGTTCGGCGCATGAAAGTCCTCATCCGCCGTCGAGAACGACAGTGTTACGGTATCAACACCGAGCCGCTCCTTGAAGATCGCCGACAACGGCAGCGTGCCGCCCACCTTCACCCGGTGCGGCCGCACGCCCTCCGACGATGTCAGCGCCCGTTCCACCGCGGCCAAGAGCGGGTGGTCCGGCGGCACCTCATAGGCGGGCGTCCCGCGATCCTGATCCTCAAAGATCAGCTCTGCGTATGCCGGACAATGCGCCTCCAAATGCGCCTTCAGCAGGCCGCCCGTCCGCGCCGGACTTTGGCCCGGAACCAGCCGCGTCGTCAGCTTCGCGCTCGCCTCCGCTGGCGTCACAGTCTTCCCGCCCGGCCCAGTATAGCCACCCCAAAGCCCGTTGATCTCGATGGTCGGACGCAGCCAAAGCCGCTCCAACGTCGTGAACTGCGGCTCGCCATGCGCCTTCGCCCCCGCCGGTGCCAGCCAAGCCGCCTCATCAAACGGCAGCGCGGCAAACCCCTCCCGCTCGCCGGGATGTGCCTTGCGCACATCATCGTACCAACCGTCGACCGCGATGGATCCATCCTCGCGATGGAGGCTCGCGAGAAGACGAGCCAGCACCGCCGGCGCATTCGGCACAGCCCCGCCATAGCGCCCCGAGTGCAAGTCCTTCCAGGCCGTCCGCACGGTCACCTCGTACCCAGCATTGCCCCGCGTCCCCACATTCACGGTCGAAAGGTCAGCCCGCCAACGCGCTCCATCGGCGGAAATTACCGCATCCGCACTCAGTCGGTTCCGGTGGCTCTCACACAGCGCCGCGAGTGTTTTGGATCCAATTTCCTCCTCACCCTCCAGCAGGATTTTGATGTTGACCGGCAACCGCCCCTCAACCTTCAAAAACGCAAAAAGCGTCTCCAGCGCGATGGCGACCGGCCCTTTGTCGTCCGACACGCCGCGCCCATAGAGCCGTCCATCGCGCACGGTCGGCTCAAACGGCGGCGAATGCCACAGATCGACCGGATCAGGCGGCTGCACATCATAGTGCCCATAAACCAGGTAGGTCGGGCCCTCAGCTCCCAGCCATTCGCCCACCACCGCCGGATGACCGCCAGCGTCAATCTCGCCGACATTCTGAAATCCGGCCGCTGACAGCCGCGCCTTCAAAAGCGCCCGCGCCGCCGCCATCCCCGCGCCATAGGCGGGATCAGTGCTCACCGAGGGGAGGGCAGCATACTCCATCAACCGGTCCAGTATTCGCCTGCCCGCAAGCTCGCCTTGAAGGTGGGCCAGAACCCGATCGCTCACGCCCGCCCCCCATCCACCGACAGCACCTGCCCCGTAATCCAAGCCGCCTGGTCGCTGGCGAGGAACAGCGTCGCCCCAGCGATGTCTTCGGGTGTCCCAAGCCGCCGTGTGTGAATGGACGCCACCAATCGGTGCTGCCCGTCCTTGCCCATCGCCTCCCACTGCCTCTCAGTGGTCGGGTTGGACCGCACAAAGCCAGGTGCAACGGCATTCACAGTGATCCCATCCGGCCCCAACTCCAGCGCCAGCTGCCGCGTCAGCCCCACCAGCGCGTGCTTTGCTGCGGTATAGGCCTGGATCCCAGTCAGCGAAGGCCGCAGCCCAGCCCCCGACGCAATCGCAACAATCCGCCCGCCGCCAGCTGCCCGCATCCCAGGCGCCGCCGCCTGAGCAAGCCAGAAAAACGCATCCGTGTTCACCGCAAAAATCGGCCGCCAATCCGCCTCATCCACTGCCGTCAGCGGCTTCCCGGCCTGTCCACAGGTGCCACCCGCCGCGTGCACGACAATGCGCGGCGCACCGCCCGCACCCCACTCATCGAACATGGCGTGCACCGCCGCCCGGTTGCCCAAATCGATCACCCGCGCATCGACGCCCAGCGTTCCCGCACCATCACGCAGCCGCTCGCCATCGATATCGGCCACCGTCACCGCACAGCCGGCCTCGCGAAACATCCGCGCAATGGCAAAGCCGATCCCTTGTGCCGCGCCCGTCACCAAAACCGGGGAGGGAGAAAATGTGAGCTGCATCCGAGGTCCCTAACCCTCAGCCAGCGCAAAGAAAGTCTCCGCCGACATCTCCCGCCGCCCATCCTCAATGTCGTGAATGAGCGCCTGCAAGCGCGCCATGTACGGAGTCGCGATCCCAGCCTCTGCCCCGAGCCGCACCACCGCGCCGACCTGCTGGTCCACCTCGGTCTTGCGCTTGCGCACCGCCAAATCGCGATAAATCCCGGTGTGGGTCTTGGCGGTCTTGGAATTAAACTCCGCAAGCGCCGCGATGGACGCCCTCGCCGCAGCCTCGCTGCCGCCCGGCATAAACGCATCCGGCTCAAACCCATTAAAGCCCTTCGGCGACACGTCCCGCGCCCGCGCCACGGCCATCACCTCCCGCCCCAGCGCGATAAAGATGTCCGTCCGCGCCGGATCGGCAAAATTCTGCGTCATGGAATCCGGCGTAAGCGCCGTCCCAAACAGAAGCGCCCCGTACCCAAGCTTGCCCCACAGGTACGCAAAAATGTCATCCGTCAGCACAGCATCGGGCTCAAACTTTTGCATCAGCCCATAGAGCGCCCGCGTCCGCTCGCGGATCGTGCGATCCAACTCCCCGACCACCACAGCCCCGCGGTTGCCATACAAAATCATGCCAGGCTCCAGCCAATCCGCGCCGAAATTGACGAACGCCCCCATGGTGCGCTCCGCCCCCACAGCCTCGGCAATGTCCAGCTCATTCAGCCCGTTTTGCGCCGACACCACATAGCCGTCGTCCGCCAAATGCGGCGCCAACGCCGCCACAGCCGCCGCCGTATGCTGCGCCTTCACCGCCAAAATCACCCGCCCAAACCGCCCGACCACACCGTCAGGCGTGACCGCCGGCACAGGCTGCCGAAACTCCTCCACCGGCCCCACAATCTCCAGCCCCGGCCCAGCGCAGGCCGCCACGTGTTCGGCCACCGTATCGACCAGCAAAACATCCTCACCGGCCCGGGCCAGATACGCGCCGATCGTGCCCCCGATGGCCCCCGCGCCCCAGATCAACAGCCGCGGATCGTCAGCCACGCTCAAACACCCCAAGGCCCTTCAAGAACCTCGCGCGTCTCCGCCACGCCCACCTGCCACAGCGCGTTCATCGCCTCATCAGGCTTCTGATAAACGCTCCCAAAGCTCCCATCCCCCAGGAGCTCGCGGCCGGCCCCCGGGGGCCCCGCCTTAAACATCACCATGTCTAGCGGCGCCTTCTCCCCATCAGGCGCCGGCGCATGCGCGAGCCGTGTCCACGGAAAGTTCTCCATCCAGTTCGCATGGCTGCCGCCCGGCCCAATCTCCTGCACCTTCGCGAAGGTCTTTGGCGCCTTCCACCACTCGTGAAATTTGATCGACAGCCGCGGGTCTTCCATCATCAATTCGCTGCACAGCGCGCCCACCGGCGAGTTCCCGCCATGCCCGCTGACAATCAAAATCCGCCGAAATCCGCCCCGCGCCATCGACGCGACTACATCACGCACCACCGCGAGCAGCGTCTCCACCCGCAGCGTCACCGTCCCCGGATAGGCCGAGAAATACGGCGCGAGCCCGTAGGGCATCACCGGAAACACCGGCACCCCCAGCGGCGCCGCCGCCTCCACCGACACCCGCTCGGCCAAAATGGAATCCACGCTCAGCGACAGTTGCGCGTGCTGCTCGGTGGAGCCGATGGGCAAAATGCACCGCGTGTCGGCCTCAACCTGCTTTGCCACCTCGGGCCAATTCATCTCCGCAATCCGCACGCCCAAGGCCTCCTGCCCGATGTTTCACCACGCCTAATACGTCAGCAAATTTCGCGCTGCCAACCACCCTAGCTTTGTTGACACCTCCCGCCACGACGATAACCATACCCTCAATCAACGCAGCTTACCCGCCCCCGGTCGGGTTCGGATCCTTGGATCCCAAGCCTCTGTGCTTCGTGAAAGGGTTGAATATGAAGCCATTTTCTTGGGCCATCGCTCTCGGCGGCCTCCTTGTGGCCACCGCAGCCGGTGCCCAAACCCTCACAGTCGGTGTCCGCGGCGGCCCCGAGTCCATGGACCCGCACTTCTCCGCCCTCGGCCCCCAAGCCGACGCCGTCAAACACATCTACGACACGCTCGTCGGTACCGGCGTCGACCTCCAGCTCGAGCCGAGCCTCGCCACATCTTGGGAGCCCATCGACGACGTCACCTGGGAATTCAAACTGCGCGAAGGCGTGAAATTCCACGACGGCTCCGACTTTACCGCTGAGGACGTCAAATTCTCCATCGAGCGGATCCCGAACGTCACCGGCCCGACCACCATGGAAATCTACATCCGGCGCATCGCCGACGTGGAGATCGTTGACGACTACACGCTGCGCATCACCACCGACGGCCCGGCGGCAACGCTCCCCTTCGACTTCGTGCGCCTCTTCATCGTGAGCTCCGCCGCCGCCGCCGACTTCTCCGACATTGAAAGCGCCACCGAGGGCTTCAACTCCGGCGAAGCCGCCATCGGCACAGGCCCCTTCAAATACGTCTCGTGGGAGCCCAAAGGCGAACTCGTCCTGGAGCGCTTTGACGACCACTGGCGCGGTGCCGCCCCCTGGGAAAGCGTCGTCCGCCGCGAAATCTCTGACGATTCCTCCCGCCTCGCGGCCCTCAAAGCCGGCGATGTCGACCTCATCAACTACGTCTCCTCCGCCGACTACCTGGCGCTGGAGCGCGACAACGACATCAACACCTTCCTCGGCGACTCGGTTTACGTCATGAACCTGCAGCTCGACCAACGGGACGAAACCCCGAAGGTCTACGCCAAGGACGGCAGCCCACTCGGCGAAAACCCGTTCCAAAAGAAGGCCGTGCGTGAGGCGCTCGACCTCGCCATCGACCGCGAAACCATGGTCGACATCGTGCTCGAAGGCCTCGGCACTCCCGCCCGTCAGCTGATGCCCGAAGGCTTCTTCGGCTCCTCCGACGAGATCGAAGCCAAGCCCTACGACCCCGACCGCGCCATGGAACTCCTCGCCGAAGCCGGCTACCCGGACGGCTTCGCCATGGACCTTTACTGCACCAACGACCGCCTGCCGGGCGATGGCGCCATCTGCGAAGGCCTTGGCCAAATGTTCGCGCAGATCGGCATTGACACCAACGTCAACGCCATCTCCCGCTCGGTCTACTTCCCCGCCCAAGCGCGCAAAGAATACTCAGCCTTCATGAACGGCTGGGGCACGCTCACCGGCGAAGCGTCCTACACGCTGGGCTCCCTCGCTCACTCCCCCAACGAGGAAGTGCGCATGGGCGCGTTCAACCGCATCGAGTACGAAAACCCTGAAGTCGACCGCCTCATGCAGGCCGGCTCCAAGGAACTCGACGCCGACAAACGCCGCGCCTTCTACGAGGAAGCTATGAAGCTGACCGTCGAAGACCGCGCGTACCTGCCCATCGTGGTCCTGCAAACCGTCTGGGCCGCGAACGCTGACGCCGTCGGCGACGTCGCCACCCGCGCCGATGAAGAAACCCTCGCGTTCTACATCCAGCCCGCTTCGTGATCGCTCCCATCAACGCCCGTCGCCACTTGGCGGCGGGCCCCTCTGACGGCAAATTCTCAGCGTAGCCGCACCCTTTGACAGGCTTTCTCATCCAGCGCCTGCTTCAGGCGATCGTCATTATGGCGGTCATGTCGGTGATCGTCTTCGCCGGCGTCTACGCCATCGGCAATCCGCTGGAAGTCCTCCTGCCGCCCGAGGCACCGCAGGACATCCGCGACGCCGTCATCAAGCGCTTCGGCCTCGACCGCCCCCTGTGGGAGCAGTACGGCCTTTACATCTACAACCTCTTCCAGGGCGATCTCGGCCGGTCCTACATCTACAACGAGCCGGTCCTTCAGCTCATCTTCGGCCGCCTCCCGGCCACCATCGAGCTTGTCCTCACGTCAGTCATCGGCGCCCTCGTCATCGGCGTGCCGCTCGGTATTTGGGCCGGCTACCGCCCCAACGCGTTTTCCTCCCGCGCCATCATGGCGGTCTCCATCCTCGGCTTCTCGGTGCCGACCTTCTGGATCGGCCTCATCTTGATCCTCACCTTCGCGGTGAACCTCGGCTGGCTCCCCTCGGGCGGCCGCGGCGATACCGTCGAGGTCCTCGGCGTCGCCTGGAGCGTCTTCACCCTCGACGGCTGGTCCCACCTCATCTTGCCAGCGACCAACCTCGCACTCTTCAAGCTCGCCATCATGATCCGCCTCGCCCGCGCCGGCACCCGCGAAGTCATGCTCTCCGACACGGTCAAGTTCGCCCGCGCCGCCGGCATTTCCGAAGGCACCATCATCCGCCGTCACGTCCTGAAGCTCATCTCCATTCCCATCGCGACAGTCTTCGGCCTCGAACTCGGCTCAACGCTCGCCTTCGCCGTCGTGACCGAAACCATCTTCGCCTGGCCAGGGGTCGGCAAACTCATCATCGACAGCATCCAAAATCTCGATCGCCCCGTGATGATGGCCTACCTCATCCTCACCGCAGGCCTCTTCGTGACCATCAACCTGGTGGTCGACCTCGTCTACGCGCTGCTCGACCCGCGCCTGCGCCGACGCGCTGCCCCATGAGCCCGGCATGATGAGGCCCGCATGACCGACGCCAGCGCGCCGCGTGCCATCTCCCCATTCCGCCGGTTCTGGTCCCGCTTCTTCGAGGACCGGATCGCGGTCGCCGCCCTCATCGTGGTGATCGTCTTCGCGGCGCTCGCCTTCCTCGCCCCCTGGATCGCCCCCCAAGACCCCTACGATCTCGCCGGCCTCTCCTTGCGCGACGCCCGCCGCCCGCCCGGCTACGTCGGCTCAGGCGGCTACGTCCATTGGCTCGGCACCGACGCCCAAGGCCGCGATCTCCTCTCAGCGATCCTCTACGGCTTGCGCGTTTCCATCCAAATCGGCATCGCCGCCGGCGCCGTCGCCCTCACCATCGGCACAACCGTCGGCATCGTCGCCGCCTACGCGAGAGGCTTTACCGAGAGCGTCCTGATGCGGGTCGTCGATCTGCAACTCTCTTTCCCGCCGATCCTTCTCGCCCTCGTCCTCGTGGCGGTCCTCGGCCAAGGCAAAATGCAGCTCGTCGTCGCGCTGGTGACGGCCCAGTACGCTTACTTCGCCCGCACAGCCTACGGAGCCGCCTCCGCCGAACGCGCGAAGGACTATGTGGAGGCCGCCGCCGCAACGCCCCTGTCGGGCGCGCGCATCGTCTTCCGCCATCTCCTGCCCAACGCCATGCCAGCGCTCATCGTGGTCGCCACCGTGCAGATCGCCTACGCCATCGCGCTGGAAGCAACGCTCTCCTTCCTCGGCCTCGGCCTGCCGGTCACCGAACCCTCGCTGGGCATGCTCATCTCCAACGGCGTCAAATACATGATGAGCGGCCGCACCTGGATCTCCGTCTACCCCGGCATCGCGCTCATCATCCTCATCGTCGCCATCAACCTCGTCGGCGACCATGTGCGCGACATCCTCAATCCGCGGCTCGAAAAGTGACCATTCTCACCGTCGATAACCTGGTCACCCAATTCTTCACCCGCTCCGGCGTGGTGACGGCGGTGGACGGCGTCTCGTTCGACATAAAGCGCGGCGAAATCGTCGGCCTCGTCGGCGAATCGGGCTCCGGCAAATCCGTCACCGGATTCTCACTCCTCGGCCTTGTCGACCAACCCGGCCGCGTCACCTCAGGCTCCATCCGCCTCGGCGGCGAAGAACTCGTCGGTAAATCGGACCGCGACATGCGCGCCATCCGCGGCGCCCGCATCGCGATGGTCTTCCAAGACCCGCTGATGACGTTAAACCCCGTCATCACCATCGGCGCCCAAATGCGCCTTGCTATCCGCGCCCACGGCGCAGTCAGCCGCCGCGCCGCCGACGAACGCGCCGCAGAATTCCTCACGAAGGTCGGCATCCGCGAGGCCCGCGCCCGCCTCTCCGCCTACCCGCACGAGTTTTCCGGCGGCATGCGCCAGCGCGTTGCCATCGCCATCGCGCTGCTTCTGGGCTCCGAACTCATCGTCGCGGACGAGCCCACCACCGCGCTCGACGTCTCGATCCAGGCCCAAATCCTCGACGAAGTGCGCGAACTCGCCGCCGAAAGCGGCACCGCGCTCCTGTGGATCAGCCACGACCTTGCCGTCGTCGCCTCGCTCGCCTCACGCGTCCTCGTGATGTACCGCGGCAAGATCGTCGAGACCGGCCCGACCAGCAAAGTCCTCGCCGCCCCCCAACACGCCTACACCGCAGGCCTTCTCGCCTCCCTCCCGGCAATGGCGACCCCCGGCACGCCGCTCTCCGTCTTCCGCCCCGAAACGATGACCGTGGAGCGCCCCGAACCCGTTGCGCTCCCGCCATCTCCCAGCGCCGGACAGCCCTTCGTCACCGTCACCAACGCCGTCAAACACTTCGTCCCCTCGCGCACCCTCGGCGACAAGATCGCAGCAAAAATCACCGCCAATCCCGGCCAACCGACGGTGAAGGCGGTGGACGGCGTCTCGCTCACCATCGCAAAGGGCGAGACGCTTGGCCTGGTGGGCGAATCTGGCTCCGGCAAATCAACGCTCGGCCGGATGATCGCCGGCATTCTCGCCCCCACCAGCGGCACAGTCACCATGGACGGCGCGCCCGTGATGGAGGGCGGTCGCAAAGCCGGCACCCGGATCCAAACCGTCTTCCAAGACCCGTTTGCCTCGCTCGATCCACGCATGCGTGTCGGCGATATCGTCGCCGAAGGCCCGCTCGCGCACGGCCTCACAAACAAGTCCGATCGCGTCGCCTACGTCGCCGGCCACCTCTCCCGCGCCGGCCTCGACCCCGGCCTCGCAACCCGCTTTCCGCACCAATTTTCGGGCGGTCAGCGCCAACGCATCGCCATCGCCCGCGCCCTCGCCATGCAGCCCGAGGTGCTCGTGTGCGACGAGCCCGTCTCATCCCTAGACGTCTCGATCCAGGCCCAGATCATCAATCTTTTCTTAGAGCTGAAACGAGACCTAAACCTCACAATCCTCTTCATTTCCCACGACCTATCCGTGGTCCGCCACCTCAGCGACCGCATCGCGATCATGCTGAACGGCCGCATCGTGGAAGAGGGCATCACCGAAACAGTCTACGAGACCCCGCAGGACGACTACACAAAGCGCCTGCTCGCCGCCGTCCCCAAACTCAGCGCCGCCGCTTAAAGGCCCTTAAGCCGCCCAAGGAATGTTCCGCGGCGGGCCAGAGCGCGCCACGGCGCCATAAAGCGTCTCGTCCGGCATCGCCTGAGCCAGCAGCGCACGAAGCTCGATCAGCTGATCGATATCGATCCCGGTCGCAAAGCCCTTGGTCTCACACAAAAACACCAAGTCCTCGAAGACGATGTTGCCCGTGGCCCCAGGCGCAAACGGACACCCGCCGAGCCCACCCAGCGCCCCATCCAGAATCCGGCACCCTTCATCAAGCGCCGCCGACGCATTGCTGAGCCCAAGCCCGCGCGTGTCATGCAGATGAATGGCGAAGGGTCTCTCCCCAATCGCGGCCCGCAACTCACGGCAAAGCCCGGTCACCTGCCGCGGCCCTGCAAATCCCACCGTATCGGCAAGCGCCACCACATCAGCCCCAGCCGCCAGGCACTCTTCGGCAAGCCGCACCACATCCCCCGGCGCCACAGGCCCAGCAATCGAGCACCCAAACGACATCGACAGCCCAACGTGAACAACGGGCGACTTATCCCCCTCACGCGCCAGCGCCGCAGCCCGCCCGACAAGTTCCACGGCCTCCTTCTGGCTCCGCCGCGCGTTCGCCTGGCTGTGCTCCTCAGTCGCCGAGACAACGCACACCAACTCATCAACGCCAGCTGCCAGCGCATCATTGATCCCACGCTCATTGAGCGCCAGCGCCGCGCACCGCGCGCCCGGCAGACCGGCAACCTCCGCCGTCAATTCCGCCACATCAGCAAACTGCGGAAAGCGTTTCGCAGGCAGGAACGATCCCACCTCAAAGTGCGTCACGCCAGCAGCATGCTCTCGTTGGATCCAATCCCGCTTCGCGTCCGTATCGGGAAACGTTTTGACCAGCTGCAACCCATCGCGAAGCCCCACCTCACGCAGGATCACCCGGTCGGTAGGATACAGCTCATCCACCCTCACTGCGCAGCCTCCTGGCTAATCCCCAGCTCCGCAAAAATCTCAGCGGTGTGCTCCCCCAGCGCGGGCAAATCCGCGGTCGCCCCGCTGGGATTGTATCCATTAATCTCAATCGGCATCCCCGGCGCGGTAAAATCCTGCCGGCCCGGATAGCGCGACGAGACCAGCCCACCAGGCCGGTTCACGTGAGGATCGTCATACATCTCCGCAGGCCGCGCGACGGGCGAGAACAGAAGGTCGTTGGCCTCAAATGTCGCGACCAGCTCATCAAAATCCCGGCTCCCAACCTTCTTGGCAATCAGCGGGATCGTCCGGTCCCGACCATCAATCTGCTGCATCCGCGTCTGCAGCCCCGGATCGCTGAGAAGGTGCTCAAGATCAAGAACGTGGCACAGCTTAGACCACTGCCCATCTGTCGCCGCGCCGAGGAAAATCTGCCGCCCATCCCGCGTCGTGAACAAGTCGTAGACCGACCAGGAAAACGCCCGCTCCGGCATCGGCGGCGCCTCAACCCCTTCAATCGCGTACTGAACCATATGCTGCGAGACGAGGAGCAGGCAGTTTTCAAACAGCCCCGCCCGCACTTCAGCGCCAACCCCAGTTTTGCCCCGCGCATAAAGCGCCGCAATCACCGAATAAGCCCCGAAGAGGCCACCCATAATGTCGTTGGCGGACGAGCCAATCCGGAGCGGCCTCCCCGGCGGGCCGGTCATGTAGGCCATGCCGGTCATCATCTGAACGACCTCGTCCATCGCCGCGCGCTTCTCATACGGCCCGCTCAAGAACCCCTTGCACGACGCCGTGATGAGGCTCGGATACTTCGCCCGCAGCGTCGCCGGATCGAGCTGCATCTTAGCAAGCGTTTCATCGCGAAAA
>ERZ1740058.1215-NODE-1215-length-13185-cov-4.920411_pt1 | contig 13185 bp, 10 predicted proteins | sample MGYA00581745_ERZ1740058 | MGnify/ENA primary metagenome ERZ1740058 (study PRJEB43018, sample SAMN04849742) | marine metagenome | isolation source: floating plastic debris | place: Pacific Ocean | collected 2008-08-30 | study: EMG produced TPA metagenomics... | reverse complement strand
CGATGCTGGCCAGCAGCGAAATCGAGCCGTGGGCGATCGCCGACATGATTTGCTGCGTCAAATCTTTGGGCGGCGACTGTTTCGCTGCGCGTGGACGGGTGGATGATCGTTGAACGGGTGGAGTCGCCGCCCGGGACGTGATGGCATTGGCTGCCGCCGTAGACGTGACCATGTCAGCCGTTTGATCGCTGGGGCTAGATGGGGCCGCCGGTGACAGAGGACTGACATCTGTCTGCTGGTCAAACGGATTGCCATCCTCAACGGAAAATGGCGGTGGGGCTCCTGCAGCGGTATGCGAAGTGTCCGCCACCACATCGAATGGATTTTGGGCCGTTGCTGGCGGCCTCCCTGGTGCTGCTGAAAGGTTGGATGGGGCCGCCGGTGATGGTGATGTTGGCGTCATCAATTTATTCAGGGCCTGCGTCGCCCACTGCTGCACTTGGGTGATATCACTTTTAATCAACTGTTCACATAAAGAAATCGCATGCAGGTCTTTATGGTCTTTGTGATAAGCCTGAACCAGCAGCATCTGCGCTTTTAAGAACGACTTAGACTGACGATGATTCGTTTCTTTGCAAAATTGCTCTAGCTGCGCGATCGCCTCTGGATAGCGGGCCTGTTTGAACGCTGCAGCGCCCTGCTGATAAAGCGTAAGGGATGAATCATTCATGCCACATCTGCCAGTGTGCTGTCACTAGCATGCCCCGAGGGAGATGGCGCAACCCACAATTGAGGAAAAATCGCCCCGGTATTTACCGATCTTTAGAAATCGCGATCTTCCACTCCATCCGCACCAGAAAACGTGTTAAGGGTTTTGTTCAAACAGTCTGGATCATCAGCCGTGTAATAAAATTTGAACGATTTTTCGTTCTTTCCACTAAAAGTCTTTGCTCCGCAATGAGTGTTTCCTCATGACCAATTCTTCTCCCGAATCCGTCTCCAATGCTGGTGCGATCGCTAAATTCTTTGATTTTGATAGTCTACAAACCAACTTACGCACCGAAATCATTGCCGGCGTTACGACCTTTATTACGATGGGCTACATCCTCGTGGTGAATCCCGACATTCTCTCAGCCGCTATCTTTTTACAAGAAAGTGGTGATCTCTTTGGGGAACTGGTGGTCGCTACGGGTCTCTCAGCGATGATTGCGACCCTCATCATGGGTATCGTCGCCAAATATCCTATTGCCCTGGCACCTGGCATGGGACTCAATGCATTTTTTGCTTTTTCTGTGGTGTTAGAACTCGGCATTGATTGGCGGGTGGCCCTGGCAGCAGTTTTTCTCGAAGGTCTCATTTTTATTGCGCTGACCCTGACTAATTTGCGGGCTGCGATCATTACGGCGATTCCCGAATGTTTGAAACGGGCCGTCGCTGCTGGCATCGGCTTGTTTATTGCCTATATCGCGTTATCCGGTAATCCAGAGTTTGGAGGCGCTGGCATCATCGTTGCATCCGAGGCAACCATCACCACCCTGGGAAGTTTGGCACAGCCAACCACCCTGATGGCAATTGTTGGTATGGTCATCACCTCCGCCTTTGTGGCGAGACGCATTAAAGGTAGCTTGCTCTGGGGCATCTTAGCCACGGCCATCTTGGGCTGGATCTTGCAAATCTCGCCGCCGCCTCAAGGCATTATCGGCTTGCCGATTTGGCCTAAAGATCTGGTTGGTCAGGCATTTGTCGGTTTGGGGCAGATTGGTGCCGCTGGTATTGCTAACTTTCTAGCGATTCTGTTTGTCTTTCTATTTGTTGATTTATTTGACACCATTGGTACTCTTTCGGGCGTGGGTATGCAGGCGGGATATATCGATGAAGAGGGTAAGTTGCCGAGAGCGAATCAGGCGTTGTTGGCAGATGCGATCGGCACCACTGCCGGGGCGTTGCTGGGGACATCCACAGTGACTAGCTACATTGAATCTGCATCTGGCATCGCCGAAGGCGGGCGATCGGGCTTTGCGGCCGTGGTTTCGGCTGGCTGTTTTTTCCTGTCGATCTTCTTCATTCCCCTGATTTCAGCGATTCCGAGCTATGCGACCGCTCCGGCATTGCTGATTGTTGGGGTTTTAATGATGGGCAGCATTGCGGGCATTCGCTGGTCTGATCCCGCTGAGTCGATTCCCTGCTTTTTGACGATTTTGCTCATGCCCCTCACGTATTCCATTGCGGAAGGTCTGGCCGTCGGTTTCATCATGTATCCCTTGATGAAAGCCTTTCAGGGCAAAGCGCATGAGGTGAACTGGGTGGTGTGGTTACTAGCCGCCATTTTTGTCGCTCGCTTTGTGCTTCTGGGTCTGGGTATCGCCTAAGCGATCTAGCGCTACTGCCCACAGCTGGAAAAAAGTGCGAAATGCTGCACGGTTCAGGACTGATGCAGTTGCCTCCGCTTTTGCCCCCGCTTTCCCAAATCCTGAGGAAATCGCATTCAACATTCTCCAGATTGTGAAATGTGGGGGCTTTGGCATCAGTCCGATGGTTGGCCCAATCCAGTAGAGCGATCGCAATCTGTCGCTTGATGAATCCAGTCCCAATGGCTAGAAGTGTTGTGTCATCCGTCTTGCCTGTCTGCACCATACACTCCGCTACAGAAACTCTTGTGACTCAGTTGGGGTGCGACACTCGGCTGCTTCTCGGTTGCTAATAGCGATTGGTGAAGACGATGTATTCGCGCAGAATTTCTGCTTGTTGACCGGTGTCATCAAACCGTACGATGACTAAACTGCCTGAGTCTACGCGATATTCAAAGTTGCCATTGGTAACAATGTAGCCACCGCCTAGGGTTTCGACTTCTTGGGCCGTGACGATCTGTTCCGTGCCCGCTTCTTGCGAGAGGTACGTCCGCTGATTTCGGACCTTACAAATGTAGATGGTATTGCTGGGCGTGACGAAATAAGCCTCGATGGCGGATTGGCCACCACAGGTTTCATCGAGTGCTTGCTTCAGGGTGTCGCTCGGCGCTTGCTCGGGGGAGACCGGTGTCGACGCATCTGTTTCAGCGGCTTCTACAGTGGGCATGGCCAACAAGTCTGCTCGTACCCAACCCACCGCACTATCGCTTGTAAACGTCACGTGATGCCAGGTATACCCTGCGGTGTCTGCTGCCGTGCGACCCAAGATAACCGCTTCTCCTACTTGTCCGTATCCCACCGGTGGACTGGCTTGAGAGGGCTGCGATCGCACATTAATTTGTGCTGCCGGATCGACTGCCGTGAGGGTGCCGTTTGCTCGACTTGAGTTGCCCTTGTAGGGCGGCGCGCGACAGGACGAGGCACAGTGCCGTTCACGCTCGGAGACTGAGAAGCATCGGGGGTGGCGGCGGCTGACTGAGGCTTGACCCCATTGTCACTCCCCGTTGAAACAGCAGTCGTTTTTGGGCGGCAAGTGCTCGCTACTGCTAGCAAGAGCACCAGCAGTACACTCCCTGTCACTAAACGCGATCGCATCTGGCGTAGCTTCCTGATCATCTTGCCCCTCCATGGGCGGCTAAAACATCTGCTCAAGACGGCAAGTCTGCCCCTCCAGCATTAAAAACTAGCTCTAGGGCTGATCAGTCCTCAAAATGTAGCCCATCTCATCAATTGTGAGCGGCGTTTCTGGAAAATCTTGTCGCGTCAGGTGTCGCACCAACGTCACACTGGCAAAGGCATTGTCGATATAGGGCACGCCGTTGGTATCGAGCGCCACGGGAATCACGCGACCCTGCCTAAAATCCCCCGTTTCAGTCAAATCCACCTGCAAAATCATCGATAGGCCGAGTGGACCCACCGTCGATAACGTGCGATAACCCAAAAAATTGCCCAAAGAGTAAGCAATCAGTCGACCTTGGTAAAGTTCAACGGCACGAGGCACATGGGGACCATGCCCCAAAATTAAGTCAGCCCCAGCATCGACCATCGCCCGCGAAAACTGCACCATGTTGCCGCGATTTTCTGATAAAAAATACTCGGTTCGGTCACGGACTCGCATCGCATTAGTACCCTCAGCGCCCGCATGAACAGAGATGACCACAATATCGGCCTCTGACTGGGCCTGCTGCACTAAGGCCGTCGCCGTCGCCAGGTCGTTCATGTTGTTGTGGTCAGGCCAATAGCTAAACCCGATAAAGGCTACGGTGTAGCCATTGGCGTCGACAGTGACGATGTCCCCTTTGCGGCCCACGGCCTCCATCCCAGATTGTTGAATGTTGGCAATGGTGTCTTCAAAACCGGGATCCCCAAAGTCAAAGGAGTGGTTATTCGCCACGCTTAAGACATCAAAGCCCGCCGACTTCAGCACGTCCGTCCAATGCGGGGGCGTCCGAAAAGCAAAGGTCATCCCCTGACTCACGTTTTTGGCCGTGTAGGGATAGTCGGTGAGGGTACTTTCAAAATTGCCAAAGACAATATCCACCTCACCCATAAACATCTTGACGCTGTTAAACAAATAGTTAGGGTCGCCCGGCAAGCGGTAGTTGGGAAAGTCTGTACCGGGAATAACATCCCCCACTGCTTTCAGTTGAACTGCAGCTGGAGGTGTTGTGGGCCCCGTTAGAGAATGGGCCGCTTCGCCCAGTTCAGTTGGCGCAGTCATCGGGTCAATGATGGAATTGGCCGGTATGGGCGGTGACGCGCTCGGTGACACGATGCTGTCGCCTGCTGGGGAAAGGCCAGGTTCTGAGGTAGCGGTCTTTGAAGCCGCGATCGCAGGCTCCAGGTTGGTGGCGGGAGCTTCTGCAAATGAGGTAGACATTCCCCGGCGAGACTGCCACCAGGCGCCACCGGTTGAGGCCAGGGTACCTAAAGCAAAACTGACCCCTGTAATGGTGATAATTCCCAATGCAAATCGTCGCCGCTGTACGCTGTTTTGCCGTGCCACTGCTTGTTGTCGCCAGGTCTGAGTGGCCGGTTGAGTTGGGCTAGCGGTCAGTACGGCTGTGGCTGTGGAAGATGCGTTCGTTAATGGCGGCAGTTGCAGGGGCGGGGTTTCATGAGAGGCAGGAACCCTAGGCGGTGTGAGCACGGTAGCGGCTGGCGGACTTAAGGTCGGCAGGGCAGGGGCAAAGTCAGGCAGCAAAATTGCGTGCGGCTTGCCCCGAGGTCGGCACTCAATCAAGGTGTGATGAACTAAGCGGGGCGTCGCGTCTTCTTCGCGAGGCTCATCCGCAAAGATATACACGTCCCAATATTTTGAGCCTGGCATTGACTGCAAAGCGGTTGCTAAACGTGGCAACAGACTGCCCAAAACGCCTAAATGAGCGGCCTGCAGATAAATGTGTAGTCGCGGCGGTTGCCCGCGCACCTGCAGCGGTGGCGTTAACGCGATCGCGGTATTGAGGTAATCAGCAATGGCCGGATAATCCTGTAACTCAGTGATCGCAGGCCCCCAAGCGTTGGTGTCAGATGGCATTTCACTATCGCGGTAACGGCAATCTAGCGAGCCAACAGTTACCAGTGCGATCGTCCAGTCACCTGGCTGCCATTAGCCGCTAAATCAATCCCTGAGACGATAACAAAAACTTCCCAAATTGAACTAGATTGATCGCAATAAAAGTAATTAAGAAAATTGAAACGAGTACATTAAAGGCATTGCGCAAAAAGTTAACCATCGCTCTCATTCAGTTAATCGCTGCTTGCCCGGCTCCTACATCAGCCCGAGACCCCAGTTGATATGTCCCTGGCAGTGAGGATGAAACGGCCTCAGCAACGGCGTTGACGTAATTATTGTGCGGGCCTTGAGGCTAGAACCAGAACAATTTCATATATTCCACAGTTTTAGTTAACATCCCATAATGACTAGCCGTCGCCTGTGAGCGTGCTTGCCTGGCGATCGGTGCGCTTTCGCATCGCTGCAGATAAGATTAGGGACGCGCTCGAAATAAAAGTACCGGCTTCTGACCCGCAACCGCCCCATCTACTCACCCACTTACCTACCCATCCACTGCCTAAGCCGGGACGTTATTTTCCCGCCGTTCCCTTAGCGACGGCGCAGTTCTCCCTACTGAACATCGCGTGATGTTTCTAGCTGTGGAGAAAACCGTCGCCATAGCATTGGCGGGGGCGTAAGAAATTCATAAATGCCCGCCGCCCTCCCGGATGCTGCTGTCAGCACAATATCAAAGGAAACCGAGACCCGCATGTCAGCCGTATGATTCAGCGTTACCCCATGTCGCTGCCGCGCGGGAAAAATGATTAGCCGTCCTTCTACTGGAGGATAGAGCGCCTGATCTTGATTAAATGGCGTCCACCGGGAAATGATGTCGGTGTTTTCGCTCCCTAGTCCTGGGCTCACCTCGTTTTGCCGCGCATCGTCGATAAAGGCCAAACAGCCCGACTCATCAGTGCCTGATTGCGGCACTGAGACGTAATACACTGCGCTGATATGAGCCGTATTGTGGCAGTGAACGCCAACTTCTTGTTGATGACGAGAAACCACCGGCCAAGCCCGCTGAATATAGAGCTCAACCTGGCTCAAATCGATGCCTAAAATGTGCAGATAGGCCACGACATGCGTTTCGACTTGCTGTACCAGCCAGCTAAAGCGGTCATCTAGATGCACATGATGAATGCCATGCAGGTCGCCGGTCCAGGCCATTTCAGGAAAGTTACGACGTTCTACAACAGCGGCTTCAAGTTCTTGAATAGCGGTCAAGAAAGCTGCCTGATGGCGCTGAGCATCCGGCAAATCTTCGTAGTAAATCGCGAGGGGAAACCAGGTATCAACGGGCATGGGCACAATCCTCTGAGCGCTTTTGGATTGTAAGCAACGATTTCTCCCGATGCGAGTCATCAGGTCGTGGTCGAATCGAGTCAGTAATGGCTAATAATGTAACTAGTTGTAAACCTTGGAAAAGATTATGCCCCTACCGACTAATCTCACGACTCTTGAAGGTGGGCCTTTGGCCGCAGATGCTCTGAACGGCAAAGTTGTGCTGTTTGTTAAAGAAGCCAGCAAGTGTGGCTTGACGCCCCGGTATGACGGTTTGGTCTCGCTAGATAAGGCTTATGGCGATCGCGGTTTGGTCGTTGTGGGTGTGCCCTGTAATCAGTTTGGTCAGCAAGAGCCTGGTACTCCTGACGAAATCAAGGACTTTGCCAAGTCGAAGTACGATGTCGATTTCACTCTGCTGGCCAAGCAAGATGTGAACGGTCCCGATCGCAGCCCGCTCTATCAATTTTTGGTAGGTGATGGGGAAGACATCGCCTGGAACTTTGGCAAGTTTGTCGTCGATCGCGCAGGCAATGTCGTTGCTCGCTTTGAGCCCCTGACCAAACCCGATGATGCTGACCTCAAAGCCGCGATTGAAAAAGCGTTGGGTTAATTCTGTGGGCGAGTTAACTGAATAATCTGCATGGAAAGGGCGATCGTGGATTAGTGCTGCGATCGCCCTTCCTGCAAAATACCTTGATTCTCCAGAAAGCTTACTCTGCATTGCCGTTAGAACATTCTTGGCAGGGGTGCGTCGCTGTGCTGACGACACCCTACGTTTTCATGGCTGGGAGTTACTTCGAGCATTTATCCGCTTAACAAGGCTTCCACAAACTCGTAGCTAGAGAACGGTCGCAGATCTTCAATGCCCTCACCAGCACCGATAAAGCGAATCGGCAAGCCGAGTTGCTGCACCACTGCTAGGGCTACGCCACCTCGGGCCGTGCCGTCCAACTTGGTTAATACCACACCGCTGAGACTGGCCGCTTCGGCAAAGACTTTCGCTTGTTGCAGTCCGTTTTGTCCGAGCGTGGCATCTAAGACCAACAGCGATTCGACCTGGGCATCAGCGGCTTTCTTGTCGATAATGCGCCGAATTTTGGACAACTCGTCCATCAGGTTTTTCTTATTTTGCAAACGACCAGCGGTATCCACCAGTAGCAACTCGCAGTTGCGAGACTGAGCCGCATTAATGGCATCAAACACTACCGCTGCCGGGTCGGTATTTTGGCCAGGATTGGCGATCACGTCCACGTCGCTACGAGCGCCCCAAGCTTTGACCTGTTCGACGGCAGCAGCTCGAAAGGTGTCTGCCGCGCCAATGAGGCAGGAGTAGCCAGATTTTTTCGCGATATGGGCCAGTTTGCCAATGGTCGTGGTTTTACCGGCCCCGTTAACCCCCGTCATCAGCCAAATGTTGAAGGTGTCTTTGTCGGGCACAAATTCCAGGTTGTGAGACTCGCCTAATGGCGCATCGAGCATGTCGCGCAGGATCTTTTTGAGGTAAGCGATCGCTTCCTCGGGCGGCAACGTTTCTTCCCGGAGCTTGGCCTGCAGCATTTCAATAATGATATCGGTGTCTTCAACGCCGACATCAGCGTGCAGCAGTAAGGCTTCAATTTCAAACTCCGCGTCTTCGTTCATCGTCCCTTGACCCACGATCGCCTTAAGCTGATTCACCAACCCCAGACGCGTTTTGTCTAAGCCCTGACGCAGCTTGTTGAGCCAGGTGATCTCTTCAATCGAAATATCGGCAGCGCTCCGCCCTTGGCTAGCCAGCACCTCAGCCGACCAGAGAAACGCCTCATCAAAGTTGATGTCCGGCAGCACCAGCTCGGGCTCCGTCACCGTCGCGGTTGTGGGTTCCGGTTCCGGTTCTGGTTCGGCGATCGCAGTTTCTTGTAATCGTTCTAGACGCGCCTGGCGCTCGGCGGTTGACTGCATCCAAGCCGGGCCAGTCGGGGCTGCTGCTGTTTCAGCAGAGGCGGCGTCAGGGGTTGCTATCGGTGGTGTCGAGTCACTATCGGCCGGGGCCGCTGTGGATGCGACATCGTCAGCAGTAGGAAGATCGACGTCGGGGTGCGGGTCTGCGGCCGGTTCGTCTGCCAGGTCATCGACCGCTGCGACCGTTGCTTCTGGTGTAGTTGCCGCCGGTGTGGCAGTGGTGGCGGCGGCGGGCTCGGGGTCTGCGGTGGGGGCTGCGATCGCTTCGTCTGCCAACGCTGAAGCTGCTTCCGGCTCCGCTGGCTCAGTCACCGTTGCACTATCGGTAGCGGCGGTTTCAGGTGTCTCGGGCGCTACGGCCGCTTCACTGGTTGGCGTGGCCGTTTCTGCCGCCAGCTGTTGCTTTTGAATATTTTGATAGGCTGCTTTCGCCCACGCTAGATAGTCCTCAGAACTCATGGTCTGAGCAGTTTGCTCATCCGCAGACTCGTCTTTCACCTCTTTGGCAGCGGTGTCCTCAGCTTTTGACTGATCGGTTTTCTCAGCTTCAGATGACTGATCAAAACTACGACTAAACCAGTTGAAGTTGGTCATGGAGAACTCAATATGCGGCGATAAATGGGGTTTACAGGGAACTCAGCGGCGTCTTGGCAGGGAGAATGAATCTATATCCGTGGTGGCTCAGAGTCAGCATTTAGCGGTAAGGAGATGTTGTCGGCAGCGCTCTCACCCTCTGTGCCAGCTTCGGCGGGGGATAAAAATCGATTGACCCAGCGCCTCAGAACGCCATTGATAAACCGAAAGCCATCTTCGTCGCTATAGCGTTTCGCGATTTCAATGGCTTCATTAATCACAATGCGGTCTGCTACGCCTAGATACTTCATTTCCACAACCGCGATGCGAAGGATGTCGCGGTCAATTTTGGGGAGTCGCTTGACTTGCCAAGACACCATGGCTTTGTCTAACTCAGCATCGACCTCTGAACGATGTTTCGCGGTAACCGTCATCAGTTCGATCGCATAGCTGCGAATTTCCTGCCGGTTCGAAAGCTGAATCATTTCTGGCAGTTGCAATGCACTACCCAATCGATTGATTGCGGCTTGAGTTTTCTCCAGAGCTTTTTGTAGTGAGGTGCGCGCGTCTGCGATATTGCTGGCCCTGGTTTCACTGGCTAAGAGCTGGTCTTGCCCCTGCTGCACTTCACCCGCGGCCACTTCTAACGCGTCTTGCACTTCACCCGCTAGCGATCGCACGGCTGCCGTGACGAGCTTGTCTAATTCTTGAGCTGCGATCGTGCTGGGTTTGTTATGGTCGATCTGACTCATGCCCAGCAGGGCGAGTTCACGGGCAAAACGACGAGGCTGCATACAGATACCGGAAATAATCGCTTTGTGATCTTAGCAGGGTAATTTGATCCCCTCCACGATGTTGATGACGGTAGTCACTCATGATCCTCAAGGTCTTTTCGAGACATTCTCAGGTCACGCTCAGATTTTTCCCTTAGTTTGGCAATACTGAGATGATGTCGTTCGTTTTTTGAGTATCCATTATTTGAATAGGCTAGGAGAAAGCCATGCGTCCTATTTTTGTATTGCCTTTACTAATTGCCGGTTTGACTGCTGCTAGCTGCAGCGCTAAGACGAGCAGTTCTGAAGCTACTGACTCAGCCCCAGCTACCGCCGTAGAAGAATCGACCCCTACCGAGTCGGCGGCTGAGCCCACTGCTGAACCCGCTGCTGAAACCGTTGCTACTGCTCCGGCTGACAGTGCGGCACTGCCTGCAGTTTACGTGCAAGATGCTGTGGCGATCGCGGGTGCGGATCCGGTCGCCTATTTCACCGAGGGCGCTTATGTACCGGGCAGTGCTGAATTTACCCACGAGTGGAGCGGCGCCACTTGGCAATTTGCTAGCGCTGAAAACCGCGATGCTTTCGCCAGCGACCCCGCACAATACGCTCCTCAATACGGCGGTTTTTGTGCCTGGGCGGTCAGTCAGGGATACACTGCACCCGTTGAGCCCGAAGCTTGGAGGGTCGTTGATGGCAAGCTTTATCTCAACTATGACAAAAACATCCAAGCGCGTTGGGAACGAGATATTCCCGGTAATATTGCCAAAGCGGATGCCAACTGGCCAGAAGTCGCTGCGCAGTAGAGCTGGTGTGATTTGCCTTGCGGTTTTCACATCGCGAGGCGGGTCTTTATCATCCTTCTAGGACTGACGCCAAAGCCCCCGCAGTCTTCCATCTGGGAGATGTTGCATCCGGTTGCCTCGGGTTTGAGGATACAGGGGCCACAATCGAATTCAACTGCGTCAGTCTTGACTTCTTTAAGGATCACTAACAGAGCCTTGCAGAGCGCCGCGATTGCAAACGACATGCGGAACGCTTGGTAAGCATTGATGCCCATCTCAGGTTGTTAAAACTGAGGTTTCATCAAGGCTATGAGTGTTCACAGCCCAGCACTCGCCCATCCAAGCAGTCGCGACACAACAGCTATCCTATGGCGCTCATTGTTCAAAAATTTGGGGGCACTTCAGTCGGGTCGGTAGAGCGGATTCAAGCCGTTGCTCAACGAGTCAGTCAAACCGTCCTTGCAGGCAATCAAGTGGTCGTCGTGGTCTCCGCCATGGGGAAAACTACTGATGACTTAGTCAAGCTGGCTAACGAGATTTCTGAAAGTCCCAGTCGTCGCGAAATGGATATGTTAATGTCCACGGGTGAACAGATTTCGATTGCTTTGCTCAGCATAGCGCTACATAGTTTGGGACAGGACGCCATTTCCCTCACGGGAGCGCAAGTTGGCATTGTGACCGAAGCCGACCACAGCCGGGCTCGCATTCTCAATATCCGCACTGAACGGCTCCAACGCTGCCTCGATCTGGGAAAAGTGGTAGTGGTAGCTGGCTTTCAGGGCGTTAGTCCTAGCACCGATTTTGAAATTACCACCTTAGGTCGGGGCGGGTCTGATACTTCTGCAGTCGCACTAGCCGCCGCCCTTGGAGCTGACAAGTGTGAAATTTATACCGATGTGCCCGGTATTTTGACGACTGATCCGCGGTTGGTGCCAGCGGCGCAACTCATGTCTCATATCACCTGCGATGAAATGCTGGAGCTGGCCAGCTTAGGGGCTAAGGTATTGCATCCTCGGGCAGTCGAGATCGCGCGGAACTATGGGATGCCTTTGGTTGTGCGGTCTAGCTGGACGGATGAGCCCGGCACTCAGGTCATTGCTCCGACGCGCCAGCCTAAATCGCTAGAGGGCATAGAACTTGTGCAGCCGACCGATGCAGTGGAGTTTGACCTCGATCAGGCTAAAGTGGCGTTGCTGCGCATTCCCGATCGTCCTGGGGTAGCGGCTCAGTTGTTTGGTGAAATTGCTAACCAAAGCCTCAATGTCGACTTGATTATTCAATCGATTCACGATGGCAATACCAATGACATCGCCTTTACCGTGATGCGAGATAATTTGGCCAAGGCAGAAGCTGTGGCTGAGGCGATCGCTCCAGTGCTGCGGGGTAATCCGGCTAATTCCAGCGAGGCCGAGATTTTGCTCGATCAGTATGTCGCCAAGGTGAGCATTGTTGGCGCTGGCATGATTGGCCGTCCAGGAGTCGCTGCCCAAATGTTCTCGACCTTGGCAGCAGCCGGCGTTAACATCCAGATGATTTCTACCTCTGAGGTCAAAGTCAGCTGCACGGTCGCTCGTGACGAGTGCGATCGCGCGCTTACCGCCCTCTGTGAAGCTTTTCAAGTGACCTGTTCACCGCTGGACAAGACTGCTGGGCCACCGGTGCCTGATGCCAGTCCTGACGTGCGGGGGGCCGCGCTCGATATCAAGCAGGCACAGGTCGCGATTCGCCATGTCCCCGATCAACCGGGAATGGCGGCTCAAATTTTTGCCCTGCTGGCAGACGCTGGGATCAGCGTTGACATGATTATTCAATCGCAGCGCTGTCGCTTGGTGAATGGACAAACGACTCGCGATATCGCCTTTACCGTAGCCCAATCTGAAGTTGCCCACGCTCGCACTGTGGTCGAAACTGCGGCGGCTGAACTCGGCTGCGGAGATGTTGTGGTCAATGAAGCGATCGCTAAAATCAGTGTTGTCGGCCTCGGCATGATCAACACGCCAGGGGTAGCTGCCTGTATGTTTGACGCGCTAGCGCAACATCACATCAACATTCATATGATCGCCACTTCCGAAATCAAAATCAGCTGTTTGGTCGCTGAAGCCGATGGTGTGAATGCACTCAAAGCCGTTCACGAGGCCTTTCACCTCGATGGGGCTGAAAAAGTCGTGGTGCCTGCCTAGTCGCTGAACCAGAGAAGCCGATAGATGGACAGTTGAATAGTCAACAGACATCAGTCTCACGGTAATAATACTGACCAAGCAATCAGAACTTTTCTAGTTCCGCGATCGCGGAACTCTCGGATAGTGTGGTATCGTGAATAACCGTGCCTGATAAAGCTTCAAGGATATAAGGGTCGCTAGCTCAGCGGTAGAGCACTCGGCTTTTAGCCGATTGGTCCTGGGTTCGAATCCCAGGCGACCCATATT
>ERZ1740058.1214-NODE-1214-length-13206-cov-14.052315_pt1 | contig 13206 bp, 7 predicted proteins | sample MGYA00581745_ERZ1740058 | MGnify/ENA primary metagenome ERZ1740058 (study PRJEB43018, sample SAMN04849742) | marine metagenome | isolation source: floating plastic debris | place: Pacific Ocean | collected 2008-08-30 | study: EMG produced TPA metagenomics... | reverse complement strand
TTAACCGCTTTGTAACACAATGTAAACCGTCGATTGATAGATAATGCGCTGCCAGTGTTAGTGAGCTGCGGCCGTGTTGGTGGACTGAGGCAGCTGCCTTAACGCCTGAGGACTTCTCGAATGCGGTAGATCGGCCGGTTTTGTGACTCGTGGTAGGTTCTCATCAACAGCTCTGCCAATAGGCCAAAGCAGAACAGTTGAACACCTGCAAGGAAAAGGACGACGGCTAAAATCAATAGTGGGCGATCGCCAATCGACTGTCCGAGGCCGAGCTTAAGAAACGTCAAGTAGCAACCCAGCGCAAACCCAGAGATCATTGAAACCAAACCCAACAAACCGAACACATACATCGGTTTGGTCAGAAAGCGCTTCATGAAATAAACCGTCATGAGATCCATCACGACTCGGAAGGTGCGCCCTAGACCATATTTGCTTTGGCCAAATTGACGAGCATGGTGATTGACCGGGATTTCGGTGATGCGGGCTCCCTCAATAAAGGCCAACGCGGGGAGAAAGCGATGGAGTTCACCGTACAGATTCATATCTCTGACCAATTCGGCTCGATAGGCCTTGAGCGAGCAGCCATAATCGCGAATTGAGACTCCTGTGACTCGGCCAATAATCCAATTAGCAATTTTAGAAGGCAGCAGGCGCGTGAGCTGAGCATCTTGTCGATGCTGACGCCAACCGCTGACGAGGTCATACCCTTCGTTGAGCTTATCGATTAATTTGGGAATATCAGCCGGATCGTTCTGCAGGTCGCCATCTAACGTGATGATGATTTTGCCCCTGGCATAGTCAAATCCAGCCGCCATCGCGGCCGTTTGTCCATAATTGCGCCGCAGCAACAGCACGGATAGATCTGGATTGTCGCTTGACAACTGTTTCAACAATTCAGCCGACCCATCGACCGATCCATCGTCGACACAAATAACTTCGGATGAGCAGTTGAGCGTTTTCACCACCTGCATGATGGCGTCGATCAGCTTGGGTAGACTTTCGTACTCGTTGTAAATCGGTACAACCAGAGATAAATCTAGCGAATCCTGCATCATGGAATTATTTAAGGAAGCGGCGTCAAGTCTAGTAGTCACAGACGTTGGCCCAGTGAGGGTGCTTGGAGACCCCTAGTGTAAATCTAAAGACTTAGAAAAGGAGCAACCCGTTTTTATCAGCGCGTTGAATTCAACCGAGTGGCCTGCCGGTTTGAGACTGTCACCCCCACTGAGCGCTGCCGCTGAGTCGAGGGGGGTAAAGAATTTTTCACCCTCTAGTTCTTGAAACCGGAGTTTATGTTAAGTTAACGAAGCAAAGTTGCTTTGCATAACGGGGCGTAGCGCAGCTTGGTAGCGCACCACTTTGGGGTAGTGGGGGTCGCAGGTTCAAATCCTGTCGCTCCGATTGGCTGAAACCTCCTAGAGATAGGGGGTTTTACTGTTTTAAAGTTGGCTGATTTTGCCCTTCGAGCAGTTCGGGGGTATGTCAAATGTATTCGAATCTCGTCAGATGTAGTCGCAGATTGTGATCCAATTGAGATCATTCAATCGCTTGAGATCTCGATGCCGAAGTCAAAAAAAGGCACCGTAGTCGTTCGAGTCGTAACAGATCGGCTGAGGCTAATTTGGTCGTTCTGTGGCCAGCGATATTTCTTCACGCTGGGACTAACCGACACGAAGGCAAACCGGGCGATCGCGGCTCTCAAGGCAACTAAAATCCAACGAGACATCGCCAGTGATTTATTTAACCTGACTTGAGCAAAGTATCGAGCGGATGATCTTCAACTCTCAAGGATGGGGGCGATTGCCCCCATCCTTGAGAGTTGAAGACTGAAAATCCTCGTGACGGCGGTTCAAGCCCGCCTCCTGGCATACGTTAAATTCTGCTTGGGCTCGGGAATCCTTACTGGAATGTGTGGAGTCCTTCTAAATCAGGTGCGAAAGCGTTTGTTAGCAAGTATAAATTAGCACCTCAGCGGATTGATTGAGTTTAGAAAGAGTTTAGAAAATATCCTGATGATACCCATGAGGCTCCCAGCAAAAAGCTGAGGAGTAGATAGTTCTTTCCTCAGAATTATGGGTTAAAGGCGTTATCTGCTTTGGGTATTAAGCAACGTCTCACCCTCTAAATTGCTTGCGCCTTGTTAGCGCTGACCCTACCTAAAGTTATGAATCACACTGAATATTTGAAAGGTGCTATGGAAGAAGAGACACCCGCCTCTTCTTCGCAATCCTTATCTCTGCAAGCGGCCCTTGATGGTCATTTGCTCAAGGTGACTCCTGACACGTCACTCTTAACGGCGATTACGCTAATGGGTCAAGGGTCTGGCAGTTGTGCCTTAGCCTCCCAGAACCCCGCTTCAGATTCAGCCCAGAATTACGCTAAGCGCTCAAGCTATGTTCTGGTCATGGAAGCGGAGCATCTGGTGGGCATTTTGACCGAGCGTGATGTGGTCAAGCTAGCAGCCCGAGAGATCGACCTCACCACGACCTCAGTCGCTGAGGTGATGACTCAAGAACTCATCACGCGGCCTGAGTCTGATCTGCAAGATCCCTTTGCCGTGCTGGGTGTCTTGCGCAAACACCGGATTCGGCATCTGCCGATTGTGAATCAGGGGGGGCATGTGGTGGGGGTGGCAACGCCAGGCAGTATCCGTAGCGTATTGCAACCCTTTGATCTATTTAAGCTGCGCCGGGTTGAAGAAATGATGTCGACCCAAGTGGTTGATGCTGCCCCTGAGTCAACCGTGCTTAATTTAGCTCAACTCATGGCAACCCATCGGGTGAGCTGTGTGGTGATTACGCAGCCAGGAGACGCCACCCCCGCCACCCGTTTGTCCCCAATTGGCATTGTGACTGAACGAGATATCGTTCAGTTTCAGGCGCTAGAACTGAACTTAAGCACCCTGCAAGCCCAAGCCGTCATGAGTACGCCACTGGTGTGCCTCCGTCCCGAAGATTCCTTGTGGGCCGCCCATCAGACCATGACCCGCATGCGCGTCAGGCGTTTGGTGGTCGCCGATGCCCAAGGAGGCTTAGTCGGCATCGTGACCCAAACCAGTATCCTGGCTGCACTGGATCCCTTAGAAATGCAGAAAACGGTTGCAGCACTGCAACATCAGGTCAAGGAGCTGCAAGATGAACGAATCCAATGGTTGCAATCTCGGACTTGCCATCTCGAAAGTCAGGTGCAGCAAAGTGAAGAGCGATTTCGCGCCATTTTTAACCAGACGTTTCAGTTTATTGGCTTACTCGAACCCGACGGTACTCTAATTGAAGCTAACCAGACTGCCCTCGATTTTGGCGGCTTGCAGCGAGAAGAGGTGATCAACCGTCCCTTCTGGGAAGCACACTGGTGGATGATTTCGATTGAAATTCAAGAGCAACTGAAAAGCGCGATCACCCGTGCTGCCCAGGGGGAGTTTGTCCGCTATGAAGTGGACGTGCTGGGGGTAGATCGGATTGCTACGGTTGATTTCTCCCTGCGTCCTCTCTTAGATGAGACTGGACGGGTCAAATTGTTGATCCCAGAAGGGCGAGATATCAGCGATCGCAAACAGGCTGAGGTCGCCTTGTACCAGAGTGAGCAGCGCTATGCCAGCCTAGCTGAAGCGGCCCCCGTCGGCATCTTTCAGACAGATGCAAAAGGCGATTGTGTGTACGTCAATAGTCGCTGGTGCAGCATCGCTGGGATAACCGTTGCAGCAGCCATGGGCAAGGGTTGGGTGGAAAGCATTCACCCAGAGGATCGAGAACTGGTGGCGGCAGAATGGTATCGTGCAGCTCAAGCTAAATGCCCTTTTCGGCTCGAATATCGCTTCCAAACTCGCATGGGTTTGGTGACGTGGGTTTATGGGCAAGCCGTGGCAGAAATTGGCCCCGAGGGTCAAACCATCGGCTATATCGGCACAATTACAGATATTACAGAACGAAAAGAGGCCGAGTCGGCCCTCAAAACCAGCGAAGCTCGCTTAAATGAGGCCCAGCAAATTGCTCATATTGGCAGCTGGGAACTCAACCTCCAGACCGATACCCTACTCTGGTCAGATGAAATCTATCGCATCTTTGAAATTGATCCCCAGCAGTTTGGCGCAACCTACGAGGCATTTTTAAGTGCCGTCCATCCCGATGATCGGGTTCAAGTCAACCAGGCCTATACCGATTCGGTCAAAAAACAGACCGCCTACGAGATTACTCATCGCTTACGCATGAGCGATGGCCGCATCAAGCACGTACACGAGTGTGGCCAGACTTTTTATGACAGTGCTGGCCATCCGATGCGGTCACTTGGGACCGTCCAAGACGTCACCGCGCGGCAGCAGATTGAGGACGCGCTAGCAGATCAAGTTGCCCAGGCCCAACTCGTGGCTCAAATTTCTAGCCGGTTTAGTAACTTAGCCTCTGCTGAACTCGATGCGGGTATCCGACAAACGTTGCAAGAGGTCGCGGTATTCACGGAGACAGATGCGGGTTTTATGGCCCAGATCTCGTCTACGGATCAGACCTTTCAGATCACGCACGAGTGGATGGCCATGGGGGCCAAGTCTCACCATCCCCAGCCTCAAAATCCGCCATTGTCAGCCTTACCGTGGATGACAGACCAGATTCGTCAGGGTCAGGTGATGTGCATTGCCAGCCTTGCGGAGTTGCCGACCGAGGCGGCAATGGATAAAACCCATTGGCAAGCCTTAGGGGTACATTCCCTCGTGACAGTTCCCATCCGCTATCAAAATCATGTGATGGGCTGGGTTAGTTGTGCATCAAAGCGGTCGCACGCGTCCTGTGAGACCCCCCGGCCCGGCCAGGCATCCAGTTGTTTCTTTAAAGCGATTGAACTGTTGAAAACTGTGGGTGAAATCTTTGCTCATGCCCTGCAGCGTCGCCATGCTGAAGCAGCCCTCTATCAGTACCAACACCATCTAGAAGCGTTGGTGGCCAACCGAACCGCTGAGTTACAAGAAAGCGAAGCACGATTTCGCACGATGGCGGATACGACGCCCATGATGATTTGGGTCTCTGATGTGGATCAGCGATTCACTTACTTTAATCAGAGCCGGTTAATCTTTACAGGGCGCACCCTGGAACAGGAGTTGGACAATGGCTGGGCAGAGGGGATTCATCCAGAAGACTTTGAAGCCTATCGGGATACTTATCTGAAGGCCTTTAAGGCACGTCAACCGTTCCAGATGGAGTATCGACTACAGCGGTTCGACCAGGAATATCGCTGGATGTTGGATATTGCCGCCCCTCGCATTCTGCCAAATGGAGAATTTGCTGGCTACATCGGCTCATGTATTGATATCACAGAGCGTAGGCGCATGGCCCAAGAGCTGTTTCGTGAAAAAGAACTGGCTCAGGTGACCTTACACTCCATTGGGGATGCGGTGATTACCACCAACGGCCAGGGGCAAGTTGAGTATTTCAATCCAGTCGCTGAGCGCTTGACGGGGTGGACTGCAGCCGCCGCCAGAGGAAAACCGTTGATGGAGGTTTTCAGAATTGTTCATGAAGTCACGCGGGAACCGGCTGAAAATCCTGTTGAGCAGGTGTTGCGAGACGGTTGTATTGCTGGTCTTGTCAATCATACTGTCTTGATTTCCCGCCAGGGCACAGAATACTGCATTGAAGATTCTGCTGCGCCGATTCGTGATCGCGCGGGTCTCATGATTGGTACTGTCATGGTCTTTCATGATGTCACCCAATCGCGCCAACTCTCGCATCGATTGTCGTGGCAGGCTAGCCATGATGCTTTAACCGACTTAACGAATCGACGGCAATTTGAACAGTTACTCGAAGAGACCTTGCAAGAAGTGCAACAGTCGCAAGAAGTTCATGTGCTTGGCTATTTGGATCTAGACCAGTTCAAGGTCGTCAACGATACCTGTGGTCATGCCGCTGGGGATGAACTCTTACGTCAGGTTTCCCAACTCCTCAAGAGTCAAATTAGGGCTACAGATATCCTGGCGCGGTTGGGGGGAGATGAGTTTGGACTTTTGCTCAAGCAGTGTTCATTGGAACAAGCTAATAGCATTGCCGAAAAGCTGCGTGAAGCAGTCCAAAACTATCACTTTCTCTGGCAGGCAAAAGCTTTTCGGATCGGGGTCAGCATCGGGCTGGTTGCCTTGAAATCCGATAGTCGAACCTTATCTGAAGTGCTAAGCGCTGCTGATGCGGCCTGTTATGCGGCAAAAAGTCGGGGCCGAAACCGCATCCACATCTACCAAGCCGATGATTCGGAGCTAGCCAAACAGCAAGGCGAACAAGAATGGAGTGTCCTCATTCGACAAGCGCTAGAAGATAACCGCTTTTGCTTGTATCGCCAAGCAATTGTCCACACGAGCCATTCTGATGCAGCGCAAATTGATCACTATGAAATCCTAGTGCGGATGCTGGATGAGCAGGGAGAAATGATTGCGCCAGGGGTGTTTATTCCGGCGGCTGAGCGCTACAAATTAATGACCGAGATCGATCGTTGGGTCGTGCAGAAATTTTTCGTCCATGCTGAGGGTACTCAACCCAAACAGTCCCCAACTTCTGAAATTCTTCCAGAGACCTTGCATCTGATTAACCTCTCTGGGGCCAGTGTGGGGGATGCTCAATTTCTAGACTTCTTAAAGGCACAGTTTGCCCAACATAATGTTTCACCCCATGCGATTGGCTTTGAGATTACTGAAACAGCGGCGATCGCCAACCTAGACCAAGCCACACACTTCATCAATGAACTCAAACAACTGGGCTGCCCTTTTGCCCTAGATGATTTTGGCAGCGGTATGTCGTCGTTTGGCTATCTTAAAACCCTGCCGGTGGATTACCTGAAAATCGACGGTAAGTTTGTGAGAGATATCATCAGCGATCCAGCGACCTATGCGATTGTAGAGTCGATTAATCATGTAGGGCATGTCATGGGGCTTAAAACCATTGCTGAGTGGGTTGAGAATCCAGAGCTTCAAGACCAGTTAGCTCAGATTGGGGTAGATTACCTCCAGGGATATGGCATTGCCCGCCCCTGCCCTGTCTTGTTGGACATCTGATTTCATTGCTTCGAATATTTGCAGGTGCCGCAACCACTCATTTGAGGAACATCGATAAGGAGAGAATGCGGGTTTGAGATGCGTGCCAGTTGGATCAATCAGGCCGGTTTTAGGCCAGACCCAAAGACTCAGAACTCAGTTACAGCGCGCATGGGGCGATCGCGCGGCGAATAAAAGGGCAAAAATTGGTTCCACAGCTACTGAGGAGAATCCCCATACAGAGCCATGGAACGGGGACACAGCTAGTCCGATGCTGACGTTCTCGGTTGAATCGCGAACGTCAGTTTAGAATCCATAATCCCAACGGGCACGGTAGCCTCGCGCATCAATGTGGGTGAATTGGGTCGCACTGGCTAGCCCGCCTCTCGCTCCCCACCAGGGATCGAGCTGAGAGTAAACCTCATTGGGGTGAATGTCCTCAACCACAAAGTTCACGGCATCGCCGCTGAGGTGACGAGACAGTTTGCTGCCGCCCACCCGTACGTTTGTGGCTGGATCGCGATACCAGGAGGTGATCGTCATCGGGCGGTTGCCAAACCACACTCGCACCTCTTCCATCGCTTCAGCAATCCGAATCATGCCATAAACCACATCCACGCTGGCGGGAATGCGGGTGCCGCCGTGAGTAGCTTGAGCCCAGGTAAAATAGCCGCCTTTGATGATGGCATCATTAGCGTAATAGGCCCCTTGAAATCCCGGCAAGTTGAGCAGCTGACCGCGATCGCCGGTCTGTACCTGCCCAGCTTCATTATGATCTTGGGGGCGATCGCGAGGGTCGGTGCCCTCAATTTCTACATCAGGGGCAAAGGCATACCAAACCACTCGGCTGTCTTCCCCTAAAGATGAGCCTTCTAGCGTCACCTTGAGAAAATCACCTTCGACTTCGCTGTAGGATTGCAAGCCAAATGTTTTGTGCTTCGGGACAAAGACTCTTTCCGTCGGCGCTAACTGGCCTAATAGAGCCGGCTTAACTTTAAACAGGGTGTCGTTGATTACCTTCAGGGTAATTTTCTGACCGGCAATTTTGATGTCGGCAGCATTCGCATACCAAGTATCGAAACGCCCATTACCGAGTGGCGTATCCACTAGCTTGAGTTTTAAGTGGTTTTCAGCTGCGGGTGAGTAGGACTGCAGTTCAAACTCGCTGTCAGCAGACACGAAGACTTTTTCAGCGTCTGCTAGCTCACTTGAGAGCACTGGCCGTTGCTTAAAGACGGTGTCGTCCAGAGCTTTGACCGTGACCTCAGACCCCTGAACGTCAATATCAGCTTTTTGCACATACCAGGTAAAGACCTGCGGCTGGGCCACCATGGCGTCAGCCAGCTCCAGCCGAAAATGGTGATTTTCAGCCTCGGTGAAGAATTTGACGTCAAACTCACTGCCGCTGGCGATATAGAGCTTTTCAGCATCGGCTAGCTCGCTCGACAAAACTGGCTGACGCTTAAATAAAGTGTCACTTTTAACTGTGGCCTTCATGGCAATAACTCTCTACACAAGCAGCACAGACAAATGGATGAGTCGGGCCGGTTTGGCACAGCAGCGGTTGGCTGCGAGGCGATCGCGACCAACAATCACGATGACGCCCCTTGAACCACCGATGTGCGGGGGGTGCTGACGATCGCTCGATTTCCACCGCCTGACTCACCGGTGATTATGCCGCAACCTGCTGCAAATGGACGAGAAACTTCGGTCGAGTTGAGGAAACTGGCGGCTTTCAGCGATTCCGTGACAATTTCGCAATAATGGCAGTCGCGCATAACGCCACCCCTGCGATAGACTCACCGACGTTTCTCCGGCGTCTGACACGGCAGAGGTTCATCACACTCATCAGGTGATGAGATCGGCACTGCCATGGCGCAAATCCCGGAGAGGCTAAAACAAAGTGAGGGCAGGGATTGCCTGGAGCAGAGCTGAGGTCACAGTAGCCGGCCAAGCGCCCTCCGCCTGACGACCTTGCAGCAGGATAAATCGCAGACTGTATTGGTCTGGAAATCCTTCCACCTCGACCCAAATGTGGGCCGTCTCTTGTTCACAGGCAATGCGTTCTTCCGCCATGAGTTCACTGGCCATCGCCTGCAGCGTCTCCGCCAGCTGCAAAGCAATCCGACAAAAATCAGCAAACTCTGGCTGCGTCAACTCAACCGCCCAGCGATCGCCCCCCACTAGGCCCTTAAAAATATTGGCGTCTGGGTCATAGCCCAAACGCCAACCAGGCCCCTCTTTGAGGTGACGCATAAGGCTCTATTCGCCGATAATTTCCGGCTGCGTCAGCTCATCAGACATCTCGATAATGGCTCTCAAAACCGGCTTCATGCGGGGGTCATCATAGGCTTCAAACTCTTCAAACCGGCGGCGTTGGGCGCGATTAGCTACTTGCACCGTAATGCGATATCGATTCGAGGCGGCGTTGATCAGCTCTTCTTGCCGACGCATTAGCTGCTGGTTATCGAAGGGAGAGTTGTTTCTGAGCATAAAGCCTGCGAGGTATCTTTAAGGTGCCATTATACCAAGGTGCTTCAGTTTTCTGCGGTTTCTCTTGAGCCGCTAGGGAATGTGATGCCATCGCCGGGGCATGGAACAAGCCGTCGGATTGCCTGATCTCAACTGTGAAGCGATCGGCACCACGAGCACTCTCTTCCTTGATGCGCCATGCTCTAGCCGATATGAATGGGGCACAATTAAGCTCCTCAGTTCTCCGAATTCCTCTACCAGCCCCCGATGACACAAGCCACTTTTTCCCCGGATTCCCTCTGGTCGCTCGTTCAAGCAACGACTCAGCAAGCGCTTCAAAGCGGAGCGTTGGCACCGATCGCGACCCAAACCTGTGTTCTGACAGCCGGAGAACTCGCCTTTACCGTACGCGTGGTAGATAGCTTGGCGCGGAAAGAAGCGGCGCGATCGCGTCCCCCCCAATCAGCTCAGCCGTTCAATCCGTTTTTGCCCTACGAAGAAGCGTTATTTGTCGCGTCCCTTTCAGAGACCCACGTTTGTTTGCTCAATAAATTCAACGTGGTCGATCATCATCTGCTGATGGTGACCCGGCAGTACGAGTCTCAGGATGACTGGCTGACCCAGCAAGACTTTGCCGCGTTGGCCCGCTGCCTGATCGAGATTGAGGGTTTGGGATTTTATAACGGCGGCGCAGTGGCCGGTTCAAGTCAACCCCACAAACATTTGCAGCTGGTGCCTTTAATGAGCCCAGCGGGAACGGCTGCCTTGCCCATTACCCCAGCGATCGCTCCGCACCGCGAATCCTTGAAAATCGCGGGCCAAATTCCCACGTTGCCGTTCAGCCACAGCATTCGAGTCCTGGCCTGGCCGTCGCTACAGGACAGTCATCACACCCTGACGAACAGCTTGCTAGAGGCATACCAGCAGATCATGGCGGACTTGGGTATTTATCGCCAAAACGGTCAGCCGAGTGAGCCCTATAACCTGCTAGTTACCAGGGACTGGCTGATGGCAGTGCGGCGATCGCAGGCCAGCTACGAGGGCATCAACGTGAATAGCCTGGGCTATGCGGGATGGCTGTTAGTCAAAGACCAATCTGGCCTCGATCAGCTCAAGCAAATTGGCCCACTGACGCTGCTGGAGCAGGTCGGGTATCCGCTCGGTGCTTGATTGGATGAAGCCCCCAGGCATCAAGCTCTGTTCAAGGTCAAGAAGACGAAGAATCTGATTGGGGTACAGGACTCCGGTTAGCCGCCGGTGCCACCGCTTGGGGAGGCCGACGCACCTGCTTAGGGGGCTTTTCGGGTAATGCTGGCGGTTCCACCTTAACGGCTTGCCGCTGGTCTGGCGGCGAGCCCATACCGTAGGTCAGATGATAGCTCTGGGCCAGCATCCAAAAGAATAGAGCCGGATTGGTCTTTTCGACCCAGCCTTGGTTGCGATTTAACCAACCGGGAAACCAGCTGAATAGCCAAAGCAGGAAGGTTTGGAACGTGTAGTTGAGATAGCTACCTAGCCACCGCAGCAGGTCTTGGGTACCGGCGAGCTGCCAGATCCACCACAACAAAGCCGGATTTTTGCTGGCAGCGGTGAGCGCCATCCGGTTAAATTCGTTCCAGGTGGCCCGATCTTTGATGAAGCGATCGGCGACGGTGGCATCCTCCGCTTCGAGAATACCGAAGAAGGTGTTCAGCATCGAGTTAACCCGAGCTGGGGGAATGACCTGCCCGGTGGGCACCATCATGCCTTTAGAAAAGAGCCAAGTGACGGCGACGTTACTTTGAAACGCCCGAATTTGATTCAGTTGCTTCGCTTTTAACAGGTCGTGGCGCAGCGCCACGTCCAACAAATTTGTTAACCGGGCCAGATTGCGGATCAGGGAGCCAAAGCCCGTAAACACGAGCGGCGATTGCAAAGAAGCCGCATCGCCGATCGCGACGAGGCGATCGAAGGCCACGGTGCGATCGTCCTTGCCCAGACTGAAATAGCCGGGGATATACCCAAATGTCGGCTTGCGCCAGGTGAGTTTGTCGAGGTTGCAACGACGATACTCCGGCAGGATATGGAAAAAGTCTTCATACATCGTCAACAGCGACCCCGGGTTGTCAGGATGCACCTCGTGATAATGAAACAGATAGATGGTGAGTTCTTTGCCCTGGGAAGGAAACAGCTCCCAGATGAGCTGCCGACCCCGGGAAATATCCCCATGGCTAAACAGCACGTCGCCGTAGGTGGAGTCCCACACTTCGGGCTCAAACCCACCGGAAACGCAAGCGCCGACGGTGGGGCAGACGCTATCAAAAGCACGACCGTTGTTGAGCTGCCAGGCGATGGGCGAAGCGGTGCCCATGGCATCGATTAGCAACCGGGCAGAGGCAATTTTAGGGGTGCCGGTGGTGCGATCGCGGGCCTGCACGGTGACACCTTCGTCGCCGACCTGAGCATGCTCAAATTCCGTTTCGTCCCAAATGGTGCCGCCAGCGGCCAGGAGCTTTTCTCCACAGCGTTTGAGTAATGCCTCTGAGTTCAGCGCGACGTTGAGCACGGTGGGCGTGTGCAGCACCGGCGCTTTGGCGGCAGCGGGATTGTTAGCGTCAAAGAATTTGTTGTAACCGTCTTCGTACTCACGGGCAATCAGCGACTCAAACTCGGCCTCGGTAAAGAGTCCTAGGTCAATCAAACTTTGAAACTCAGCGCGGGAGATGTTCCACTCGCGATGCATGCGGCCAAAGGGTAACCGCTCAATCATCAAGACCCGGTAGCCCAGGCTAGCCATCACAGCGGCATGAATGATGCCCAGAGCCCCGCCGACATAGACAATGTCGAAAGCCTCCGGAGGTTCAGCAATCGCCGCTGCAGGTAATTGCTCAGATTGGCGAAAGATCACTTGTTTGGGAGCTTTGGGCGATCGCACGCTGTCGCGCCAGCGCTTTTCCCACCAGTAGACGCGCTCGAGGTCGGCCTTGCCATTGGGCATCCGCTGAAAATAAGTCACCGTCTTCGGAAAGTGGGCGGACAGCGCCTCGAAGATGGTTTCCTGCGCCGGTGCAAAGGGCGGCAGCTCGGGAAAAGTGGGTGGAAACGTCTGGTTAATCTGCTGTTCTAGTTGACGGATGAGTCGTGATTCTTGGGGTAGGGGGGTGTCTCCCCAGCGATAGGCCTTGAGGTAGGTAGTGCGTTGCAGTGACCACACAAACACCGACAGCGCCTTAGGCAGGGCCGATGCCTCGCTCGGGTTGGGAAACTCCAATCGGAGGCCGTCCACGGTGGCGATCGCCTGGCCCATGGCCGGCTCAAATGTCTCTTGCAGCCAAGACCGCACGGCCAACGTATCAGGGGTAGGAACTTCTAGATAAAGCAGTTCTTTCATCAGGACAAAAATTGATTAGGCACTTTTTAAAGGTGAGACTGGCTTTAAGCCACCCGATTCAAAGCCAGACGGACAGGTCTTTGAAGGTTATTGTTGTGATCTTCCTACATTAAACCTTAAGGGCTCACCCCTTGCAGGTGAGACAACCCGGGTCTGAGGTATTTTGAGCCTCGGTCATCGGTCTGCGGTAATTGCCTTTGAGCCCCTGGACTGAGATGAACGCTGTTGATTGTGAGGGCCACCATGCGAGACATTCAAGGTCATTGGGCGCAGCCCTGTATTGAATACTTGGTGCAAAAAGCCATCGTTTCGGGCTACCCCGACGACACCTTTCGGCCCGAGCAAGCGATCACCCGGG
>ERZ1740058.1212-NODE-1212-length-13266-cov-5.257513_pt1 | contig 13266 bp, 8 predicted proteins | sample MGYA00581745_ERZ1740058 | MGnify/ENA primary metagenome ERZ1740058 (study PRJEB43018, sample SAMN04849742) | marine metagenome | isolation source: floating plastic debris | place: Pacific Ocean | collected 2008-08-30 | study: EMG produced TPA metagenomics... | reverse complement strand
ATGCGCTGGGTGCTAACGCCATCAAGTTCAAAATTGGCGGGCGCATGAGCCAAGATCAAGACGCCATGCCCCACCGCACCGAAAAACTGGTGGCACGGGCCCGGCAGGAGCTGGGAGACACCATCGCCATTGGCGTAGATGGCAACGGTTCTTTTAGCGCCCGCAAAGCCATCGAAATTGGCCACATGCTCGAAAGCTATGGCGTTTCCTTTTTTGAAGAGCCCTGCCCCTTTGATGATTTTGAGGCCACTGAACAGGTAACACAATCTCTGAATTTAAGTGTAGCTGGTGGTGAGCAAGAAACCAGTTTCGCTCGCTTTAAACAGATGATTAATCGTCGTATTGTCAATGTTTTACAACCCGATATTGTCTATAACGGTGGCTTTATTCGTACCCTGCGAGTAGCTCAGGTGGCGGCTCAAGCTGAGATGCCAGTGACAATTCACAATGCGCGCTTAGGCTGTGACCCCATCTATATGGCTCACTTCGCTTGCTTTTTGCCAGGTAACTATCAGGAGTACAATGCCCAACCAGAGAAGGCGCTACCTTGGGTTAAACCTGAGCTTAGGATCAAGAACGGTAAGCTCAAGGTTTCTCAATTGTCTGGCCTGGGGTTACAAATTGATCCAGGGTTTTTACGGCAGGCCCGCAGGCTTTGACGTTTCAAGAGATTGGCTAAAAGCTTGAGGAAACGGCATGAGTATTGAGAGGAAAGCGGCTAAAGGTGTGCTCTGGTCTGTCGTTGAAGGCTGGGGTAGTCAAGCTATTTCACTGATTATCTTCTTTTTGCTAGTGCGGCTACTTTCGCCAGAAGTTTTTGGTTTACTGGCGATGGCTAATGTTTTCTGGGCCTTTATGAATGTTTTTCTCGATCAAGGGTTTGCCCAGGCACTGATTCAATGCCGCAAGCTTGAACCTGAACATTTGGATACCGCATTCTGGACCAATTTTTTTATTGGAGCAGTCCTGGCTAGTGTGACTATTGCCAGTGCTGACTTTGTCGCCAATGGGTTTAATCAGCCTCAACTAGCACCGATTCTTAAATGCTTTTCAACGCTTTTTATCATCACATCTCTAAGTAATGTGCAAAAAGCATTATTAGAAAGGGAGTTTGCCTTTAAGGCAATTGCGAGTCGTTCTTTGCTAGGTTTATTCACCAGCGGTATTGTCGGTATCGCCATGGCACTATCTGGTTATGGCGTGTGGAGTTTGGTGGGTCAGCGTCTGACAAATGAAGTGGTGGGCTCTCTTGTGCTTTGGAAAGCAAGTCATTGGCGGCCCGGCTTTAGATTCTCCAAGTCGCATTTCAATCAATTATTTAATTTCGGCATTAGCTTGCTGGCCCTTAACTTTATTGGCTTTTTTAATAATCGTGGCAATGACTTGTTAATTGGCTATTATCTTGGCCCAGTACCATTAGGCTATTATGCGATCGCCCGCCGTGTCATAGATACCTTGCTGCAGTTGTTAGTGAGAACAACAAGTCAGGTGGCACTGCCGACGTTTTCTCGTCTTCAGGATGACCTGGATCAATTTCGAAAAGTTTATTACATGGCCACACAGCTTACGAGTTTAATAGCTTTTCCTATTTTTCTAGGGGTAGCCGTCCTAGCTCCAGAGATCATTGCCCTCGTATCTGGTCCACAATGGCAGGCTTCAGTTCCCATTATTCAAATCCTTACCTTTTCTGGAATTGTGCAGTCAATGTCCTTCTTAAAAGGGCCTATTTTAATGGCGATGGGCAAACCAGAATGGAGACTCTGGCAATCACTGCTGAGTATTACGCTCAATATTATAGGATTCCTTATAGCATTTAAATGGGGCATTATTGCGGTTACGATCGCATACGTTATTCGTCGCTGTCTTGTTTTCCCCATTGGTCAGTGGGCAATTCACCTAGTGATTCATTTCTCTTGGCAAACCTATCTCAAACAACTGGTCACTCCCATAATCAGCGCTTTGAGCATGGCCATATCCATGCTGATACTGAGAGGTATGATAGTGAATTGGTTCGACTCAGAAATATTGACAATTATGGCGTGCTCTATCTTAGGCAGCATTATTTACCTGGTGATGATTAAACTTTTATCACCGCAGCTTTTTCAGATACTACTAGAACTGTTAGAAAAGAGTGTACAAAAGATATCGTCTAGAAGACTTGCGGCTAAATAGCGTGTAGCAATTTGCAATCCTGAATTTAGTACATGATTACGCAATTTCACTGTGGTTTCATGATTAAGTCAGCTTAATCCATATTTTTAGCTCCACTTTTTCACTTTTATTTCGCTTTATTCTCGTTAAATATTCAAGAGTTTTTAATCGTTGTCTAATTGCTTTTTTCTGCCATTTTATTCTTGATTTACGTCCTAGAAAAGTGTCTCTTTATTGATCTAAAATGTTAAGACTTGGCCCGTTTTTATCTTTTCCCTACTCATTCTGTTCTTGAGATTGAACTCCTGTGCCCTTGTGGTCGTTCTCCCTGTCGTTCTTCAAGCCACCTTAGCGCCCTTTTATGTGCCGATTATCTTTGGCGCAAAGTGGCTGGCAGCGATGCCCTTACTCTCGATCATCTGTCTTTCGGCTATTCCGATGGCGTTTGCCCTAGCCTCTTATCAATTACTAAATGCAGTAGGCAAAATTAAGATTACGCTGATTTGGAACAGCCTTTATACCTTGCTGTTTGCGATCTCAATTCTGATCGCAGTGCAGTGGGAAATTTTGTGGGTGGCCGCAGCTGTCCTCCTGTGTCAGGGGTTAACGCTGGTATTCAGTGTTTGGTCAACTCAATATGTATTTCGTAAAGTGTGTGCCAGGTAGTTCACATGTCTATTGAACGGTTGTTTTCTAAGCGATGGCTGAGATTTTTGGCAGGTATTTTGAGTGCGATCGCAGTCGTGATATTCGGCTATTTGTTTTTCAACAATCAAGCTATCACCATCAGCAGTGCTAGTTCAAACACACACCTAGACCCCCCTCTTGCCAATACTGCAAGTAAGACATGTCCTGTAACCAGAGATCAATACATTCAACCTTTCCATCCAGAAAGTATTTGGAACCGTCCTATTGGCAGCAATGCTCAATACGTAGATGCAGGGTTAGAGCGTGGCCGAGCAGTCACAGGCATTACCTTAGACGAAGACATGATTATTCTCGCGCCCAGCGCCCCCAAGCAACGCCTGACAACAACAGGATGGAGTAGCGATAAACGCTGCAACACGGACGGAGAAGATTTGTACAGTGGCTTACAGGTTCCGATTCCTGACAATTACGAAACGACCTTTCACGGGATAACCCCCAATATGTCTGGGGCCATTTTGTTAGAGGACGGCGAACATATCCTCCAGAATCAACCATTGCATGTGTGCCGGGCTGGCGGCCCTGCTGGCTCAGCCTTCAAATATCCAACCGTAACTTTTGATGCCAAAGAAGAATCAAAGTGGGGAGCCCATGGCGGCTCTTCATTATCAAGTATCGGTGGCACGCTGCGGTGTGGTGAGATGACTCGGGCCAATCCCCACATTCACCACGCTTTAAAAATCAATGTATTTGCCAAAAAGTACCTCCTCCAATGCTCCTTGGGAAAACCCTATGACGATAGCTTGATCTACCGTGCCGATGCTTATGCCTGTAGTGATGAACCGATTGCCTATGGCGGGGATAATCCAGCGGTTAGGATGGGGTCTTTGTTGGCCTTGAAGCCCGATTTTGATTTGTCGTCTTTGCGAACGGAACCGGGTCGGATTTTAGCTCAAGCTTTTATCGAATATGGAGCCTACATTGTGGATGATACAGCCCGCAACGTGTATGCCATTCCCACAGCCCATGAAGTCATAGAACAGCCAGATGGATTCTTCAGAGTCTGCAATTTCGCTGAACAATTTCAGGCAGAATGGGGAGCTAAATTCAATCAAAGACAAGGAAGCTTTGCCCATGACTTCCACACAATTGTCGAAAATCTATATTCGGTGGTGAATAATATCAAAAATCCTGACTCTATCTACGGTGAACCTGATCCGCAGCCGGGGGCTCCAAAAGGTTGGGCAATAAGTAGGACGGCAGGGGCAGAGCTGAGTTGCTTTGCCAGTCCACTTGAGTCGGTGGAAAAATGAAATCCTAATTTAGCTTGAAGCCAATGATTATTCCTATCGTTAATAGTCCTGCTCTATCAGTCTCTACAGGGGATTTTGAGACAAGCACATTACAGGATATCGCTCGATCTATCGGTATCACTTTAAATACCTATCCCTACTATGTTGTGGTTAAAGGATTGCCGGCAACTGAAGACCGCGCTACTTTAGTCAATCTGGCTCAGGCGATTGGGACTAAATACACACACTCTGAATCAGGCTTCAGGCGAACCAAACGCAATAAAGTCTCTTTTACAAAGGTTCAAATTAATCCTGCTAAGGCAGCCGCTAATAAAAGCGTTACTCAATACAGTCGCACCCATCTCCCTTTATCGCCCCACACCGATTCATCCTACATGCCTCGGCCCCATGAACTGGTTGCCTTCCAGTGCGTCGTTTCTGATTCCACCGGGGGGGAATCAATTATGGTGCCGCTAGATGATGTTTTGCAGCAGCTTGATCACAAGACAATCCAACTACTCCAAGCCCCAGTCTATCCATTTGGTGAACATCTTCATCCCATTCTTTTCGGTAATGCTCACCAGATGAAAATTCGTTACTACCGGGCCCAAATTGACCGGATTCTAGAACGAGGGAAAGCCCTATTGCTCGACCAATATAGGGCGGCAATGGCAGCATTGGACACGGCACTACAGCAAGCTAAACCGGTCCATCAGTTTCATCTACAAGCCGGCCACATTGTGTTCATGCATAATCACCGGGTGCTACATGGACGAACTGGATTCTTGCCAGACAGCAGTCGCTTACTGTACCGGGTCCGTCTGCATGTTGATAACCTTCCTACTGAGGATCAGCCCGAAACATCGGCTCTCGCTGAGGCCAACGAACCATCGGACAGTCAGAATCATCACAAACAATTTGAGGTTCCCCTCCAGCCACCGGATGAAGGCAGTGTCACGTTTGCTCCAATGTCGGAACTGGTCCAGTCTCATGTCGCATTGGCCAATACCTTACAAAAGGGCCAACAATTTGACGAAGCGCTCGATCACTACCGTCAAGCGAGTCAACTAGCCCCTGAAAATCTCACCATTCTCAGAGACTATGGCAAGCTTTTACTTCATATAGGACAGTTCGCAGATGCCAAGAAAGTCTTTCGTCAGTGCTTGGAGATTGCTCCCAGCGATTATGACAGTAGTCTTGCCTTATCGAGTCTGGTCAAGATTGGGGGTGACAATGAGAAAGCTCAAAGCATCTTGAGACCGGTCATTCGGCAAAATCCCTACGTCGCTCAATATCCTCTCGATCCACAGAAACCTACTCTCTTGAGACTACGAGGATTAGATGGTTCCGCTTATGGCATTGTGCAAAGATCAGATGGAACCCATCGATATCTCCTGCAGGGAGGCCATTTCTCGATTCGGCATTTAGTTAACAAGCAACACTACAATCTGATTATTTTCAATATTATTGATGACAATGTTGATGAGTTGGAAAATATTACTAACGCCGATTTACTCATTAACACGATCGCCTGCCCCGATCTAAAGCGGGAATCTTTGTTGGCAGCTGCTCGTTTAATTGATCATTACCCCAATATTCCCCTGATTAATCATCCACATAGGGTTCTTTTAACCACTCGCGAACGCAACGCTCTGCGACTCAATCTGATTCCAGGTGTGCATTTCCCTCAAACAGAAAAGCTTGTATGGGATGGAGTTTCTGGGGATGCCATGGCTCGCGAAATCGTCAGTCTAGGATTTACGTTTCCCATCATTGTTCGGCTAGTTGGCTCACAAACGGGCTCGACCGTTGCCTTTATTCAGAATGAGACAGAATTACATGCTCACTTTCAAGCTAGCCAAGCCAACCGCGAATATTACATTATTCAATTTAAAGATGTCCGACGGAGCGATCAGCAAAGTCCACAGCTGATTTTCAACAAAACACGGATCTTTTTCATTGATGGGAATTTCTATCCCGTAGCCAATCTCTTTAATAATTCTTGGAATGTTCATTCCGGCGATCGCTATCGAATCATGGCTCAAACGCCTTGGATGCAGGAAAAGGAAAGATTTTTTCTGAATGATCCCATTAACTATCTTGGAATTCAACTATTTGATTAGCTCCGCAAAATCCGTGATGTCGTTGGTCTTGACTTCTTTGGCATTGATTTTACGTTGCTAGAAGATGGAACTCTATTTATCTTTGAGTTAAATGCTGCCATGCGACATAATTTCGATCATGCTGAAAATTTTCCATATACAAAACCTCATTTACAACGAATATCCTTAGCTTTCGATACAATGCTTCACCGCAAGCTAAAGATGGCTGGAGCTGTTAGTAAATAAGCAGTAACATTTTGGGTGCTGTCAGCTTAATTTACCGTTTCTGACACTGGTCTTTTGACTGAATATCTGAGGTGAATCACTGGTTTTTCCAGTGCGACTCGAAGAGCTTTGGGCATTCCAGGAGTTTAGTCGCAGTGCTGTGAATAAGCAGGAGCATATTCTGAGACTTAGTAAGCTCAAAATCAGAAGGCTTAATAGCTGTTGCGGGGAAGTGGATTAGGCTCATCGGTTGTTAGCCTTGTTCAAGATGCAAAATGACACCAACTTCGGGCTCATGGCAACTTTTGGTGATCCAAATGTCATACACGGAGTATCTAGAACTACTATATTTTCGCATTGGCACGGAGTGGGGCAAAACGGCATTGCAAGAAGGATGGCGCTTGCTCAGTAATATCCAATTCCAGCCGCATCATGATCCTCAACCTGCCATGGCTGCGCCGTAGTACATCACAGCAACTGAATTCAAGGCGCTCTCGTTTCAATATCGGCCTGACTGAACTTTTGTCAGTCAACCAAGTGCTGCCCCTATACAGCAGCTTTTCGGCGAAAAGCTAACCATAGCTCCCAAGGAATCTTTCTAACTTCAGCGCTGACTACAAACACAAAGCTGTAGCTCAGCAGAAAAATGGAAAACGCAGGAATGGGTGTCATCCAGATGCCTGCGAGTAAGGGGGGAACGGCTGCTGCCACAAGCCAAAGCGCTTCTTGATACTGCGGTGCCCCACAAAACTTTCTGAAGGAGTGATGGATAAGCCAAAAGCTAGGCAATGCAAGCAGTTCAGAGACACCATATCCCCATAGCCCAGCCGAGGGAAGCAGGATAAGACCTGTCAACCATAATAAACCGACGTATCCAAAATTTACTTTAGCAACCTCGCGGTTATGATCTGCTGCATACAAGACCGAAGCATGCAGATCAAACAGGGCGCTGACAAGAGTGCCCAATGCAATCAGCGGGAAAATCCGAGCACTCAAGATCCACTCGGGTCCAAAAAGAAGGGGAATAATCCAGGCGGCAAAACAGGAGAATCCGGCACACAGTGGACCCACCAGTAACGCTTGATAGGCCATGCCCTGGCTGACGGCCCGGCGGGTGGCTTCGGGTGATTCCAGGAGCTTGGCCATGACGCTAATCGACATGCGGCGGACAATAAAGCGCAGCATTGACATTTGATCCGCAAAACGATTAGCAATGCCGATAATGCCAGCAATCTCGACGCCCAAAAGACTACTAACCAGGAGAGGGACTCGCAAGGCTCGAAAGTGCAGAATCCAATCAGCACCTGAATAGGTGAGCCCGTACCGTAGTGCTGGTTGCAAGAAAGACCAGTCCCAGCGCCAGCGCCAGCTGATAGGATAAAACCGATAGGCTAGCACTAGCTGCAGGGCGTACTGAAAAACCGTGCCGATGACCGGTCCCCAGTAGTTCCACTGCAATAGCACCAGGGTAATGGATACCAGGTAGTTACCCAGTTGGGCTACGGTTTCAATCAGCCCCACAGGGCCAAACTTGAGATCACGCTCCAGCATCGCGATCGCGACCATGCTCATCATGTCTAGCCAGATGGCCGGAATCAACACCCTCAGTGCTTGTGTCACTTCGACTTGCCCAGTCCATGTACCCACGACCGGAGCACATACCCAAAGCAGGAAACAGAGCAAAATACCGAAGGTATTGTAAAAGGTCGTAATCTGCTCGGGGCCATTCGCGGGTAAATTGGGCTGCCGAACTAGATACGTGTTCAAACCCAAACGACAGGTCCAGATCAAAAAATAAAAAATGCCGATAGAAACTGTCGCGATACCATAATTCCTAGGCCCCAATATCCGAGCAATCACGAGTACGCTGACGAGCGAAAGCACGGCGGCCACGATATTTCTCAGGGTCAGATAGAGGCCCCCTGCGAGAACTTTCGATTTGAGTCCTTTCAGTTGAGACATTACACGCCTACAGATTCCTGGATCTCGCCAAATAGGCGTTGTTCTCGGGATGTTGACTAGTCTGAACAGCCCTAATAGCCTCTAGTCGATAGATTTTCAGCATTTCTCAGAGAACTGTTTTAAGCCTGCAGAAGCTCTGATCTGGGCCTGCATTTTTTCAGCAATTACCCCCCAATTCAGCTGCTCTTCTACTTTTTGACGTCCTGCCTTTGAGTAGCGCTCCAATCTGGAGGTGTCTTGAAGTAAGTCAATGACGGCATCGGCCAAACAATCTGGCGTGAGTTCGGAGAGCACAAAACCGTTCACGTCATGATCGATAATTTCTGGCATTCCGCCAATGTCAGAAACGACACAGGGCAAGCCATAGTTGATGGCCTCCACTAAAAGCTGACCATAGGGCTCACAAAGCGCTGGAGCCAACAAAATATCGCAGTCTAGAAAGAGCTGCTGCATGGCCCCTGAGCCAGATACTACGCCTAGATTATTGATGCCTGAGTGTCCTGGCAGGGAAATTTTTTCGCCAATGATGACGAGTTCTGCGGTTGGAATGGTAGCCCTAATTTTTTGGAACGCAGCAATCACTAAATCGCCTCCCTTTCGTTCAAAATTAGAGGCATTGAACAGGATGCGATCGCTGCCAAATGAGTTTTTTCCTGCGTAGGGGGATGAGAACTGTCCCGAGGCTCCAACAGCAAAGACTTTGTGAGGGATAACATCATAGTCTTCAATTAAAGATTGCTTGACTAAATGACTAAAGGTGAAAATACAGGCAGCTTTTTGATACGCAATACTTTCACATTCTTTCCACTCCAGGAAATCATCTTCGTTTGCAAAGGGAGCCCATGGCTGCCATGTTTGGTGGGCGAGGGCCATAGTGTAGTCCAAATACATCGAAAAAGGAATATCAAAGCTGTCCCAAAAAGGACTGTACATACCGAAAAGATGAAATACAAAATCAGGTGTATTTTCCAACGCCCGGATTTGACGCTCGCACTGTTGTGACTGTTTGATAAAAGATGCCTTATTTTTCCGCATAGCACTTGCTTTTCCCGCAGTTTTGATGGGAAAGGGTAAGTGTTTAATAACTCGCTTAGCTGTTTTTTTAAGCCATTTATTGTCGTACAGATTTTCGACAGGAACACGCTCTACAGTATCGATATTACTCGCTAGGATATCAAACAGGAGTGAAAATCTTTGTTGGGCAAAGAAATTACGATCGCCTGTAATAACTAGTTTTTTTATCTGTTCTCGAGGCTGTATTGAATCCATATTGTTTTCCTTTGAGGCGATGTTCCAGATATTCACTCCGAATACTGAAGTAGATAGTTTATGACGTAGAAATATCCGGGGTTACAGTAGATGAAAGCGTGCGAACTTTGCGAAAACTGAGCCGCCTGCGGATACGATATAGGGCTGTCAATAATTGGTCGTATCCCCTAACGCCCAAATATCGCAGCGTTGTGATGGCAAGACTCAAGCGCCAGTATTCTTCTGACTGTCTTACCTTGGGATCATATCCAACCGCTTTACGCAGTAATCTGGCTGCTTCTTGATGATCTTTTTGACGGTTTTGAATCGGCTTCCAACTCAAACAAAGATAGGCTTGGGCATAGCTTTGGGGCCTGAGATGGAAGAATTCAGTAGGCGCCGACGCAAAGGCTCGATCCAGCACTTGCCGGAAACAGTCCTCCATCACTGGCCAATTCCTCGAGAGGCTATCCGTATGTTGGCGATAGAACACTAGCGGCTCCCGAATCGCTCGGAACGCGTAGTGTTCTGCCAGTCGTAGCCACATATCAAGGTCTTCGAGCGAGCGTAGCGATTCATCAAACAGGCCAACTTTTTCAAAGCACACGCGACGAACTAGGGCCACGCTACCGCACTCAACAATATTATGTTGAATCAGCGTCGGCCATACCATTCCTTCCGCCTCATTTTTGCGGATCCGGCCTGTCAGCTTACCCTGCCTATCGATATAGGCCACCCAGGTATACACCAACCCCACCGTAGGATCCTCATCCAGTACCTGCACCTGTTTCTGGAGTTTATCGGGTTCCCATAAATCATCGGCATCTAAGAAGGCGATGTAGTCTCCTTGGGCCTGCTGGATACCGGCATTGCGAGCACCGGAAAGGCCTTTGTTCGCTTGTGGAAAAAGCTTGACCCTGGCATCGTTCACGGTGTGTGAAAACCAGGTTTCAATGCTATCCGAACTGCCATCGTTCACGAGAAGGACTTCAAAGTCTTCGAGCGTTTGCTGCAGAACATTTGCCAAAGTTTCGGGCAAATAGTCCATAGCGTTGTAGGCAGGGATGACGACCGAGACTTTCACCCCACAACCTCCTTGCTTTTGCGCCTTACTGTCTCTTGCCAATCCCAGCTCAGCACGCCAAACATGGCCCACCAATAGCTGTAGAGAGCGGTGTGGCTCCATAAGTTGTCCGTGGCCATACCGATAAGAGAAGCGACCAAGAATGCAAACAGGACAAAACACAGATCCCGTTTACGGCTGCCGACCGGCAGCGAAACCATTAGTTTGACCAGATAGATTGCCTGAGCAGCTAAGAATAATAGAAAGCTGATAAAGCCAACAACACCTTGTTCAGCCAGGGAACGCACATAGTCGTTATGGGCATAGTTCTCCCAAATTGTCAGAAAAGAACTGGTATTCAACCCGTGACCCAGTAGAGGCGAATTACGCCAGGCCTCCAGCAGAAATGTCCATTGGGCCACGCGCCAGTTAAAGCTGTTGCCATCACGCCAAGACAGCAAAACACTTCGTGACCAGTTGATATCTGGATTGAGCAAAGGCGTTTCTAATACAGATGCAATCCGTTCTTGGCCAAGCTCAGTACTCAAAAGCAGCCCTAAAACCATGGCAGTAAAGATGAGAACCCCTAGGAGGTTGACGGCACTCAGGCGAGGAATGATCAGAATCGCCAGCATCACCAATAACATGGCTAGCATGGTCAGGGATTGAGCACTCACTAGAAAAAATCCCAAAACCGCTAACAAGGTGAGCCAGGGTAATCGATGTTGGGTATGCCCCAATTTCCACCAGGTGAGACCGATAAAAAAGAGTAGAAACGTTGAAAAAGTTGCTGGATGTCCCAGGGTGCCGCTGACCCGAGTCCCCAAGTAGGGAGCGAGGTCAGACGGTAATGCCCCCGGCACAACTAACTGCAAGGCCGCGACCATGAGCGGAATGACGAGACTGAAAAACAGCAGTGTGATGGCTCTGTCAGGGGAGAAGCGTTTGAGCTGCATCACCAATAGATAAACCACCACCCAGGTCATCATCCGCAGCCACTCGCGGACGCCTGTGAAGAATACGCTACTGCCTAGACCAAGTCCCCCCAGAAATGCCAGAACCACCCAGAGCCCTTGGAAAACCACCCAGCCAAAGAAGAACCACCAAAACCGATCCGTTTTAATCGGCCGTCGCTGCAGGAATTGCCAGCTCACGTAAGCGATCGTCAACGCCTCAAGGCCAATGGCAAATAGCGAGGGCAGAGGATAAAAAGCATCCAACGCGCTGCGGATCACCAACAGTGCTAGGAGGGCGAATTCAAAATTAGTCGCAACGTAAAGTGCGCCGAATAAAGCTACCACCAGAAATATCCACGCTGCTGTCAACAGTGGTTCAGCACTGATGCTGATGCCGGCGATAATCCCGACTAAAACACCCAACCCACTAAGCAGAAGCAGCGCGATCGCGTTTTTATCGGTAAATCTAAACTGTTCCATAACGGCTAACGGGGGACCTCATGATGACCTCACTGCCTAATCAAACAAGAAGAAAAAAGTACTTAGGGGATTCAAGATCGTCCCTAGAAACTCAAAGGTATTACCCACGTCACGGCGGGTTGTCGCATCCACTACAATCACATCGCCATCTCTCAAAGGCGTCGATGTTTGGCCAAAGGCATACACTTGCTGCTCTAACCGCCCTTCTGGCGACATGCGCAGGAGGGCAATCTCCCCCTCACGAGCATTTTCAGTGAAGCCCCCTGCTGCAATGACCGCCGTATTGACATCGGCATCTGCGGCAATTTGTAGTTGTCCCGGTCGGAGCACTTCCCCAGCGACCTGAATCGAGATGGTTGTTGGGGCCAAGGTTGAACTTAGCAGTTGCTCCTGCTCGACACTAGCGAGCTGTGCAGTCGGCACAATAATCTCATCACCGTGGTAGATTCGCACGTCAGAGTCCAAATCGCCTTCCTGTATCAGGCTCCATAAATCTACCTGAATTTCAGTCCAGGGATCTGAGCCACTGAACAAGGCTGTCCGCTCAGGTGATAAGCGGCGACGGATCACAATATTCCGCAAATCCGCATCGGGTGTAACGCCACCAGCCGTCACTAAGGCATACGTCAGCGTCTGGAATTCTTCACCCGTGGTCTCGATATCATCGTCAATATCTTCAGGGGCTATTAGCAGATGGGCGCCCGGGCGGCGCACCTCTCCCGTTACGCTGATTTGGGAGGGGCGAATGGTGAGCAGAGTCAAGCTCACCTGAGGACGCCTCACATAAGGGGCTAAGTCTTCTGTTAGCCTTGTCACGACTTGGTTGGGTGACAGTCCCTCAATAACCACACTGCCAACCATCGGTAGCTGAATCGTGCCGTCGGCCAAAATAGTCTGATTGCCCGAGAGATCCGGAAATCCCAAAACCGTCAGCTGCAGCTCATCACCAGGTTTGAGGATGTTGATATCGTTATTGATTCTGCTCTCAGAGGGAGGAAACAGTGACGGCGATGGTGGCTGTGCGGGAACCGATTGGGCATAAACAGACGCTCCCGATACGCTGACATAAAGGAGCCCGCTTATGGCCACTGTCTGGATACCCTGAAACAGGCGGCAACTTTGTGTGGGCAAAGCGGCTATTT
>ERZ1740058.1211-NODE-1211-length-13269-cov-6.244059_pt1 | contig 13269 bp, 14 predicted proteins | sample MGYA00581745_ERZ1740058 | MGnify/ENA primary metagenome ERZ1740058 (study PRJEB43018, sample SAMN04849742) | marine metagenome | isolation source: floating plastic debris | place: Pacific Ocean | collected 2008-08-30 | study: EMG produced TPA metagenomics... | reverse complement strand
CCTTGTCCCTCCCTCCTCCCTCTCGCCCCTTCCTTCTTTCCTCCTCTCCTCCTTTCCCTCCCCCCCATCCCCATTTCCCCCAAAGATAAAAACGGATGAAGTGCTTACTGTATATGACTTAGAGGGATTTGGGGGAATCCCCGCACCCTACATAGGGGGAATTTTTGGGGGTTCCCCCAAATTATCCCTATTCGTAGTAGTAAAAGTTTATAGAGTCTTTAACAGCGCTTCTATAATTATCTTAGTTACTGTTAGTAATTAATTACCATTAGTTTCTATTAGTTGAAACATCGTCTAGTTACTATTAATTAAACAATCCTACAAATTAAATAATAATGTTAATTTATTTTGACTCTAGTTAGTGTTAAGAGATAGCTTTTGATTATCGATTGTCAAATTAATCATAAGCTAATTTTAGTGCCCGTTTGTACCCAATTGGGTACGTTTCATGTTATATTTTAGAAACAACGCAAGAATAAGGACTTCAGACCATGACTGTTACCGATGTACCCGTTTGTACCCAAGTAAAAATGCCTGCTAAAAACCGTAAACTGTTTAAATCCGTTATCGACCTCGGCAACCACTGGATTAAAGCTTACATTGATGGCTATGACTTTGTACGCGAGCCTAGTTGGTTTTCTCGGTGTTTGTTTAACACTTCAGAAAAATTACCCGGTCACGTTCGTTATATCTCTGGTATTCGTGAGGAAGATTTAAAGGATAATTGTTGGTTGGTTGGTAATCAAGCTGTTCGTGCTGGTAGTTCTGACCTTATGCGACTTGTAGAAGATTACAGCGGTAAATCTACTTTATGGCTTGAGTATTTTCTCGGCACTTTGGCGCATCTCCCACAAATTAATTCTCAGATGGAATTAGAGGTGACTGCAACTTGTAACGATGTTAAAAGACACGAAGAAACCATCAGAAGAAATGAAGGCGTACATATTGTAGAGTTACGCGGTATTCCTTGCACTATTACTATAAAAATCAAATCTGTTTTACCCGAAGGTATAGCCGCGCTTAAATCCCAACAGTTAGACGGCGCTGTTACTATCTGCGATATTGGCGGTGGTAATACTTCAACCACTAGATTTTATAATTCTGAGTTAGTAGGGGAACCAACTGTTAAAGATTTTGGTGCTGAATACTTGATAGACCATATCGCGGCTAACTCCGACCTTAAAAGCTTAATCAAACAACCACCGAGTAAGGTTGTTATCAATCACAGTCTCGAAGTTGGTATTCAGGGAACTAAGAAAAAACCAGTACTCAACTATGGCGACTCTGACTTAAATTTCTACTCCGTTTATCAATTTGAACTCACTGATTTTATTACTTGTCGGTTGCGGGAAATCGTTAAGCAGCTAGAACAGTACAAGCTTGCGGGGGATAAAATTCTGGTTATTGGTGGAGGTTCCAAACTTCCCTTACTCAGTGCAGCATTAGAGAAAAAAGGGTTTTTAATTTCTGCTAATGGTGCATTTGATAACCTCGTAGGTTTAGTTGGTGAGGTTGCGTAATGGTTGATAAAGTCAGGATTAAAAAGCGTCAACAGGCACGGGTTGAACAGTGGTCTAAATCTTTAGAAATACCTGAGAGTAGGTTTGTTGAGGATGCTATAGATTTTTATTTACGGCACTTAGACGGTAAATTACAGCTTATTGATGACTCTACCCCCGTTACTTCCATCAAAGCAGTTACAGAAACCGATATAGAAGATGATGACACTGATAGTTTAGAAGATTTTACAGGTGGTATTGAACTTTAAGAGATAGAAAGTTAAAGGCTTATTGCGGGTTCGATTTCCCGCGCTATCTATCCCCAAATATGGGAGTATCCTTTAAAAATAAAAAATATTATGGCATTCGGAACTTACCACAGAAACGACCATGAACCGGGCTATGTTTACCTTATAGAAGCAATCGGTTATCATGGTGTTATACCCGGTCGATTACTTCGACGCTGCAAAATAGGATTGTCACGCGACCCACAATTACGCCGTCAAAACTTTGTAGATTCTCAATTTCCCTGTGATGTCGAGATTATCACTACTATCTATGTAGAAGATATGGCAGACGTTGAAACCGAATTGCATCAAATATTCAAAACTTGCAATGTAACTCTAGAAAAATCGCGGGAATGGTTTGATTTGTCCCCGTGGCAGTATTTAAAGTGTTTGTGGGAATTCCGAAAGCGTGAAGCAATTATATTTTCATGGTCTGAGATTCCCTGGAAAATGATACCTGTGGGAATTACAGCTATTTTTATTACTGGATTTATAGGTGCAACTGTTGTTAATACCGTAAATCAGCCAGAGGAACCGATTAAAACTCTTAAACAAGCAAGCTAGAAAGTTAAAAGCTTTATCGCGGGGTCGGTTCCTGCTCTATCTAGACTATAAATTTAAAAATGACACTAAGGAACAATCCCTTAGTATTCTATTTCTTATTACCTCGATATCGTTTTTACGGAGCAACTAAAAAATGGGAATCAGTGGTAGAGATGAATTTATGAATAGTCAAACAGCACAACAAGCTAACAATTTCATGAAGAAGGCGTTAGAAAATATGGGATGGGAAGAAGAAGAATCTGGGTTTGAAGGTGATGGTACTTTTTCATTTGTAGGCGATTTCATTTACGAAGATTATGGGTGGAGTCTTAAAATTACGTACAACATTGATGAAACTCGTCTAGCTTGCGTTTGCGTTGAAATGGAACATGGAACTTATATTGATTCTTTAAAAAAAGGGTTTCCGAATTACAACGAAGATATGGATGGCGGAGCGATGCTTGATGGCGCTCTTCAAGCTGTAGAAATGGGAATGAAATTATTTCAAATGGAAGATGATATAGAAGTTTCTGAAGTAGAACTTGATTAAAAAAGCTAGTTTGATAAACTAGCTTCGTTTATGATTTAAGCATTTTACAAATACCATTGTACTACCGATGCTGAGAATACTGGATTAAACAGTCTCGCTCAGAAAATGTCCCGTATCAAATTTTAAGCACCCTATACTTTTTCTAAGTTTATGGGGTGCTTTTTATGTATTTACACAGTCTAAATTAGTTGTAACCGCTACACAGTAAAGATTGTAGCGTTTTTATCTTCTTTACGCGGTTCTTACTTTTACCTTAATTACCTTGGATATAATATCTAAGATAAGTTATCCAGCGTATTTTAAGCTTATCCCATAAGATAATAATATCTATGATAACTTGACGTTTAATTATCATAGATACTATCATGGATGTAATCACTACAAAACACCCACATAACTATTATGCACACTAAAGCTTATTTGACCGATACCACCAAAAAAGAAGTTTACGAAATAGCCCGCACTATAGCTAACGAAAAAGGTATTACGGGAATTAGTAAATTTACTAAAGATAAATTAATTGATTTTATCTTGGAACACCAAACCGAGGAAGTTAAACCCGAACCGACTCAAACCGAAGAAATTATAGAATTTACTTCTGTTCCTACTCCCGAAGAATTTTTTACTTTAGTTTCTAATTTAGATTCTAAGCTCAAAGTGCATCAAGCTTGCAATGCACTCAATGGGATTATCTCTGAAAAACGTAAAACTGCTGCATCCGTATCTTGGGAGCAGTCAAAGTACAAAAAACTTTTCTATCATTTTCAGCATTCCGACCCTAAGTTAAACGAGCAAGTCAAAACCAAAGATGGAGTAAAAACACAACATATTGCGGCTAATTTGATAACCCTGACAGAAGAACAAAGTGCAGAATTAACCAATAACAGACGTAAAAATGAAGCGTCTAGACTCGGTATAGATGAGGATGGGGATATTCGGGATGTTGAGTTACCACCACAGAACATTAAATCAATTGTTGAAAAAGCTTGCAGCTTACTTTCTAGTACCAAGCCTGTTTATTTTGCTTGCGGTTTACTCCTCCTCACTTGTTTAAGACGTAATGAACAAAATATGCTTGTAATCGAGTATGACAGCGGTGTAATTGTACGGGAGTGGAAAGTAATTGGTGAGTTTTTAATTGCTATTAAAGGATTATCTAAAAAGGGTGGTAACGATGGATGGTTTGCACGCGCTACTCTTGCCCCCGCGCAAATGATAGTAGATGCTCAACAACGATTTTTATCTCACCCAGAAGTAAAAGCAATTCCTACCAATCGTAGAGATTATGACAACCATAAATTTAGAAAAGCGTTTGATAGAGCATTTAAAAAATACTGGGATAGTGAACTAAGCACCATAGAAGCTTACGACGATAACGGTAAGAAAATTGCTAACAATGCCAGCACTCACAAAGCACGAGCATTTTACACTTGGGCATTAGTTCCCGTACTCAAAGCTAATGGTTTTAATCAAAAGCAAGCAAAGCTTTACGTTAAAAACTGTTTGGGACATGATGACGAGAAAGATACTGAAAAGTATTTCAATCGTTACGATGAAGACCAATTTATTGAAGCGATTGATATCAATATTCCGACTAATTTTAAGGAGATAGGAGAAATGACACAAGCAACAGTTGAGCGGCTAAACAAAGCTTATTACCAGTTAGAAGAAACCGAAGATACAACAATCGAAGAAACCACAGAAACAGAAACTACTGAAACTAAATCAAACGGATTTGATGTTAATAAATTTGTTGATGCTATTCCCGAAGATTTACAAATTAAGTTTGCAGCATTAATGAGTGAGGGGGTAGACATTACAGATGCTCTGATTCAAACCGTTAACACCGCTAGAAACACTCAAAACCAAACAGAAACTAAACCACCTGTATCTGATAAGATTAGCGAGATTTTAGCCGCTGTAATGGAATACAACGGGGAACAACCGGAAGTTAAAAATATCCTTGTACCAACTTATGCAGCAGTAAACCGCATCTCTAAAAATGCATTCGGTAAGGAAATCGCACGCTCAACTTTTGAAGATGTTTGGGGCGAAAAAGGACGGGATATTATCGAAAGATTGGAAAATAGAGAAATACCAAATATTAGTCGGGATGATGCTAAAAGTAAGGGTTTAGTTTCTCAAGAAATGCACAATGGTAAATACCACAGGCGTGATATGGATGAAGTTATCAGTAAGATAGTTAGTATCCTAGAGTATCAAGAATAATGATTGGATGCGGATGTAAAATCTGTAAAGCTAACTTGGGCGAGTTCACCAACGAATTAATACTCACTGGTGAACCCCCAAATAAAGTTTTATTGGAATTAGAAAAGCAAGGATTGACTGTTAGTAAAAAGTTGCTTAAAAAACACCTTGCAGCTTTTGAAATTGATTACCCCATTGATAATTGGGACAGTGTAGAAATTGATTGTAAACCTGTAACCGTTAATTTAAATGATATTAATTTTGACGAATACAATTTTGACATCAATCAACCCGAATCAATAATCGCTTACTTGCAAAAACTTAATTTAAAAGTTTATCTAAATCAGATGAAAATTACTTTGCAAGTGCAGCAAGATGTAATCGATGGTAAAGCGCCAAACGTCCCCACTGAGGTATTACGTAATTTAGCAATTGCTTATGAAATATTAAATAAAAGTACTGGTATGAATGTAAGAGTGAATCAACAAGAAGCGCTTAAGGTAGTTGAAAGTTTAGGTTTTACTATTCAAAATCAATCGTTTTTACCGTATAAAAATGTTCAAAATAACTCCGAATCAGAAACAGATTGATAAATATTCATCGAGTGAAAATACAGATTTAAAAATTTCTAATACCTGGGTGAACTTTGCGCGTAAATGTAAAATCCGTAGTGGTGGTAATGTTATCAACTTTAATCCTTATGACTATCAAATTGATTTAGTTAATTTGATGCTTGAAAGGTCTGTTTGTATTGTTAAAAGTCGTCAGCTAGGTATTTCAGAAACCATAACCTGTTTTATGTTATGGCGTGCGTGTTTGAATCCTGGATATCTTGGTTTAGTATTTTCTAAAACTCAAACCGACTCATCATTACTAGCTAGAAGAATGAAACGAATGATAGAAAGTTTAGGATTGCAGACTACAACCGAAAATATATCTGATATTGAAATAAAAGGTAAAGGTAGAATTTTATTTAGAAATTCTAAACCCGACAGTGCTAGAGGTATTGAAAGTGTTTGTGATGTTTTTCTAGATGAATTAGCATTTTTAGAAACTGGAAAGGATGTATACGATGCGCTAGCACCCGCTATGCAAATGGTAGGTGATAAATCTCGTGTTTTTGCGGTTAGTACTCCTAATGGTAAATCTGGTTTTTATTGGGATTTAATTAATTCTGGTAACGGAATGTTAGATATAGAATTACTTTGTAGTCAGGCATCTTTAGGAGAGATAAAACCTTTTAAAATATGGGTAGATAATGGGGGATGGGGAAAATGTTTAGTCCATTGGAAATGTCATCCGATTTATAGTGCCAACCCAAATTTTTTACAGGATATTCACGAAAAACAAAAATTAACTTGGACTACCATACAACAAGAATATAATTTAAGTTTTCAAGAGTCAGAAGTTAATTATTTTAGTGCCGATATTGTTCGTAAATGTGCTATTGCAAAGGAAGAAGAAGAGTCATTAAAAGATAATTTTTTCATTGGCATAGACACAAGTACCACAGGTAAAGATTACAGTGTACTATCTGTACTGAAAGTAAAAAATGGTATTTTTTCAATAGTAGATATTTATCGTAAAAGACATCAAACTTCTGAATATCATTTATTTCATATGGCGAGTTTAATTAATAAGTATAAACCCGTTGCAACTGGTATTGAGATTACAGGTGGAACAGGTCAAGTTTATCTCGAAAGTTTAGAAAAAAGTTTACCATTCAATAAACTTCATGCAATAAGAACAACAGGTGACTCTAAGCCAGTAATGTTAGACCGATTAAAATTATTAATCGAACAACAAAAATTCATTTATCTTAATGACTCGCCTATTATTGACGAGTTATTAAACTTTAAACAGCAAGATGGTAAGTTAGAAGCGGCAACGGGTAAACATGACGATATAATAATGAGTGTTTCATTCGCCTTGGCTGCGGCTAATCTGGAAAAATTTTTATGAGTACTAGTAATAGAAAACCTAATTTCCCTCCCGGTTATAAATTTTATGGTAATACTAGAAAAAAAATTACTTTTTGTCCGCAGGATAACTTACGGCTAAAATATGATGAAATTATTAATAACCGGGATGCTTACGAGAATAAGTACCAAGAATGTATTAAATATGGTATTTACACTAATGAGTTTCTTCAAGTTGATTTTAGAAAGAAATACGATAAAAAATTGGTAAAGTGGGAAGTTTATACGATATCTTGCTACTATACTTTTGAAAAAACTTGTTTTATTTTAGGTAGTGTTGGTCACGACCAAGTTTTAAATATTTTAGATTGGTACGAAATAGTAAACACCCCTTCCCATGAAGTTCAAGATTTATTAATCGAACAAGTGAGAAGTTTAAGAGTTGGCTTTGAATCGCAACGAAAAACCTGTATAGGTATTAATTGTAATTTTCTATTAAATATAAATTCTCGGTATTATATAGAAAATCTAAAAGCACACTACAATAAATTGGAGGACGTAAATTTTTATATTCCTGATATAGAAAGTGATTCTACTTTTTTCTCAGATATTAATAACGACCTTATAAAAAGTCTAAATTATAAGGAAAAAATTAAATATCCTCCGGATTTTCCTTTAGGTCAATATCATTTAAAAGAATGTTTTTTACTTATGATTAATTTTTTTAGACCTAGATTAACATCTAAATTCACAGAATTTATAAGGTATAAAGATATATGGCGTGGAGGATTTACAAGATATTTTGTAGACAGACTTCCATTAGACCCAGACTGGGGAAATGCTTATTATCACTGATTAAAACTTTGAACAATTTACCCTGTACTTTTAAAGGTTTAAATGGTTATTAACAAAACGAAAAACGCTATACGTTACGGCGATAAAATCTATTATGTAGGTGATGAAGTTCCGGAATTTTTAGCGGAAGCAGTAGAAGTTGCAAACAAGCAGAAAGAAAAAATAGATGCGGAAGCAAGAAAAATAGAGCAAGAAAAAGAGCAAAAAGAAAAAGAACTAGAAGAAGAAGTACAAAATAAACCTGAGAGATTGAATATTATTCGTGAAATGTATGAATAATTTAGACGTTATTAACAAATAATTTTGTTAAATATTTTGTAAAAATATCGACTTATATTTACTTTTAAAAGCCCTCTATTATTTAACTATAGTAGGGTTTTTAATTGTAAAAAAAACACTTGTGTGACGGGTTAGTCACAGTTTTAAATTACAACCGTGACAAGTTAGTCACACATTAATTTTTCGGGTGGTTTAGAGTCGGTAAAAAAATTTTTTTTAGATATGTAAATATTGTCTTTAGACCGTCATTTTATGTTAAAGGTATAAATGCACAAATTTTTTATAGGACTAAAAACATGGTTCGAGAGCTTAAAGAAAATCTAACCGAAGATTTAACGTTGAGAGTCACAGCTAATTTGAAACGGTCGATTCAAGATGTAGCACGGTTAGAAAATACAACTGTAGCTAGGTTAGTACGCATTGCGCTAACCAAATATTTAATCAATGAAAAATAAATCTCTGACAATAAAAATTATTTGTCAGAGATACGAAAAAACAAAACTAAACAATGCTACAACAAATTGAAGTAAAAATCTGTCCGAAGTGTGACAGTAAAAATCTGATTAAAATCATCCATACTGAGCAAAAGCATTATGGAAGGTTAGTTTGTCACGACTGTAAAAATTTTATCAAATGGTTGCCTGACCCAGCAATAACGGTATTAATTCACGAACGCAATCTATATATAGATGGATTACTTGGATATTCAGGTATTAGCGCTTGGGAGCGTGTTTTTTTACGAGATATAAAGGATAAGCGTTGGTTAAGCAATAAGCAACAACGTAAGTTTGACCAAATTTGCAAACGTTTAACTGGTAAAACCTATGAAAAAACCCCTAGCCAAAACGGTAGGGGTGAGAGAGCGATTGTTGAAAACAGTGGTTAAGCTGCTTGTTTTTCTAACCTAGTCAATCGTTCATTCATTTCTCGCAACTGGTGGGTTAAATCAACCGAACCCCCAGCAACACGGTACCTAACCGCTTCTAAAACATAATCCGATATCTTCATACCTGCATCACTTGCAGCTTTTTGAATACTTTCTAATTCTTCACTGTCAATTCTTATATGGAGTCTAGAGTCTTTAGCCATTACTTATACCTTGGATGTAAAAATGTTACCTCTACTACTTAAAATAACAAATGTGCATCCAAAAAGCTGTAAAGTGTGGGACAATTCTATAAGTGGCACAATTGGCAACACAAATGGCAACACAAAAGATAAATTAGTAAATGTGAGGGAAAACAAACCCCCCACGGTCAACAAACATAAGTAAAGGATAAACGAAAAATGGCTAACTTAAATCTTTCTCAGGCACAAGGTGGATTTATCCCAGCGTTTAACGACTCTAAGGAATTAATTAAAGATAATGGTTTAGCAGTAAAAGGAACTGCGGTTTTAGTTTTCCAAGGTTTAACAATGCGTACCGTTACAGTTTATGAAACAGGTGAAATTAATAGTTTTCCAGTAATGGTATTCTCTTGTTTATCTGACCAAGGAAACTTTAGAAATATTCCTACCAGCGTTAACCGTAAAACTTTAGAGTTATTGTTTAATGCATTCGATTTAGAGTTACCAATAGTTAAATCTGATAACGTTTTGGCTAAGTTAACTAAAACTGCAAAATCATTAAAAGCTTTTTCTACAAAAACAAAATTGGATACTGTCAAAGCATTAGAAATGGTAGAACCATTACGCGGGTTAGCTTACACAGGAGTTATGGAGCGTAAAATCGGTAAGACTGGTAAACCCTATTTTTCTTTAAATGTGGTAACACTTGGTACTGTTAATGATGACAAAAACAACCACGTCAGATTACAAGCTATTGAGGAAACAGACCCTAACGCTGTAGAACTCGATTTAATGGATGAAGACATTGATAACGATTTAGCAGCATAAAAATAGAAGTCCGAGTGCATAGATAAACGGCACTCGGACTTAAAAGTATTAAACAAAATAAAATAAAATACATATGGTAATTTTAACATGAGTAACCCATTAGCAGGGTTTGGATTAGATATCAATAATTTGGAAGATATAAAGTCAAGATTTGATTCTAAACCCAAAGAAACTAAACCAGAAACTAATAAACCAGATTTAACCGGGATAGATGCTTTATCCGGTTTTAAAGGTATTGGTGCAGGACTTGAAACTTTAAACAAAAAAGTATCGAGTCCTGCAACAAAATCGACTGATAGAAATGAATTATTAAAAGCACTTGATAGGGAACTTGACCCCGATAAAAAATTTGTTCAACATACTTCATTAACTGAAGTATCCCAACGAAGTAAAGATAAAAAACGAGTTGATAATGTTGCAAAAAGTAGAGGTACAACAGTTGATAAAGTTGTAACTATAAATCTTCCTGACGAATGTTTCACACTTAGTACCGATGCTGAATACATTCCCATTACTAATTATCCCACCGTTCCACTGTGTATTCAATTTGCAGATGGGGCGAATAACTCAAGAGAATATTTACACCCAAACCATCCTTATACTGACGAACAATTAAAACGGTTAAGACATGATTTAGATGCATTAGAAGAAACAGAAGCACTACAAATTTTTGAAGCCCCAAACGCCGTTTTAGACTATTATCAAGACACTTATGGTATTAAGTGGCGTGAGTCTCCAAACCCTAATAAAAGAAGATACACACAGATAATTGATTTACATATTTTCTTCAGTTTTAAAGATTTACAATACAACTTTAAATCAGATGCGGATTATCAATTTTTTGTGTTAACTCGACTTGAGAGAATAAGACGTATTACAAGTAAATTTAACCGTCCTATCCCCCTACCCTATGAAATGTATTTACCTGATAAAAAAGGTAATTTAAAGTGGAAATCCATATCTTTAAATCCCTTGGATGTATCCGCAATGCAAGGAAGTAAAGGATTATCAACTTATTTAGGTAATGTCGGAATGAGTACGGATGATAAAAACGAATATCAAAAATTTGAAAAATCGCGTATGGATTTACGATTATTAGAAAATCCGTCACGGTTTCTTAGATATATTAGAAGCGATGTTAATCTACATACGCTTAAGGTGAAAACCATTGATTTTTACAACCAAATAGCCGAGTTAATCGGTGTAGAACCCCGTGAAGACTGGGGAATGAGTACAGGTAAAATTACCGCTAATATGATTAGTGATTGGTTAGCTAATCAAGTTGATTTACCAGTTGAAGATTTATTTTTTGATAGTAAAAATGAACTGACGAACAAAGATACTGGTAAACCAGCTAAAAAAGCTTTATATAATTACAACCGACTTGCTAATCCTGAAGCAATTAGAGAAATGTCTCACTTGGTAGGTAATAAAAAATTACTTTACCTTGGTATGACTGATGGGGGTAGGTGTGTAAAAGAAAGGGTATTGCTTGACCACATAAAAGGTGTATTAGTAGATATTGACATAATGTCTTGTTATGCCAGTGGATTGTTAAATCAATTATTTCCTATTGGCAATCCTAAAATAATTCACACTCCTATGAACTATGGAGAATGGGAAAAAAGATATAGTAAAAATTTAGTTCCCGGTTTATGGGTAGCGCGTGTTTCTTGGAAAGATGCACCATTTAAACAAGATTTACTTATTAGTAAAGAAGAAAAACATTTTACCGCATGGGATTTTTATCAACAACAGTATGGTGTAAATGGTGCAGATGATAAAGATTATGATGCATCAATGTATTTAATGCTAAATGATATAAATCAAGCTGCTTATACCCACGACCAAATGCAAGTCATCCATAAATATTCTAGTAATCAAGAATTAGGTTGGATACGAGAAAATGGTGTTATAGAATCGTTTGCTTTTTATCCCAAGGATGAAGAAATTGATACTCTTGATGAAAGTTTATTAGCTATTAAATCTATTGATGAATATAGAAAAGGTGGTTTTGAATATGATACTGGTTGGAAGCGAGTAAATCTCGAAGAAGTTATGGGTATCTTAATTAATAGAAGACAAGCTCACAAGGGTTTGATGAAACACTATGAAGATATTTCCGAATTCAAATCAGTAAATTATGAAAATCTCGAAAAGTTACCAAATGCATTAAAAACTTTTTGGAACGAATTAGATGAATTAACGAACAAAATAGAAACTAATAATTATAGTTACAATTACACCGAGGAAGATAAAAGCTATCATTCATCTATTCAAGAATTTTTGAAACTCATAGGTAATACAGTTTATGGTTGTATTGCTAGCGCGTTTTTTGGCGGTAACGGTACAGGATTAAGTAATTATATAGTAGGTAATAATATTACAGCGAGAGCGCGTACTTTAGCTTGGTGTATGGCTAAAGGTTTTCATAGTTTAATGAGTATTACCGATGGGGGCGTATTCGATGCTAACAAAGTACTTTCTTATCGTCGTAAATCATTGGACATATTTGCTAATGTTGCGTTTGAATATTTTAATGATGTTTCTGAAAATAAAGTAGTAGATATAGTTCCCTTATACGGTTCCGAAATACCGTTTGATGCATCAATGAGTAACATACTTTTAGACAAAAACAACCACGTTGAAAAACTTGGTTGGGAACACTTAAAAAATATATTTGGTGAATTAGATATTTTTACATTAGACCAATTTAGCTTTGAAGTTAAAAAGGTTTATACAGAATGTACTCTTAGAAATAAGTCAGACTATATTTTAAACAATGAGTTCACTAATAAACAAACAATTAGAATAAGAGGAGTTAAAAAAGACGATAATAGTGATGAAATGGTGCAAGAAATGTTTACCAATATTCAGCAAAAAAGTGGTAAACAATTTACTCAAAAGTCTAAGCGTATGCTTGGTTTAGGTGAGTGGAGAGCAAGGGAAGAATTAAGAAAGGAACTATTACCCCATGATGAAGTAGAAACAAGTAAAGATTTTTTCACTTTGACTCCTTTAGGTTGTAGATTCGTTAACTCAAAACATCGTAAGAAAGTACTCAAAGCTTACGATACAGCTAGAGTTAAGAAAGATGCAAAAGCTATTGCACGAATTAAGGAGTTAGAAACTATGCGAGTGTACACAAATCGTGGAGACGGTTTAAAAGATAAATCCAGTAAATAACCCTAAAGCAAGAAGAAACGAGCGGTCGAGAGAATGGCAAAAACAGA
>ERZ1740058.1210-NODE-1210-length-13271-cov-5.610775_pt1 | contig 13271 bp, 8 predicted proteins | sample MGYA00581745_ERZ1740058 | MGnify/ENA primary metagenome ERZ1740058 (study PRJEB43018, sample SAMN04849742) | marine metagenome | isolation source: floating plastic debris | place: Pacific Ocean | collected 2008-08-30 | study: EMG produced TPA metagenomics... | reverse complement strand
TGCTTATCTCAATGGTGGATTCTCGCCATAAGTCTTACAAGACTGGGTTGCACTCTGCTCCTCTTCTTATGTCAACTGGACTCTTAAGGGAGCGGAGCATAGTTTTACCTCAGAAGCCGTTCCCTTGATCGCATGAAGAAATAGGGAGTCTACTTGACAACTCGAACTCGCAACATTGAGCGACCTCTCTCTAGTAGAAATCAACTACTGAGTTGGAATTGATTTAAGCAAAACTACTGAGATCTTTCCTCGATGGTTCCATCACCTCGTTGAATATACTGTTCTCTTTGATGAAATACATGGATGATTATTCTACTGACAAAATATCAGGCTTATCCAATTAATGGAAACTTGATTTCGTGATTTCACGGTGGCGATCAAATATTAAATAATATCTACCAGATCTCATTGCTTGAAATTACTTAGGTATTTATTGGGGAAATTTTTATCATCCGTGAAAACACGATTTTCATCGCTATACAGTTTAATTAATTTATTTGATAATGAAGTTCACCTTAACCAGAAAAAGAGATAAAAAGATGACATCAAGAAGGAAATAGGCAATATATTTTTGTGAAAAAGATCTCGTTTTTGTGGATATTAGTGTGCACTTAATAATATTTGATGGGTACTTTTAGCTTAGAATATCCGACAGGCATAAGGTTGTTTCTGTATTTGTTGGACTTGTCAGAGGTGCGTGATTTTACCAGGGTTTTAGCGACATACGAGCTCGTTCTAATGCTTGGAGAAAGATTCAATTGACTCGGATTCGCTTTTGGAATTAATAGGGACAGTAGTAGATAAGATCCATGAAATACGACGTAAATAACTTAACGATAGACACCCTTTTCGAACAGCAGGTTCAACTATCTCCTGAGACACAGGCTGTTTCTTTCCAAGGAGAAAGCTTGAGCTATCAAGAGCTTGATAGTAAAGCTAATCAATTGGCTCACTACCTGCAAGATCAAGGCGTCACAGTTGATTCTTTAGTCGGGATCTGTCTTGATCGCTCTGTCAACCTAATTGTTAGTGTCCTGGCTATTTTCAAGGCAGGCGCCACTTATTTACCGCTTGACCAAGCCTACCCTGCTGATCGCTTGCGTTTCATGATTGAGGATTCAGCAGTTCCTTTGATCATCACCCAGAAACATTTGGATGAGACTTTGCCATCCACTGGGGAAAAGCGCATCTTTCTGGATTGTGAGGCGGCCTGTATTGCACATTTCCCTAACAGCCAACCTTCTAAGCAGACGACGCCTGACAGTTTGGCCTATGTCATCTACACATCTGGCTCAACGGGCAAACCAAAGGGGGTTGCCATGCATCATCGCCCCTTGGTTAACCTACTGAATTGGCAAAAGCAACAGTTTAAGAACCCCCAAGCTAGAACGCTTCAATTTACACCTATTAGCTTTGACGTTTCATTCCAGGAAATCTTCTCAACTCTGGTCAATGGCGGTACGGTTGTTCTTATTGGGGATACAGACCGGCGGAATAGTGAAACACTCCTGGCTTATCTATGCGAGAACTCGATTGAGCGTTTATTCCTGCCATTTATTGCGCTACAAAATCTGGCCGAAGCAGCAACGACTACTCAAAAGCTGCCAGTTAGGTTGCAAGAGATCGTCACTGCTGGAGAACAACTCAAAATCACTCGCTCGATTGTCTCCCTGTTTGACAGACTCCAGGACTGTTCATTGGTGAATCAATACGGACCGTCTGAAAGTCATGTAGTGACTCAGTATGTTCTCACAGGGTCCCCAAAAGAATGGCCTCATTTGCCCCCTATCGGTAGACCTATTGACAACACTCAGCTCTATCTCTTGAAAACACCATCTAGACGAGAGGACGATCCGATCGCCTTAGCAGAACCCGGAGAGCCCGGTGAGTTGGCTATTGGTGGCATCTGCTTAGCCAAGGGTTATCTCAATCAACCCGAGTTAACCCGTAGTCGTTTTATTGAAAATCCATTTGTTGATGAGTCAGAAGCCATCCTGTACAGAACTGGAGACTTGGTTAAACGCTCTACAACAGGGGAACTGGAATATATAGAGCGGCTTGATGATCAAGTCAAAATTCGAGGTATCAGAATTGAGCTTGGGGAAGTTGAAGCCCAAGTAAGTCAACATGCCCAGGTTAAAGCCAATGCCATTTCGGCGAGAAAGCGAGCGGATGGTACCACTTATTTGGCCGCCTACATTGTTCCAGATAGTCTAGAGCACTTGCAAAATTCGGTGGAGTTAGAGCTTCAACTCCGGACCTTTCTCAAAGAGCGTCTTCCCATCTTTATGATACCGACTTTCTTTGAATTTCTACCCACTCTACCGTTGACCCCCTCTGGCAAGGTTGATCGTCGCGCCCTCCCTGAGCCTCATCAGGAGAGACCTGCTCTTGGCCAGGATTATCTTCAACCTCGTACCGACATTGAGAAAAAGCTGGCAGAGCTATGGTCAGAAATTCTGGAATTCAAAAAGATTGGCGTCAAAGATAACTTCTTTGAGTGCGGCGGTGATTCTCTGGGAGCAATGCAGTTAGCTCATGCTATTAGAGAAACCTTTGAGATCAGCCTATCAATTAACACTTTACTCAGCTTGCCAACAATTCAAGAATTAGCCAGGGAAATTGAAAGTCTGACCAACCATAGTGAAATTAGCTGCCCATTCAATAGCTTTACAAGTCAACTAGAATATGATGCAATTCCTAGACTTGACCATAATCTGAGCATTCAACCCTTTAGCTTCACCAGTAGTCCTTCCAACATTCTTATCACAGGCTCTACAGGATTTCTGGGAGCTTATCTACTGAATCAAGTTTTGAAACAAACTCAAGCGAAAGCTCATTGCCTAGTCAGAGCTAAAAACCATGTGGAAGGAAGCAGCAGAATTCAATGCAATCTAGAGGCTTATGGGCTATGGAAACCCGAATATGGGCATAGGATACAACCAGTATTGGGTGATTTAGCCTTATCTAACTTAGGTATTGAACCGGATGTGTTTGAGCAGCTCAGCAATAAAATAGAAGCGATTTACCACAGCGGCGCTGCTGTCAATGTTGTGTATCCTTATTCTTCCCTATATGCCACTAACGTTGGAGGCACAGAAAATCTGCTCAGGTTAGCCAGCAAGAGTCGCTTAATTCCTTTTCATTTCATATCGACGCTTGATGTTTTCCAAACTAAGGGTACCTTTAACAGTGGCTTAGCTTCTGAGTCTAGCACTCTCAATCCAACTGAAGCCTTTGAGTTTGATGGATATGCCACGACGAAATGGGTGGCTGAGAAAATGGTTTGGCATGCCCAAAGTCTTGGGCTTCCAGTTTCTGTCTATAGGCCAACTATGATCTCTGGAGATAGTCAAACTGGAGTCTGTAACACCACGGATCTAGTAAGCTACTTGGTCAAAGGTTTTATCCAGCTCGGTGCAGCACCTAAAATGAACACTGTTCTGAACCTTGTCCCTGTTGACTATGTCAGTAACAGCATAATCCATTTATCACTTCAACAGGAATCTTTGAACAAGGCGTTCAATCTTGTCAATTCAATCCCAATCAGCATGAATTCATTTATTGAATCCATTAGCCAATATGGCTACCCTCTTGATGTTCTAGAGCCTGACGACTGGAGTCACCTTCTAAATAAATTAAACCACCAGGCAGATGGATTAATGGCAACTCTAACACTATCAGAACAGAAAAACGTAGAAAACTATATGGTCAGAACTTCAATTAATGCCAGTCAGGCACCTAATGAGAACGTTCTGCAAGGGCTTAAAGACACAGTTATCACATGCCCAGAAATCAGTTTTGAGCTTCTTAAAAGCTATTATAGGTATCTCGAAAGAGCCAACCTATTTGGGTTTTCAAGTAAGCTTAGCAACGCAACTTAAACCCGAACTCTCTCAGCAAGCCCTCAAAAGGAAGACTACAATGCTCAAGCAACTTAAATTACCTCACCTCAAAGGTTTCAGATCACAAGCACAAGCAAAAACAAAACCATTCCACGGACTAATTCCCAAAAAGTCAATTGGTTCAGGTTTGTTTTTGGCGGTCATGGGAGGCGCTGTATTCAGCATTGGTGCAAATTCTATAATGTTTTATAGAGTGTTAGAGCAACAAGCTGAACATCAAATCAGAGAAGTACTGAGCACAGAAGTTAATGCGATCGAAAGTAAATTAACTCCCATAAAACAATCTTTGAACGATTTAGATAGTGTATTAACCTTAATGCATGAACAAGGAGTTGATGATCTAGAATCCTATAAAACGATCCTCCTAAGGTTTTTCTTAAGTAGACCAGAACTAGTTGTAGGAGCTTCTTTGCAACAAGTCCCCTATGGTCTTGTTAAAAATCAGCAGTGGTTTTCCGGTTTCTACTATGAAAACTATAACAATCCAGGCCAGATAGGGAGTCCCATGGCACCTCCCTATAGCGATATTATGTACTCTGACCTAGCCATCGACGATGACGCTCCTAATCAAGAATACTACACCGTCAATATTAATACTGGTGAAAATAACTGGCTAGAACCCTATGAATGGTCTGGCATTACTATGACCACTTTGAATCATATTTTATATAACAACAGTGGGAAAATGCTTGGCTTTGTTTCGATGGATGTCAATTCCACTGAACTTAGTAAGGAATTATCAGGGTCAGTTGTCTCAGACCAGGGTTACTTTATTGTCCTGAGTAAGTTAGGGAATATCATTTCCTATCCGCCAGACACTACGAAGATCCAGATGAAATATGATTCTGTTCCAGGCTTAGCTGAGGTTTGGGATAAAATTCAAAATGACAACTCAGGTCTCATATAGCAGGATGGTCAATATTGGGCCTATCAACGTGTAGATACTAACGACTGGATTATCCTAGCAGCGATTCCAGAATCAGTTGTGATGAGGCCAGTTTTAATGATTACGGTTGGCGGTGCAATAGGCGCTGGGACATTGATTGCTATTGTCATAGCATTGTTTGTGAAAAAGCTGAATTTTAGACTTAAGCCCATTTTGGAGGAATGCCAAAAGCTTGAGATAGAAAATCTAGAGCGTGATCAAAGCATCTACCAAGAGCAAGATAATGCCTCCATAATTCCAGAGTCAATCAGCCACGAGGATATGGACGAATTAGATGTTTTGTCCTATACATTTTACCGAATGTCTGCCAAGTTAAAAACTTCTTTTGACAACTTGGAGTTGAAAGTTAAAGAAAGAACGCTGGAACTGGAAGAGGCCAAAGAAGCTGCCGATGCAGCTAGTAAAGCTAAAAGCAACTTCTTGGCTAATATGAGCCACGAATTACGAACGCCTATGAATGCCATCATTGGCTATAGTGAGATGCTGCAGGAAGAAGCTGATGAACTGGATGACGACATCTTTAGCCAAGACTTGAAAAAAATTCATGGTGCTGGCAAACATCTCCTGAACCTCATCAACGACATCTTAGACCTTTCAAAAATTGAAGCTGGTCGCATGGAGCTTTTTTTAGAGGACTTTGCGATCGGGCAACTCATTAAAGAAATTGAAGCAACTGTTTCACCTTTAATTGATAGCAAGTCTAATCAGCTGATGATTAGGTGTTCCGATACGGTCGGTAGTATGAAAGCTGATCTAACAAAAGTACGCCAGTCGCTGCTGAATTTGCTCAGCAATGCCTCTAAGTTCACAGAGCAAGGGACTGTAACTTTAGCAGTTAATCGCTATATCCAAGATGGACAGCCCTGGTTAAGTTTTGAGGTAAGCGATAGCGGTATTGGTATGACGCCAGAACAGATAGAAAAGCTGTTTCAAGCTTTCAGTCAGGCTGATGCCTCAACGACTCGAAAATATGGTGGCACCGGTTTAGGGTTGGCCATCACGAAGCAGTTTTGCCAAATGATGGGGGGAGACATTGCCGTAGAGAGCAGAATTAATCAGGGAAGTACATTCACCATACATTTGCCAGCCGAAGTAAAAAATCAGGCTGCTTTAACTGAATCAGAAGCGTACGGTAAGGAGCATTCTAAAGCTCTTCTCTCACGTAAGCCCGTAATTTTAGTAATTGATGATGATCCTTTGGTTCATGACATTCTTGAACGGTCTCTAAGTAATCACGGATTCGATATCGTTGCTGCAACGAATGGTGAAGAGGGATGCCGTATTGCCCAAGAGCTGAAACCCGACGCTATCACGCTAGATGTCATGATGCCAGGTATGGATGGCTGGGAAGTGTTGAGTCAGTTAAAGGCTAACTCAGCGATCTCTCACATTCCTGTCATTATGCTGTCAATGGTAGACAATAAAAGCCTAGGATATGCCTTGGGAGCTGATGAATATCTGCTTAAACCCATTGATCGCCAGCAGCTCGTCAAAGTAATCGAGAAGTACAAAGTCAAGAAATCGCCATCCGTTCTGCTAGTTGTGGAAGATGATTCAACGACTCGAGAAATGCTCAAACGACAGCTGGAAATGGATGATGTCAAAACCCTTGAAGCTTCTGATGGTGCTCAAGCCCTGACATTAATGAAATCAACGAAACCTGGGGCCATTATTCTTGATTTAATGATGCAAAATATGGATGGCTTTGAGTTCATTCATGAGTTACAAAAACATCCTGATTGGCAGGCCGTTCCAGTTGTGGTCATGACAGCTAAAGAATTAACGAAGGGAGAGCGAGAGTTCCTAAATAGTCGAGTTCAGAAGATTTTCCAGAAAGGTGCTTACGAGCGCTCGACTCTGTTGAGCGAAGTGACTAATCTCCTTTCGAAAGCACTGAATATAACAGATGACTGTAATCAGAAAGATGTCATACAAGAGTTAGAAGACTTGCCATATTGAAATAGATATCTAGGCTTTCGAACCTTTTGAAAAAATACTGATGAGCCGTAGCTGATCAACATAATTTAGCATTGAGGGAAAAATTATGACCAAGATACTCTTAGTTGAAGATAACGAAATGAATCGAGATATGCTGTCACGGCGATTGGCACGTAAGGGATATGACGTTCTCATAGCTACTGACGGTGTTGAAGGCTTGAAGAAGTCAAAATCGGATTCTCCTGACCTAATTCTGATGGATATGAGTTTGCCGATCATGGATGGGTGGGAAGCAACTCGTCAACTGAAGGCAGATGCCTGTACCAAGATGATTCCAGTGATTGCATTAACCGCTCATGCCATGTCAGGAGATCGCGAGGAAGCATTAGCGGCTGGGTGTGATGAATACGACACTAAACCGATTGAATTTTCACGTCTACTTGGAAAAATAGAGACATTACTAGAGCAAGTGAAAGTTGTTTAAGACAGGAATCCTTGCCACCAACTCATATTAACGTTGTTGAAAATCATTTGGTTCATGCTGACTACATCGTCTTAATCTCCTTAGGGAATATCTGGAAAGTGTCTGACTTAGTCTGGCTATCTGAAGTACCAACAACAGTTACAGCAGTCTTTGCTGCACTCAGTTTCTTCTTTTCAATATCCTCTGAATCGTTAAACCAGGTACTCGCCAAGGCCTCACTTTATCCTTTATAGAGGATGTTTTTACCTCCATAAACATATTTTTCACTGCGTACTGGTAAAACCAGACTTTACTGCAGTGATTTAGTTTGCCATCAAAAACCTAGTTTGGAATATCTTTGCCTGCATGTTAGTAGACAAAGCTTTAATAAATTAAAGAGAAAAATCATGCTTGACAAGCTAGAAATCACAACTTCTCTACTAGCATATTGGCGTCATGAATTATACGGACCTCTCAATATTATTCAAGGGTATAGCGATCTAATTCTTGAAGAGCTAGAAGAAAATAATAGAGGTTTAGAAACTCATGATTTTTCTGCGATTTCAACGGAAATCCTCAAGACTGGCAAAGAAATTCAGACAATCATTGCTGATACACTTAGTCCCAAGATTCTTGAAGAAGAAGACCGCCTCCGCAATATCATTGAACTCAGATCATCACTAGAACAGCAGATTTTACCAAAGATTAACTCTATTGAGTTGAAGGCTCAAGAAATACTGGTCGATGATGGTGTGCCTTTCTCTGGAGATATTGAAAAAATCTTAAGAGCAGCTTCTAAATTAAAGTTGCTGCTCGGTGAAAATATGGGATGGCTAAAAACCTATTCGCCTCCTGTTGACGCTTACCCACTTCAAGAGATTAGAAGAGAACTAGAAGAGAGTTATTCTGATAACAGAGCAAGTCTTTTCGACATGGAAAAATCTCTTAATGAGATTAAGTCCCATTCACATAGTAAATGTATAAAAGCTGAAGAGTTCAAGATTCTGATTGTTGATAATAACCGCAGTAACCAAGAGTTGCTTTACCGGCAACTTGACCGAGAAAGGTATTCAGTTGGCTTGGCAGAGTCTGGTGAAGATGCCCTACAAGCAGTTGCTGAGGAGGATTTCGATCTCATTCTGCTAGATATTGTTATGCCTGGTCTGAATGGCTATCAAGTGTTAGACCAACTTAAACATAGCCAATGGCGACATATACCAGTGATTATGATATCGTCACTGACTGAAATTAAGAGCATTACTAAATGTATTGAAATGGGAGCAGAAGATTATTTGCCGAAACCTTTTAACTTCACACTGCTTCGAGCAAAGATAGATGCATGTTTAGAAAAAAAGAAGCTTCGAGATCAAGAAAAAATTTACGTTTCTAGACTTGCTTTAGCAAATCAGGAAATCGCAGATCTCAATGAACAGTTAGCAGCCGAGAACGATCGCCTCTCAACTGAGATAGCGATCACGCGTCAGCTCCAAAAATTTATCCTTCCTCAAGATTCGGATCTAAAGAATATTGAGGATATAGACATCGCAGGATTTATGGAGCCAGCAGAAGAGGTTGGTGGTGATTACTATGATGTTCACCCATTTAACGGCAGCGTCCATATTAGTATCGGGGACGTCACTGGACACGGTTTAGAGAGCGGTCTCTTGATGATTATGGTTCAAACTGCCATGCGGACCCTAATCGAAAGTGAGCAAACAGATCAGAAAAAGCTCTTGAATATACTCAACCATGTCATCGTTGATAATGCCGGAAAGCTTAAGTCTCATCGAAACCTTACTTTGTCATCGTTAGATTACTTTAATGGCCACCTGAGCATTGCTGGTCAGCATGAAGATATCATCATCGTTCGCTCTGATGGACATGTTGAATCCATTGACACAACCTATCTGGGTTTTCCCATTGGGTTAGAGAAAAATATCAAAGAATTTATTGATCAGAGACAACTTGATTTATCTCCAGGAGATGTTGTAGCTCTTTACACTGATGGAGTTATTGAAGCAGAAAATGATAAAGGAGAATCGTATGGAATCCAACGCCTACGCGAGAAGGTTTGTAATCATCGTAGTTGTCCTTCCCAGTTGATTATAGAGAAAGTCATTGAAGACTTGAAAATCCATATTGGTACAAGTCAAGTTCTAGATGACATCACATTACTTATCTTTAAACAGAGGTAGGAAAAACTAATAATGATGACTACCAAATATGAATTACATCTGAAAGAATTCCTAGAGCCCTTGAAATATAATGATGGATGTTCAGAGGCCTATTTCTTACTTAATTATCAGCTACTTAAGACAGAATACGACAAAAGTGGTTTGCTCATTCATCGATTTTCATTTGGTGAAATTGCACTTCAATTTATGAAGACTATAGATGCAAGCTACTTCCAGCAAGATCTCTTATCGGAATCTGAAATTAGACAATCTATTGACTATATTGCTAATGAATTGTTGGAGAACTCGATCAAATATAGTGATACAACAGCGACAAGAATTAAGCTGGAGGTCAAGGTTACTACGCAAACCATCACAGTTACATCAACAAATGTAATTAGTCAAAATAGAGCTAACATCTTTTTTGACTATATACGAAAGCTAAAGTCTTCGAATCCTTCAGAACTATATATTGAGCAACTAGAGCAAAGATTAAGTGACAACAACAAGTCTGGGTTAGGATTGTTGTCAATGATAAATGATTACAAAGCCGAGATAAACTGGAAATTCACTTCCATAGAGCACATCCATAAAATTTTAAGCCATGTCATTGTTCGATTTCCTATTCAATCTACATGAGCTAGAGTGAAATCTCTTACATATGAATAATCTTACTGAATCCATGAAAAATAAATCTCTAAGCTACTCAATTGATTATGATTGTGAAGCAGAAATTATTAGTCTCAGTGGAAAGCTGCATTTGGTTCAGCGAGAGAAAGCATTTCATGAAATCTTGAGTTGGTTTGATCTAGTTATTGATAAAGAACCCCCGAGAGTTTTGCTTGATGTCAGCAATCTAGAGTATCTCAATAGCTTGGGTATTAGTGTGATCGCGAAATTTGTAATTCGAGCCAGAGACAAAAAAAGTATTCACGTTGTTGTTAAAGCTTCAGAAGAAATTATTTGGCAGACTAAATCTTTAGTGAATTTGAAGCGAATTATGCCTAGTCTAGAGTTCTTCTTTTGCTAACTCTCTGAATGGCCTTGAAATCAAATAAATCAATCTAAAAATGTTGATGATTCAACGTTCCTAAAATTTATTTTATTAAAGATCTCTGATTTTAATTATTATGTTATTCTTAACTGAAATATAATGATTATTAATTCATAATTGCTTTCATATAAAAGACGCAATAAACAAGAAATCTTTGAAGATTATTGTGATGATTGAGACAAATGATGATATTACTATATAAAATATAGAAAAACAAAATTGTATTCCTTGAAGAAGCTAAAAGCCATGTATAGTTCAACAGATGATGCTGAATTTTTATCTAAAGATGTTTGTCTCTTTGATGAGCTTACAGGCTTACCAAATCGAAGAGCTTTGCTGAAATATTTAGAGCAACATATTGAACTATCTGTCAACTGCGGAGATCAGCTATTTGCAGTGCTAATTCTTGGTGTTGATAACTTTGGTGTTATTAACAGTAGCCTAGGCATTCAAATGGGTGATCAGCTGCTTATTCAGATTAGTGAAAGATTAAAAGATGCCATACGGTTGAATGATTGTCTTTTTCGTGTGGGAGGAGATGAGTATGCCATTGTTATCCATGACATCAAAAGCGTAGCTAATCTAGATAAGCTCGCAACACGGATTTATGAAAGTTTATTGTCTTCATTTTATCTAGACAATAATGAAATCTTTATTAGCGTCCGCTTGGGGATTACTCACGATAAAGTAAGTAAGGGTAAAGCCGAAGACTTTTTCCGAAATGCTAGCGCTGCAATGAATCATGCAAAGTCTTCTGACTCTTTCCATTGCGTTGTATTTCAACCAAAAATCCAAGAGAAATTTGAACACTATCTTGATTTAGCTAATTCTTTGAGAAAGGCATTAGACAGAAATGAACTCTTTCTAGAATATCAGCCTATTTTTTCATTAAATGAAGAACTACTGGTTGGATTTGAAGCACTTGTTCGATGGAGACATCCTAAATGGGGAAGCATATCACCCAATGTTTTTATCCCCTTAGCCGAAAAAAGTCAGCTTATTGATTCTGTAGGGGAATGGATTCTTCAGGAAGCTTGTCAACAAATGAAGAGTTGGCAAGAGAATTTCTTGGAAGCACATAATCTTTTTGTTAGCGTTAATGTCTCAGTTCGCCAGATCCTTTGCGGTGATTTTTATAAAAAAGTTGATGAAGCTTTAAAGAGGGCTGAGCTTAAGTCAGAATTTCTGAGCTTAGAGATCACAGAAAGTGTTTTACTTGAGCATAGCCAGCAGACGCTATATGAATTAGAAAAAGTCAAGGCACTCGGAGTGAAAATTGCAATCGATGATTTTGGCACTGGTTACTCTTCTTTAAGTTATTTGCTTGATTTTCCTTGCGATATTCTCAAATTAGACGCATCATTTACTGATGATGTAGATAGCAATCATCGAAAGTTTTATCTCGTCCAAAGTTTACTTGCTTTAGGACAAGGTTTAGGAGTTGAGGTAACTGCGGAAGGCCTAGAAACTCAAGAGCAACTAGTACATTTTAGAGCTTTGGGTTGCAATTATGGCCAAGGATATATTTTTTCTAAACCATTGAGTTCCCAGAATATTAATAGTTTTATACTATTGCAGATTGCTGCTGAAAAAATCCTAACTAGTTCTAAAAAAAAGCACTTAACATCAAGCTTAAATGTGCTGTCAAATGTTCATTTTTCTAAAGGTGATTTACTGACGAAGAATCAGTATCTTGAAATGAAGGTAAACAATTTAGAACAAGAATTGGAAGACTTGAAAAATCTATTGAGCACAGCTGAGAGTCATGCAGAAGTCATTGAGTCTCAGCTTTATAAAGAAGTCTCTGAGCACCAGAAAACATTTCTTAAACTGCAAGAAAGTAATCTTGAATTAAAGCGCTTGAGTTATATTGATACCTTGACTCAAATTCCTAATCGCCGATATTTTGACGAGCACTTATGCCAGGCTTGGGAAAATGCAATCCTTCTTCGAGAATCCATTAATATGATTATTGTCGATGTGGATTACTTTAAACTTTATAATGACGAATATGGACATCGAACTGGAGACTTTTGCTTGCTCCAGATTGCTCAAACCTTATCCAATACATTGACCGGTTCAACAGATTTTGTCGCGAGGTATGGAGGAGAAGAATTTGCCTTTATTTGTTCGGGAATGTCCCGAGAAAGTGCTGCTGATATGGCTCAGGAAATCTGTGCATCCGTAGTTTCTCTTGAGTTACAGCATTGTCGCTCCCCTATTAGTCCTTACGTAACTGTTAGTGCTGGAGTAGCCAACATTATTCCTCGGCGATCTGATTCTGTTAATGATTTCTTTCAGTGGGCTGATAAAGCCCTTTACTCTGCTAAGCAGAAGGGTAGAAATAGATTTAGTTTAGCTGCATCTATGGAAGCTATTTTTTGATTTTTCAAAGCTCTTAATCTCTTTATGGATTTTTAGTAAGGCTGACATCTTGCAGTATCTTAAAGCAGTCTCATACTGCGACAGGGAACCGAGCGACCTTGATATGGTAATGTTATAAACTTGTGTAATGAGGGATGATGATATGGTCCTCTTATCTGTTCATCTTTCCATGGTTTTAGAACCCATCTGTTGCCCGCACTGCCACACGACAGATGTGTTCAAAAACGGCAAAAGTGGAGAAGGTAAATAGCGTTATCGCTGCCGGAATAACGACTGTGCTCGGTCCTCCTCCATCCTCGACTATACCTATCGCGGTCATGTCTCTGCGGTGAAACAGCAAGTCAGCGATATGCCATGAACGGCAGTGGCATCCGCGATACCGCCCGTGTGCTGCGGATTAGCCCCA
>ERZ1740058.1209-NODE-1209-length-13286-cov-17.815887_pt1 | contig 13286 bp, 9 predicted proteins | sample MGYA00581745_ERZ1740058 | MGnify/ENA primary metagenome ERZ1740058 (study PRJEB43018, sample SAMN04849742) | marine metagenome | isolation source: floating plastic debris | place: Pacific Ocean | collected 2008-08-30 | study: EMG produced TPA metagenomics... | reverse complement strand
AACCTCAAAGTCAACTCTTAGATGGTAGCCTGATTCAAGCCAGACTCAACTAGTGCAGCGTCAAGACTAAAGATTAGGGTAGGCAGTTCTCATAGTGCTTGCCACGCAAGGCTTCTGAAAAGAGCTAACCCGAAAATTTAGCGTTGACAGACCACTAGCATCTTTTCTTGACTGAGCGATCTCAGAATATAAGCCAGCCATGGCGCAAAAAGCTTTGTAGAGCACTTAGAGGGCCAGGAGTTGCAGGTAGATAGACGGTTCAGTATAAATACATCGGTTTATTTCATACCAAACGTTGAAGCTTTCCTATACTGAAAAAATATCCGGACACTTTTAATTTTTTTTAACACGCCAGTCTATGCTAAAAGAGTTTTCCACAGATTTTCCACAGAAAAACCTTCCTTTTTCCACAGATAGGCACGGTGGCATAGGTCTTGAAGCTTTTCTGGGGAAAACTAAACTTGCTTCTTGTGGAAATCATTGAGTCTTAGATGTGCAGAAACAAGCATTGACACTTCCAAGACATGTAGCTAACGATAAAAAGAACCCTGTAGACCGCAGTCCTAGATATTTTGTCCAACTTTGGGAGGACGATGACTTGGGGAAAAGCTATTAGCCTTATTCCTGTGCAATTCCAGAGGGAAATTTTGGCCTTTCGCTATACTCTCGGCATTTTGTAGCGCAAGCTACAATATAAATGTCTAGAGCTTAATCTAGTAAGCAGAGTCAGAGCCGTTTCCTTGTAGATTTATTAAGAAGCTGCTTTGCTTGCCCGATTCGAAGCTTATCGTTCAGCAGATTTACGCATGGCTGAACAAGTTGAGAGTCCTCGAACTCTAAAACTATAAAAGTTTTTGTAGCGGGAGACGTTAAAGTCGATGGTTGACCAGAGCATAGATCCAACTAAAGTAGAAGATCCTCAACAAATAAAATACCAATACGAGAAGAGTAATTTTTTTCGTGTAATTCATGCTGATGGGGTCTGGGGATGCATAAATTCACAGATGGGCTTGCAAATCGCTTTTTGGAACGAACGATTCCCATTTCCAAATGTCGTTGAGTATCGGGTGTCTGATGAAGGAACAGTTGAAGAACAGGGGAGAGAGCTGCCTGATACAATTACTAGGGAGGTGGAAGTAAGCATATCAGTTGATTTGGAGACAGCAGAGGTGCTTATTGACTGGTTGACTGAGAAAGTTAATGAAATACACAATTTCTTAGACGAAGAAGCTCAGGAAAGCAGTTAAAGATAGATGGACAATTATGAGAAAGTGAAGATTTAGCTATGCCTACCATCATCGAGCCTCTACTGCCTCCAAAATCTGGAAGGTCTGTGAGAGTTTTCCATTCTACAGCACCTGTTTTGCGAGCCAGAGCTGTAATTCATCGCAGATCACAAGGATCTTTTGCCTTGATTGATCAAAATCCCTCTATTTTTAATCATTCTCGTAATTTCGTGGCTGCCAGACATCATTCGAAGTTAGTAGGTTATGTTGCCAATTATCCAAATATTGCCAGTGTTCCATATGAGCCTTCTTCGTCTGATCATGTTTCCACGGCTTACAGAAGGAAGAACTTGACAAAAATGACTTCCTCTCTTCCTATATCAGAGAGCGGTAATGCAAAGGGTGGCAATGCAAAGAAATATATTGAATGCCAAGCTGAACTCTTTGAAAAAGACAAAAAAGAACTTCTTAAAATCTATGAAGGTAAATTCGTCTTGTATGAAAATGGCAAGGTTCTAGATGAAGGAGAAAGTCGAATTGAGATAGTGAAGCGTGCATACAAAAAGAGCGGAGAAGTAAAGCCCCTCTTTATTGCAAAAGTTTCATGTGAGGAGGAGCCTGTATACGAGTCAATGTCTCCTCTAGTCGTTGAAGGATCTATCTTTATCGATTAATTAGGGTTTTTTGTGAATTATCTGGAGCATCCATACGACCCGGGTAGAGTCTCGCCGCGCCTCTCTCTTGACTTTGTTATAGAGAATCCACAAGTAGAGGGAATGAGTAAGCCATGTAGAGGAATTTTAGATACAGGTTCAGAGGTTACATTCATACCTGAAGATTGCCTGCTCAGATTGGGTTTGAGTACTATAGGCTCTCCTGCAGAAATTCGCGGGCTTGGTGGTGTTAAAAAATATTACCCCTATGCTGCTGAAATCGGATTTGATGGCAATCCGAACAAGCTAGTGGAAGTTTATGGATGGCAATACAACTATGCCCTTCTTGGGATGGACTGGCTCGAAGAATATTGCGTTCAGCTTGATGGGCCTTGCGGCGCGTTTCGTTTCATGGAATCAAGATGTGATTCCAGTGAAGAAGAATGATTAAACTGAGCAAGTATTTTCGGCATTACAAAGCTTTGCCACCAATTAAACCAATAATGGCGACGAAGCCCCACTGAGATAAAGTGACGCAATTTGAAAATACTTCTTGCTGATTTTCGTTGGGGTCACTAATGAAGATTGCTAGGGCGACACTAGTCATGAAAAACAATAATGTGAGTGAAAATACAGCAATGAAAATCAGCTTGAATTTGGGGGTGATTTCTTCTCTCTTTAGATCATTATTCTCTTTTTTTAGTTTCTCAATTTCCGCACGCAAAGAAGGTAGTTCACGATCATCGCTAGGCGAACTTATAACCTCTCCAATATAACTTTTAGGCATTGAATCATTATATATGCTCAGCTCATCTCTATAGCTTCTTAGCAGAAATGAACTTCTTAGTGGATGCTGAAAACTTTCTTTGACAATATCAAGCGCTCTTGAAAAAAATCTTTTCATTATGGCTTCAGTAAATCGGACAGGGTTAATAGCTAAGTGTTTAGCAAAATAGTGAAGTAAGATCAAGCATATGTGCTGCTGGAGAATCGGATTCTGCAGACTAAGGTTAGGAATCTAGACTGGTAAGTAGGTTGGGGTATAAAGTTCGCAGTGCATGAAGAAAAGTAAATGACCTCAAGCTCTCTACCTGGAAACGAACTCAGGCGATCAAGCACATCTTTTTGTACCTCGGTTTAATTAGCCGTACCTACTTAGCCAATATGCCGCCCTAAAAGAACCGCAGAGAATCAATCTGTGCTCAAGCAGGTATTGACATGAGGGCACCCTTTTGAAATGACTGGCAGCGCACAAGAGCCGCGTTTGGCAGCGCTTGGGGGGAGCATCTCACTTTCGATTAAATAGTCAAATGCAGGTGACTATTGAGCTGATTACAGGGTATAGCAGAATTCGGAATGAAGAATTCGGAATGAAGAATTAAAGAGCTTATTTGATGGGGATTTCAGGCATTGAGAGTGACCTGATCCAATTGCGGTTTGCTATAGCCTTAATATGTTGCTCGATAGCTGGTCTGTTTGAGCATTCGCTTGTTCGCTAGAGGCAGAACCCTCATGCTTCCACCTGAGCATGTTTTCGCGAAAGTGGGATGCTTCCGTGATTGGGTTTGTATGTTCCGTCTAACTCATTGCAGGTCACAGTTATCGGCTTTAATCGTATTGGACTCAACAATTTGACTGGAAATGTTGTCGCAATAGCTGCATTCACCGCGATCACATAGGCTAGCTATCAGATCTCTGTTGCAATCAGATTCTTTTCCTCAATCAGAAAGTCCTATTCTGTTGATGGAATAGGGCCGCAGCTTAATTCTAAGAGGCTTACTGGTTGAGCCCAAGTTCCCAACGGCTATGCTCTAAATCCTTGCTAGGCTGGCAAGTCTCTTGCAGCCATTGCTCTACTTGGATCTCGATTGAAGCATTAGTAATCTCAATGGCCCGCGGAGCAGATTCAACAGGCTCTAATACACGCGCCGATGCTCCGACTAAATCGGGGCACGAGATCACTGTCAGTGTGAACAGGCCTGGTTGCAAAATCAGATGCAAATCGTGATGGCGACAAATGCCTTGGGCATGGGGAGCAACAAGTCGGTGGCTTACCATCACGGACCCCAATTGCTCGCTGCTTTTTTTGCCTGCTGCCCTCGAGGGCATCTCAGGAAACGACCGTGACCACATCGACATCATCATCGGCTTGGGCGATCGCCCAAGCTCGCCTTAAAGAAATCTGGGGCTGCACCGACTTTCGTCAACCTTAGAGCTTAGTCATCCACTCTCTGAGTCAGGCATTTGTGTTGGCGATCAAGCTAGCGAGATCTAGCTGAACCTTGATGTCGATGAGTTGGTTCCCCAGCGCTAGCCGTTCCCCAGTCACCCAAGCGGCTTGAGGCTGAAAGCCATAAATCCGACGCGGAGAGGAACCCAGGTAATCGTCTCGGGTTCGTCGGGGTGGGGCTCCGCCCGCCCGTTTGAACAGAGACTGCATCACCGTGTCGACGTGCGCAGGGTCTAACTCCTGGGCGAGGCCACTCAGATAAACACCCTTGCCTTTGCCTTCTCCCGCATGGGTGCCGTAAATAGTGATGGCCACTCGCCCTTGGTTCAGATAAATATTTTGAGAATGCCTAGCCGCGATCGCAGAAGACCAATACAAGTTCAGTGCTGAGTCATAGGCGAAGAATACCGGAGAGGCCCAAGGCCAACTATCCGGCGAGCAGGTTGAGAGTGTGCAGTAAATGTTGTCTTGAATGATTTGGCTGGCCAGGTCTAAGGCTGCTGGGTTCTGCCCGTCAGAGGTCTTGACCCAGTCATTGTCCATCAGTGTTCTAAACTCTTCATCGTCAGAGCGCTTTGTCGAGACTGTCTGATCAATCATGGCTGTGGAACTTGACTGCAATCATTCAAAAGCTATCGCAGTTTGTAGCATCTGCAATTTCCTCAACTCAATGGGTGAGAGCATCCGCAACTGTCTTAGCCAGAGCAACATGGGCTCGAACCGTTGTGAATCCGAGCCTAACGTCTTCATCCTCTAGAACCGCTCAGGTCACAACATTGCCCAGCGACCCTGTCGGGATAGAGCCGCAAAAATGACCACAACGATCCTTCAATCTTGAGCGGTCATTTTTGGGCATGCTGCCCTTGAGGGCATCTCGGGGAACGACCGTGACCACATCGACATCATCATCGGCTTGGGCGATCGCCCAGGCTCGCCTTAAAGAAATCTGGGGCTACAGCGACTTTCGTCCACCCCAGGACTTGGTGATTCAAGCTTTGCTGCAGCGGCAGGATGCGCTGATCGTGATGCCAACGGGTGGGGGCAAATCGCTGTGTTTTCAACTGCCCGCCTTGATGCAGCAAGGCGTCACGCTAGTGGTCTCTCCGCTAGTGGCACTGATGGAAAATCAGGTGCAGGAACTGCGCGATCGCCGATTACCCGCTGCCACCCTGCACAGCGAAGTGCCGAAATCAGAGCGGTATCGTGTCTTGCAGGCGCTCGACCGACAGCAACTGCGACTGCTCTATCTCTCACCCGAAACGCTGTTGAGTCCGCCCGTTTGGCAACACCTCTGTCAGCCAGATTTGACCATTAACGGCTTGGTGCTGGATGAAGCCCATTGCCTGGTGCAGTGGGGCGAAACGTTTCGTCCGGCCTATCGGCGGTTAGGGGCCGCTCGCCAAGCATTGCAGCAGGGCCGACCCGACGGCACCCAAATTCCCATCGCAGCCTTTACTGCCACGGCTGACCCGACTGCACAAAGGGTGATTCGTGAGGTGTTGCAGCTGCGATCGCCCCAAGTTTTTTGCCTGAGTCCCTATCGGGCCAACTTGCATCTAGCCGTCCAAACCGTGTGGACGCCGCGAGGCCGCCAGCAAGGATTGCTGAAATTCGTGCGCCAGCATCGTGGCCAAACGGGATTGGTGTATGTGCGCACCCGCCGCGACAGCGTTGAGTTAGCCCGCTGGCTGCAGCAACAGGGTTATCGCACAGCCGGCTATCACGCCGGGTTATCCGCCCGCGATCGCCGCCAGTGTGAACAGGCCTGGCTGCAAAATCAGGTGCAAATCGTCGTAGCCACGAATGCCTTTGGCATGGGGGTTAACAAACCAGATTTGCGCTGGGTAGCGCACTATCATGTGCCCCCCTTGCTGACTGAATATGTCCAAGAAATTGGCCGAGCGGGACGCGACGGTAAGCCCGCCCATGCCCTATCGCTGGTTAGTGAGCGCAGCGGACTGCTGGACTCCACCGACCGCCAGCGATCGCGGTTCTTTCGCGATCAGGCCCACAAAATTCGGCAGCAGGCGATGCGCCTCAGTCAACAGATTCCCCCTGAAGGGAGTCTGCCAGCCGTGCAGGAAAAGTTCAAAGACGGGGCGATCGCCCTGTCATATCTCCATAGTCAGGGTCAACTAGAGTGGCTGGATCCCTTTCACTATCGGCTGGTGTCTGCTCGCCCACCCGCATCAGCCACGCCGCAGTCGGGCCATGGTATGAGTGCGTTTTTGTATAGCCGTCACTGTCGCTGGCAGCTGATCATGCAGCAGTTTGGATTTCGATCCAAGACGACAAAACCGGGGCGTTGTGGGCACTGCGATAACTGCCGTCAGCAGCATTAGGGCTGATTTCCTAAAGTTATACCGATTCTCTGAAACAAGGCTACAGATCTGGCTCCCCTGCCCCTCAGCTCCCCGGCGTTTCCAAGATTGCATCGGGAGTCCGATCTCTGAAAACGGTTATTAGGGGGATGGTTTCAGGCGATTGACCAGGGCGATCGCGACTGGTCAATTGCCCCTGATTTGACGCTCGTTATTCTGGCAGAGGTACGGGCATTGGATCGGGCGATCCCTCCGGTAGTTCCGGTGCCAGGGGTTGAAACGTATCTGCCGGGAGGCCAGGGACTAAGACTGGGCTGTCGCCCTCCGTTTCTACCTGATAGAACAGGCGACTCTGCCCTGACGCACAGCACAGGGCATCCTCAGGCGTATAGCGATTAAAGGAAGCGTCCAGCGAGCCCTTGTTATAGAGATTGAGATCGAATAGGCTGCCATCGGTGCGAGAGTCCATCGGCACGGGCGACATCGTGCCGGAGAACTCGCCAGCGGTAAACACAAATACTTGGTAAGCGAGCGGCCGACACATGCCATCGGCATTGGCCATGCCCATAATGACGGTCGTGTCACCATAGACCTGAGCCGCGCCAGTCAGGCTCCAACCAGCAGCCATGACGAGATCATCTTCTGGGAGCGCTGCTGGACGCACTGTGTGCTCGCACTCCGTCAAGTTACTCCCGTCCTGCTCGGGCGCTTGCGGCATGGCTGCGCCTGCCTCATTCCAGTTCGTCACTTCATCCAGCCAGGTGCCGCTGGGCTCCGTTTGCGCGAGGGACATCGGCGCTAGCAGCATTGAGGCCGATACTAGTGCCCCCGGAAAGATAAACAGCCAAGATTTCATCATGGTCAACCTTACAGATATATCGAGCAATGCACCGCCGAGCCCTCAGCGCTGACCCGACCAGTGAGCCGAGTTGCGGTGGTTAGGAACAGCGTAGAGGCGATCGCGATAGATGGCAAAGGTAATAAAACAGGTCGCGATCGCCCCAGTCAATAAGTTTTTGGCATTCCCTAATGAGATCATGTACCGACTGGCCACACCTCAATCCACACCCGTCACCACGATTTCATCCAGCTCGAAGAACTCCTCATCATTAATGTTGAGCAGATATTGACCATTCAAAGACTGCACCAACACCTCATCCTTAGGATCGGTGGAATAGAGAGTGCCGCTGTAATACGACAGATGATGCTCAGTCCCGGTGACCCCGATCAGCGTCAGGCTAGCATTGCCCGGATCGCCAAAGACAACGTTGGCTTCACACATGGCGTCGTAGGTCGGAGCCACAATCGAGCAGGGCACCCAGCCCCCACCCCGACGCGGTTCACCAAAGGCGGTGCTGGTGCCAGCTCCCGAATCGCCGTCCCCCCAGTAGACGAAGATCGAGACATCGGCTAAGCGATAAATCAATCCCGCGTCTCCCAGGCCGTCTTCGCGGGTGGCGGGGCGACCCGTTTGATCGGTATAGGTCGCGGCCAGGTTGGGGTCAGGGGTCAGCTCATAGGTGGTGCCATCTTCAAGGGTGATGGTGACGTAGCCCTGCCGTTGCGAAAAGGTGCAAGGGCCGTAAGCCGTGGCCGTATCTTCGCCGATGGGATAGATATCACAGTTGGCAGCAGTCGTGTCAGCCTGGGCGGGGGAAGTCATGCCAAGGGCCGCGATCGCCGCTGCCAGCGGTAGAGAGAGGGCTTGCATTGTTCGGTTCATCATCGGTTCCTCAGAGACTGTGGGGTGACGGATAGCCAGGGCGAGCACGGTATCGGCAGGCCGTAGACGCGATCGCGACCTTTATCGTCAATCGCGATCGCCCCAATCAATCAGTTTTTTGGACAAATTTAAGATCGCAATGGCCAGATTAAGGTTCCGCCCCTGAAGACAGTCACCGCCATCCTCACAAACCGACCAGCCCCTCTGAAAGCATGACTTGCAATTCGATCAGTTGCTGGGCCAAATCAAACGTCAAACCGCCGCTATTTTTCTCCCTCTAGGAGACGTCCTGCGTTTTATACCGATTCTTTGAGACAAGGCTACACATCTGGCTCCCCTGCCCCTCGGCTCCCCTGCATTTCCAGGATGGTATCGGGAGTCCGATCACGAAGAATGGGTATTAGGTTGCTTGCGAACGACTTCACCAGGCAAAAATCCGTCCGCAAGATAATTTTACCTGCCTACCAATGTCCTTGCCGACTGCTGGCATAGCCATCCCTTTCAACAACGCCTGGCGAGGCTGTTTTTCATTTATAGCCAGAATAAAAACCATGATTAGTTTATTTTTATAAGCTGCTGAAATAAAAAAAATAGAGCCTATCAAAACCCCTTTAATTAAGTTGGTGATGAACAAAACAATTATCTTTTTCCAAGGTTATTAACTTCTGAAAATAACCTTTACTAAAGCAATAGTGTTTCTGTAGTTTGATATTTAATCCGAGCTTATTCCGGCTGCAGAAGGCATGGGCTTTTCGCTCATGAAAGTATTTCTAAAGCCACTCCAGAAGTTCGATTATTTACATGGATGCTGGGTGCGGCACATTATTCGTGCTGCCTCAGAAGGGCTCTAGGCAAGCCTTCCATGGTGAAAACGTCTTATTCAAGCTTTCTATAGGCTCATTTAATGAATGTCTATGTTCTTATGAAAGCGCCTTTATCCGCTCTGTATTTCTGAGTAGAAGAGAGGAGAGTCCCATGACAATAAGTCCCCCTGAACCGGGACAGAAAGTCAGGGTTGTGGTTGATAAAGATCCGGTACAAACCTCATTTGAACGATGGGCCAAGCCGGGACATTTTGACCGAACGTTAGCGCGCGGTCCCAAAACCACCACGTGGATTTGGGATCTGCATGCTGATGCCCATGACTTTGACAGTCACACGAGTGACTTAGAAGATATTTCTCGTAAAATCTTCAGCGCCCACTTTGGCCATTTAGCCGTCATTTTTATCTGGCTAAGTGGGATGTACTTTCACGGGGCCAAGTTCTCTAATTACGAGGCTTGGCTGACCAACCCCACCGGCATTAAACCCAGTGCTCAGGTGGTTTGGCCCATTTTTGGCCAAGAGATCCTGAACGCCGATGTCGGCGGTGGCTTCAACGGCATTCAAATCACCTCTGGTTTATTCCAGATGTGGCGGGCTAACGGCATTACCAACAGCTTTGAGCTGTATTGCACCGCGATCGGCGCTTTGGTAATGGCCGGCCTCATGCTGTTTGCGGGGTGGTTCCACTATCACAAGGCCGCTCCCAAGCTGGAATGGTTCCAAAATGTGGAATCGATGATGAACCATCACCTGGCCGGACTGCTGGGGTTGGGCTGTTTAGGGTATGCCGGACAGCAGATTCACGTTTCCCTGCCGATCAATGCCTGTATGGATGCGATCGATGCGGGTAAGCCCTTGACCATTGGCGGTCGAGTCATTGATTCGGTGGCGGCGATTCCGTTGCCCCACGAGTGGATCTTGAATCCCAGCCTGATGGCTGATCTGTATCCCAGTTTTGCCCAGGGGTTAACCCCGTTCTTTACGCTCAACTGGAGCGCCTACACCGATTTTCTCACCTTCAAAGGTGGGTTGAACCCGGTCACTGGCGGGTTGTGGTTGTCCGATACGGCCCACCACCACCTGGCTTTGGCCGTCTTGTTCATCGTCGCTGGGCACTTCTACCGCACGAACTGGGGCATTGGTCACAGTTTCAGAGAAGTGTTAGAGGCCCACAAGGGTCCCTTCACCGGTGAAGGCCACAAGGGCATGTATGAGATCTTCACGACCTCTTGGCACTGCCAGTTGTCGTGGAACCTCGCTTGGGTCGGTTCGTTATCAATCATTGTGGCGCACCACATGTATGCGATGCCGCCCTATCCGTACATTGCGACGGACTATGCCACGCAGCTCTCGCTGTTTACCCACCATATGTGGATTGGCGGTTTCTTAATCTGTGGTGCTGCGGCGCACGCAGCCATTTTCATGGTGCGAGATTATGATCCGGTCACCCATGTGAACAACAACCTTGATCGGGTGTTGCGTCACCGGGATGCCATCATTTCTCACCTGAATTGGGTGTGTATTTTCCTCGGCTTCCACAGCTTTGGCCTCTATATCCACAACGACACCATGCGAGCGTGGGGACGGCCTCAAGATATGTTCTCCGACACCGCGATTAATTTGCAGCCGATTTTTGCCCAATGGGTGCAGGGGCTGCATGCGGCGGCGGCGGGCAATACCGCACCGGGTGCCCTCGCGGGCGTGAGTCCGGTGTTTAACGGTGACGTGGTGGCCGTCGGCGGCAAGGTCGCGATGGCGGCGATTCCCCTCGGCACGGCGGACTTTATGGTGCACCACATTCACGCGTTCACGATTCACGTGACGGTGTTGATTTTGCTTAAGGGTGTGCTGTTTGCCCGCAGTTCTCGCCTGATTCCTGACAAGAGTGAGCTGGGTTTCCGGTTCCCCTGCGATGGCCCCGGTCGGGGTGGCACCTGCCAGGTGTCGGGTTGGGATCATGTCTTCCTCGGTCTGTTCTGGATGTACAACTGCATTTCGGTCGTGATTTTCCACTTCAGTTGGAAGATGCAATCCGATGTGTGGGGCACGGTGTCTGACTCAGGAGCGGTGAGCCATATTACGGCGGGCAACTTTGCCCAAAGCGCCATCACCATCAACGGCTGGCTACGGGATTTCCTGTGGGCGCAGGCGTCGCAGGTGATTGGCTCTTACGGTTCAGCACTGTCGGCCTATGGCCTGATGTTCCTCGGGGCGCACTTTGTTTGGGCCTTTAGCCTGATGTTCTTGTTTAGTGGCCGCGGTTACTGGCAAGAGCTGATTGAGTCCATCGTATGGGCGCATAGCAAGCTGAAGGTGGCTCCGGCGATCCAACCCCGGGCGCTGAGCATCACGCAAGGACGAGCAGTGGGTTTAGCTCACTATCTGTTGGGGGGAATTGCCACGACGTGGGCGTTTTTCCTGGCACGAATTATTTCGGTGGGGTGACCCCTTGGTGATGGGAGGGGGCGATCGCCGCGTTGGCACAACGGTCATTGAGGCTCACAAGCAGGGGCCGCAATGACTTGAGAACCGCGCCCCGGTCGTTCTTCTCCCCACCCCGAATCGATTGCACAGGACAACTTTGTCCGCACATTCGTACATCAAACTTGGTTTGATTCATGGCAAGTAAATTCCCGAAATTTAGCCAGGCTTTGGCGCAAGATCCAACCACAAGACGGATCTGGTATGGGATTGCGACGGCCCACGATTTTGAAAGCCACGATGGCATGACGGAGGAAAATCTTTATCAAAAGATTTTTGCTTCTCACTTTGGTCATCTGGCGATCATCTTTTTGTGGACGTCGGGCAACCTGTTCCACGTCGCCTGGCAAGGCAACTTTGAACAGTGGGTCAAAGACCCGCTCGGTGTCAGTCCCATCGCCCACGCGATTTGGGACCCGCAATTTGGCCAACCAGCGGTGGATGCTTTCACCCAGGCTGGTGCCAATTATCCGGTAGATATTTCCTTCTCGGGGGTCTACCACTGGTGGTACACCATCGGCATGCGCACCAACATGGATTTGTTTAGTGGTGCGGTGTTCTTGCTGATTTTGGCCGCCGTCTTTTTGTTTGCCGGTTGGCTGCATTTACAGCCCCGGTTCCGCCCCAGTTTGTCTTGGTTCAAAAATGCGGAATCCCGCTTGAACCACCACTTGGCGGGTCTGTTTGGCGTCAGTTCGCTGGCCTGGACGGGGCATTTGGTGCACGTGGCCATTCCCGAAGCGCGGGGTCAGCATGTGGGGTGGGACAACTTCCTCTCCACGCCGCCCCACCCCGACGGGTTGCTGCCGTTCTTCACCGGCCAGTGGGGCGTCTATGCCCAGAACCCTGATGGTCTCAATCAGGTGTTTGGCACCAGTGAGGGTGCCGGTACCGCGATTCTGACCTTCTTGGGAGGTTTTCATCCCCAGACGGAAGCGCTGTGGCTGACGGATATTGCCCATCACCATCTGGCGATCGCGGTCATCTTTATCGTGGCGGGCCACATGTACCGGACTAACTTCGGTATTGGCCACAACATGAAGGAGATCATGGCGGCCCATAATCCGCCTACCGGAACGCCTTTTGGCGGTTGGATTGGCGATGGCCACAAGGGCATGTATGACACCTATAACAACTCGCTCCACTTCCAACTGGGGTGGCACCTAGCTTGTTTAGGGGTGGTCACGTCGCTGGTGGCGCAGCACATGTATTCGCTGCCGTCCTATGCGTTTATCGCCAAGGATTACACCACTCAGGCGGCCTTGTATACCCATCACCAGTACATCGCTGGCTTCTTGATGGTGGGGGCGTTTGCCCACGGGGCCATTTTCCTGATTCGGGATTACGATCCCAAGGCGAACGAGAACAATGTGCTGTCGCGGATGCTGGAGCATAAGGAAGCGCTGATTTCCCACCTGAGTTGGGTTTCCCTCTTCCTCGGCTTCCACACCTTAGGGCTGTACGTCCACAACGATGTGGTGGTGGCCTTTGGCACGCCTGAGAAGCAAATTCTGGTAGAGCCCGTTTTTGCCCAGTGGATTCAAGCTGCCCACGGCAAACTGCTTTACGGCTTTGACACTCTGTTGTCAAACTCCGATAGCATTGCCACGACGGCTTGGCCTAACCACGGCAATGTCTGGTTACCAGGGTGGCTGGAGGCGATTAACAGTGGCTCGAACTCGCTGTTCTTGACCATTGGTCCCGGTGACTTCTTGGTGCACCATGCGATCGCCCTCGGTTTGCACACCACGACCCTGATTCTAGTCAAGGGAGCGTTGGATGCTCGCGGTTCGAAGCTCATGCCGGACAAAAAAGACTTCGGCTATA
>ERZ1740058.1208-NODE-1208-length-13289-cov-20.672737_pt1 | contig 13289 bp, 8 predicted proteins | sample MGYA00581745_ERZ1740058 | MGnify/ENA primary metagenome ERZ1740058 (study PRJEB43018, sample SAMN04849742) | marine metagenome | isolation source: floating plastic debris | place: Pacific Ocean | collected 2008-08-30 | study: EMG produced TPA metagenomics... | reverse complement strand
CCGCCCGAGCCGCCAACTGCCACGACTTTATTACCCGACTGCCCCAGGGGTATGACACCCGCATTGGTGACATTGGCGGTGCCCTATCCGGCGGCGAGCGTCAGCGCCTTTCGATTGCCCGTGCCATGCTCAAAGATGCCCCCATCGTCTTGCTCGACGAACCTACCTCAGCGTTAGATACCGAAAGCGAAGTCGCGGTGCAAGAGGCCATCAACCGCCTTGTGGTTGATAAAACCGTGATTGTGATTGCCCATCGACTCTCAACTATCGTTGGAGCCGACTTGATCCTCGTGCTTGAGGGGGGCCAAGTTACCGAACGAGGCTCGCATCGTGAACTGCTCGCGCAGTCAGGACGCTACGCGGCGATGTGGGCGATACAACAGCAATCTCAAATCTGGCGACAGGGAAATCGGATCTTCGCTAATTAAGGGCCGCTGACTCTGGATTCAACGTTTCGAAAAACTGGGGATGCAAGGGGGCTATGCGTAAGTCCTTAGCCCCGGTCACTCAAGGTCGAACCACGATCGCGATCGCCCATCGCCTCTCAACGATTCGCCAGGCTGACCGCATTTATGTGATGGACCAAGGTCAACTGGTCGAGTCTGGCACCCACGATGAACTGCTTGCCCAAAATGGAGTCTATGCCAAGCTCTGGCAGGTGCAATCGGGTCATTTGGGAGCCTTGACTGAGGTGGATACCCGTTCCCCCATCTGAGGTTGAGTAACCTAATGCAGACAGTAGCGAGGACAAGGTATTGGTTGACCTCAATACTGTAATGACTCGGGCGATAAATTTCGGATCGGGAAATCGCTGGTTAAAGACTTAGCTATTTGATAATGGCCTCAAGTCTCTACCTACGGTAGAATTTCCAGAGTCTCCGTTTGATGATGTGTGTGCCCATAGGAGGTGTGATTACCTTTGAAGCCAACGAATATATATGAACGGACGATGTATCCGATCGGAAATGATGACTTTTGGGATGGCGATCGCCACTCTTGCCTCCGTCACTATCGAACCAGGACTAGCTGACTCCCCTCAACTAACGGCCCCATCCTCGCAGCTAGAGCAAACCATTACTGCCCCCATCATCTTCCCGGTATCTCAAGCAGTGGATGCCATTATCACTGGTATTGAGGTGATTCCGACTAGCCAGGGATTCGATTTAGTGCTCGAAACTGACCGAGCAGACACCCTGACAAGTACCTTCTTGACAGAGGGCAATCAGCTCATTGTCGATATTCCCGATGCGCAATTGGCGGAACCGTTCACCCAAACTGAGCCGACCGAGGGGATTATGAGCGTTGAGGCGATCGCGCCCACCGATAACTCGGTACAGATTCGCATTACGGGTTTGGATACAGCCCCAACTGGACAGGTTGTGTCCACTGCGAGGGGATTGACGTTGAGCGTCGTTGCCCCGGTGGCCGCGATCGCCGCCGAGCCTATTCGCATCACCGTCACTGCTGAAAAACAGCCAGACGATCTGCAAGACGTCCCCATCAGCATCACGGCCTTTACCGAAGCAGAACTCGAAGATGCCGATATTACCTCGATTGAGCAAGTGGCTGGGTTAACCCCCAATTTCACCGTCTACACCCCCGGCCGCAACTTTCTGCTGTACAGCGTGCGGGGCCTGAGCAACTTCAACTTTCTTTCGAGAGACCCGGTCGCGTTCTATATCGATGACGTGCCCTACGACTACACCGGATTTCTTGACCTTGATTTGGCGGATTTAGAACAGGTAGAAGTCCTGCGCGGCCCGCAATCGATACTGTATGGCCGCAACGCTGAGGCGGGTGTGGTCAACATCGTGACGCGGCCGCCCACGAATGAGTCTGAATACAGTGCCGTGCTGGGATTTGGCAACTACAACAACGTCGATGCCAGGGTCGCGATCAACGAACCGCTAATCGAAGACAAGCTGTTTTTGCGGGCGTCGGGCAGCCTTGATCGGCGCGACGGCTATCTCTTCAACACCGTCACTGAGCAGGGCGTCGATGGCGAATCGGGCGGGCGAGGTCGCCTGCGGCTGCTGTGGACCCCCTCAGAAGACTGGGAAGTTACTCTGAATGCCTCACTGGATTCCTATCGTGACGGCACGCCACCCATCAGCCGTCCCGACTTGGGACAAGACCCGTCAGAAACCGACATCAACGTCGATGGCTTTAATAATCTGGACACCAACGCCCAGTCGCTGCGGGTGGCTTATGAAGGTTCCAGTTTTCGTTTTACGTCGATTTCGGCACGGCGTTTTTCTGACCAAGAATTTCTCAATGATTCGGACGGCACTCAGCTCGATCAGCTTGAGCAGTTCGTAGACATTGACTCAACTGTTTTAAGTCAGGAACTGCGCCTGCAATCGGTGGATGAAGCCGCCCCCTTCACTTGGTTAGTCGGCGCATACTACGAGCATCGCGACTTTAACGTGAATGAAGAAGGATTTCGGATTGGGCCGAGTATTAGCGTCACCCAGGCGGAAATCGATGAAGATACCTACGCTGCCTTTGGTCAGGTGAGCTATCGACCCATCGACCCGCTAACCTTAACGGCAGGCTTACGGTACGAAATCTTCAACAGCACCCTGGTGGAAAATCGGGCCGAGTCGCTTTTAGGAGTGGCGGCGTTTGAGGATGAAAGCAATGATGGTGACCAGCTAATTCCCCGCGTTGCGGTCGAGTATCAGGTTACGCCAGACGTGATGGTGTACGGCTCGATCGCTCGCGGCTATCGGGCTCAGGGCGTCAACTTTCGGGCGACCCAGCCAGGGCAACTGTTCTTTAATGCTGAGACATCTTGGAACTACGAAGTCGGGCTGCGATTGTCTTGGCTGGACGATCGCCTCACGGCTAACCTGACCTTCTTTCACAATCCGGTTGAAGATTATCAAGTGCCCTCGACTGATCCGGCGACAGGCCTGTTCGGTTTTGTAGACAATGCTGGAGTCACCATCAACGGCATCGAAGCCGAACTGCGGGCAACTCCCGTCAATGGTCTCGACCTGACGGCGGGCTTTGGCTATCTTGACGCCACCTACACCGACTATGAAGATCCGAGTCTCGGCAACTTTGACGGCAACACGCTGCCCTATTCGCCAGACTATACCTTCAACATCGCGGCGCAGTACCGCTCGCCCCATGGCATCTTTAGTCGCCTCGAATTGCTCGGCTTTGGCACCACCTTTTTCAATGACGACAATTCGCTCAAGCAAGAACCGTACGTGTTGGTTAATGGTCGGCTGGGCTATGAATTTGACGCTAACCAGGGGGTCTATCTCTTTGCCAACAACATCTTTGACTATCGGCCTTTCACCACCCAGGCCTTTTTCTTTGGGGGCGCGCTACTGCCTTCAACCTATGGCGCGCCAGCGACCTACGGTATCCAATACCGAGCGAGATTTTAGCCCTGCTGACGCCCCCTGTTGATCTTTGGCGGTGCTACCGCCACGTCACGGATGATCGATATCAAAACTGAGTTTATTTAACAAAAGGAAGAGAAAAGCCATGACAAATACGATGCCGCAACGACTCACTCGCAATTCCCTGCTGACGGCAGGTCTAATGCTGTCTGGACTGGGGGGAGTGGCGGTGTATCAAGCCCCCGCGATCGCCGTTGACAGTGAAACAGTTACCCTCCAGTTTGAGGGCATGGTTGGAGATGTGCCCTTTGCCTGCGGCCAAGCCTACGAAATCGGGACTCCCGCCACCTCGATGACGGCTTTGGACTTTCGGTTTTATGTCTCCGAGGTGGCCCTGATCGATGCGAACGGCAATGAAGTTCCCCTGATTTTAGAGCAGGATGGCCTGTGGCAGCATCAAAACGTGGCGCTCATTGATTTTGAAGATAAGTCTGGAGCTTGCGATAACGGCACGGTGGAAACCCGCGCTCAGGTGGTGGGGTCAGTACCGGCGGGCGACTATACCGGGGTCAAGTTCACCCTCGGCGTGCCCTTTGCCCTCAACCATATCGACTCGACCCTGGCGCCCTCACCGTTGAACCTCACCGCCCTTTGGTGGAACTGGAACTTTGGCTACAAGTTTGCCCGCATTGACCTCACCCCAGCGACCGACACAGCCCAGGCCAGCTCTAGCGAGAGCGCCGCTGCCGACAAACAGCACGGCGAAGCGTTCAACGGGTTTGCCATGCATCTCGGCAGTGTGGGCTGTCAGATGGATGCGACCCAAGCGCCCGTGGTCTGTAGCATCCCCAATCGCCCCGAGATCATGCTGACTGACTTTGACCCCACCCAGGATGTGATTGTCGCCGACTTGGCCGCCCTCATGTCGCAAACCAACCTGGCGGAAAATCAGGAAGATACGGCGCTCGGCTGCATGTCGTCGCCGATGGATAGCGACTGTGCGGGCATCATGCAAAATCTGGGGCTACCGTTTAATGACCAGCCGCTGCAAGAACAAACTTTCTTCAGAGTAAAATAAGGACGGAAGCTACCGTTAGGGGAGACTATGCGATCGCACCGTTGGCTAACCTGGATACTGCTTGGTTTCTGCGTGTGTGGTCTGGCCATCGGCGCAGAAGCCGCTCTCGGCCATGACTCCCCCAGCGGGGCGGACAGCTTTGCGCCGACGATGACCCCAGCCGCCGCCTTTGACTGGCAGCTCCCCAGTTGGGTGCCGCGCCCGGTGGTGCCCGCCGATAACCCAATGACGGTCGCCAAGGTCGATCTGGGTCGACATCTGTTTTACGAACCGCGCCTGTCGGTCACGGGAGACTTTTCCTGTGCCACCTGTCATTTGCAACATCTGGCGTTTGCCGATGGCAAAACCCTGCCCGCTGGGGCCACTGGGGAGGTGCATCCCCGCAACTCCATGAGCCTCACCAACGTGGGCTATAACTCCGTGCAGACCTGGGCCAACCCCCTGATGCAGCATTTGGAACAGCAACTGCTGGTCCCCTTGTTTGGCGAAGAGCCGGTGGAATTGGGCATGGCCGGACGGGAAAACGAACTCTTGCAAACTTTGCAAACCGATTCTGACTATCAGCAGCGGTTTCAAGCAGCGTTTAGCGCCGACAATCCGGTGACGGTGCGGAATATTAGTTTGGCGATCGCGGCCTTTGAGCGCACCCTCAATTCCTTTAATTCTCCCTATGATCGCTATCGCTACGGCGGTGAGGCTACCGCTATTTCCGACTCTGCCAAGCGGGGAGAAGTCCTATTTAACAGCGAGCGGCTGGAATGTTTTCACTGCCACAGCGGACTCAACTTCAGCGACTCGGCTCGTCATGAGCGATCGGGCTTTATCGAAATTGCCTTTCACAACACCGGGCTTTACAACCTTGACGGCAACGGGGCTTATCCACCCGACAATATCGGCGTCAAGGAGATTACCCATGAAGCGGCGGATATGGGCAAGTTCAGAGCACCCACCCTGCGCAACATCGAGGTGACGGCCCCCTACATGCACGACGGCAGTGTGGCGACCCTTGAAGAGGCGATCGCCCACTACGCCGCCGGGGGGCGCACCATCGAAACCGGCCCCGATGCGGGCGTCGGCAGTCAAAATCCTTTAAAGAGTCACTTTATCCAGGGCTTCACCCTCACGGCTGCGGAAAAGCAAGATCTGCTGGCGTTTCTCCGCAGCCTGACGGACGAAACGTTTTTGACCAATCCGCAGCTGAGCTCACCGTTTGAATGACCTGATTGGATGGTGGCCCTAAAAAGGTCAGGATATTGGCAGGCAGCTGATGCGATCGCCTTCTGCATGATGTGGCCACGGGTGCTTGTCCGGTTCAGTCGGCTCCGGTAGATTGCACTAAGATGACAAATATTCTCAACAGAACTTGAACAGGCGAATCGACTATGGGGTTTTCCAAATCATCCGCTGAGGGACGACGACGGGAACTGCGCATCTTTCGACGGGTCATCGTGGGGGCCGTGATCGCGGCGACGGGCCTGCACCTGTCATCCGCCCCCTGGGTGATGCAGTTGGTGAATGGGATGCTGGGTGACTTGGAGGTGGAGTTAGCCGATGACGCCATTGAATTCTTCGTGGTGGATGAAGCCGTGCCAGAACCCGAAACTCCAGTAACACCGCCCCCGCCGTCAGCAGAGGCGACCGACAACGAACCGGCGGCTTCGGCTTCAGAAGATTCCGCCCCGCCCCTCAAAACCTCAGAGTCCGTGATTCCCACGCCGCCGCCGGCTGAGTCAATCGACACGATTGCCACCGAGTCAGCGATCGCCACGGAAGATGGCGTCGAAGGCGGCCAAGGGGCTGCTGGCAATGCCGATACCATTGGTTTGGTTAGCGGCGATGGTAGCCTGGAGGGCGATTCGACCGCTCCCGTCGGGCCACTCAATGTGCGACAGCGGGAGCCCGTGCCAGAAGTTGCGCGGGTCAGCCCCCCCGCTGCTCGCCTGGTGACTTGTGCGCCCTGCTCGTCGCCTGACTATCCGCTGTCAGAACGACGAGCAGATATCGAAGGTCAACCCATTATCAATGTCATCTTTGATGCCAATGGCAATATCGTCGAAGCCGTGATTGAGCGCTCTAGTGGCAACGCCGCCTTTGATCAGGCTGCGATCGCCGAAGCCCAAGCCAACTGGCAGTTCCAAGATCCGTATGGGCTGGGCGGGCAGGTCTCGGTAGAGGTTAACTTCGTGATCGAAGGCTCGGAGCAGTTTGACGCCGCCACCGCTGCAGGTCGGCGAGAAACCATTGAGCTGCCCGTGCAGCAATCCATTGTGCCAGTTACGACCCCAGGGACGGCGGCCTCACCGGCGGAGGAACAGGAGTCCACTTTGGAAGAGATTGCACCCGCCGCTGCGGAGCCGGAGGCAGAGATGAATTCCGAGGATGAGCCCAACCCGGCACCGACTGAATCTTTAGAAGATCGGGGGATCGACCTGGATATAGATCCCCGCGATCGCGAGATGATTACCCCGGCAGCGCCTGAGGAAAGTGGCGAGGCGATCGCTCCTGATGCCGACATCGTCCCGGCTCCAGAGGAGGCGTTAGAAGATCCGTTCCAAGTCCCGCTACCGCCGCCAGAAAACCAGCCTGATCCGCCAGTGAGTAACCCAGAAACCGAAGCGGTTGACCCCCCAGAAGCGGAGTCTGTAGATGAGCTCTGAATCGTCAAAGCGGTAAGCCTCTCATTGCTCTGCTGGAATGATGCCGCCATATTCAAGCGTTGGTCGATGCAGGAGAGCAGTTTTACGATATCTTTAGTCAGCACTCAGCCCCTCTGAGCCGAATTTTGGCGAATCCTGTTTGTGGGTTCGTATCCTCTGAGGGAGCGTCTGACCATATCCCAATAACGAATGCGTAGGGAAGTGCTTAAGACGTGATGACGGCGGTGCTAATGCCAGTAGTGTTGGGGTGGGACTGTGAAATGGTGGACGATCCGGTTGCTAGGACATGCCTCTGTATGCCTCTGGGATCAAGGGCGGTAGCGGGGGCAGGCAAGTGACCGAGATCAATCAAAGCTGGTGGATTTTTGCTTTACTATCTGCGGTGTTCGCGGCCCTGACAACGATCTTTGGCAAGATTGGGGTGGAGTCAGTGAGCTCTAATGTGGCGACGGCGATTCGAACAGTCGTGATTTTAGCCGTGGCCTGGGGGATTGTGTGGGCTAGAGGAGAATGGCCGGGTTGGGCGGGGATTCCTCACAAGACCATGTGGTTCTTGGTGCTGTCGGGGCTAGCGACCGGGTTATCCTGGCTGTGCTATTTTCGAGCGTTGCAGCTAGGGCCAGCGTCGTTGGTGGCCCCCATTGATAAGTCAGGGTTGGTGCTAATTTTGATTTTTTCAACCCTATTTTTAGGGGAACCGTTGACCTGGCAAGTGGTGTTAGGCACTAGCTTGATGGTATCAGGGACGCTGATTTTGCTACGGTAAAGCCTGATTGACCGACGAAAGATGCTGTTGCTTGAGAGCCTCACTGATCGGTCAGCGATCGCGACCGACAACTCGACGATTACAAAATTGGCCAATCTGCCAAAAGCCCGACGATTCAGGGAATCTCAGCTTGCCAAACATTGACCCGGCAAGAAAAAACACCCACTGCAGTCGGCGCACGAGATTTCATTTTCCCGCTGGGACGTGCAGGGAGCGTCACTCGTTCAGAAGTGCGGTACTCGGCTGCATTTGCGATCGCCCAGCGATGATTCAACCTTCCTCAGACCTCTGCCAGGCTTTGCCCAAACCGTTCAAGATCTGCCTACTGTCCAGCCTCTCTCCGTGACACCACCGCCGAACACTGAAGATAGACCGGCTGTGCCGATGGTGCAAATCATCCAAATTCAACTCGTGCCGATCGCCGATGGCCTACAGGTGGTGTGGGTGGCCAGTGATCTGAGCCAGAGGGCAATCGCTGATGATTGGGTGGGGAGGGCAGGGTAGATCGTGCCACACCTCGACATTCCCATCTGCACAAAAATCCGACTGTCTCCAGTGAGTACAGCCGGATAGGTGGTTCAAGTCGATCTTGAATGACAGGGAACAGGTGACAGGCAAGACTAACTCCCTGTTCCCTACTCCCTATTTCCTAACTAGGCAAAGACGCTGCTGTCGAGCCCTGTCACACCCTGCACGATGCCGAGCAACTCGTTACTGGCAGTCAGCACCAGGGTGTCGTCACTCAGCTCAAAGAACTTCACCCCACTAGGCGTCAGCCCGCCCAGGCTGATTTGGTCCACGCCGACTTCGAAGTCGGTGATGGTGTCGACGCCTTGGGCAATGGCCAAGGTGAACTGGTCAGCGCCTGCGCCGCCCGTGTAGGTGTCATCGCCGAGGAGGCCGTCAAGTAGGTCATCGCCGTCAGTGCCGACGAGGGTGTCAGCGTTATCGGTGCCCGTGAGGCCGCCGCCACCGCCGCTGCCACCGTCGCCCTCGGTGAGGGTAGCGGTGAGGTCGTAGTCGCCATAGAAAACGCCCACCTCTGGGAAGGTCCAGCCGCTACCGCTGAACTGTGTGAAGGGGTCATAGTTGCGATTGCCTAATGCACTCACACCCACGTAGTAAGTGCCTGCGGTTTCGGAAGTGAACTCAATGAACGGGTCGCGGGAGAACTCCTCATCGGGGGCTGCGCCGTCATTGTTGGCCGCCAGCTCATTACCGTCGACATCAAACACGCGCAGTTCAGTATCAGGTTGCTGAGGGATATCTTGGAATTCGGGGAAGATATACACTTCTGGATAAGTGATGAAACTAGCAAAGTCATCACGGCCATCAATATCTAAAGCAATCGTCTGCCCGGCTTCTAAGGTGAACGAGTAGAAGTCGACATCTTCGGAAAAACCAAGCCAATCATTTCCACCCGACTCTCTGTCGATGCGAGACAAACCGCCGCGAATCGATACCATCGGGTTATCGGCACTCAAACCAAGCGAGTTTGCTACGGGCAGAGTGCTATTGCCCTCAATTTCCACCGGTGCGCTAGCCTGTCCGGGCGTGTCACTAAGAGAAAACGTGACTGCAGCGACTGCCTCAGAAGTTTCATAGCCGCCACCGGGTTCTACTGTAAATGTGGCCGTTTCGCCCACCTCATCAATGCCATCATCGAGAATCGGTAAGCTCACAGTTGCTTCCCGTTCAGTTAGGGTGATATCCAGCCCGTTTTCTCGTACGGCCGCCAGCGTGCCACCTTCTACCGCGATGGCATCAGTGTCAAAATCAGCAAGAGCATCGCTGCTGAGGCTAACGGTCAAGCCTTCTGCGGATGGTGGTGCGCCTAGGCTCAAGGTTAGAGTGCCAACGCTCCCTTCGGACTCAATCAGCGTATCGCTAGATGCGATGGGCCTGACAAAAATCTGGGAGTTGGGATTATCGGCGATGGTTAGATTAACTTCACTGGCGTCGGGGTCGATGGTGTAATTGAGCTGCGGCTCCAGGGCAAAGGTGAGATCAAAGATACCTTCTTGAAAAGAATCCGGCGCAACGCCGGGAGCATCCACTGTTAGCTCATCAAAGACTGCCAGGGTAATGGTGGCCGTTTGTTCGGTAATGTTGAAGAAAAAGCCCGAGCGATCGGCGTTGGCAATGGGAAAGTCACCGCCAACCACCTGGGCATTGAGCACATCAAACTGGCTGAGGACGCTGCCGACATCCGTGTTGTCATCACTATCCAACACTACCGTCAGACCCTCCGCAGGTGGGGGCTCAGACAGGGTGAAGGTCAGCGTCGTTTCAGTTTGTTCAGTTTCAATCAGCTGCGTTTCGCTAATGTTAACGCCCACTTCAGGGAGAGTGCTTCCACTTCCCCCAGAGGAGGGAACGTCGGCAATCGTATCGTAGTAGGTGATTTCTGTTTCCCCAGCATCGGGAGCAATCGTATAGCCCTCCCCCGGCTGCAGAAAGAAGGTGACAGCCTCAGCACCATCGGTTTCAAGCGGCTCGTACACGGCATCTAGATAAGGTTCTATCCCAAAAAAATCAATCAAACCAGTAGCCCGATTGGCCGCTTCAAGATTGACTGTCATGGTCGGTTGTTCGATGCGGAGCAGAATTCCAGTGGGAATGCCGTCCTCGTTATAAAACGCGCTTAAATACTGTCCGCCAATGGTGCTGGGAAGTTTATCTTGTTGATTAAACGAAACGTAATCAAACAGATTGGCACTGCTGTTGAGGACAAACTCGATGCCTCCTTCCGGAATGTCGCCTTCTGATCGAATGGTGAAGTTAACCTCAGAAGTGCCACCATCTTCCACAAATTCTACTACCCCAAAAGTAAGATTTCCCTCGCTATCTTCAGTGATGGGACTCGCACTTAAAGAAAGGGTAGGGGGATTGGTAACGTTGGGATTACTGACCGCTGGGGTGGGTGTTCCCGTCTTACGAGGATTATCGGGCGTTAATAGGTCAATCTCGAGTGCATAGTTACCAAAGATGATTTTATTTTCGGCCCCTGAAGCGGGTACTTCAATGTTGTAAGTGGTATCTAATCCACCATAATCAGGCATGGCCGATGCTTGGCCAGAAACCCCAACATAGTAGATGCCATCTTCGGGAGCGGTAAATTCGAGGTAGGTTTCCGTTTCACCGAAATTAACCGTGCCGTCTTCGTTATAGGCACCTTGCGTACCATTAATGGTACCAAATAGCTTGTCGGGAGCGGCAGGTGAAGCAGCATTAGCACTGGCAATCAGTCGGTTGCCATCCGCGTCAAAGGCTGCCAAGCCTGATATAAAGCCGTAGTTTGCAAAATCAGGTCTTATATTGCCTTCAGCTTCAAAAACTTCAGCAGCAACGGTGTCGCCCGCCCTCAACTCCAACTGATACAGATCGACGTCCTGGTTGTAGTCGAGATAGGTGTAGGTACCGTCAGCGTTGAGGTAGCGGTTGCCAATGTCAAAGTAAATGCTGTCAGCAACTGAGAAGGAAGGGTTGTCAGGGGTAATCTGCGTATCGGTTGCGACACCAATAATGTCATTGGGTTCGGTCACCACGCCGCGCGGAATATCTTCTCTTGTATCGACTAGGTTGAATGTGCCGCCGCTGTAGTCTGAGCTAATTTCGTAGCCGTCTCCCGCCGCTAAGCTAAAGGTTGCCGTTTCCTCTGCTTCGGTTTCGCTATCAGCCGCAATGGGCAGGTTAACCAACGTAGTATATTCGTCCATCCGCAGATCAAACCCGCCGTCGCGTACCGCCACGATTTCGCCGCCCTCGACGGAAACTCCTGTCAGGTCAAACTCGCTCAGGTTGGGGACATCGACCGAGACGACCAGACCGCCTTCGGGAATAACGCCGCCCGTCGCAAGAAAGGCATGGGCCGAGACGGTGCCTTCGGCTTCAATCAGATAGTCGGGGCCAGTGAAGAGACTGACTTGTAGCATGAGCTTAAATTTTCTCCTGGAGTGATGTTCAGATTGATTGCAGTCAGTAAGTAGCGAATGGGTCAGGACGCAGCCTTGAGTCGCACCAACTCAGAAAGCTAGCGCAGGCTGTGTCTATTGATTGCAGCGTCAAACAGGGCCGTCTAATCGGTGATGTTAGAAGCTAGAGAACTCCCCGAACACACGCAAAACAAGAAGCTTGAAAAAAGCTTGTAGGAGTTTTTTCTAGCCGAGCTCTGCAGTGGATTGCATACTCTTTGAGTGACTATTGAGAATGAAACTCAGTAATCACGCTAGGGTGACCATACTATGGATTACTATGCGGAAGGCGCAAAACGCCGTTTCGGAAAAGAAAAAACACCGTCCTAGAAAAACCTTCAGCATTATGACTGTTTCCCTAACCTGGCGAGAATATCGTGAGCAATTCAAAGCGTCAGACCAGGAGGAACTGCATTTTGATGCCACTGATAAAAAGGATAGTACTCGGCGTTACCTGGGACGATTTATTGAGGGATGGCTGCGATGGATTTGTTTGCGTGAGGGAATAGTGTTGCTGATTGAGAAAACACAAAATCACGATCGGCTTCTATTAGAGCTCCCTGATGAGGTACGGCCATTGACATGGCATTTTGTCCTTTTCGGGAAACAGAAAACTGTAAACTTTACTTCTGGTAGAGAAGTCAGTTTCTCGATTGATAAAGGAAATTTTTTTCTTCACGGCAGCGGTCTCCTTGACCGATATACCGACGATTTTACGGATACAGGACCTTTCCTTTTCGTGACGATTTTTGTTCAGCCAAAAGTGCTACGTTCCTTCGTCAGCGATTCATCAGAAGACTCGCCGCCAGTCCTTAAGCATTTGATTAGATCGAGCGAGAGCGCTTGCTACAAGCGTGTTGGCGAAACATCACTGATGATGAACGCCTTGCTGCAGCAAATCTTACAGTGCCCTTACAAAGGACTGACTAAGCGGATGTATTTAGAAAGCAAGGCGATAGAACTGCTGGCATTGCTAATTGAGGAAGAAGCCGAGATCCACCAGGGCGAAGCTCAAGCCGCTTTACTCGATCTCGACTACCGCGATCGCATTCACTACGCTCAAGAAATTTTGCTAAAAAACTTGACTAACCCACCCTCACTGATGGAGTTAGCGCGTCAAGTCGGAATGTGTGACTACAACTTGAAACGAGGTTTTAAGGAGGTATTTGATACCACCGTATTTGGCTACTTGCGCGATCGCCGTTTAGAGAGAGCCCAGCAGTTGCTATTAGAACCGTGGATGACGGTGGCTGAGGCGGCACGTACCGTCGGTTATGATAGCCACGCTTCCTTTACCACGGCCTTCAAACAAAAGTACGGCGTGAGTCCGAAGGCATATCAAATGTCAGCACGAAAGTAATTACGGACGAGGCGGTGTGTTTACGGCTCAACTTTTACAGTCTTTTCAATCAGACGCAGCTGAGGCGTTCTAAAGCCGACAATGCCGACCAGTAGCAT
>ERZ1740058.1207-NODE-1207-length-13299-cov-10.759514_pt1 | contig 13299 bp, 12 predicted proteins | sample MGYA00581745_ERZ1740058 | MGnify/ENA primary metagenome ERZ1740058 (study PRJEB43018, sample SAMN04849742) | marine metagenome | isolation source: floating plastic debris | place: Pacific Ocean | collected 2008-08-30 | study: EMG produced TPA metagenomics... | reverse complement strand
AATCGGCGGTCTTAATGACCTCCAGATTGTGCTCGATCACAACGACGGTGTTGCCTTGATCGACAAGGCGGTGGAGCACCTCCAAGAGCTTCGCCACGTCGTGGAAGTGGAGGCCCGTGGTGGGCTCATCGAGGATGTATAGCGTGCGGCCGGTGGCGCGTTTGGACAGCTCCTTGGCGAGCTTGATGCGCTGCGCCTCACCGCCCGACAACGTCGTCGCCTGCTGGCCGATGCGGATATAGCCAAGCCCCACCTCGTTCAGCGTCACGAGCTTGTCGCGCACGGCCGGAACGGCGGAGAAGAACTCGCAGCCATCCTCAACCGTCATGTCCAGAACGTCCGAGATGGACTTGCCCTTGAACTCGATCTCCAGCGTTTCGCGGTTGTAGCGCTTGCCCTTGCACACATCGCAGGTGACGTAGACGTCCGGCAAAAAGTGCATCTCGATCTTGATGACGCCGTCGCCCTGACAGGCTTCGCACCGCCCGCCCTTCACGTTGAACGAGAAGCGGCCGGGGCCATAGCCGCGGGCCTTCGCCTCCGGTAGCCCGGCGAACCACTCGCGGATCGGCGTGAAAGCTCCGGTGTAGGTGGCGGGGTTGGAGCGCGGCGTGCGGCCGATGGGCGACTGATCGATGTCGATGATCTTGTCGAGGTTTTCCAAGCCCTCGATGGCCTGGTGTGGCGAGGGCTGCTCGCGGTTCTTGTTGAGCTTGCGCGAGACGGCACGGAACAGCGTTTCGATGATCAGCGTCGACTTGCCCGATCCCGACACGCCGGTGACGGCGGTGAAGAGCCCCAAAGGCACCTCGGCGGACACATCGTGCAGATTGTTGCCCGACGCGCCGATCACCTTGATGGAGCGGCCCTTTTTCTTCGCCCGCCGTTTTTTGGGCAGCGGGATCATCATGTCGCCCGACAGGTAGCGCCCGGTGAGCGACTTGGGGTTGGCCAGGATCTGGCTCGGCGTGCCCTTGGCGACAATCTCGCCGCCATGAACGCCAGCGCCTGGCCCCACATCGATCACATAGTCGGCCGCGAGCACCGCATCCTCGTCGTGCTCCACCACGATGACGGTGTTGCCCAGATCGCGCAGCCGCTTCAGCGTCTCGATGAGGCGGGCGTTGTCGCGCTGGTGGAGGCCAATGGACGGCTCGTCGAGCACATAAAGCACGCCGGTGAGGCCTGAGCCGATTTGGCTGGCGAGGCGGATGCGCTGGCTTTCCCCGCCCGACAGCGTGCGCGAGCCGCGCGACAGCTGCAGGTAGTCGAGCCCCACATCCACCAGGAACCGCAGCCGGTCCTGGATTTCCTTCAGGATCGCCTTGGCGATGGCGTTTTGCTGATCCGTGAGGTGGTTGGGCAGGTCGTTGAACCACGGCGCCGCGTCGCGGATCGATAGCGCGGTCACCTCGCCGATGTGCATGCCGGCGATTTTGACCGCCAGCGCCTCAGGTTTCAGCCGGTAGCCGTTGCACGCTTCGCACGGCGCATCGGATTGGTACTTCGACAGTTCATCGCGCACCCACTGGCTGTCGGTCTCGCCCCAGCGCCGCTCGATGTTGGTGATCACGCCCTCAAACGTCTTCTTGGTTTTGTAGGAGCGCAGGCCGTCGTCGTAGGTGAACTCGATTTTTTCCCGGCCCGAGCCGTAGAGGATGACCTCGCGCACTTTCTCCGGCAGCTCGCGCCAGGGGGTCGCCATGTCGGCGCCGTAGTGGGCGGTAATCGCCTGCAGGGTCTGCGTGTAATAGGGGCTGGTGTTGCCTGTGCGCGCCCATGGCAGCACCGCGCCTTGGTTCAGCGTCAGCAGCGCATCGGGCACCACCAGATCGGCCTCGAACCGCAACGTTGTCCCGAGGCCATCGCACACCGGACAAGCACCCGTCGGCGCGTTGAACGAGAACAACCGCGGCTCGATCTCGGCAATGGTGAAGCCGGACACCGGGCACGCGAATTTCTCAGAAAAAATCAGGCGCTTGGGCTCGTCGCCCTCTTTCTCGTCGGCGAACTCGGCAACGGCGATGCCGTCGGCGAGGCGCAGCGCCGTCTCGATGGAATCGGCAAGGCGGGTCGCAAGGTCGGGACGGACCGCGACCCGGTCCACCACCACATCGATGTCGTGCTTGAACTTTTTGTCGAGCGTCGGCGCGTCTTCGATCTCGTAGAACGTGCCGTTGATCTTCACCCGCTGAAAACCGCGCTTTTGCAGCTCGGCCAGATCCTTTTTGAACTCGCCCTTCCGGCCCCGCACGATGGGCGCCATCAGATAAAGCCGCGTCTTCTCCGGCAGCGCCAGAACGCGGTCCACCATCTGGCTCACCGTTTGGCTCTCGATGGGAAGACCGGTGGCGGGCGAGTACGGCACACCGATCCGCGCCCACAGGAGGCGCATATAGTCGTAGATCTCGGTGACGGTGCCGACGGTGGAGCGCGGGTTCCGGCTGGTGGTCTTTTGCTCGATGGAGATGGCGGGCGACAGGCCGTCGATCTGATCGACGTCCGGCTTTTGCATCATCTCCAAAAACTGCCGTGCGTAGGCGGACAGGCTCTCCACGTAGCGGCGCTGGCCCTCGGCGTAGATGGTGTCGAACGCGAGCGAGGATTTGCCCGAGCCCGACAGGCCGGTGAACACAATCAGGCTGTCGCGCGGTAACGACAGCGAGACGTTCTTCAAGTTGTGCTCGCGCGCCCCCGTGACCACGAGCTGACGGTCGGCGCTGGAGGGGCGCTTGGCCATGGCAAAGTCCTCTGGGTGCAGGTCGCTAACTGTGCCGTCACCCGCGTGCGGTCAATGCATGGCCGCCCTCGCCGCGGCCCCGTGACGCCGGGCTGTGGACACTCGCCAAGCACGGGGAAAAAACGGCACACAATCGGTGACGGAGCGAGGGGGCGCCGTTAGGTTGCGGCTCTCTGAACTGGAGGCGGCTCAATGGCAGGCAGCGTCAACAAAGTGATCCTGATCGGCAACCTGGGCCGTGACCCCGAAATCCGCCGGACCCAGGACGGCCGGCCCATCGCGAACCTGGCGCTGGCGACGTCCGAAACCTGGCGCGACAGGAACACCGGCGAGCGGCGGGAGAAGACCGAATGGCACCGGGTTGTGGTGTTCTCAGAAGGCCTGTGCCGGGTCGTCGAGCAGTACATGAAGAAGGGCACGAAGCTCTACGTCGAAGGCCAGCTCCAAACCCGGGAGTGGGAGGATCAGCAGGGCCAGAAACGCTACACAACCGAGGTCGCTATTCAGAACTACGGCGGCACCATCGAGATGCTGTCCGGCCGCGGTGAAGGTGGCGGGGGAGGAGGCGGCGGCTACGGTGGTGGCAGCGGCGGCGGAGGCTATGGCGGCCCGAGCGGTGGCGGTGGTGGCACAAGCGGTGGCAACCGCCCTGCCCCGGCGGACGATTTCGACGACGACATTCCGTTCTGATGCTGCGCCTCGTTGAGGCCATCTCCGAGCCCGGCAGCGCGGCAAAACCCAACGAAGACGGCTACGGCACCGCCGGCCGCTTCGCCTGGATTATCGATGGCGCCACCGGCCTCGCCGCCGCCCCCCTGCTCGATGCCCCCAGCGACGCCGCCTGGCTGACAGCGCGCATCGACGCCGCCTTCCAGGACCTCTCCGCTACGCACACTGACCCGTCGGTTATGATGCGCGCGGCCGCAGATTGCGTCAGTGCGGAGTTCGCCAGCCAATGTCTGCGCGCCCCCGAGGAGCGCTACGAGATCCCCACCGCGGCCGTCCTCCTCGCCCACTTCGGCACCGTTGTGACCATCTGCGATGTGGGCGACTGCGGGCTTTACATTGATGCTGGCCCCCGCATCATCCGCTTCGGCGGCACCGCGACCGGCAAAGCGCTGGAGCAGCGCAACGCCAGCCAGTACATGGCGAGCGGCAAGGGCCGAACCCCGGAAGTGATGGCGTTCCTGCGCAACGTTCGGAACCTTGCCAACACGCCAAAGGGCTACGCGATCTTCGCTCCCGGCGCCGACTGGACCGACCGCGCGCGGGTCCATGTGCACCGCTCATCCGCCGGAACGGCCTTGTTCATGACTGACGGGTTTGAGGCCGCCGAAGAAGACTATGGCCTCTACGACCGTGCCGGCCTGATGGCGGCGGCCAAGGCGGATATCTCGGTCCCGATCAAGGCTGTGCGCGAGGCTGAGGCCGCTGATCCGGACTGCACGCGCTATCCCCGGTTCAAGCCCTCCGACGATGCGACAGCAATGGTTGTGCAATACGGGGCATAACCGGGTCCCACCGCCCAGATTGCCTCGCATTCAGAGGCTGAATCCCCTACTTCAAGGGGGTTGAGGAGGCCCCCTTTTGAGCGACGAATCCAACACTGGCGACAACGGCGACACCCCTGAGCGCGGCAGCCCGGGCGGCACTGGGATTTCAGCGGTTTCCATCCGCACCGAGATGGAGAAATCCTTCCTCGGCTACGCGATGTCGGTCATCGTCAGCCGCGCGCTGCCTGACGCGCGCGACGGCCTCAAGCCGGTGCATCGGCGCATCCTCTACACGATGCACGAGAACTCGTATTTCTGGAATCGCGCCTACAAGAAGTCGTCCCGCGTGGTCGGCGACGTCATGGGTAAATATCACCCGCACGGCGACAGCGCGATTTATGATGCGCTCGTGCGTATGGCTCAGCCGTTTTCGCTGCGCGTGATGCTGGTGGACGGCCAGGGCAACTTCGGCTCTGTCGACGGCGATGCCCCCGCCGCCATGCGCTACACCGAGGTGCGCCTCCAAAAGGTCACCGACGCGCTGCTGCAGGACATCGACAAAGACACCGTCGATTTTCAGGATAACTATGACGGCTCCGAGCGTGAGCCCGTGGTCCTGCCCGCCCGCTTCCCCAACCTTTTGGTCAACGGCGCGGGCGGCATTGCGGTCGGCATGGCGACCAACATCCCGCCGCACAATCTGGGCGAGATCGTCGATGCCACCATCGCGTTGATCGACGACCCAGCGCTCACCATCACCGACCTCAACGAGATCGTGCCGGGTCCGGACTTTCCCACCGGCGGCATCATCCTGGGCCGATCGGGCATCCGCTCGTGCTATGAGGTAGGCCGGGGCAGCATTTTGATGCGCGCGAAAGTGCGCGTGGAGCCCATGGCGCGCGAGCGCGAGGCGCTGATCGTCGACGAAATCCCCTACCAGGTGAACAAAGCGGCACTGGTGGAGAAAATTGCCGAGCTTGTCCGCGATAAGCGTGTGGAAGGCATCTCCGACCTACGCGACGAGTCTGACCGCGACGGCATGCGCGTCGTCATCGAGCTGAAGCGCGACGCCAACTCGGACGTGGTGCTCAACCAGCTCTATCGTTTTTCGCCACTGCAAACCTCGTTTGGCGCCAACATGGTGGCGCTGAACGGCGGCCGGCCCGAGCAGCTGAACCTCAAAGACCTTCTGAGCGCCTTCATTGCGTTCCGCGAAGAGGTCATCGCGCGGCGCACCAAATACCTGCTCGCTAAAGCGCGCGACCGGGCGCACGTTCTGGTGGGTCTGGCGGTCGCGGTCGCCAACATCGACGAGGTGATCCGCCTCATTCGTGCCGCGCCAAACCCCGGCGCCGCGCGCGAACAGCTCATGGAACGCGACTGGGCCGCGCAAGAGATGGCGCCGCTGATCGCGCTCATCGACGATCCGCGCCACCGCCTGTCGGAGGACGGCACCATCCGCCTCTCCGAAGAGCAGGCGCGGGCGATCCTGGCGCTGCAACTCTCCCGCCTCACCGCGCTTGGCCGGGATGAAATTGGCGACGAACTCAAAACGCTCGCCGACGAGATTGCCGACTATCTCGACATCCTGCGCAGCCGGGTCCGCGTGCAGCAGATTATCAAGGACGAACTGATTGCGGTGCGCGACGAGTTCGCAACGCCCCGCAAGACCGAGATCGCCGAGGGCGGCCCTGACCTCGAAGACGAGGATTTCATCAACCGCGAAGACATGGTCGTCACCGTGTCCCACGCCGGCTACATCAAGCGCGTTCCGCTCGACACCTACCGGGCGCAGCGCCGCGGCGGCAAAGGCCGCGCCGGCACATCACTGCGCGACGAGGATTTCGTCACCCGTTTGTTCGTCGCCAACACGCACACGCCGGTGCTCTTCTTCTCCTCGCGCGGCATGGTCTACAAACAGAAGGTGTGGCGGCTGCCCATCGGTGGCCCGCAGTCCCGCGGCAAGGCGCTCGTCAACATTTTGCCGCTGCAGGACGGTGAGCGCATCACCTCAATCCTGCCGCTGGTGGAGGACGAGGAGAGCTGGGGCGACTTTGACGTCATGTTCGCCACCGATTTTGGCAACGTGCGGCGCAACAAGCTGTCGGACTTCACCAACGTGAACCGCGCCGGCAAAATCGCCATGAAGCTCGATGAGGGCGACGGGATTGTCGGCGTTCACATCGCAACCCCGCAGGACGACGTGCTTCTGACCACCGCTAAGGGCCAAGCGATCCGGTTTGCTGTCTCGTCGCTGCGCGTCTTCGCGGGCCGCACATCGACAGGCGTGCGCGGCATCTCGCTGGGCAAAGGCGACCGGGTCATCTCCATGGCCGTGCTTCGCCATTTTGAGACCAACCCGGACGAAAGATCCGAGTATCTGCGCCGCCGCCGTGCCATTGCGGGCGAGGTGGGCGCCGGCGATGCCGATGAAAGCACGACGCCCGTCCAGCTCGACCAAGAGCGCTACGCCGAAATGAGCGCAGCTGAACAGCACATCATCACCATCTCCGCGAACGGCTACGGCAAACGCACGTCAGCGTTCGGCTTCCGCGTCACCGCGCGCGGCGGCAAGGGCGTGACGGCGATGGTGGTGAATGATCGCAACGGGGATCTGGTCGCATCGATGCCGGTGGACGAAACCGATCAGCTCATGCTGGTGACCAATAAAGGCCAGCTCATCCGCATTCCGGTGGACGGTGTGCGGGTCGCCGGCCGCGCCACACAGGGTGTGATCGTGTTCAACACGGCCGACGATGAAAACGTTGTCTCAGTGGAGCGTGTGTCCGAAGAAGATGACGATCCGGTGGTTGAGGAATAACAGCTACACGCAAGCGTGAGGCGTTAAGCCTTAATTGCGGACGCGGGTGAGGGTGGTCACACCGTTGTCTATGTCATCGGAGGCCAACGTATCGAACGCAGCGTCAAAACGGTCCTGCTCCACGCAATCGACGGAGCAAACGATCTTTTCCATAACGGGTAGACGATCGCTCTTCTGAGCGACGGGACCAATGGCTACGGCACTCAGGGCGATTCCACCGACAGCAGCTGCACCGAGAACGGTCGCGACCGCGGAGCTGTGAAGCTTAATCATGGTGGCACCTCGCTTTTTCCACACCTTTCATGTGGGTGGCCGTTGCTCATACGCAACACCCAGTGAACATGCAATGACGAATTCGTCATTTTTCGTTAACTGGGCGTTGAGTTTTTCAATTGGCTAAGATCTCAGCCGACCGCACCAACGACGTCTGCTGCGCGTCAAAATCGTCTGTCTTTGTCGTGACATAACGGACCTGACCGGTGATCGGCTCGCCCGATTTCCAGGCTAAGCACTCCGATGTGAGGTTCGGCCAAGCCTGCCCTTCACACAGCTGATCTGCCGCCATTGCAAACCTGTCAGTCTTTTGCGCCACGTCTGCGGTCCGAACGCCGCCCATGGTGGCGGTTGCAAAAAGACCCACCGCCGCGATCGTCGCAATCACCGGTGTGAAGATCTGAATGGTACGCATTGTAATGGCTCCAGGCGCTTTTTGTTTACCGTTGGCTGACATTTGGACGCGAACCCACGACGCCACAGTGATTCGCATCACACTCTGCGCTTTTCGGGGAAATCGAAATGAGAACAATGTGGCAACACCCTAGAACCTCAAAAGTTGGCTAAACGTGAACATAAAAATTCAAATCAATTGCGGCGGCGAAAAAACCATCCACATTTGATTCGTACCTACGGTCCGTTATGAGCGGCGGATGACTATCGCCTTCTATCCAGGATCGTTCGATCCCCCGACCCTCGGCCATTTGGACATGATGCTACGCGGCTTGCGCCTCGCTGACCGCCTCGTCGTCGGGATCGGCATCCACCCCGGCAAAACGCCCTGGTTCACCGCCGCCGAACGTGAAGAGATGCTGCGCGGCGCCATCGCCGATGCCGCCCCGGGCAGCGCTGCACGCGTCGATGTCACCACATTTGACGGCCTTGTGACCGCCGCGGCCGCAGACGCCGGCGCCACGCTTCTGTTGCGCGGCCTGCGCGACGCCACCGACTTTGACTACGAGATGCAAATGGCTGGCATGAACGGCGCCATGGCCCCGTCCATCGACACGGTTTTCCTGCCCGCCTCCCCCGCCGTGCGCGCAATCACTGCCACGTTAGTGCGTCAGATCGCCAAAATGGGTGGCCCCACCCATCACTTCGTGCCAGGCAATGTGGCAGAGCGGCTTCACACAAAAACCCTTTGAAGCTGTCAAACCGTGAGCCCGCGTCCGCATTGTTCGCGGCCGCCTGGCCCCAGGGAGTACCCATGCTAAAACGTCTTCTCGCGGCGGCTGCGATCTCAGTCGTCAGCACCGCCCACGCCGCCGCCCAGGATCCGGAAAACACGCTGGTCCTGGAACTGAAGGACGGCAACGTCATCATCGAGCTTCTGCCCGACGTCGCGCCCGGCCACGTGGAGCGCATCAAGCGCCTGGCCCGCGAAGGCTTTTATGACGGCGTGCCGTTCCACCGCGTGATCCCGGGCTTCATGGCCCAAACCGGCGATCCCACCGGCACCGGCACCGGCAGCTCTAGCTATCCGGACCTGCAGGCCGAGTTTAACAACATGCGCCACACCCGCGGTGTCGTCTCCATGGCCCGCGCGCAAAACCCGAACTCGGCGAACTCTCAGTTCTTCATCGTGTTCGACGACGCCACCTTCCTGGACGGCCAGTACACCGCGTTCGGCCGCGTCATCGACGGCATGGAGCATGTGGACGCCGTGAAGCCGGGCGCCGGCCAGAACGGCATGGTGCGCGATCCCGACACCATCATTTCAGCGCGCATTTCCGCCGACAGCTAGCCGGTTCGCGATGGCAGCGGGCGACCGCCTCGATGACTATCACTACGACTTGCCGGACGGTGCCATCGCGCTCCGCCCGGCAAACCCCAGAGACAGCGCCCGCCTGCTCTGCGCCACCGGCGGCGCGCTCTCCGACCACACGGTGGCAGACCTTCCCAGCATCTTGCGCCCCGGCGACCGCCTCGTCGTGAACGACAGCAAGGTTGTTCCGGCGCGGCTCGTCGGCACGCGTGAGCGCGGCGCGGCGGTGGCCGGCGTCGAACTTCTCCTCCTTGCCGAGCTGTCGCCGAACCGCTGGAGCGCGTTTGCCAAGCCCGCGAAGAAAATGCAGCCCGGCGATCGGCTGCGCTTTGGCGATGTGGAGGCCGAAGTTGAGGAGCGCGACGGCGCGGTCATCACGGCGCGGTTCCTCCAAAACCCGCTCACCGCCGGCGCGATGCCGCTCCCTCCTTATATTGCCGCGCAGCGCGAGCCCGACGCGCAGGATTTTTCCGACTACCAAACCGTCTACGCTGACCCCGCCGGCTCCGTCGCCGCGCCTACGGCCGGGCTCCACTTCACCGAGGTGCTGCTCACAAAACTCGCCGACATGGGCGTCGCCACCACGCGCGTCACGCTGCACGTGGGCGCCGGCACATTCCTGCCCGTCAAAGACGATATCGACAGCCACGTCATGCACGCCGAATGGGGCAGCGTGAGCGGCGCGGCGGCGGCGGAGATGATCGCCACGAAGAACAATGGCGGCCGCCTGGTGGCGGTGGGCACCACAGCGCTTCGGCTCATGGAAACGGCAGCCCGCAGCGGCACAATCGCCCCGTTCACCGGCGACACGACGCTATTCATCCGGCCGGGCTTCACCTTTCACGCCGCCGACCTTCTCCTCACCAACTTCCACCTGCCGCGCTCCACGCTCCTCATGCTGGTGGCGGCCTTCACAGGCTATGAGCGCATGCGCGCCATCTACGACCACGCGCTCAAAGGCGGCTACCGGTTCTACTCCTACGGCGACGCCTCCCTTCTGGAACGCGCCCGGTGAGTTTTGAGCTTCTGGCCACCGACGGTGCGGCGCGACGCGGCCGGCTCACCACGCCCCACGGCACGGTCGAGACGCCAACCTTCATGCCCGTCGGCACACAGGCGAGCGTGAAGGCGATGCAAATGCGCGATGTCGCCGCCACCGGCGCCGAGGTCGTGCTTGGCAACACCTATCACCTCATGCTGCGCCCCGGCGCCGAGCGCGTCGCCCGGTTCGGCGGTCTGCATGCGTTCAGCGGCTGGAACAAAACCATCCTCACCGACTCCGGCGGCTTCCAAGTGATGTCCCTCGCCTCGCTGCGCAAAATCGACGACGACGGCGTCACCTTCGCCTCCCACGTGGACGGCTCAAAGCATCGCCTCACCCCCGAAAGCGCAGTCGACATCCAGCTAAAGCTCGGCAGCGACATTCAAATGCAGCTCGATGAATGCGTCGCCCTACCCGCCTCTCCCGAGGCCGTGGCGCGCTCTGTCACGCTGAGCCTCGCCTGGGCAGCCCGCGCGCGCGATGCGTTCACCGCCACAGCACCGGCCGGACGGCTGCAATTTGGCATCGTCCAAGGCGGCACAGACGCGGCCGAGCGCGCCCGCTCAGCGGCCGGCCTCATCGACATCGGCTTTGATGGCTACGCCGTGGGCGGCCTTGCCGTCGGCGAACCGCAGGCAGAGATGTTCGCCACCCTCGACCACACCGTGCCTCACCTGCCGGCCGACGCGCCCCATTATCTGATGGGCGTCGGCACCCCGGCCGATCTCATCGGCGCGGTGGCGCGCGGCATCGACATGTTCGATTGCGTGATGCCAAGCCGCGCCGGACGGCACGGCACCGCCTACACCGCACAGGGCAGGTTGAACCTCAAAAACGCGAAATGGGCCGACGACCTTGAGCCGCTCGACCCCACCAGCGACTGCCCCGCCGCGCGCGACTACAGCAAAGCCTACCTCCACCACCTGGTGCGCGTCGGCGAACCGCTCGCCGCAACGCTCCTCACCTGGGCCAACATCGACTACTACCAGCGCCTGATGCGCACGCTCCGCGACGCCATCGCCGCCGGCACTTTCACCGCCATCGCTGCCGAACTCTCCGCCACCTGGCCCCCCACGCCGGCCGCCGAGCCCGCATAGGCGACCCGCCAGCCGCACCGCCCCCGGAGGTTCGGCGAAGACCGGCAATAAACAGCTATTCAGACTAGAACAAAACAAAAACATCGGCTATGCAACTGCCCATGTCTCGACGCCGATTGCCCCACGTGGACGTCCCCACCGTCATGGATCGCCTGCGCATTTGCCGCGATGCCATGGTGGACCTGTCCGCCGGCTCCGCCCCCCGCTCCATGCGCAAAGCGGTCGCCGATCAAATGATCCGCAACATCGACGAGGTCGCCTGGATCCTCACCGGCGACCGCGAGGCGTTCGTCGCCAAGGGCCACGCCGCGCTTGGCCACCGCGACCGGGACCCAGAGCCGCGCTAGGCCCCTCTTGTGCGCGCGATTCTGTCCGCCACGATGCTCTCAAACAGATGGGTCGCGGAAGGAACGGGAAGGCGTCATGACGGAGCTGTCGGTCAACCTCAACGTGGCGGCGCTGTTGCGCAACCGGCGCGAGCACCCTTGGCCAAGTGTCGTCGGCCTTGGCCGGATCGCGCTTGCCGCCGGCGCAGTTGGCCTCACCGTCCACCCCCGCCCCGACGAGCGCCACACCCGCCCCGGCGATGTCCGAGATCTGCGCGCGCTCATCGACACCGAGTTTCCGGGCCGCGAACTCAACGTCGAGGGTTTTCCTGAAGAGCGCTTCTTGGCGCTCGCCAAGGAAGTGCGCGCCGAACAGGTGACCCTCGTCCCCGATGATCCGGCCCAGGCGACCAGCGACCACGGTTGGGATTTCAAAGCCCAGGGTGAGTATCTCTCCGGTGTCGTCGCAGCGCTGAAGCGCGACGGCCACCGCGTCGCCCTGTTCGCCGACGCTGACGCTGACCAAATGGCCGCCGCCGCAGCCACAGGAACCGACCGGGTCGAACTCTACACCGGCCCCTACGGCAGCGCCTATGAGCCAGGCCCCACCCTCGACCGGGAGCTTGCCGCGCTCGCAGCCACCGCCGAGGCCGCGAAAGCCCGCGGTCTCGACCTCAACGCGGGCCATGACCTCACCGTGCCGGGCGTGGAGCGCCTCGTCGCCAAAATTCCGTCCATTGCCGAGGTCTCCATCGGCCACGCCCTGTTCTGCGACGCCCTCACCTACGGCATGGACGAGACCGTGCGCCGATACCTCGCAGCGTGCCGGGGCGCGTAACGCCCCCTCAGTCGAGCCGCAACACCCCATCCACCCCGTTGACGGTGGGGTAGCTGCTCGTCACCGCCCCATCGTGGCCCGGAATGACGAGCGAGGGATGGTCAGCGAGCGTCGGCAGCTTGCGCAGCCCCTCCATCGTCTCTTCCAGGTTGTGGACGATGTGGAACGGCCGCGCCTCGACAATATTGGCCGTGAAGTGCGCAGCGTCCGACGCCAGCACCATCATCCCTCTGCGCGTCGGCACCCGCACCACCTGTAGGCCTTTGGAGTGGCCGCCGATCTTGTGCACCGTCACCCCCGGCGCCACCTCGCTGTCGCCGTCATGAAAGGCGACCCGCCCCTCAAACACGCGGCGCACCATCGCCACCACATCCTCGGCCTCAAAGGGCTGACGGATCGCGGGGTGACACATGCAGCGGCCTGTCGCGTACGCCATCTCCTCGTCCTGGAGGTGGTAGGTCGCGGCCGGGAACATCTCGCGGTTGCCGATGTGGTCGTAGTGCATGTGGCTCACGATCACGTCAGGCACGGTCGCGGCGTCGACCCCAATCACCGCGAGGCCATCGCGCGGCGACATCAAAAACTCGCGGCCACGCTGCTCCGCCATCGCTTCATCGAAGCCGGTGTCGACAACAATCGTGCGGCCGTTACCCACGATGGCCCAAACGAAATAGTCCATCGGCATCGGCCCATCATGGGGATCGCCATTCAGGAATGTTTGGGCGCGCGTGTTGCCGGGCTTTGTGGCGTAGCGCAGCGCGTAAACCGCGTAAGGATCAGTCACGGCTCGCCCTCAGCGAGACGTTCAGATCGGCTTCGGTAAGCTTGGCAATCTCGGTGAAATCGCTATCCGGCCCATAGGTCGCCAGCGCGCGGTCCCACATGGCCTTCACCGCGCGGCAGG
>ERZ1740058.1206-NODE-1206-length-13318-cov-10.385207_pt1 | contig 13318 bp, 11 predicted proteins | sample MGYA00581745_ERZ1740058 | MGnify/ENA primary metagenome ERZ1740058 (study PRJEB43018, sample SAMN04849742) | marine metagenome | isolation source: floating plastic debris | place: Pacific Ocean | collected 2008-08-30 | study: EMG produced TPA metagenomics... | reverse complement strand
CTGGCTCGGTTTGCGAGCCCGCGCTCCCCGCGCGAACGATTCCGTGAGTGCGCCGGCCGTCATGCTGACCGCGGCCACGCTTCGCCGTGGATGTGGTCACCAACGCCACGAACCGGGTCACCGGGTATTCTTGCGGACGCGCCGCAGCCCCCTCCCACGCAAACAGCGCATGGCTTTGCGGGCAACACACAGCTACTGTCAAAGACCAAGAGCCGCTCTGACCTTTACGAGGACAACGGCCGCCCCGGAGCCCGGCCATGACCGCCCTGCCGAAGACCACCTCCCGCCCAGTTCGTGGGCGCCAGTCCCGCCCTCGCTAACGCCATGGTGCGCTCGCTCACCATGCTCGCGCTCTGCCAAGTCGGCGCCCTTTCGCTATGGTTTTCCGCAGCCGCCATTGTTCCCTCCCTCGCCGCCGGTTTCGCAATCCCACCCGATCAGCTCGCAGGCCTCACCACCGCCACACAGCTGGGCTTCGTCCTCGGCGCGCTCGCCTCCGCCGCCATCGGCCTCCCGGACCGCTACGACCCTCGCACTGTGTTCGCAATGTCAGCGCTGGTCGCTGCCGTCGCAAACACAGCACTTCTCCTCGCCCCGCCCGACAGCGTGGCCGCCATCACCTCGCGCGCAGTCATCGGCGCGGCGCTTGCCGGCTGCTACCCGCCCGGCATGAAGATCGCCGTCGGGTGGAGCATCGCCCACCGCAGCCTCATCGTCAGCCTGTTGGTCGCAGCCCTCACCATGGGGACCGCCGCCCCCCACCTCCTGGCGCTCATCGGCGGTGCAGACTGGCGCCCGGTCGTCATCGCCACGTCCTTGGTCGGCGCCCTCTCCGCCCTCGGCATCTTTGCCGTCTCGCTAGGCCCCCACCACAAGTCAGCCGACCGCTTCAACCCCGGCGCCATCCTGTACGCCTGGCGCAATCGCGCGGTCCGCGCCGCCTATTTTGGCTACTTCGGCCACATGTGGGAGCTTTATGGCTACTGGGCGTGGGTCGCCACATTCGCCGCCATCGCCGCCACCAACGCCGGCCATGCCGACCCCGTGCGCTTCGGCTCGCTCATCGCCTTCATAGCCATCACCCTCGGCGCCCTCGCCTGCATTCCGGCCGGATGGCTTGCCGTCAGCCGCGGCAAGGCCCCGGTCGCCCGCGCCGTCCTTCTCGCCAGCGGGTCGAGCGCCATCCTCGCCGGCCTCACCTTCCCAGCGCCACTCGCCGTCTTCGCCGCCGTCCTCATCCTGTGGGGCATCGTCGTGATCCCCGATTCGGCCCAGTTCTCCGCCCTCGTTGCCGATGCCGCACCGCCCGAGATGGCCGGCAGCCTGCTCACGCTCCAAAACGCCATCGGATTTGCCGTCAGCGCCGTCACCGTGCAGCTCGTTCCACACATCGCCGCCCACGCCGGCTGGCCTGTGGCTATGGCGATACTTGCCATCGGACCCGCTGCTGGCGCACTCCTGGTGGGCGGCAGCACCGCACGCCCCAGCTGAGCCCACCCGTTTGCCAAGGAGCCATCGCCCGTGACCATCGAGCCGTTTGAGCCCAACATCACGCCCCAGCTTGATGTGGACCAAGAGGGCCACGTGGCCATCGCAACGCTCAACAACCCCGCGCGCCGCAACGCCATCTCGGTCGGCATGTGGCGCGAAATCCAATCCTTCGCCGTCGAAGTCAGCGCCGACCCCGATATCCGCGCCGTCCTTATCCGCGGCGCAGGGGGTGTCTTCTCCGCTGGTGCAGATATCTCCGGCTTCGAGACCGCCCGCTCAAGCAGCGAAACCGCCCGCTTTTACGACGATCAGCTGGAACTCGCCTGCGCCGCCGTCGAAGCAATCCGCCAGCCCACCGTCGCCGTCCTCGAAGGCCCGGTCGTGGGCGCCGGCGCAGCGCTCGCCGCCAGCTGCGATCTGCGCGTCGCCTCCGACGATGTCTTTTTCATGGTCCCCGCTGCACGCCTCGGCCTCGGCTACGACCCGCGCGGCGTCGCGCGCCTCATCAAGACGTTCGGTGTCGCCACCACCCGCTGGCTCCTCCTCACCGCCGGCCGCCTGCCGGTCCAGCGGGGCTTTGCCATGGGCGCCATCCACGAGATCTATGACGAGGAGGAGATGGAAGAAAATCTCGTCCGCCTCGTGGAGCGCCTGGTCGAAAACGCCCCGCTCACCCTCGCCGCCGCCAAGGTCGCCATCCGCGCCCTAGCCGACGGCGCTGAGCCAACCCTTTTGGAAGAGGCCTGGCGGCTCGTCGAAGCCGCGGACGCCAGCGAAGACTATGAAGAGGGCCGCGAGGCCTTCGCCGAAAAGCGCGCGCCGGAATTTCAGGGCCGTTAGCGGCCTGTGACACCCCTCGATCCCTACGGCGCGTTCCTCTCCCGCAATCCTGGCGCGGCCGATCCCACAGTCGCGGTCAAAGACATGGTGGGCGTCGCAGGCCATCCCCAGGAAGCCGGCATCCCTGCCCGCAAGGGCCGCACCGCACCCGCCGACGCCGACGTCATCATCCTCCTGAAGCGTGCCGGCTACGAGATCGCCGGCGTCACAGTCACTGATGCCGCCGGCTTCGGCACCATGACCCCGTCGGTCGAAAACCCCCGCCACCCATCAACTGCAGCCGGCGGCTCATCCGGCGGCACAGCCGCAGCGGTCGCCGCCGGCCTCGCCACCATCGGCCTTGGCACCGACACCGGCGGCTCGGTGCGCATTCCTGCCGCCTATTGCGGCCTCTACGCGTTCCTCCCGAGCCGCGATGCGGTCAGCCAGGCCGGCATCCTTCCCATGGCGCCCACCTTCGACCGCGTCGGCCTCATGGCCCGCACCCTGCCCGACCTTCTGGCAGCCGCCGCCGCCCTCATCGGCCCAGCGCCCTCGCCGCCCCCATCCGCGCGCCTCAGGCTCTGGCAGGAAAGCCTTCAGGTCGCCACACCGGCCATCACCCAAGCGCTCGCCAGCGCCATCGGCCCCGCCCCAACCTGGCAACCACCCGCCCACTACGACGACTACGCCCTCGTCCACTCAGCCATCGTCTGCGCCGAGGCCTTCGACACCCACGCCGCAGACTTCCGCACCGCAGCGGCAGACTTCCCCGCCGATGCCCGAGTGGGCCTCAGGGTGGGTGCACAGCTCCAGCGAGCGGCCCGCCTCACGCCGTACAGACGCGCGCTCCCCGCCTGGGCCGACGCCATCACAAACAGCATCACCCCGGGCGATGTCATCGTATCGCCGACGCTGCCCGTCCCGCCGCAGCCGCGCTACGCCCGCAGCGCTATCCTTGAGGGCAGCCTCGTCCCCATCGTCAACGCGAACATCCGCCTCACCACGCTCGCCAACGTGGCGGGCCTGCCCGCGGTCATCATCCCCACCGACGGAGGATCGCTGCAATTCATGGGACCGCCAGGCTCAGACGGCCAGCTCCTCGCCTTCGTCGCCGAGTGGGCCGCAGCCCACACGCAGGCCTAAGCCGCCTTCCGCGCCGCCACATCGGGCAGCGCCACATCCACCACCACAACGTCGGCCCGCGGCACCCCGCGGAACGCGCCGTGGCCCACCTCGACGGCAAGGCTCACAACCCGCCCGCGGCTGGCCTTCAGCGCATCGCCCAGCGGCCCCGTGGCGCGGAACAACATGGCCTCAGCGCGCCCACCGCCCCGGTCGCGCACCGAAAGGCGGAGCGAATCCGCGCCCACAGGCTGGACCCGATCCAGCATCACCTGATCAAGCACAAAGACGGGCTTATCCCGCCCCGCTCCCCAAGGCCCAAACCCCGCGAGGACCCTCGCCAGAGGCTCATCAATCGCCCCCGCAGCAATCACCCCGTCCACACTCAGCGCAGCGTTCGCCTGCGCCGCGCTCACCTGATGCTGCAGCCGGCACGCCAAATCCGCGCGCAGCTCATCAATCCGCGCCGCCTCCACCGTCAGCCCCGCCGCCATCGGATGCCCGCCACCTTTTACGAGCAGCCCCTGTTCCACGCACGCCCGAACCGCCGCCCCAAGATCAACGCCCTTGATCGACCGGCCCGACCCCGTCGCGGTCTCCCCCTGCACAGCCAGCGCAAAGGCCGGCCGCCGGTGCTGCTCCTTCAGCCGCGACGCGACGAGCCCCACTACGCCAGGATGCCAGTCGCCGGCCACCACAATCACCGCCTCATCGGGATCGGCCTTCGCCTGCGCCTCAGCAAGCGCCTCCTGCTCCACCCGCCGCCGCTCGCGGTTCAGATCCTCGAGAGTTTGCGCAATGCGCACCGCCTCCGCCTCGTCCTCGGTGGTGAGAAGCCGCGCACCAAGCCCGGCATCGCCAATGCGCCCGCCCGCATTAATCCGCGGCCCCAGCACAAAGCCCAGATGATGCGCCGCCACAGGCCCACCGATCCGCGCCCCATCCGACAGCGCCGCAAGCCCCGGATTGGTCCGATGCGACAGCGCCGTCAGCCCACGCCGCACAAAGGCCCGGTTCAGCGCCGACAGCGGCACCACATCCGCCACCGTCCCCAGCGCAACACAATCGAGCAGCGACAGAAGGTTCAGCCCGCCTCCATCGCTTTGGCCGGCGCTTTCGCCCGCCCCATGGCCGCGCCGGCGCATCTCGCGCATCAGCCCAACCATGACCACGAACGTCACCCCCACCGCCGCGCAGTCGCCGAGCCCAGACAGATCATCGGCGCGGTTGGGGTTCACCACCGCCGCCGCCGGCGCGACAGCGTTCACCGGGTGGTGGTCGATCACCAGAACCTCAAGGCCGAGCGCATTCGCCCGCTCGACGGGTTCCACCGCCCCCGCCCCGCCGTAGAGCAGCAGCCCCCACGCACCCCCACCCGCCGCGATCGTCTCCATCAGCGCCACCGACGGGCCATAACCGTCGGTCACCCGGTCGGGCACCACAATTGTCGGCTCCACACCAAACGCTCGCAGCGTCCGCGCCGCGACCGCCGCCGACGTCGCCCCATCCACGTCATAGTCCGCAAACAGCGTGATGGCGCGCTTGGCCTCCACCGCATCGGCGAGCCTGCCCACCAGCTTGTCGCAGTCCACCAGCGTCGATGGATCGGGCAACAGCTCGCGGATGGTCGGCTCCATCTCCACCGCCGCGCTCGCCACCGTCACGCCGCGGCCCGCGAGCACCCGCGCCACGACTTCTGGCACGCAATAGCGCTGCGCCAGCGCCAACGCCGTCCGCTCCCCCTCCGCATCAAGACGAGGCGTCCAGCGCCGTTCAGTCACCGAACGAACGCCGTCAAAAGGATCGATGGATTGGGACACGGGACCACGCACGACAGAAAAGCTGAGCCAGTGTGCCCAACTCCAAAGCCTCGCGGTTAACGCATTCCTAATGTCCCCGATTTTGCCAATTCCCCGGTGCAAAGTGCTGTGGGGAAGTGCGAGCACAGATCAGCTTCGCGCCGCAAACCTTTCATGCCGCCCACCAGGCGACAGATCGCTCAGCGCTTGGCCCAGCAGCGACGCCAGGTGCGACTTCAGAAATTCGTCAGCAGCCGCAGCATCAGCCCCGGATCGCGCCATGAACAGCGCCAACGCGAAAATGAGATCGCGTTCCGGCAAGTAGCCCGCGGCGCTCCAGCCCACGCCCTGCCCCATATCCATCGCAACCACCTCCTTGGCAAAGCGTGTGTTCGCCAAAAAGACGCCAAACCCCAAGTAGACGGCGGTAAGATCGGTGAGGAACTCCTCTTCATCCGGCTCACACACCCGCTCAATCTCGGCCGTCGCGAGCAGGCAGTGGGCCAGCTCATGGGCGAGCGTCGCGATGAGCCGCACCGGCTCGTCCACCAGGGTCTTCTGGTAGGTGATCGTAAAACTCGCCTCATCGGCCGACGCAGTGCCCAACACCCCGCGCTCGCGCACGACCGGTATAGGCGAACCATCGCGCGCGCTGGTCTGGCCATCGTCATCAGGAACCAGCGTGATCGGCCAGTCGGCCATGCCGCAGTGGCCCTTGATTTCGTCAAACAGGGCGGCGACGTCCACCGCCCCATCCTCCCGGCGCGTGTCAAAATACTCGCCCGTCGGCAGGATCAGCTCGCTCTCAGCCACGCTGCCGAAGCAGCGCTCGAGCCAGTCAAAATTCTCCGCATGCCATCCGGCAGTCTCGTCATCGACGACCGGTCGACGTCGAAACGGCCACATGATCGCTCAGTCCAGAATGAACTTGGAGAAGTCGGTGTGCTTGGCCTTGATGGTCCGCACGGTCCCGGTGGACGAGCGCATCACAATCGTTTCCGTCGTGATGTAGCCCGGGTAAAACCGCACGCCCTCCAGCAAGTTACCGTCGGTCACCCCGGTCGCAGCGAAATACACGTCGCCCCGCGCCATCTCTTCGTGGGTGTAAATCCGGTCGTAGTCGTCAATCCCCATCCGCGACGCGCGCGCCTTATGCTCGTCGGTCTTGAGGATAAGCCGGCCCTGCATCTGACCGCCGATGCACCTCAGCGCAGCGGCCGCCAACACACCCTCAGGTGCACCGCCGGAGCCCATGTAAATGTCGATACCCGTCTCAATCGGGTCGGTGGTGTGGATCACACCCGCCACGTCGCCATCGCCAATCAGCCGGATTGCAGCGCCCGTCTGGCGCACCTCTTCGATCATCTTGGCATGGCGCGGCCGGTCCAAGATGCACGCCGTCACCTCATTGACGGGCACACCCTTCGCCTCGGCCACACGGCGCATCGCCTCTGCAGGCGGCATCTCTAAGTCGACCACACCCGGCGGATAGCCCGGCCCAACGGCGATCTTGTCCATGTAAACGTCAGGCGCGTTCAACAGCGCGCCGCCAGATGCCAGCGCGAGCGTCGCGATGGAATTCGGCATGTCCTTGGCGCACAGCGTCGTCCCCTCCAGAGGATCAAGTGCGATGTCCACCCGCTGCCCGCCGGAGCCCACAGCCTCGCCGATATACAGCATCGGCGCCTCATCGCGCTCGCCCTCGCCGATCACAACGATGCCTTCAATGGAAAGCCGGTTCAGCTCGCGTCGCATGGCATCGACCGCTGCCTGGTCCGCGGCCTTCTCATCGCCGCGGCCACGCAGCCGGGCCGCCGAAACGGCAGCGCGCTCCGTCACGCGCATCACCTCAACGGTGAGGACGCGATCAAGCGCTCCCTTCGGCGTTTTGTCTTCTTGCATCGTTTCTCTCCCGGGGCGCTTGTGCCCTCAGCCAGCATGCGCCTCAGCTGGATGGATCGGCAACCGCAGAGTTCTTAGACCCGCGCGTTTCGACCTGTCTGCCCCCTAAAGACTAGCGGCAATGCGAATGACGTGGGGCTCGCGCACCACCACCTCATCGGCCTGAATGCGCGATAACGCCCGCTTCAGGGCTGCCTCAGTGGTCGGATAGGTCACCAGAATCACAGTCTGCTCCGCGCGCTCGGGCATGTGTTCAGGCCGGTGCGGCGTTTTTTGGACGATCTGTTCCAGCGAAATCCCCTCGCTCGCCATCGCCGCCGCCAGCGCCGCAAACATCCCCGCCCGGTCAGCGATGGGAAGGCGCACATAAAACGCGCCATAGTGCCCCGACGCCTCAGCCTTGCGGAACGGCGTCAGCATCCCTGCCGGCCGCCCCAGTGGCCGCGGCGCCAACCCACGCGCCAAATCGGTGAGGTCGGAGACCACAGCCGTCGCCGTCGCATCGCCCCCCGCGCCAGGCCCCGCGAGCGCCAACTCCCCAAACGCCGGCCCACGGATCGACACAGCGTTCGTCACACCCATCGTCTCGGCAAGCGCACTGCCCCGCGGCACCATCGTGGGGTGCACGCGCTGATCGACGCTGCCATCAACGAACGTCGCAATCCCCAAAAGCTTGATGCGGTAGCCAAGCTCCTCCGCAGCCGCCAGATCCTCCGGTTCAATCCCGCGGATCCCCTCCACCTGCACCGCCGACGCATCAAGCCGCGTGGTGAAGGCAATGGACGACAAAATCGCCAGCTTGTGCGCGGTATCAAAGCCATCGACGTCAAACGTCGGATCAGCCTCGGCGTAGCCCAGCCGCTGCGCCTCCGCGAGGCAGGCCTCAAACGTGTACCCGCCCATCTCCATCTCGCTGAGGATGTAGTTGCAGGTGCCGTTCATGATCCCGAGCACACTCGCGATCGGCACACCCGCCAGATAATCGCGGACCGTGCGGATCGCCGGGATACCGCCCGCCACAGCCGCCTCGTAAAGCAGCGGCGCGTTCGCCGCCTCCGCCTTTTCCACCAGCGCCATGCCGTGCGCGGCGAGGAGCGCCTTGTTGGCCGTCACCACCGCCTTCCCCGCGTCGAGCGCCGCTTCCACAGCCTCCAGCGCCACCCCGCCTTCGCCGCCGATCAGCTCGACAAACACATCAACGTCGCTGCGCGCGAGCGCCACCGGATCATCGAACCAGGCCACGTCGTCGAGCGCCACACCCCGGTCGCGGCTGCGGTCCCGCGCCGACACGCCCTTCAGCACCACCGTGCGGTCCGAACCGCCATAGGTGCGCTCGGCCTGAAGGATGCGGATCACGCCAGTGCCCACAGTGCCAAGGCCGGCAATGCCGATGGTCAGATCGTTAGCGCTCATGAAAAACCGTCCTTGGGTCGGGTCGTTAGGGTCGCGAGTTAACGCCCCTCCCAAGCACAATCCCCGCGCCGCCAAAACCTTTTCGGTTCACAGCCCATTTGCCGCGCGGGATCAAACAGAGCGTCCCGCGCGCAAATCCTGGCGCTACTGAGCGCTTGCAGCGCGCATCGGCATCACATTGTGCCGCCGGTCCATAAAGCGCTTCAGCGAGCGGGCCGCTTGGCGGATGCGTTGCTCATTCTCCACCAGCGCAATGCGCACGTGCCCATCGCCATGCTCGCCAAAGCCAATGCCCGGCGCCACGGCAACGCTCGCCTCTTCCAACAGCTGCTTGGAAAACTCCAAGCTTCCCAAATGCGCCAGCTCCGGCGGGATCGGCGCCCAGGCAAACATCGACGACGCCGGCGATGGGATCGCCCAACCGGCCCGCGTAAAGCTATCCACCAGCACATCGCGCCGGCGCTTATACGTCTCCCGAATTTCCTGGATCGGCTCGTCACCACCGTTCAGCGCCGACGCCGCCGCCACCTGGATCGGCGTAAAGGCGCCATAGTCGAGGTAGCTCTTCACCCGCGCCAGCGCCGCAATCAGCTGCTGGTTGCCCACCGCAAAGCCCATGCGCCACCCCGGCATGGAGAAGGTCTTGGACAGCGAGGTAAACTCCACAGCCACATCCTTCGCGCCCTCCACCTCAAGGATCGAGGGCGGCGGCGTCCCGTCAAAATAGATCTCCGCATAGGCAAGGTCGCTGAGCACGAAAATCTCGTGCTCCTTCGCGAAGCGCACAATGTCCCGGAAAAACTCAATGTCGGCCACATGCGCGCCGGGGTTCGACGGATAGCACAGCACCATCGCAATCGGCTTGGGCACCGAGTGCACCACCGCCCGCTCCAACGCCCGGAAGAGCTCAGGCCCGGGTTCAGCCGGGATCGAACGCGTCGAGCCACCCGCCATCAGAAAGCCAAACGCATGGATCGGGTAAGACGGGTTGGGCGTCAGCACCACATCGCCCGGCGCGGTAATCGCCTGGGCCATGTTGGCAAAGCCTTCCTTGGACCCCAACGTCGCGACGATTTCAGTGTCTGGATCGAGCTTCACCCCAAAGCGCCGCCCATAATACGCCGCCTGAGCCTTTCGCAGCCCGCTAATCCCCTTCGACGCTGAGTACCGGTGGGTCCGCGGCTTCGCGACCGTCTCCACGAGCTTGTCGACAATCACCTGAGGCGTCGGCAAATCCGGGTTGCCCATCCCAAGATCAACAATGTCGGCGCCGGACGCGCGCGCGGACGCCTTCAGCCGGTTCACTTCCTCGAAAACGTACGGCGGCAAGCGCTTGATCTTGTGAAAATTCTGCATCGGAAACCTCAACACACCGGGCAACCACTAGCCTTACAGGCAACAGTTACGGCCGCGTCAACATGTTCCTCAGTTGTAGACGGTCCGCGGCACCGGCGCGTCCGGGTCGATGGGTTGGCCCGGGTCCACCGGTGTAGCTTCCTGCGGCGCCACCTGAGCGGGCGCCAGCGTGGTCGGCTGTGCGTTCGGATCGATCGGTTTGGCTCCCGCCATAATCCGCGCCTGCGTCTGCGCCACATGGGTGCGGGCCCGCTGCTGGAGCGCCCCCACCGCCGATCCGCGCCGGGCCAGTTGACCAGCCCGCGCCGCCGTCACTGCCCCCTCGGACGCCACGGCACGCTCCGCGCCCTCAACCTCAGACGGAGAGCGGGGCAAACCGGCAGCATTGGTCGGGTCAGCCAGCACATTGGCAAAGCCATCCGGATTGATCGCCGGCACCTCGCTGGGGAGCACCGTCGCCTGGCGCTGCGGCAGCGGGATCAGCGGTGTCGATGGATCCAACGAACACCCAGCTAGCGACAATCCCACCAAAATTAAGGGCAGACGCTTCAACAAAATCGCCCTTTCCTCCCCTGAACGGTCGGCAGCGAATCAAAAGTGCGCTAAATCTAAAGCACATCAGGCATCGGCACGTGTTCGCGGTGACACGACAGCCTGCCCCTGAGAAGACCGACCGGCTCTGCCGGCCAAGGAGGATAGCAACGTTATGGCCGAACGTGGCGCCATGGACACAGAAACTTCGCGCGACCCTATCCTGAACTACATCGTCGATAATCCAGAGGCGTTTGCGCAGAACATCGGCCAGATGCTTGCCCACGCCAACGACGCCATGTCCGCCTACGTGGCGCCGCTTGCCGAGGGCGAACTCAAACCGGACTACACAGAGGAAATCACCGAGTGGGTCCGCACGCTGTCGCGCGTCGGCCACTACTGGATGGCCGATCCCCACCGCATGATCGAAGCCCAGTCGCGCCTGGCGACCGGCTGGATGGACCTTTATGCCCACGCCTTCCGCCGCCTCGCCGGCGAAGATGCCCCGCCCGTCGCCACGCCCGACGGCAACGACCGCCGCTTCAAGGACCCCGACTGGACGGCGGTCGAGTTCTTCGACTTCCTGAAACAGGGCTACCTCATCACCACTCGCTGGGCTGCCGGCTTGGTGGAGGAAACCGAGGATCTCGACGAGCACACCCGTGAGAAGGCGAAGTTCTACGTCAGCCAGCTGTCGGCCGCGCTGTCGCCGTCGAACTTCATCCTCACCAACCCCGAGCTCCTGCGCGAAACCGCGTCAACGTCGGGCGAAAACCTCGCCAAGGGCATGAAAATGCTCGCCGAAGACGTCGCACGCGGGCACGGCGAACTGCGCCTTCGCCAATCCGACCCGGAAAAGTTCGCCGTCGGCGAAAACATGGCCCTCACACCCGGCAAAGTGATCCGCGAAAACGAAATTTGCCAGATCATCCAATACACTGCGACCACCAAGGATGTCGCCAAAGAGCCCATCCTCATCATCCCACCGTGGATCAACAAGTTCTACATCCTCGACCTCAACCCCGATAAATCCATGATTAGGTGGTTGGTTGAGCAGGGCCACACCGTCTTCATCTGCTCGTGGATCAACCCGGACGAGTCGCTCGGCCACAAAACCTTCGTCGACTACATGAAAGACGGCGCCATGTTCGCCGTCGATACCGCCACCACCGCCGCCAACGTCGATAGAATCGACATGGTCGGCTACTGCGTCGGCGGCACGCTCGTGTCCATGACGCTCGCCTACATGGCCGCCAACGGCGACGACCGGGTCAACACCGCAACGCTCCTCACCACCCAGGTCGACTTCACCCACGCCGGCGACCTGAAGCTCTTCGTCGACAAAGACCAGCTCTCCACGCTCGAAAAACGCATGCGCGCCAAGGGCTATCTCGACGGTGCGGCCATGGCCTCCGCGTTCAACATGCTACGCGCCAACGATCTCATCTGGCCGTACGTTGTGAACAACTACATCCGCGGCAAAGACCCCTTCCCGTTCGATCTTCTCTACTGGAACTCGGACGCCACGCGCATGCCCGCCGCCAACCACTCCTGGTACCTGCGCAACTTCTATCTGGAGAACCGCTTTTCCAAGGGCGAGTTGGAAGTGGATGGCAAGCCGCTCCTGCTCAGCGACATCAAAGTCCCCCTCTTCAACGTCGCCACCAACGAAGACCACATCGCCCCCGCCCTGTCGGTCTATAAGGGCAACAAACTGTTCGGCGGCCCCGCCCGCTTCGTGCTCACCGGCTCGGGCCACATTGCCGGCGTCGTGAACCCACCGTCCAAGAATAAGTATCAAGTCTGGGTCGATGGCGACGATAGCGGAACGCTGGAGAACTGGCACAAGACGGCCAAGGAAATCCCAGGCTCCTGGTGGCCCGTGTGGGACCAATGGCTCACCGATCATCGCAGCGGCAAACGGGTGCGCGGCCGCAAACCCGGCGGCAGCCACTACAACGCCATCGAGGACGCTCCGGGCCGCTACGTGCGCAAACGCTACTGATGGGCGACGCCTGGGACCGCATGGTCGCGGGCGAGCTCTACCGCGCCGATGACCCAGAACTGCTCGCCCGCGCGGCCGGCTGTGCGCGCGCCCTCGACCGCCTCAACGCGATCAGCGATGCGGACCGCGACGCTCGCCACGACGCGCTCGCCGCACTCTTCGGCCACGTGGGCGAAAACGTCATCATCCGCTCGCCCTTTTACTGCGACTACGGCCGCAACATCTCCATCGGCGATGGCGTGTTCATCAATTTCGGCGCAGTCATCCTCGACGTCGCGCCAGTGCGGATCGGAGCCGGCACACGCATCGGCCCAAACGCCCAGATCCTCACCGCCGATCACCCGCGAGACCCCGAAACGCGCAAAACCGGCCTGGAGCTCGGCCGCCCCATCACCATCGCCGACCACGTCTGGATCGGCGGCGGCGCGATCATCCTGCCCGGCGTCAGCGTCGGCGAAAGCGCCATCATCGGCGCCGGCGCGGTCGTCACCCGCGACGTTCTCCCGGGCGCAACCGTCATGGGCGTACCTGCGAGACCCATCGGCTAATTAACCGCAGACGAACCCGACGACAGTGTTGTGACACCGCGGAACATGCCCGTCCGGTGGTGCGTCCGCGAGTGCGAACACCGCGACCACAAACACACCCGCAACGACTATTGAACCAATCATTTGCATTTTTAATCACCTCGATAAGAAGCGCCAATCCTGGCGCCCAAACGAGATGCGTTGGCTCAATTCACGAACACGTGACGTACATCACGCTTCGGCGGCTTTTGGCGAGGACTAAGGGAAAACTGCCAATCGTGGCACGGCCATTGTTTCCGGCAGCCCGCACATGGCGTTCATGTTCTGCACCGCCTGGCTCGACGCGCCCT
>ERZ1740058.1205-NODE-1205-length-13323-cov-9.639358_pt1 | contig 13323 bp, 5 predicted proteins | sample MGYA00581745_ERZ1740058 | MGnify/ENA primary metagenome ERZ1740058 (study PRJEB43018, sample SAMN04849742) | marine metagenome | isolation source: floating plastic debris | place: Pacific Ocean | collected 2008-08-30 | study: EMG produced TPA metagenomics... | reverse complement strand
TCAAGCACCATGTAGTTGTTGAGGAGGCGGAACATGTCATCGGTATCGACCTCGCCATAGCCGGGGACGCGCCCACCCATGACCGGTTTGCCCGACTTCCAGCCTTCCTTCAGCTTCGCCACTTGCATGGTGGCAAGACCGGTTGCCAGCTCTTCGATCAGTGCCTTGCGCGGCTTGGTGGCCAAGATCGCGTCCGCGTCCTGATACTGCAGCAGTGCTTTGGGCATGATGTAGACGAAGTTCGCCCGCTCGCGGTACCAGTCGCGCAACAGCACTTCGGCGCGCCGAGAGCGGGTCGCCTCGAAGTGCTGGGTGAGCAGCCAGTGGACGGCATCGGCATGGAGCTGCGCAACGGGATCATCGTCGTTGGCGATGGATCCGGCGAGGACCGAATCGCGGCTCATATACTGCTCGATGAGGCCGTCGGGGTCGTACTGGTAGGCGAAGCCGCCGGACATGCCGTTACCGAAGCCTTTGGCGAATTTGCCAAGGTTGAGGACTGCGCCGTTGGTCATGTACTCGGCGCAGAAGTCGCCCACGCCCTCGACGACAGCGGTTGCGCCGGAGTTGCGGACGGCAAACCGGTCGCCAGCTTCGCCTTCGATGAAGGTGCGCCCACCCGTCGCGCCGAACAGCGCGAAGTTGCCGATGAGGACGTTGTCGGACGCGGCGCCGATGCGGGACGGCGGGGAGCGGACGATGATCTCGCCGCCGCATGCGCCCTTGCCCACGCCATCGTTGCAGGTGCCGGTGTGCTCCATGCGCATGCCGTCGTTGCAGAATGCGCCGTAAGATTGCCCGGCCGAGCCGTGCGTTTTGACGCTGACGGCGCCGGGACGCAGATAGCGCCGGCCCCGGTAGTCCTCGTAGGCGGCCGGGATGTCTTTGTCACGCAGCTGGTGGTTCAGCATCCGCTCGATGTCGATGGCGAGTTGGCCGCCGACGCTCTTGTTGCGGTTGGAGAGGTTGTAGGCGTTGCCGCCGATTTGAACCTCTGTCTTGCCGCCATCGATCAGCGCGCTGCGCACGAGGTCGAGGAGTTGATCGTCGACCGAATAGTCCCGCTCCAGGTAGATCGGGTTTTCGACCGGCACTTCTTCCACCCGCGCGAGCATACTGCGAAGGCGCAGTTGCCCCACCGAGGAGGGGTGGTCGAGGAGGTGCAGGAGGTCGGACCTACCCCGCGCCTCACGCAGCGAGCGGAAGCCGAGGTTGGCGAGGATCTCGCGCACCTCGTGGGCGATGTTGAGGAGATATTGCCCCAGCGCCCGTGGGTCGCCGTCGAACACCTCGGGGTTGGTGGTGAGGCCGGCGGGGCACTTCACGTTGCAGTTTTTGGCCATGACGCATTTCAGCATCATGAGTGCTGTGGTGCCGAACTCGAAGCTGTCGCCGCCGAGTAGCGCGGATTTTACAACGTCTGACCCGGTCTGGTGGGCGCCCGAGCAGCGCAGGATGACCTTTTGGCGGATACCGTTGGCGCACAGGGCGTGGTGGACTTCGGCGATGCCGATTTCGGCGGCGCGGCCTGTGTATTTGAGCGATGTGACAGCGGCGGCGCCCGTGCCTCCAGTGTTGCCGGCGACGTTGATGACGTCGGCGCCGGCTTTGGCAACGCCCACCGCGATGGTGCCGATGCCCTCAGAGCTGACGAGCTTCACGATGACCCGCACGCGGGCCGCTTTTGCGTCGTGGATCAGCTGCGCGAGGTCCTCGATGGAGTAGGTGTCGTGGTGCGGCGGCGGGGAGATGAGCTCCACGCCGGGTGTACCACCGCGCGCGGCGGCGATTTCGACCGTGACCTTTTGGGCCGGAAGCTGGCCGCCTTCGCCGGGCTTTGCACCCTGGCCGATCTTGATCTCGATTTCTTCCAGCGAGGGATCGGCGAGGTAGCCGGCCCAGACGCCAAACCGGCCGGACGCGAACTGCTTGATGCGGGAGGCACGGATGGTGCCGTAGCGGGACAGGTGCTCACCCCCCTCCCCGCTGTTGGACATGCCGCCGACCATGTTGGTGCCGTGGGCCACCGCTTCGTGGGCTGTTGCCACGAGGGCGCCGTGGCTCATGGCGCCCGATGCGAGCGCGGGCATGATTTCGTGCGCGGGCTGCACCTCGGCGAGCGGCACTTCCTCCGGCGCATCGCGTAGGCGGCTGATGTAATCCAGCCCTTTGCCCTCGCAGGTGACGTGAAGTGCGCCTTTGGCGATCCAATGGCCTTTGATCGAGCTGCCGAACCGGTCGACGAGCGACTGGGCGAGCGCATCGAGACGGCTGATGTCCCGCGCCAAGGGGCCGGTGAGCCTAAGCTGATAGTGGCCGGGGTGGATTTCGCGGCAGGTTAGCCCGCGGATGACGAAGTCGTTGTTCCCGGCGCGGTTGAACTCCATCATTTCGTGACGGATTTCGTCGTGCTCGCGCAGGAACGTGATGTCTGCCGGGAATGCCAGAACGTCCCGCAGCGCGGCGGGGCGCTTGGAGCGCTCCTCGGTCATGTTCTGCGAGAAGCGGCGGTAGCCTGGCGTGATGTCGAACGCGTCGATGGCTTCGGGCGTCAGCTTGTCGAAGCTGGTGTGGACGTAGCCGGTTTCGTCGATGCCGAACGCGTCGCGCATTTTGCCGAGCGTCATCAGCCGCATGGTGTCGGCCGTTTCTGCCGTCTCGTCGTTGGCAAAAGCGATCTTCTCTTCCGTGAGGTCGACAAACCCGCGGACCGCAGCGACGCCGTAGGAGTGGCCCGCACCTTCGCTGCGCTCCTTAAAGAGCCCGAGGATCGGGATGTCGGCGTCTTTTTTCACCGTCAGCGCACGCGCATGCCAGTCGGCCGCGGAACGGGCGATGACGTTGAAGCCAACGCCGCCCACAGGGCTCACCATGTTGGGGAAGTAGCGCTTCAGGACGGGATCATCGGTGTCGAGGAAGTTGGGCTCGAAGAACTCACCGCCAGAGTAGCTTTCGACGGTACAAAGCCCGACCTTGCCCATCGTCTTCATCAGCGACTTTTCGGCCGCTTTGACGAACTTCTTGTAGGCCGCAGCGGGATCGTCCGGATAAAGCTGCTCGGCGCGAAGCCGGACTCCGAGAGGGTAAACGGCGGCGGCGCCAAACCCCAGCGCGCAGGCGATGTGGTGCGCCGAGGCGATCTGGCCGCTTTCGACAATCAGCGAGACCTTGAAGCGCAGTCCCTCTTCGATGAGGCGCTGGTTCACTGCCGAGACGGCGAGCGTCATCGGCATGGCAGCCCGGGCACGGGAAGCATGCCGGTCGCTGATGATGATGATACCGCCCTTGTCGCGCGCGCGGTGCTCAACCTCGGTGCACAGGTCGTCGATCGCGTCGATGAGCGCCCGCTCGTTGGCCGCTGCGTCGTTCAGATCGGGCTCGAAGAGCGCCTGGAAGGTGGCCCGCGGACAGACATCCTGCGCCTTGATCTTCAGCATGTCCGTCATGGTGAGGATCGGCGAGGACAGCATGATCTGCTTTGTGCCCGTCGCGCCGCCACGCGGTTTGGCGCCAAGGGCCACCCGCAGCGTCATGCCGTCGGCTTCGCGGATTGAGTCGAGCGGCGGGTTGGTCACCTGCGCGAACCGCTGCGAGAAGTATTTTGCGATGCCGCCTTCGTTGTCCGACAGCGCGTTGATGGCGTTGCCGTATCCCATCGCGGAGACCTTCTCCACGCCGTTTTCCAGCATGGGGTCCATGAGGAAGCGGAAGCTCTCCTGGTTGTGGGAGTACGCGACGTGGCGCGCCGGTGTTTCCAGGTCGCCGTCGTAGCGTTTTACCGCCTGGGCGTGATCAACAAGGCTTTGCGGCAGATCGTCCACGTGCACCTGCGCTTCGGCGAGCAGAGCGGAGTAGTCGCGCTCTTTCGCAAGCTTCTCCAGCGCTTGGCGCGTATCGTAGCAGCGCTTCTCGTCGTGGTCGTAGTAGAGCATGCCGCCGGCCTCGATGCGGCCACGGCTGACGACGCTCTCGTTCGGGAACGTGATTTGGCCGGCCTCCGACGTGACGGCCACGAACTCCTCGGTTTCGATGGACCGCAGCGGGCGCAGCCCCAGCCGGTCAAGCCGAGCGCCGATAATGCGGCCATCGCCGAAGATCAGCGCGGCGGGTCCGTCGTTCTTCTCCTCGTAGAGCGAGAAGTAGGCGAGCATATCGCGCACGTTGGTGGGCAGCGTCTCGTCGTTCTCCCAGGCGGGCGGCATCATCGACACCACCGCTTCGACGAGGTCGAGATCGTCGTCGAATATGCGGGACTGCAGCGTCTGATCGAGGCGGCAGCTGTCGGACTGACCCGTTGGGCTGACGATCAAGCTGTTGCGCGCCCGGGCCACCGCGGCCTCAGACAACCGGTTTTTCTTATCGGTGTTGAGTTCGCCGTTGTGGGCCATCAGCCGGAAGGGCTGGGCCATTGTGGAGCGCGGCTGGGTGTTGGTCGAAAAGCGCGTATGGAAGAACAGCGAGTGGACGGCGTGGTCCTCGTCGCTGAGGTCCTTGAAGTAGGGGACCACCTCATAGGAGTTGAGCCGGCCTTTGAGGACCTGCGTGCGCGAGGAGAGCGAGAGCGGGTAAAGCCCTTCGAGCGCGGGGTCGGTGTAGGCAATGGCCTCAATGGCGAGGAGGACCGTGTTGAGTTTGCGGTCGAATAGCGCCGGCGCCATGCCCTCGGGCGCGGCGAACACCCACTGGCGAATGGGCAGCTGAAGCGGAATGGCCTTTTCACGGATGGCGGTGTTGTCGACCGGGACGTCGCGGACCGCGAGGATGGCCATGCCTTCAGCGGCGAGCGCGTCCTCAATGATCCCGTAGGAGCGTTCGTGCTCAGCCGCATCGTCCGGCAGGAAGAAGTTGCCGACGCCGAACGTGCCGGCGGCTAAGGGACGGCCGACGATCCTGGAGAAGAAGCTTAGCGAAAGATCGACGCTCACGCCGGCGCCATCGCCCACACCCTCCGATGACATTCCTCCTCGGTGCGGCACAGCACACAACGCCTCATGCGCGTGGCGCATCAGGGCATGAGTCTGTTTGCCGTCCTTCCGGGTGAGGAAGCCAACGCCACAGCTGTCGCTATCAAAGCTCGTATCGTAGAGCCCGAGGGGTGCACCTAGCTTCGTCAAATACGCGTTCCTTATTCTTGTGCGTTCAAACGCAAGTTATCCTGTTAGTGTACTCGTCATCCGCGACAGTAAATGGGCCGCGGCCCAGTGCCTGTCACGCCTTGCAACTTCGCAGTCCTTGGCGGTGCGCCACTGCTATAAGGACATGGCAGAAATTTCAACTACGGCGACCGGCGTTGCATCATGGGTCGCAGCGGCGATTTTACGCTGCAAACGGCACGATATTCGGCGTTTTCGGGCCGTAGTGTGGCGGCGCTGCAGAAACAGGCAATTGTGCAGCGCCGTGGTTTTTTAGACTATCATGAACCTTGACAACCGTGCCATGCGGCCGACCGCCGAGGCGCGTCAGGACGCGCCGGTGACGAGTTTGACCTCTAAAAAGTCCTCAAGACCCCATTCGCCGCCTTCGCGCCCGTTGCCGGACTGACGTTGGCCGCCGAAGGGCATTCCAGGACCGTGCGACTTGCCATTGATCTCAACCATGCCACTGCGCAGTTCACGGGCGGCCCGCAGCGCTTTTTCCATGTCCTGGGTTTGGACATAGTTAGTGAGACCGTAGGCGGTGTCGTTGGCCATCTCCAGCGCCTCTTCCTCGCTGTCAAACGGGGTCATGGCGAGGACGGGGCCGAAAATTTCTTCCTTCCAGATGGTCATGTCCTGGTTGACGTCGGCAAACACGGTCGGCCGGGCGAAATAGCCCCGGTTCAGCCCGTCAGGACGGCCCGTGCCACCGGCGACGAGACGGCCGCCTTCATCAATGCCCTTCTGGATGAGGCCTTGGATTTTGTCCCACTGCACCTCAGAGACAACGGGACCGATGGTCGGGCCCTCCACGTTCGCGGCCGCCACCTTAGTGGTTTCAGCGACTTTGATGGCGGTGTCGACGGCCTCATCGTAGCGCGAGCGCTCGACCAGCATGCGGGTGGGCGCGTTGCACGACTGACCCGAGTTATTGAAGCAGTGGCGCACGCCCCGCTCCACGGCCTTCTCGTCAGCGTCGGCGAAGACGATGTTGGCGCCCTTGCCGCCAAGCTCCAGCGTGACGCGTTTGATGCTGTCGGCGGCGTTCTTGGTGATCAGCTTGCCGGCGCGGGTGGAGCCGGTGAAGCTCACCATGTCGACGTCTGGGTGGAGCGAGAGCTGGGTGCCGACGCCGGCGCCATCGCCGTTGACCATGTTAAAGACGCCTTTGGGGAGGTCGGCTGCGTCCATGATCTCGGCGAACAGGTAGGACGACATCGGCGCCACTTCGGAGGGTTTGAGCACCATGGTGCAGCCTGCCGCGAGCGCGGGCGCCACTTTAAGCGTGACCTGGTTCATCGGCCAGTTCCACGGCGTGATGAGCGCGCAGACGCCGATGGGCTCCATATAGACCCGGAAGCTTGAGCCGTTGCCGCCGTGGTGGGTCTCAAACTCGTAGTTCTCGAGCGCTTTGATGGATGCCTTGAAGTGACCGGCGCCAACAGCGGCCTGGGCGGCGCGGGCGAGCGCGATGGGGGCGCCCATTTCTTGGCTGATGACCTCAGCCATCTCTTCAATTCGGTCCATATAGGCTGCGAGGACGCGCCGCATCACGTCGGCGCGCTCAGCCTTGGTGGTGCTTTTCCAGGCGGGCAGCGCGGCCTTCGCTGCGGCGACCGCGGCGTTGGTGTCGGCCTGACCGCCAAGGGTGATGGTGGCGAAAGCTTCTTCGTTCGAGGGGTTGAGCACAGTGAACGGCGTGCCCTCGCGAGGCCTCACCCACTCGCCATCGATGTAAAACTGCGTTGCGTCTTTCATCGTAATCCCTCCTGTGGATCCGACGTTGCCGCGTCGTGTGTGCGGCCCACCGGAAATTCGTTATCGGGCGCGCGACTGCGTGCTCACCCCCGCGCCTTTATATGCCAACCGGCACGTCTCGGAAATGGGTGCGGTCAATCACCAGTGTCCCACAGCTAAGCAGGCATTGTCTCGTGCACCTTGGGCCAACGTGATCCTGCGCGAGCCCAGATCGCTCTACAGGCGCGTAAAAGCGGCTAAGGCACTGATCGCGATACGTGTTTCAAGCTCATCGCGACCGCTGCGCTCCATGTCGCTTGGGCGCCTCACGACATATCCGTTGCGGCGGAGCTTCCCCTGGGCCTGTTGCGCGGCAGCTTTGGCCGCTCCAGACGCTGACCCCACCGCAAGCGCTTCCAAAACGGTCGTTTCGGAAGCGGTCAGCAACCCTGTGTCAGGCGGAGCGTGTCGCTGCTGTCCCAGGTGCGCAAACAGCTCAAACAAGTGCGGTAGCGCCTCATAGACAGCGTTGGATGCCAAGCGTCTTGCGAGCCTGTGTTGGGTGACGGCTGGCAAAGGCGCACAACACCACTCGCGAAACAGCAGGACAATGAGCGCCTCATCGGCCGACAAGTCTGCCAATCCGAGCAGTGGGGCCACAGGGCTAGGAGTGCGTTCAGGGGTATTCATATTGTAATAAAAAGACTTCTAATCGCACTCAGTGCGGCGTCATCTCAAATTTTTGCAGTTATTAATTAGTCTAATGCTGCTTAAGTGCGTGTTATGCGATTGTGTTGACACTGCTAACTCTCAAAATTATTTGATAATCCTCGTCAGCGCCCGTTAAACCAACGCCGAACTGTAATCATTGTGCGTTTTGCGTCAATGCGTTGCTTGCTGCAGACGACTGGCATCGGAGGCTTACTATGGCTGCCCACCAAAGTGGTTCACTTTTGAACACGGAAGTCCGTCAGTTGGGACGTTTTGTGGCCGCAGCTGACCATAAAACCATGTCGCACGATGCTAGGGACGAGCTGAAGAAGCGCATTCTCGATACTATTGGCGTCGCCATCGGAGCGCTGGACGGCGAGCCGATCAAGATGATCCGCGAGCATCAGGACGATTTTGGTGGGAAGCCTTTGGCGACTCTCATCGGTGGTGGCAAAACCTCGCCGGACCGAGCTGCATTTTATAATGGCGCACTTAGCCGATACTTAGACTTCATGGATAGTTACCTCGCCAAAGGTGAGACTTGCCATCAGTCCGATAACTTTGGTGCTGTTCTCGCTGCTGCGGAATATGCAAATGCTTCGGGTGATCAACTGCTGTCAGCGATGGCGGTGGCTTACCAAGTTCAGGGGCGTTTGTGCGATGTGGCTCCGGTCAGAGCGAAAGGCTTTGATCACACTGTGCAGGGCGCCTATGCCTCCGCCGCCGGCGTTGCCCGTGCGCTCGGTCTCGATGCTGAGAAGACTGCGAACGCCATCGCGATCTCGGGGACCTGCAATAACGCCTTGCGCGTGACCCGCACCGGCGCCCTCAGCCACTGGAAAGGCCTTGCCTATCCCCAAGCCGGGTTTGTCGGCTGCCATGCCGGCTTTCTTGCCATGCGCGGGATCACTGGTCCGGAAGAGGTTTTTGAAGGCAACAAAGGTTTCAAAGAATCGATAGCCGGACCGTTTGACATCGATTGGTCCAAAGAGGACCTGGAAAACGTTCTGCGTTCGATCATCAAGAAGTACAACGCTGAGATACACTCGCAGTCATCCATCGAAGGCGCGCTGGAGCTACAAGCGGACAAAGGATTCACTTGGGACCAGATAGCTCATATCGACATCGATATTTTCGATGTCGCCTTCCACATCATCGGTGGCGGCGAGGAAGGTGATAAAACCATCATCCGCACCAAGGAAGAGGCGGACCACTCGCTTCAATACATGGTCGGTGTTGCTCTTATTGACGGCAATGTTCTGCCCGCCCAGTACGAAGGTGACCGCGTCACCCGTGACGACATTCAGGGCCTTCTGAAGCGTTTCACCGTCAAGCCGAAGCAGGAATATGGCGACCGCTTCCCGGTGGAAGTCTGCACCGACATTACGATCACGCTGAAAGACGGCGCGCAGCACACCATCACAAAGACCGACTACGAAGGCTTCAATACCCGCCCCATGAGCTGGCCGACGGTGGAAGCTAAATTCACCGATCTCGCCACCCCCTACACCAGCGAGCGGACGCGCAACGCCATCGTCGAAGCGGTCAAAAATCTTGAACGCATGAGCACTCGCGAATTCGCCGAAATCCTCGGAAATCTGAAAGCATAGGGAGACGTGCCATGGACTCTATGAGCCCAAAACAACAGTCGGAAACCTGGAAGAACCGCAGTTTCCCTTACATCCCGATGAATGAGCGGGACCCGAAGCCTCGCACCAAATCGATCACCGAGATTCGCGGCCCCTACTACGCCATGACCCCGCTCACCTATACCCGCGAGCTGCTCGAGGGCATGGGGGAGCATGTGGACGGCTACAAGTATGCCGGTGGTTCGTTCAGCTTGATGCCGGCCGAGTTTGTGAAAAAGCTCAACCGGATCTGCCACGACCACGGTGTCTATGTTTCCACCGGCGGCTGGATCGAGAACGTTTTGGCCCGCGCGCCCACACAGATTGATGCCTACATCGAGGAATGCAAACGGCTCGAATTCGACATGATCGAGCTTTCTACCGGCTTCATTCAGCTGCCGACACCTGACCTCATCCGCCTTATCGAGAAGGTCAAAAAGGCCGGCCTAAAGCCAAAACCTGAAATCGGCATCCAGTTCGGCGCTGGCGGGGATACGTCCAAGGCGGAGTTGGAGGCGGAGGGGACCCGTGACCCGCAGATCCTGATCGATACCGCCAACGAATGTCTCAACGCCGGTGCGTCGATTATCATGATCGAGTCGGAAGGGATTACCGAAAACGCCGATCCTTGGCGCACCGATGTGGCGGCCAAGATCATGAAGCAAGTCGGCATGGAGAACGTGATGTTCGAAGCCGCCGACCCCGAAGTTTTCTCCTGGTACATCAAGAACTACGGCATCGACGTGAACGTTTTTGTCGATCACAGCCAGATCGTCCAGTTGGAATGCCTGCGAAGGGGCATTTGGGGGACGAAGTCGACCTTCGGGCGGATCACCACCCATCGCTGATGGGATGAGTAGGACGAAGTTGAGGGGTGGGCCGCCGCGCTCCCCCCTTCTTTTTTTCGGCAGTCCGTTTCAACACTGTTGGTGACGTCACTCACCGGCAGGCCGACCCATGAAGAAGCGCATCCTCATCACTGAGTTCATGGATGAAGGCGCCATTGAGCTGCTCGCCGACCACGATGTCAGCGTTGAGCCTAAGCTTTACGCAGACCGCAGCGCGCTCCTCGCTGCAGTGGCTGAGGTCGATGCTCTCATCGTGCGCAATCAGACCCGCGTGGACGCTGAGATCATCGATGCTGCGCCACGCCTGAGGGCGGTGGGCCGGCTGGGCGTGGGCTTTGATAACATTGACGTTGATGCCTGCTCGGCGCGCAACATCGCGGTGCTGCCCGCCACCGGGGCCAACGCTGTTTCGGTGGCCGAGTATGTGATCGCCACCGCCATGACCCTTGTGCGCGGTTCGCTGTCTTCAAGCAGCGCGGTCGCGGCAGGTGAATGGCCGCGCGTCCAGCTGAGCGGTGGCGGCGAGATTTCCGGGCGCACCATCGGGCTGGTCGGGTTTGGCACCATCGCCCAAGCCGTTGCGATCCGTGCCGCAGCAATGGGAATGACAGTCGCGGCCTACGACCCTCTGCGCCCCGCGGTCGATCCGGCATGGCAGCAAGCCGAGCGGGTGGAAGATCTCGACACGCTGCTTTCCATGGCCGACGTCATTTCGCTGCACGTACCGCTCACATCTGAAACCCGCGACCTCATTGATGAAGCTGCCCTATCGCGAATGAAGCCGGCAGCGGTTCTTATCAACACGGCCCGCGGCGGCATTGTCGATGAACCGGCCCTTGTCGCTGCCTTGAAAGCTGGAAGGATTGCGGGCGCGGCGCTCGACGTGTTTGCCATCGAGCCGCTCGACGTAGATGTCGCCCTCCTGTTTCGAGGAGTGCCAAACATCATTCTCACCCCGCACGTCGCGGGCGTGACAGCAGAGAGCAACGTGCGTGTGAGCACCGTCACTGCACAGAACGTCCTGCGAATCCTCGAAGGCGGCTGAGGCGCGTTCTCGGTTGGCCCGCTGCTGCGCTTGATCGCAATCTTCCCTCTTCCCCATCGCGCTGGGCTTTGCTCTAACATGACACCAACGCGTGATGAGGATACTGCATCGCGCGCCAAAAAACGGGCAGATCGCGGGCGGCCGGCGACTCGCATCGTAAAGCCTAGAACAAGCCGGCTATTGGGAGAGACCCATGAATTTCCTTTTGAAATCCGCCGCAGCGGCTGTCGCGCTCGGTGCTTTGGCCACCACCCCGGCGCTGGCCAATGACAGCTATTTGGAGCGCCAGGTCAGCTACATCATTCCGTTTGGCCCCGGCGGCGAATCGGACGTGACGGCGCGCTTCCAGCAGCCGTTCTTTAAGGACAAGTTCGGCCACGACCTGGTCATTTCCTATAAGCCCGGCGGCGGTGGTGCCGTGGGTTGGTCGCAGCTCAACACCATGGAAGCTGACGGGCACACGATCATGGGCATGAACCTGCCCCACACCATCGTGAAGCCGCGCACCGGCGATGTGGGCTTCACCACCGATGATGTCACCAACGTCTACATCTTCCACTATACGCCCGACGCCATCGTGGTGCGCGCGGATAGCGACTTCGAGACCCTTCAGGACCTCATCGATTTTGCCAAGGAAAACCCGCGTCAGGTGACGATGTCTGGCTCGGGCAAGGGCACTGCGAACCACCTGGCGCAGGTGCGGTTTGACAATATGGCCGACATCGAGACCACCTACGTGGCGTTTAAGGGCACCGGTGCCGCGGTGACTGCGCTCCTTGGTGAGCAGGTTGTGGCCGAGTGGGGCTACACCACTGTCGGCGCGAAACAGGGCGATGCCGTGCGTCTTCTGGCAGTTGCGATGGAAGAGCGTCACCCCGCCTTCCCGGACGTGCCGACGTTTAAAGAGCTTGGCTTTGACATCGTCTCCGGCGCGTACCGCGGCATTGCCGTTCCCGCCGATACGCCTGAGGACGTGCGTCAGCAGCTATCCGACAAAATCGCTGAGATCAACGCTGATCCAGACTTCCAAAAGCAAATGCTGGACGGTGGTTTTGCGCTCATCGACGTCGCCTATGGCGATGACATGGACGCGTTCATGGCTGAGAAGACCGAGAGCTATCTGAACGCTGCCCGCAGCGCCGGCCTCGTCGACTAATAGGGTGCGGGCCGGTTTAGCCGGCCCTGCCCTACGGCCCGCATAATGCTCGACTATTTCATCGGAGCGTTTTCGCCGCTCAACGTGCTTCTCGCGCTGGGCGGCGTTGCTGCGGGCACGATCATCGGCTCGATCCCGGGCCTGACGGCCACCATGGCTGTGGCGGTTCTTGTGCCGCTGACGTTTGCGATGGCGCCTGAGTCGGCGCTGATCCTGATGGGCGCCATCTATACCGGTGCCATTTATGGCGGCGCGTATGCCGCGATCCTTCTCAATACGCCGGGCACACCGTCTGCCATTGCGACGACGTTCGACGGCTATCCGATGGCCAAGCGCGGCGATGGCGATTTGGCCGTGTCGGTCGCGTGCCTTTCCAGCGTTGTTGGCGGGTTGGTGGGGGCTCTGGCGTTGCTTCTTCTGGCGCCGCCGCTGGCGCGGGCCGCGCTGGCATTTGGGCCAGTTGAGTATTTTTGGCTGGCGGTTTTTGGGCTGTCGCTGATTTCGGCGCTGTCCACTGGCGACTTCCTGAAAGGGATGATCGCTGCCTGTTTGGGCCTCATTCTGGCGATGATCGGGATCTCCGAGATTTCGGCCGAAGTCCGCCTGACGTTTGGCTCCACGACGCTGCTTGGCGGGATTGAGATCGTCTCGGCTCTCATCGGGCTTTACTGCATTCCGGTGCTGATGGGGCTTGTGGCAACGCGCGACCGGCACCTCGCTGAGGGTGGCGGTACGCGCGGGTTTCGCTTGCCTGAGGCAATCCGCGTGGTGCTGCGGAAAAATTGGTTCAATGTGAGCCGCAGCTCTGTGATTGGGACGCTGGTGGGCGCCCTTCCCGGTGCCGGCGGTTCGATTGCGGGGCTCGTTGCGTATTCCGAAGCGAGGCGCTCGGCCAAAGATCGGGACACGTACGGCAAGGGGAACCCTGGCGGTATTGTGGCGACTGAGTCGGCCAATAACGCCACGGTGGGCGGAGGGTTTATCCCGACACTGGTTCTCGGCATTCCAGGGACGCCGCCTGATGCGGTGATCCTTGGTGCGCTGCTTGTTCAGGGGGTGCGCA
>ERZ1740058.1204-NODE-1204-length-13337-cov-4.584701_pt1 | contig 13337 bp, 14 predicted proteins | sample MGYA00581745_ERZ1740058 | MGnify/ENA primary metagenome ERZ1740058 (study PRJEB43018, sample SAMN04849742) | marine metagenome | isolation source: floating plastic debris | place: Pacific Ocean | collected 2008-08-30 | study: EMG produced TPA metagenomics... | reverse complement strand
GCCCAAAACCTGGGCTTGGCTCCACTGAGCAGTTGCCGCCGTTTTACCTGGCCCCGCGACTAGGGCATCGATTGATACCGCCCACACCGCCGCCCAAAAACGCGAGTGTTTGGCTAAAAACTGATAGAGAAAATCTTTGTCGGTAGTCTCATCTTCAGCGTTTTCCTCATTCAGCCCAGCGATGTCGCGCACCACGTCACTGATGAACCAGATCATCGCGACAAATCCGACCCCATAAATTGCCGCCTTGAGGGAGGGAAATGAACTGGCGGCATACCACAGACCAATTAACCCAATCATCGGAAACACGGTGTGAGTAAACCCAACTGCCGCTGCCCATGTCAGCGCGTCACGCACTGTCTTAAACCGCTTAAACCGCCCAATGGTGACAATGACAGCATCAGCGGCAATGCCAATGCCGATCGCTGCATTAATCAGCAAATATTGCCAATTGCCCGGGGCAAAAAGCCACACCTTGAGGCCAACATTTTCCATCATTTAGCTTTATCGAACCAAGTACCCACAAACGGGCATAAACAAAAGTTGATTGAACAGTGGCATCGACCGAACCCAGAGGCTAACCTGCCACCCACTAAAGCGGTGCCAACGGGCTTGCCGTTAGTTTCGGTAGCAGCACCCAGATGTCTGCCTTAGAGAAAGTTACATCGATCAAACAAGCGTCTGCAACTACCACCACAGTATTTTATCTTCAAAAATGAGAAGATTATGAAGTGCATAACCATAAATATAGTTCCTCGCCCAGCAACTGCTCATACCGTTGCCAGGATTACTGAGTTGTCCATGCCAAATCATTGCTGATCTCCATGCTTGCTTTTGTTGCTGAAGCCATCACCGCCATGAAGTCTCGCTTGTCTATGCGTAAATTGCATCGCACGATTGCCCCGATTGTGTTGCTACCGTTGTTAATCACAGTCATTACGGGGATGATTTATCGACTCTCTAAAGACTGGTTTGGGTTATCTCGTGACCAAGTCCATTTTTTGATGACGCTACATGAGGGTGAATATCTCGGCCCCACTCTAGAGCCGATTTATGTCTTGCTCAATGGTCTGGGCTTATTGTGGATGTTGGGCACGGGTGGCGTGATGGTTTGGCAAAACATCAGCCGCGCTGGCAAGCGCAAAATTAAACCTGTGCCTGGTAGTCAAGATGCCTAGCCATCGCCTGCCCAGCCTATAGCTAAATGCTTAAGCGGGTCCAGGCTTTTGGCTGTACGGACTGTTGCGTGAGGCCATCATGGTGTCCTTCAAAACCAATTACATCGGCCACGATCGCGCCTATCAGGCTAAACGTCGCGACCCTGACTTTGCCGGGTGGATTAAGCACGACGAATTTCCCGAAGATTGGCAACAAACTTGGTTGCCATTAATGACCCATCCCGCCTTTCCTAAAGGCGGTGAGTTGCTGGAATTGGGTGCGGCGCGGGTAATTTGAGTTTGGCTTTTGCCCAGGCGGGATATATCGTCAGCGGCATTGATATTGCCCCCACTGCGATTGCCTGGGCCCGCGAAAATGCTGCTGCCGCCTCGGTCAAAGCCACGTTTGTTGAGGGCAGCGTCTTGACTTTGCGGGCCTTTGCTGACGCAGCGTTTGATATTGCGCTAGATGGTCGCTGTTTGCACTGTCTCATTGGTCGCGATCGCGCTCAATTTCTCCAATCAGCTCATCGCGTTTTGAATCCGGGTGGGGTGCTCACGATTTGCTCGATGTGCAACGACGTGCCTGACACGACTCACTTTCGTGAAACCTTTGATCCGGTGTCTCGCTGCACAATTCAAGACGGGATTGCCACTCGTTATATTGGGGACTCTAATGCGATCTTGCAGGAGATTATGGCTGCAGGCTTTCGTCTTGTATCAGTTACCCTGGTGCCGCCGCGACATGAGACGGATTTGGCCGATCTCATCGTTATTGCCACCAAGCTGTCCTAAACGCTGCGATCGCTGCCCCCCTGTAACGTTATGGATCAGTGCTCAAATCAGATGGCTTTAGCATCCTGAGACACTGCATTTAAGCGGAATTGGCCCGAAACCGCTTGGAATATATCCCTGTGTTAACATCAGGGGAATATTCTGCAGACAATCACCCATGAGTAAGGTTCTAGTGCTTAACGCCTCTTATGAACCGCTCAACATCACGAGCTGGCGTCGAGCGATAGTGCTAGTCATTAAGGGCAAGGCTGAACAGGTTGAGCACAATGATCGGTTTATTTACCCCAACATGCCTTTGCCGACTGTGATTCGCCTCCGGAACTATGTGCGGGTGCCTTACAAAGAGATTCCTCTAACTCGACGCAACATCTTGCAGCGAGATGATCATACTTGCCAATATTGTGGGCTATCTGCCGATGTTCTCACCCTTGATCATGTGGTGCCGCGATCGCGGGGTGGTGCCGCCACCTGGGACAATATGGTGACGGCCTGTCTCCGAAGTAATGTAAAGAAGGGCAACCGGACACCCCGTGAGGCCTCCATGCCGCTACGCAATTACCCCCGGCGACCCCACAGTAGCCTTTACTTTGAAGTTACTCGCCAAGTCAAAAGTGGCACCCATGCCGAATGGAAAAAGTATGTCATTGGCGTTCAATAGCGCGTCAGCAGGGCTTTCAAACTGCGGCGGTAGACAGAGCTGCTGGCTGCATAGATCGGCAGTAGATGCCGGTGCTGTCAGCCCCTCTTTTTAGCTGGTATGCGTTCTAGAGACTTCTGCAGGAGCGTCAACTTCATTCGCGGCGATAGCCATTTCAGCCATGCGAATGATGTCTTGCCGAGGGTTAACGTGGGTAATTTGAACTTGCAAGCGCTCGCCAAGTTCGACATTCCGCTCGAAGCGCATGGGCAGTTCTAACCCCAAGTCTTCAAACATGACTAACCCTAAGCGATCGCCTTCCCGTAGCCACCGCAGCAGCATGACTGACCAAATGTAGTCCAGTCCTTGACGGCGCAAGTATTCCAGCGCCCAATAACGTTTGGTCTGACGCTCCACTAAGATCGCTTCATACGCGCCAGAGCTCACCCCCTGAGTCAACTCTGTGATTTCTGCTGACGAGAACGGTAAAGGTTCGCCGCGCAAATGGGCCTTAATTTGAAAATGAGCAAGCAAATCTGTGTAGCGTCGAATAGGAGAGGTTACCTGACTGTAGCCTTCTAACCCGAGGGTGGCATGGCGAGCTGGCGTAATGCCCATTTCACTACGGGGCATACAGCGACGAATCGCCGAGTAGCGTACCAAGGCCGTCGGCAACTGCATGAGCTCTTCTTCCGGCGGCAGTTCGGGTTGGGGCTGACTACGGAAGGGCATTGCTAGAGCGTGATCTTGACCGTAGCGGGCCGCGACTTCGCCCGCCAAAATCATCATTTCCGCAACGAGTTCCCGCGCTGGGGAGTCGTCTAACACTTTGATTTCAATGGACTCGTGCTCGTTCTCTTGAGACACGTGAATCGAAGTCTCAGGCATGTGAATATTGATCGCCCCTTGCTGTTGGCGCCACTGCTCGCGGACTTTAGCCCAATGGGCGATCGCTAGCAGTTCCGGTTCCGCTTGGATATCTAAATCCAGCATTTCATCAACGTCTTCATAGGTGAGGCGATAGGTGGGCTTCACCAGGCTGGCGGCAATTTGATAATCGGCGATCGCCCCAGCCTCTGTTAGCAGGACCCCAAAGCTGAGCGCACAATGCACTTCGCCCTGCACCAAACTCATTGGCCCCGTGGCCAACTCTAGCGGAAACATCGGCACCATACCGGTGGGTAGATAGACCGTGGTGCATCGCCGCCTTGCCTCTAGGTCTAAATCATCCCCCGGCAGCAGCCAGCGAGTCGGATCGGCAATGTGAACCCACAGACGCTGTTGACCATTTGGCAGGGTTTCCAGGCTCAGGGCATCATCAATTTCGCGGGTGCTTTCATCATCAATGGTGTAAGTTTTGAGGCCCGTCAAATCCAGCCGATTGGCATCGGCATCGGGTGGGGGATTGCCTAGGCGGTATTGCGCCATGGTGAGAAGAGCCTCTGAAAAGTCCACTGGGATTTGCCGCCGCCGCAGTTCCAGGTTTTCATGCACCTGCCAAACACCAAGATCAACCAGCAAGTTAAAGGCTGATTCTTGACCCAATCCCCGGCCTACAGCAGACAACACTTCTTGGGCAGGGGCCTTTTGATTCGATTCTTCGCCCAATAATGCCAGCTTTTCAATTAGTTCTAAGCGCGGGCGATCGCTCTTCTGCCATTCTACCGATTCGCCCACTAGGCGTTGTTGAACCCGCGACAGAAATCCCTCCCATTCGGCTTTGCGTTGCGCTTCTTTTTCAATTTGATGGAGCAGTTCTTGAACCTGGCTGGCGGAGCGGGGCTCGTAGCGATCGCCCTTGTGTTTGAAATAAATCTTGTCTGCCGACAACATTTGGTGCGCCGCATAGCAAAAAGCTGCTCCCTGATCAGAGAACAGCAATAGGGCCAAAGCCGCCGGGGCAGTCGATTCGTTTGTTTCGCTCAGCAGTTCCCAAGCGACTTCTAAATTGCTGGGATCAACGTAGCCTGCAGATTCCGTCAGAATTGTGCACAGGCTTTCTGGTGCAAAGACTGGCCCATCGAGTCGAAACGTAAAGGTGCGCGGGTGAACTGTGTGGGACTGGCCTTGGTCGTCCAAAACAATCCAGTTTTTTTTACCCTCAGGCCGATCTAAAACCCCTAAGCGAGAGTTCCCCTTGGCTTGGAATTCGACCAGCGTGCCCTTGTCCACAGTCCCCAATATTCTCCACGCTTGTTACGACATCTGCAGCACAGCGGCTCGGTGCATCTGCCCAGATTTAACCCTCAGTATTCACATAGGGTAACAGCGCTAGCATGCGGGCGCGCTTGATTGCGGTGGTCAGGTCGCGCTGCTGCTTGGCCGTCAAGCCCGAAATGCGACGAGGCAAGATTTTGCCCCGCTCGGTAATAAATTTGCGCAGGAGATCGACATCCTTATAGTCGATAGCGTCTCCAGGCTTGATGGGAGACAGACGACGACGAAAATATGCCATTGGTTATTTACCTCTTCTATTCTTACCTGATTGGGTTACTTAATTTCTTTATGCACTGTGTGCTTGTTACAGTGAGTGCAAAACTTTTTCAGTTCGATGCGGCTGGGAGTATTACGACGATTTTTCTCAGTGGTGTACCGAGAAACCCCATTCGACCGCTTATTATTGCTGGTGCGACACTCGGTGCACTCAAGGGTAATTACTAGACGGACGCCTTTAGCCATGACAAGTTAGATCAGCCTTAAAAATTGAGAGACACAATCTCCTATTATTTCATGGGATTTCTGATTCGGCAAACTTTTCTTCGCTTTGCAGCGCCGTCAGGAATCCTAAAGACCCTTGGGAGTTTTGTTTGGCTGTCAACGCCTGGTCACCCCTGGCAGCGGAGTCGTCCTGTAACCAACCTTGGTCAGCGATCCGAGCCACCGTGTTCTGGGTTATTCAGAGCTGATTTTGACCCTGCGCAGAGATTGGGGTGCGGTTTTGTGAAATCCCGTCTCTTTTAGAAAAACGTGGATATACTGGCGGCAGTCATCAGGCCGGTGAATTCGTGCGATCGCGCTTTGCTGCCAAGAGTTTGATAGTTTCGCGCTCACGTCGCACCATGGGCGGAGCGGCAGCGCCTCGTTGGGCAAAGCGCCAGTTGATGGCCATGATTTAGACGGCTGGCTGTCTCAGTTTCAGTCATTTAAGCGGGGCGGCTCAGGCTGCTAGGCGACAGGCGATCGCCGTAACACCGCCATCTGGAGCTTTGACCGGGACCCTGCTCCCGATCCCCAAACAGCGATTCGCCGATTTGTGGCAGGGCATTTTGCGGGGCAAAGATGCTTTTTGGGCCGAGGTGCAAAAGGGGGGCTTTGTTGCCTTGACCGGCGTCGAGCCCCGGCGTCCCATTCGGTTGTTGGAGGGGGCGACATACACCATTAATGCCGATAACAGCATTACATTTGTGCTGTCGAACGGCGTCGTTGTGCCGCCGCTGTCGCGCGACACCTACGAAGTGATTCGCAGTACGGTGCCGCCAGGTCAACAGGAGGTGCTGGACGACAAATTCTTTTGGCATTTGCAGCGTAATCCGGCGATTCCCTTGATTGCGGCGGGGCTGGCCCGAGGTGAGTACGAGGAACTCATCAGCAACAAAGTGTTTGACACCGATGAGTACTATCTCCGGCCCTTTTTAGGGCATTTGTTTTGGGCAGCGCAAAAAGCTGACGTGCCTTTGCACGAGCTGCTGCCGCTGGTCGAAACGCACCTGACGACGCTGGAATTTCCTTATCTGCGGGGACAGGATTTGCAGGCCGCCTCAGGCTCGGTGCATTCCTTCTACAAGTACGAGCAGGAACTGACCAACAAACAATATTTGTTGCGATCACTGCTCACCACCCCGGTCGAACCCTGGTTACGCTTGGAGGCGATCGCCCAGGTCGAAGCGGCTTCCACAAAACAGGACTACACGGATGCCGAGTCCACCAGCACCACCATTACCCTCGGGCGCTTGCCGTTGCCCACCCCGACGGCCGCCGAAGATACCCCGGCAGTGCATGCGCTGAATATTGCTCACCTGGCGCGGCAGGGGATTGCTCTGTTTCCCGAAGATTTGGTGCAGGCGTCGCTGAACTATCGCCATCGCTACGAACACCGTCGGGCCCTAAAGAACGATCTCAGGCAGCGGCTCGCCACCTTGGCGACCGACCATGGCGACAGCATTTTAACGGCCGTTAATCATTACTATGATCGCGATTTTTGGCAAGACATTGGCCTGACGGCCGACCTGAGTCGCCATTCGGTTAATCAAATGGATACGTCCCGCATTTTGGGACTGTTTGCCACCCGCACAGAAGCGATTACGAGTTGGCCAGCGGCCGACAGCTATCCCCTGGCGCGTCGCCATTTCATCACGTTTTTTCAAAAGAATGCCCCTGGCTTAGTGGACGCCGAATTGCTGACGCTACTGTTTTGTGACCAGGCGTTTAATCCCCGGTTTTGGCGCGCGCTGAAGCGCTGGCAACCCCATTTGGTGGCCGAAATCAACGCGATCCAGGCCGCGATCGCACGGCTAGAAAAGGGCTATATCGGCACTTCAGCCCAAGAAGCCGAAGTGTTTCGACTGCTGCAAAGCCATCAGTTGGATATTTCAACGGAATCCTTTTCCTTGCTTTCAGTCGCGATGGCCAAGCGGTTGAGTGATCTGGTTTACGCAGAATTTCAGCCGAGCGATCGCAAAAGCGTTGACTATCTGCAATTCACCCGTGCGCTCTACCCCTTTCTGCGGGATATGCCCGACTCAAACCAGCAGTGGGGGAACGGTCAACACATCAAGCGCTATGGGCTGGATAATTACGTCGTACCTAATCTCATGGCCCTCAGCCCCGATGAGGCCCCGACTCTGGAGGCGATGGGCGACCTCTGGTTCCAAATGGTGTCAAATGGCGATCTCGCCCGCTGGGATCGCGACACCTTTATGCAGTTGGTGAGTACCGCCAATAGTCTTTCTTCGAGTCAGTCCCCCTCGCGCTTGCCGCCGAGTCAAGTCCGCCTGTTGCCTTTAGTCGATAAATATCGGCCAGAACTCAAGCGAGTCGCCGGGGCCGATGGCAATGCCGCGCCCGCCGTATTACATGGGTTAAACAACCTCGATTTTCGACTGGCGGGCTGGCCGCGCGATCGCGCTACCACACCCCCTCGGGTCAATCGTCTTACTAACGACAGCCTGCAGCAGATTTTTCCTCGGCTATCGCCCGAGGACATCGCTAATCTCAATTGGCGATTAACCAACCACAGCGGTGAATTTTCGGTGGCGTAACCGTTGGTGATGCTGCAATATCCGCTGTTTGTCCAACAGGCCGACGGGGCGATTGATTTGCTGTTTGCTCAAGATGGGCAGCAAATGGTCTTGCCCAAGTTCAACCATCATTTTGACGCGTTCTACTCCCCGGTTTATATGACGCGGATTGCGGTGCCCCGTGACGCTAATGCGGCCACGGTCAAAGCCCTGAACCAAGTATTGCTCACGACCCACGCCCTGTACGGAGGGTATACGCCGCCCGATCTCACCCTCCCGGCACCGCTGCAACCGCTGTGGGACGAGTAAGACTCGTCCGATCTGGAAGCGCTAGCGCCGGGTGGCTGGGGGGCGCTGAAACTTCCACCTCGACTTCGGTAGAATAGGCCGTGTGACCTGCAGTGAAGCCAATTGGGTTAGCCATATGCCACCAGCGGTGTTAGTCGAAGGATTAAAAAAGTGCTACGGGGATGTCGAAGCCGTCAGGGACGTATCTTTCACCATTGAGCCGGGGGAAATTTTTGGCCTGCTCGGGCCCAACGGAGCCGGGAAAACAACGACCATTCGGTGTTTGTGTACCCTTAGCACGCCGGATGCGGGCAAGGTTGAAATCAGCGGCGCATCGGTGCTGGTAAATCCGGCCTTGGCGCGTCAACGGCTGGGCTATATCGCCCAAGATGTGGCCCTCGATAAGATGTTGACCGGGCGAGAACTGCTGCAGCTCCAGGCTGCGCTCTATCACATGCCGAGAAAGGTAGCCCGCGATCGCATCGAGCAAATGATCGCCCTTTTGGAACTGACCGACTGGGCCGATAAAAAGTCGGGGACGTATTCCGGCGGCTTGAAAAAACGGCTAGATCTGGCCATGGGCTTGCTGCATCAGCCCGATGTTTTAGTGCTGGATGAACCCACCGTCGGCTTAGACATTGAAACCCGCTCAGACGTTTGGCAATTTCTACGGCAGCTACGCGCAGCGGGCACCACCGTCCTCCTGACCAGCCATTACTTAGAAGAAGTCGATGCCCTGTCTGATCGGGTTGCCATTATCGACCAGGGCAAGGTGATTGCGGTGGGCACCCCGAATGAATTGAAAGATCGGGTGGGCGGCGATCGCATCACCCTCCGCATTCGCGAATTTACCCCCGATGGTGAAGCGGACCAAGCCCGAACCCTCCTGCAAGCTCTTGCCTGCGTAGAAGAAGTCATCGTCAATGAGGCTCAGGGCAACTCTCTTAATCTGGTGGTCACAGCGCAGTCGGATGCGCTGATGACCGTTCAGCAAGCTCTAAAGGAGGCCAATTTACCCATGTTTGGCATTTCGCAGTCGCGCCCCAGCCTCGATGATGTGTATCTCGCCGCCACCGGCCGCACATTAATGGATGCGGAAATTGCCGCTGCGGGTAGCCGCGATCTCAAGGCAGAGCGTAAGCAAGCTATGAAAGGGAGCTAAAGATATCGCGAGGGGCGATTGCCGCTCCGTTAAGATATGGGCAACGTGAGGGGCAATCGCCTCTCTCAATCAGTCATTCTCCTCCCTTACCCACACCATGAGCACAACCCTCACGCCCAAACCCCAACTGTCTTTAGATAATCCTGATCTGCGTCAGTGGAAAGCCCAGGTCAGCAACGGTTCTACTGTGGCCACGCCGGGCCTGCTTTCCAGCGAGTTTTGGCAAGAGACAGGAGCCATGACTCGACGACTGTTCATCCAACTGCAGCGGCGGCCTTCTACCCTGGTAGCAGGTGTGATTCAACCGGTGATGTGGCTAATCTTGTTCGGGGCGCTGTTTCAAAATGTGCCTGCGGGTTTGTTTGGTGACAGCAGCAACTACGGTCAGTTTTTGGGAGCAGGCATTATTGTTTTTACCGCCTTTGGGGGCGCGTTAAATGCAGGCCTGCCCGTGATGTTTGACCGCGAATTCGGCTTTTTAAATCGGTTTTTGGTGGCCCCGTTGGCTTCGCGCTACTCCATCGTGGCGGCGTCAGCCATTTTTATCGCGGCAATGAGCATGGTGCAAACGGCTGTCTGTATTTCGCTCAGTGCAGCGTTAGGGGCGGGATTGCCTGATCCGGCTGGACTGGCACTGGTGGTACTCATCGTGCTGACCCTGGTACTGGGAGTCACAGCTCTGAGCCTGGGGCTATCTTTTGCCTTGCCCGGGCACATTGGACAGGTCGCCGTTATTTTTGTCACTAACTTGCCGCTGCTGTTTTCCAGCACGGCGCTGGTGCCCCTCTCCTTTATGCCGCCATGGCTGCAGGTGGTGGCGAGCCTAAATCCGCTGAGCTACGCTATTGAGCCCATCCGTTACATCTATTTGCATCCTGGCAACTGGGGTTTGGGCAGTGTGGTGATGCCAGCCCCCTTTGCGGAAGTCACGCTGGCCGCGGCCTTGGCAGTACTCATTGGGTTTTGTGGCATGTCGTTGGCACTAATCCAACCGTTACTGCGTCGTAGAATCGCATAGGGGCGGCGATCGCTGCCAATTTTTTTTGCTAAAGTAGGCCGTAGATTGCGCCGATAGCAGCGACGGTGTAACAGGAGTGAGCGATCATGTTTTCGATGAAACAGATTTTGACAGGTTTGGTAGCTGGTTCTCTGCTCGCTTTTGGGGCGGGTGTATCAACCCATAGTGCTCTAGCGCAAACGGACATCGAGCCTTTTAGCAGCGTCGGCACCGATGATGATGGCGCCGACGTGTTTGGAGGCTCTTCTGACCCCTTTGAGCTGATCCACCGGGCTGTTTCTGCACCCACCATGAGTTCTCAAGAGTTTCTGGATTACCAAAATCAGACAATCGGTTCTGAAGCTCAAGACTTTCGCATGCGACAACAGGAGCTGCTAAGACAGCAGTCCGAGTCAGTCGAAGCCACCGAAGAAATCACCGTTGATGACGAAGAAATTTAGCCAAATTCTCTTCAAGAACTAGATTTTGAAAAGGAGCCTGATATTCAGGCTCCTTTTTTAGTAAGATGCAGCATTCAAAATTCAAAATACTGAGTAGATGTAGCCTGATTACGCCTATTAAGTAGATGCACATAGTCAAAAGTAATCCTGAATACCGGAAATCCTCGCTATGAAATTTTCAAGACGTTGGATAGTTCAGAGCACCTACTTACACTGTAAATACACTAGCCATTTTCCTATGGCAACAGACATCTTAGTGACGGTCATGAGCACCTAATGTCTAACATGCTCGCGTAAATTCAAGGGAAAGTAGTTTAACCAATTTTTTTCTTAGGGCTCTACTACTACGCTCGAATACATCAGTGTTGACTACCAGTGCCTATCCTTCATATGTTGTCACGGATATTAGACCAGCCTTAGAGAAAAGCTGTTTATACAGAGCAAGGTCTGAACTTCGAGACAATATGGCAAACTTCAGAAGTCAGAGTTCAGATTTCAGAACTGAAACCCTCATTAGATAAGGGATTTAGTCATCTAAATTAGTCGAAACTAAATGCAACTTGCTATACATTGGGCATCTGGCAAACGTTTCAGAGATTACATTGGCTAAGCGCAGTCGAAGCCGAATCCTAGCCAGAATCTCCCTTGTCACTCTAGGGCAGCAACGCCAAAGACTCTGCTCAGGGGACGCTTACGACATTTGGGAGATGATAATCTTCAGACGGAAATGAGCGTACGCTATGAGCTTCTACTCCACACCTCCGCAAAAATTGATTATTTTGGTTTGTAAACATCTATAAGAATGGCGCAAAGGGATGTTCAATATTCCTAATCTCTAAAATGTTAACTAGACTAAGAAAAGTAAGTGATGATGCCTTATTTTTACTTCATATACTCTTTCTTCGTAGTCGTTAATGGTGATCAGAGATGGTTATTGCTATCGCTTCTTTAATTAGTACAGCTGCTTCACTCACGACAGCTTTGGACTGTGGCTCTAACTTTTTAGCTCGAACAGCAGGCAAAATCTCCAAGATATTCTCTTCCGAAAAAATCCTTGAGAATGATGAAAACAAAAAAGATTCTTCCTATAAGTTGGCCAAGATTCATTTGGAAATAGCCAAGCTTACTGAGACACTGGAAACTGTAAGTGTCGGCATGAATAGTATTAATGAGGAAAGACTCAAGCTACAACAGACGCACAATGAACTGCTTAAAGAAAAAAACAAACTTGACAGAGAACATTATAAGAAGTTAAGCCGACACATAAAAGCACAACATGAGATTTCCTTGCGCGATTTAGAAATTAATATAGATAGATATAATGATATTTTTTCGATGACGACTGAGCAGGTAAAGGCCGATTTCAGCAGGAATAACGGCTTGTTAATTCTTATTGCTCCTGTGGCCAAAGGAAATCTCAAGGAGTTTTCTGAATTTGACAGAGAAATTGATTTTAAGGTTTCTGAAATAATCAACCCTCATTACTCTGGTTGTGGATTTTCTTTGGGAATTGAGTGCCCAGAAACTATCATAAAGCGTACTATCAACGAGATAGAGGCAAGATATATAAGAGATAAAATGTCTGAAATAGGCAGGCCGACAATAGTTATTGATTCAGACATTCTAGAGTGTGAATTCTTGATCAGAGTCACTTCTCCACTTGGCTTTTTCTCAGGAAATCAGAAACAGAAAGATAAGCCTGAAAGAGCTGCTCACTGGCATTGGAAAAATGTTTTTAAAAAACTTCAAGAAGAAGGAGGCACGCCTGAACAAAGCATTGAAGTTATAAAACGCTGTATGCTTTCATCTCATATAGGGTGGCAGCTTTTATCTCTGATATTTATTATCTAGCTCTGAATCCATACCACGAAGTTATTTTTCCAAAGATACTTGCGGAGCGAAAAGAAGATAGACCTATTTTGGAACCATACTTGAATTTGCTCAACAGAGAGAAAGAAATAGCTGTTGAAAAAGCCCTTGATAAATATCGGAAGTTTATTGCAGAGCAAGAAGCAATCAAGAGGCAAGAACAAATCAAAATTCTTTTTGCTGTTGGGGCATCAGTTTTTCTTTTCTTGGCTGGAATAGGACTTTTCTTTGGTTTTATATCTAGCCTTCCAGAAGTCAATCCACCAGGCTCAGAAGATCCGGAAGGATCGCAGAAAAACTTCCTCGTTGTCACTCAAAATACCAATATATATAATTCTTCTAACGAAGTAATTCTAACAGTGCCACCCAACTTTAAAACATCTGTAATTTATATTGATAGATCATCAATGTGGATTGAAATAGATATGAGTCCGCATCATGATTACTATGAAACTGGATGGATTTATTACGATGAATCCGCTATGTTTATCGAACAGTTCTAATAGGTTTTTATATGTCATAAACTGGTATATCTTAAGGGCATATTGACTGATTAAAAAGAACTTGAATAGCATCAACTAAGCTCGCCATCTCCAATTTAGAGATACCTATGCCTTCAGAATACTTGCAATAAGTCAAATATGCTGAATTCAAGTTGAGCTAACTTAGCTTGATTCTCATAAAGTAACCCAATATTACTTATAGAATTCTCTATAGTGTTAAGGCTCGATTCA
>ERZ1740058.1202-NODE-1202-length-13351-cov-14.281438_pt1 | contig 13351 bp, 2 predicted proteins | sample MGYA00581745_ERZ1740058 | MGnify/ENA primary metagenome ERZ1740058 (study PRJEB43018, sample SAMN04849742) | marine metagenome | isolation source: floating plastic debris | place: Pacific Ocean | collected 2008-08-30 | study: EMG produced TPA metagenomics... | reverse complement strand
TCATAGGTGTAATCGGTCTGACGGTTTTCTTCATCCGTGAAGCTCAGCTGATTGCCCACCCCGTCGTAGCTGTACTGAGTAAAGTCACCCAGGGCATTGGTCATCCGCACGAGGCGGTTGCGCGCATCGTACTGGAAGTTCGTTGGATTGGTGCGCTCGTCGAGGGTACTGGTTAAATTGCCGACCTTGTCATAGCCAAAGGCTGAGATGCCGTCTAAGGCATCGGTCACCTGAGTCAACCGATTCAATTCATCGTAGGCATAGGTCGTCTCGTGATCGCGCCGATTTTTAACGCCAATCAGGTTGTTCGTGGCGTCATAGGTATAGTGGGTCGTCTCCCCAAAGGCGTCGGTTTGGGCGATGAGGCGATCGCGGGCATCGTAGCTAAAGGCGGTTTGATGGCCCTGCGGGTCAATGATGGCAGCGAGGTTGTTGCTGAGGTCATAGCGGAACTCCGTGCGATACCCCTCACCATCAATCATGGCGGTGCGGCGATCGCGGCTGTCGTATTCGTAGCGAGTCTCATGGCCGTTGCCATCGAGGATGCTCACCAAGTTGCTCGCGTCATCGTAGGCATATTGGGTGCGATTGCCTGCCGCATCCAGCACCTCAATTAAGCGATGCTTTTCGTCGTAGGTGTATTCCGTCTCATGGTCGCGCGCATCAGTAAAGCTGGTGAGATTGCCCGCTGCATCGTAGCCAAAACCCAACACCGGCGAGGTGAGCGGCCCCATGCCATCCGGGTCAGCTTCGATAATTTGAATAACCCGATTGCGATCGTCGTAGTCATACTCGGTGCGGTTGCCATTCTCGTCGATGATGGCCGCCAGGTTCCCCGCCGCATCGTACTCAAACTGTTGCTGAGCTTGATCAACGGTGCCTAACGCAAAGGTGATTTGGCTGACTTGCCCTTTGCTGTTGTAGTCATAATCGGTCACGCGACCCAGCGCGTCAGTCATGGTCTTGATCAACCCGCTGCTGGTATAGGTATAGGTGGTGACAACGTCATCGGTTTCGCCATTGGCAGCCGAGTCAACTTCACCCACCACTCGTCTCATCAAGTCACGATTGCCAGTCTCAGAGTTGATCTCAAAGAGCGTTAGGTTGCCGCGTTCATCGGTGATGCTTTCGAGCTGGTTGAAGGTTTCGTCATAGGTAAAAGTTCGCTCACTCGTTCCGCCAATCACAAAGTTGCGAACGACCTCGACATTGTCGATTCCCCAAGATTCTTGATCAACCGTATAGTCTTTCAGCGAACCAGTAAATTGAATTTGGGTTTGGGCATCTTGAGCAGTAAATTCAACTCGTATGTCACGATAAATGGAATCCACCCAATCACTACTGAATCCGAGATGAGTTTTTGAGACATCTGCTACACGGAAAGTTTGTGGGTATTCATCAATATTTGAGAATGTCTCATCGAAAACCGTTTCACCTTCTATTTGAATTATGAATGAATCAGCTCCGACTTCCAGGCCACTGTAGGGTGACTGCACTTGACTTCCATCCCAGGAATCAATGGCATAGAAATCAAACTCTAAGGTGTAAGTTTCACCAGGAGTTGTATTCAATGTCAAAGTTTGACTTTCACTATTGAATCGACCTGAGAACGTAGTAAAGATACCCTCATCGGCAGTTGTAGTAGAAGACCATTCAGGTCTTGTATTGCCTTCAAAGTCATCAAAGAAGACAGTTTCTGTTATGGCAATACCAGCACCGATTGGAGCTCCGTCTTCTATCCAACTCACGCCATTCTGAAGCGTGCCAGTGATCCCGTTACCACTGAGGTCTTCGACTGTCGTACCTGTGCCTTCATCAAAGCGCCAGTAGCCTAGCAATCCCGACTGAGTACCACTGAAACTGAGGTTCTTTCCTGTGTTGATTTCTTCCTGGCTGCGAGCATAATCCCAGATTCGAACCTCATCAATTTGATTACTATATGACTCTCGATCACCGGGAATACCCGCACATACGGACTCTCCTATCATGAAGCTTGCACTATTCTCAAAATTCAAGACAGAGCCATAATCTATGCTGGCATCTAGATCCCCATTGACAAAAATTGACGTCAAATTGCCAGCCCGAGTGATGCCAACATGGTGCCATTCACCATCATTGACAATTGTGTTACCAGCAATGTTATAGTTGCTCGCTGCAGTGTTGTAGAACTCTATTCCAATGCGACCATCACTGCCAAGATCAACCTCCCAAAACTGATGTTGACCACAGAATACTCGTTTTCCTAAGATGAATTGAGATTCTTCAGAAGTTGCATTCAGCCAAAACTCAACCGTAAAGTCACCTGTTCCGAAATCCCCTACTGTGTCACCAAAATCAACAGTGTCATTGTCTCCATCAAAGGCAATACCAGACAAGGATGTCACGGTACTATTCGTTGCTTCTTCCGATGGCACTTGGTCTACAATTCTGAGCAAATTGCCCTGTTCATCGTAGGTATAGTCTGTTGTGAAGCCACGGGCGTCGACAATGCGGCTGACGCGGTTGTCGTCATTACGAGTCACCACTTGATTCGGGCCGTTGCCGTCGGTTGCCGTCACGGGTTGCCCAGCTGCATCGACCGTCGTCTGGCTGACATGGCCATTACCATCGGCATAGGTGGCCACGGATAGGTCTTGGCTGTAAGCCACGGCACCGCCATCCGGATTCGCCGTTTTCTCGAGCTGGTAGAGTCCCTGGACTTGAGTCGGTGCGACCTTGACGACAGAGCCATCCTTTTGAATCGCGTGGGTGGCCCGGCCAAAAGCATCGTAGAAAGCCTGTTCACGATGGCCGCGCTGATCGATTTCCCCCGTCATGCGATGTCCAGCATCGTACTCAAAGATCCGTTCAGACGTGTCAGGGTCGATGATTTGAGTTAAATTGCCCGCCGCATCGTATTGGAATTGCGTCATGCGGTCAGCCGGGTCCGTAATCGTCTCGACCTTGCCTTGGCTGTTATAGGTAAAGGTAGTTTCTAGATTGGTCGGGTCAATGATTTTTTCGAGTTGCCCGGCCGCGTTGTAGACATGCTGGGTCGTATTGTTGTTGCGATCTACCACCGAAATCAATCGGTTGCTGCGGTCGAAGGTGTAGACCGTCTGGTTTTTCGTCGTCCGCTGGAAAGTGCCATCTGGCAACTTCTCAAAGGTGCTGAAATCTCCTGGTGGCGATTGATAGCGCTCCCCAGCACTCGTCGGAGCTTCAAAGAGTAACTCAGTCCCATTGCCGTCAATGAGTAAGAGAGCTCCACTGGCAGTCTCGATGATCTGCTGTACGCCCGCGATGCCCCAGCCACTACCAAAGGCACTATCGACGGTGTTGACGTGGATGAGCTGCGCTGATTGAGTTGTTGAACTACCGACAAACCGGACGTCATTTGAATTGATGTAAATTCCGGCAGAGAGGTCAAAGTCGTAAACACCGGAAGCGACATCCCGTAAATCTGCCTGCAGGCTACCGCCCACGGGGCCCTTTTGCGCCGGAATCTGCCAAAAATGCTCGCCGCCATTCAGGCCCAACCCCCCGCCGTAACCTGGAACCGTGTACTGCAGGCCGTCAATGTCAATGGTCAGTTCAGCAATTAAGCGCAGACGCTCCGTAAAGCCCGGCGCTAAAGCATTAGCATCGACCTCACCAAACCCGACTTGCACAATCGGTCGAGCATCAGCCCGCAGGGAATCATAAACCAGCTGTACGCCTCGATTCTGCCCCTGAGACTGGTAGGTCACCAAGTTATGGGTTTCGAGCACCCCTCCCGTTTGGAGATCAACTTGAGAAGAGAAGTCTGGCGTAGAAGATAAATCTTCCACGGTCGGACAAGCATTACAAGACTGATCGGTTTGGTAAATGTCAAAGCCTTGGGGTCGCTGCGCAAAGAAATGCCAAGAGCTGTTGCGGATACCGCCTTCCAACGTTTCGACCAGGCTGCCATCGTCAGAAACCCGACCGGTGCCGACAATTTCAAAATCGCCAGTGTTGGGGTTAATCGACCAGAGGTCCATCTCGGTGCCCGGCGCCCAGCCCCCGCCATTGGGTAAGGCCAGCTCAGCGGGGTCAGTAAAGACCAGGTCACTGGGTTGAATGGTCACGACCAGATCGGGCGAGAGCCCTTCGGGCAGGGCGGCAGGCGTTAGGTCAGTGGGGACTTCAGTGATGCTGAGAGCGCCACTAAAAGGATTACCCTCCCGATCTTCCAGAGAATTGTTTTCAACAAAGACAGAAGCTCCCAGCGTCGCGTTGCTGACCAGTTCACCCCCCGACACAGGAACTGTACTGTTACTCGCCAGATCTAAAGCGGGGAGGTAAATCGGCCGGTCAATGACATTGTTGACCCCGGCATAAACCTCATGACCGAGCATCAGGTCGAGCTTTTCGGCCACAAAGGGGAAGCTGCCGCCATTGGGGTCTTGGTATTGGTCGCCGTAAACCTTGAGCGTATCCGCTGCACCTGCCGGTGAGAAGGTGAAATCATGGCCCATAAACTGGCTCCAAGCCAGCAAGATGCCGGTAGCTCCCGAGGTATCCGGCACGGAAGTGTCTTGGCTAAACAGGGCATTGCTGATCTCACGGGTATTGGGCCGCTCTGCGCCACCCGGTGTGCGCACCCCATCGCCATATTCCTGGGTGTAATCGACTCGCATGTGCGTGCCGACCGTGCCCAAATCGGGGTCGGTCAGATTATTGTTGCTGCCATCAATGGCAGCATATTCAGCGGTAGAACTGGTCCCCGCGCTGCCCCCAGCAGCCGGTCCCGTGGGGTTGAGCGAGCTGGAGAAGATATTGCCGGATAACCCCGTGATGGTGGTGTTGCGCTCAATCAGATCGGCGAGTTGAGTGCCGCGAATGAACGTGAGGTCAGCCTGAGAGAACTGACTGTTTTCATACCAGAAGCGATCGCCATCGCGCAGGCGAGCAAACTGATCAGCCATGATGGTTTGGAAGAGTTCACCCACCATGGCACCGGCAGCTTTATCCTCTGCCAGTCCGCCAACAATGACATCGATGTTGTCAACAGTGCCATAGACGGCTGCTAAAGCTGCCTGCACCGTGACATCAGTCGTGATCTCGGCAAATGAGGTAACCCGTGCCAGCCCAAAGTCTTCACGGGCCTGGTTATAGTCCGGCAATCCAACATCTCGTCCGCGCTCAATGTCTACCGCTGCCAGGTCAATGCCGCCCGAGCCGGGAGGGCCGAAGAGGGTATTGCGCAGATCATCCAAGACCTTGAGATCGACGGCTTCCGCCGACTGAGCCACTAGGCCGCGCAAAATGGCCTCAATGCCGTTTTGTTGAATCACCTCAGGATTAAACGTGCTTTCTCGCAGCGAGACTGAGGGTAAGGTCTGACCGGCACCATCAATCAGTAAAAACTCATCAAAGCTTTGGGTATGCCCCAGGCGGAATGCCGCTGCCGAGAACAAATGGCTGATCGACGGATCGACGTTGTTGTCATAGCCGCTGTAGGTTGAGATCGTGCCCTGTCCTAGCAACAAGGGCAAGTATTCTTGGTATGTAATGTGCTGAATCTGCGCCGACACCAGCTTGCGCGCTTGCTGATAGATTTCTTCGCCCGTCAGCCCCGGATTAGCCGTACTAATATCCTCGGCCAGGCGATTGTGCTCCCGCATGAAGACGGTATGCAATGACGTGAGGCCGATGTTTTCATTGGCTCGCACGTCCCCGGCAGCAAACAATTCAGAGGGATCATTGAGGCTGCGATTGTTGTTCGCTAAGGGGCCACCCGCAAAATAGGCGGCACTATTGAGGGGTAGCAAATCACCCGTCGAAACCTTCAGTTTGCCGGTGCCATCAAGGGTACGCAAGGCATTGGCTCGGGTGGCATCCGAACCATAAACCATGCTGGCATCCATAAAGGTCGTCACCAGGTTCGGGTGACGCAGCGGATTCGCGGCGTCCGTACCGGTCGTTCCATCAAAGGTGGTGCGCCGCAGATTAATTTCCTGCTCACCGGTTAAGAACGGGTCAAAGGCCGGATCCCCGAGGGGGATTTTGATATTAATTTCTTCTGTAGGGATGCTGCTATCAGGCAAGGTGATGGTGAAATACCCCTGCGCATCTGTCACTGCTTGCAAGCGTCCCAGCTCTAACGGCAAATTGGCGAGGGGATTGCCGTTAATATCCAGAACCTGCCCCGAGATCCGGGTCGTGGTGATGGGATCCGGGGTCACCGTAAGCGAAACAGTTTGAGAAACCGACGTGGTGCCGTCAGTGGCGGTTACTGTAAAGTCATAGGTGCCGACCTGGTTGGGGGTCGGTTCAAAGACCAAATTGCCATTGCCATCTAACTTGCTGTTGGGCAGGTTCGTCCCCTGCAGCGAATAGGTGATCGGGTCGCCGTCTGGATCAGTGGCAGACAAGGTGAGGGTGGTCTTTTGTCCCGGGACTGCGGTGATCGGGGCAACCGTGTCAAACACCGGTGCTTGATTGGGACCACCGACCCAAACTTGGGGCTGCAGCGCCATGCGTAACTGGTTCGGATTGCTGAAGCGAATTTCCAGGCCATCAGAGAAACTGCCCGCCGTTAGCCCGCCGGGACGAATCGCATTCCGCAGGTTGAGATAGCCATTGCCGCTAGTGTCGGTGCCAGATGGACTCTCTAAGGTAATGCCGCTGGGCAAATTAGCGAAGAGTACGGCAATATTGCGACCCAGATCCGTCTCACTCGTATTGTGGAGCTGCAGGGTGGCGGTGTACTGGCCGCTCGCCTCATCAAAGCGCACTTGGCTGAAGCGGACTGCCACGTCATTTGATAACGTCAAGGGGGCTAGATCAATCGCCCCGCCCGCCATTGCGAGCGTTGGATTGTCTGCAAAGATCGGCGCATTAATTCCGGTCGGATCTTCTAAGTTCGAAATCTCGCCAATGATGACGCGACTGCCATCATCACCATCCTGGTTCAACAGTTGAAAGATCAGCAATCCTTCCGTCAAGCTGGATAAGCTGCTCAGATCAATCTCGACAAACTGTCCATCAAAGCGCACCTGGCCTGCCACAAACTCAGCCTGATCGCCCGCCAAAGTGAACACTGGGGTGCCAGGTTGCCCGCCATCCAGCAGGGTTTGGGAGAGATTATTCGGATCGACCAAATAGACCGCAAGCTGATCGGTACTGGAGCTAGCGATATCGCTCAGATCAAAGGCGGCATCCACGGCAAAGCGCAACGTGCGGGTGCCTTCACTCTGCCCCAGTTCAATCAGCTGCGTAGCCTCCACCACATAGCTGTCAGATTCACCTAGCACGATGGTTTCGTTACTGCGAGCCACCCACCCCTGAGTGCCGCTACCGCCGATTTGGAAGTTGGTAGTGGTCACGTCAAAATCAACCGTTGTCTGGGTCGTATTGCCCGCGACATCGGTAAAGCTGAGGGCCAACTGACGCGCCCCAGCCGCTAGGGGTTGGGCCTGGAGCAATTGGTCAAATTCACCGGCCCCTAACGTGATGTCAGTGGCGCTGCCGCCATCTACCGAGATCGTTAGCGTCCCGGCTTCGGGGGCATCTCCTAACAGATGCACATAGGGACTATGGTCACCACCGCCAATGGGGGTCGTGAGGGAGAGGTCAGCGACCGCTCGATCCAAGGTCAAGCTGATGGGCACCGTACTGGTATTGTCTGAGGCGTCAGTCGAAATAATGGTCAGGATTTGCGCGCCATCGCTGAGGAAGTAGCCGAACTGCTCTGATAACGCTTGGGGGGTGAGCGTAAAGCTGCCATCCGGCTGCACCAAGCTAGTGATGTCGATGGTGGCTGTCCCGATCTGCACTGCCAGGGTCGATAAGGTGGCCACATCACCGACATTGCCCACAATGGTGGCATCGGCGGTAATGCGATCGCTGTCGCTCGCCCCCGTATCGTTGACTAAGTTGGCACTAAGGCTGCCTGCTGTCGTGACCGGCGTAAAGTCGATGTAGTCAATCCGGGCATATTCTTCAATATCTTGCTCTGCAACGATCTTAAGGACATCGCCAAAATTGAGGGTTACGTTAGTGCCCAGGTTAACCGTTCTAAAGTTTTCCGCTCTCGGGACATCATCACCAACCGCCCCCGGCTCATTAAACTCCCAGGCCTTGAGGAGCTGACCATTAATTTCAAATCGGGCCTCAACTTCACCATCATTTTCGTCGAAGAAGCCGACATCGATGTTGTATTCTCCACTCGGACCATTGAAGGCCGTCTCAACAAATCCCGAATCAGCGGTGATCCGGATGGTTTCCTGATTCGAGGCAAAGATACGAGCTTCTCGCTGAAAGTTGTTGAGGGTCCAATCTTCGACCTCAGAGCGAATCGCACCGCCTCCCGACAGGGCCGGGTCATTGTCCACGATGCTAATCGTCGTGCTGCTCACGCCCCCTAAGGTGGCGCCGTTGGTAGGGCTGGATAAGCTCAGCTGTAAGGTTTCTGTCGTTTCATCAACACTGTCATTGACGATCGGCAGCGTAAACGTTTGCTGAAGCACGCCATCGGCGAGCGTCACCGTAATGGGAAAGGCGAGGTTGACGTCATCACTGGCCGTTCCCGTTTGGGCATCGCCTCCCGTAACCGTGATATCAGCACTCACTTCGCCGGCACTGCCGCCGGTGCGCTCCACAGTGACGACTAATTCACCGCTCCCTTCATTGACTTGATAAGTGGCGTCAGCAAACGCCAGCGTTCCGGGTGTGGGGGTGGTGCCGGCCGGGACAAATTCGACGTAGTCGATGCGAGCATATTCTTCCACATCTTGATCCGCAAAGATGGTTAGCACATCATTGGGACGGAGGAGCACATTGGTCTCCAGGGTAATCTCGCGGAAATTCTGCGCTGTCGGGACACTGCCGCCGATCTGACTATCGAACTGCCAGGTTTTGAGGAGCTGACCGTTAATTTCAAACCGAGCATCGACGATGCCATCAACTTCATCGAAGAAGCCGACTTTGATGGTGTAGCGCCCTTCTGCGCCGGTGAAGTTAGTGGTCGCGGAACCATCGTCAGCGGTGATGCGAATAGTCTCTTGATTGGAGGCCAGACTTTGAGTTTCGCGATCAAAGTTAGTAAGGTCCCAGTTTTCGACCTCAGAGCGAATCGTCGGGCCGACGGGCGGCGCGGGGTCGTCATTATCCAGAATGCTAATCACCGTGCTGTCTTGACTGCCCAGCGTCGCGCCATTGGTAGGGCTGGTCAAGCTCAACTGCAGCGTTTCTGTGGGCTCATCAAGGGTGTCATCGACGATGGGAATCACCAAGGTCTGCTGCATCACGCCATCGGCTAAGGTGACGGTCGTGGGGAAGGTGAGGTCAACATCGCCAATCAGCGGGCCGGTTTGAGCATCGCCTCCCGTAACCGTAATGTCAGCACTAACTTCGCCGGTATTCCCACCCGTACGCTCCACGGTGACTAATAGCTCATTCGTGCCTTCATCGACCTGATACGTCGCGTTAGCAAATGACAGGGTGCCGGGTTCTTCGATCAGCGTAAATTCGACGTAGTCGATGCGGGCATACTCTTCAAGATTTTTGTTGGCCACCAACTCAATCAGATCGCCCTGCTTCAACTCAATCGGCGGTTGCCACTCAACGAACGTATCGTTTTTGTCGGTGGGGACAGTGCCGGGGAAGGCTTTGTCAAATTGCCAGCTGAAGCTCTGACTACCGACGGTGAGCGTCGCGTCAGCCTCACCATCATTTTCATCAAAGTAACCAATCTTGACTTCGTAGAGGCCATCCACTTCGTTAAAGGTCGTCGTGGCGGTGCCTGAATTGGCCGTCAAGCGAACGGTTTGCTGATTCGAGGCAAAATTCCAAGACTCAGTCTTGAAGTCTTTTAAGCTCCAGTCTTCCACCTCGTAGCGAATGGGAGTGACGAGAGTCGCGCCGTAGGTTTCTAAGACTGAAGCTTCTACAGCCAGTTCCGTTTCGATTTGGCCCTGGGTATATTCCAGCTGCCAATCGCCGCCGAGGGCGGCTGTCCCGGTGAGGTCCGTGGAAGCCGCAATATCAGCTCCCGTGAGCTGATGCAGCTGGGTAACGAATGCCTGTCCTGCCGCCCCTGCCGCGACGTTGCAACCATAGAGCAAAATGTCGGCTTCATCGTTGAGCGCACTTTGCCACTGCGTCAGTTCATCGGCATAGCGCGTGATCGTATCCGCGTTCAGGACGCCAGATCCCAGATTGAGTTGCCCCGCATCGCCATGGGAAATGATCTGCAGGCTGGCTAAATCCTGATACTGAGTTAACAATTCGGTGATTTGCCCCACCCCATCATGACTTGCATCTAGAACCACCACATCGGCATTTTCGATACCGGCAGTCAGCATCTCAAATTCAGCCACTGATGTATCAATTACAACTAGGCTGCGATGATTGGCCACATCGGGTAATAGCTGCGGTTCGATCAAGGCCGCTGGGTTAGTTCCAATTCCTATCGGGCCTAGGAGACCACTCGTGATCGGCGTACCGGAATCATGCTGAAGAGTCATGGCAAGGGGTGGGGTTTAAGACAAAAGAACGTGCCTGGACGGTGAGAACCTTCCAGCTGAAGTGACTTATTGATGTAAAAAATCAGACAATTCTTAGACCGATATCGTTGGGTGTTGCCTAAGAACTTGACCTCAAAGTAAACCTCACAAGGCTCTGGCTTCTAAGTGCAAGTACGTAAATTCTGTTCTTGCTTGATGAAGCTTGTATGAATTTGCATATTTTTATGCGTATCAATGATTACTGCAAAATCGCGCCAACTTCGGCACCTAAATCGCATCAACTTCGGCAGTCAAATCGCGCCAACTTCGGCACCTGAATCACGTCAACTTCGGCAGGTCATGTCCAGCCCCTTCGGAAGTGCTCATACCCTTGGCTCAATTGAGCGTCAGGGAGAAGAGGACAGCCATGGGACGAAGTGGTCAAGGAGCCAAATTGCCGATGGTGAAATTTCGAGAAATTATCCGCCTGCATGAGTTGGGTTATAACCAGAGCGAAATCGCCCTGAGTTGTGCCGTCGCTCGCTCAACGGTGCAGGACTATATCCGGCGAGCGAGTGGCAAAGGACTAAGCTATGGCGAGTTGTGCCAGCTCAGTGATAGTGAGGCGCAAGCCCGACTGGGCAAAGGCAAGAAACCTGCGGTTGATAAGACAGTAATTGACTTTGCCACGGTCCATCGTGAACTGCAAGGCAAAGGAGTGACATTAGCGTTGCTGTGGCAAGAAGGTCTTGACCAGCAGCAGTGGAGTTTGAGCTACGGTCAGTTCTGTCGGCGCTATGGCCAGTGGAAAGGGTACCAAAACCTTTCCATGCGGCAGACTCATCGGGCGGGCGAAAAGATGTTTGTCGATTATTGCGGTCAAACTGTCCCGGTCGATGACCCGATGAGCGGCGAAACGCAGACGGCGCAAATCTTTGTGGCTTGCCTGGGAGCCAGTAATTACACCTTTGCCGAAGCGACGCCGATGCAAAGCTTACCGCACTGGATTGGTTCTCATGAGAGAGCCTTAGCCTTCTTCGGAGGGGTGCCCAAAGCCATCGTTCCGGACAACCTGAAGTCAGGTGTGACGGACCCTTGCCGGTATGAACCGGGTGTCAACCAGAGCTATCACGCTTTTGCCGAACACTATCAGGTGGCGATTCTACCGGCCCGCTCGAAGAAGCCTCGCGACAAGGCCAAGGTAGAAAAAGCGGTGCAGGAAGTCGAGCGGCAAATCTTAGCGCCGCTGCGCCATCAGCACTTTACCAGTTTCACTGACCTCAATGCCGCCATTCAAGCGCGCTTGGAGAAGCTGAATCATCGGCTGATGAAAAGCTATAGCTGCTCTCGCCGCGTGCTGTTTGAGCAAGTTGACCAACCGGCGTTGCAGCCCTTACCGACTCATCCCTTTGTCTTTGCCCGTTGGAAGCAAGCCAAAGTGAATTTGGATTACCACCTGGAAGTGGACAAGCACTATTACTCCGTCCCCTACTGGTTCGTGCGTCGTCAGGTCAGCGTCAAAGTCAGCGAAAGCTTGGTGGAAGTCTTCTTTGAGCATCGCCGGATTGCGGTTCATCCTCGCTCGCAGGCTCCCTATCGTCATACGACGCTGCCGGAGCATATGCCGCCAGAGCACTGGGCTTACAAACAACAATCGAAAGAGACCTTCCTGGCCTGGGCGCAACAGATTGGTCCCCAGACGCACCGCCAGGTGACGGCTATCTTTGCCGCTAAAGACCATGAAGAACAGGCCTTTCGGACCCTCAAAGGCTTGCAGTCGCTCGCCACGCGCTATGGCGCTCAGCGCTTAGAAGATGCCTGTCGGCGCGCCAACACCTTTGAGCTAGTGGGCTATCGACGGCTCAAAGCCATTCTCAAGGCTCAACTGGACCGGCCTGTGCCACTCGTAGAGGTGCCCCAAGCGCCCTCGGCGCGACATGACTATGTGCGCGGCGCTGATTACTACCATTGACTGATCCATTATCAACGTTCTTCCCATGCAACACACCTTAGACCAGTTGAAAACCCTCCGCCTCATTGGCTTGCTCGAAGCTTGGCAAGAGCAGCAGGGACAACCCACCTATCACGACCTCACCTTTGATGAACGCTTTGCCTTGCTAGTTGAGCGTGAGTATCTCAGGCGGCAGCACCAACGACTGCAACGGCGGCTCAAACAAGCACAGCTCTCTACGCCAGCGACTCTAGAGGCGGTCGATTTCAATGTGCCACGCGGCTTGAAGAAAACTCAGTTCCTGGAATGGGCGCAGGGTCAATGGTTGGGCCAGCACCTCAATCTCATCGTGATGGGGCAGACGGGCGTGGGCAAAACCTTCTTGGCTTGTGTTTTGGCCGACCATCTCTGCAAGCAGGGCTATACCGTACGCTATTTCAAAACTGCCGAACTACTCTCGGAATTGAAGTTCGCCAAACTCGATGGCTCTTTCCCTAAACTACGCAAGCAACTGGCGACCTTTGACCTGCTCATTCTCGATGAGTGGCTACGCGATGCCCTCTCGCCCAATGATGCCCGCGACATGCTCGACTTCCTCGATGACCGCTACCGGCGCTCTTCTTGTCTACTTGCCACTCAGTTCCCCATCAACCAATGGCATCCCCAGATTCAAGACCCGACTTTAGCCGATGCCATTCTTGACCGCTTGGTGCATGACTCTCTGCGTCTGGCTCTCAAAGGTGAGTCTATGCGCAAGCTCACCAGCCCGCTCAAGAATGAAACTGAGCTGATTACGGAGGAAAACGCCATGTCTTAGAAATGCCGATCGCCGTTGTCGTCAACTGACGACATAATGAAATTGACCTGCCCGATAACCGCGAATTTCCCTCAGGTTTTCAGGGGTGCCGAAGTTGATGCAACTCGGTGCCGAAGTTACGAGAATACGCAA
>ERZ1740058.1201-NODE-1201-length-13356-cov-6.994361_pt1 | contig 13356 bp, 12 predicted proteins | sample MGYA00581745_ERZ1740058 | MGnify/ENA primary metagenome ERZ1740058 (study PRJEB43018, sample SAMN04849742) | marine metagenome | isolation source: floating plastic debris | place: Pacific Ocean | collected 2008-08-30 | study: EMG produced TPA metagenomics... | reverse complement strand
GTTTCAGGAGAGACCATGTTCCGGCCTCAGATTCGTCGCGCCTCAAAAAAATTCTTCGTAGGCAATAGAAATTATCCAGAGATTGAACGGATTGGCGACCCCCATTCTTATTGGGGCGATATCTATCATCTGCTGCTGACGATGCCCTGGCGGTCTTTTATCAGCTTGACTAGCGTGTTGTATCTGCTGATGAATGCGGTGTTTGCTGTTGCTTATAGCTTGGGCGGCGGTGTGGCCACTGCTGAAGGAGACGGCCCTGAGTACTTTTTGGATCTGTTCTTTTTTAGTGTGCAGACCATGGCATCAATTGGCTATGGCGTGATGCACCCAACCAATTTGTATGCTCATTGGCTAGTGGTGATTGAGTCTTTGGCCGGGCTGTTTTTTATTGCGATGACAACGGGTTTGGTGTACGCCCGGTTTTCTTTGCCAACGGCGCGGATCTTATTTAGTAATGTGGCGGTAATTGCTCCGTTTAATGGGGTGCCGACGCTGATGTTTCGTACTGCCAACAAGCGGAAGAATTACATTTTAGAGGCGCAGCTGTGGGTGACGCTGGTGCGTGATGAGTACAGCACAGAGGGTGATTTTATGCGGCGCTTTCACGATATTCCGCTGGTGCGATCGCACACGCCTGTCTTTAGTTTGTCGTGGACGGCAATGCATCAAATTTTGCCGGGTGGCTTGCTAGATGGCGATACGGTTGAGTCATTAAGACGCGATCGCGCTGAAATAATTGTTACCCTCACCGGCTTAGATGAAACCCTGGCGCAAACCATTCATGCCCGGCATACCTTTACTGCCGAAGACATTCGTTGGGATCACCGCTTTGCCGATATTTTGCTGACAGGCAGTCACGGTAGACGCGTAATTGACTTCAATCAGTTTCACGTTATCCATCCGATTAGCCGTCCGCGTCAGCTGCCTAGCAACTACAAAATCACGGCTGGGGCTCATAGTAATAGTGTGCACCTAGATGAGAATTGATTTAGTGTTGCGATCGCCTTGGTTGATACAAGCGTCAGTGTAGATTGCTAGCAGATTGCTATAAGATCGTTAGACAAGTCACCAAAAGATCACATTAAAGCAGTGATATATAGCGCCATGGTTAGCAAAGCAGTCGCCAAAATTCAACGGTTCGCCCTCAGCTCTTTAAAAGGCCTATGGCAAGCAATGAACGCGATAGGCCTACCGACCCCTCGTCAAGTCACAGGTTCGGTGCTGTTGATTTCGTTGCTGCTAACGGCTTTGCTAAGCGGTGTTCAACCTGTGGCTGCTACTAACTTTGACCGCAAAAACCTCCGTCAGCAAGACTTTTCTGGTCAGGACCTCACTGACAACGACTACACCCGCGCCGACCTGACTGAGGCTAACCTCAGCCACGCGAACTTAGAGCTAGTTCGTCTATTTACCACTCGCTTGACTCGTGCCAACTTAGAAGGCGCCAATCTGAGAGGGGCCACGTTAGATGGCGCTACGCTGGTAGGTGCCAACCTTAAAGACGCTAATCTGGAGGGCGCTTACGCTATTAATATTGATTTTCGCGGCGCGAATATTGAGGGCGCAGACTTTACTGACGTGCTGCTAGATCCAAAAGATAATGACAAGCTGTGTGAAATGGCCAGTGGCACAAACAGCGTTACCGGCAGAGATACGCGTGAGACTCTGTTCTGTCCTTAATCTGTTCTGTCTTTAAAAAGCTCAGGACGTATACCCGTGCTCTGCTAAAAACGCCATCGATAAATCTAGCTCAGATGTTGTAGCTGTTTCTAACCTGTCGGGAGAAGTTTTTCCACGACTAAATTTTTCTACGTACTTACCCAGCATGTCGCCTTCTAGGTTTACAGAGTCACCGGGCTGTAGATATTGCAGGTTTGTTTCGGCGTAGGTAACTGGGATGACCGCTGTAGAAAACCAATCGCCCGCAGAAGAACATTCCGCCACGGTCAGGCTAATACCGTTGACGGCAATGCTGCCTTTATTCACAATATAGCGAGCTACTTCAGGGGCTATGTTCTTAAAGCGAATTTCCCAGGCGTTAGCTGTGCGCTCAGTGCCTTCTAACTCGCCCCTGCCATCGACGTGACCCGTCACAAAGTGACCCCCAATTTTGCTGCCGACTCGCAGCGACGGTTCTAGGTTTACCGGGCCATTTTCGGAGACTTTTCCCAGCGTGGACTTAGCCAGGGTCTCAGGCGAAGCTGTGGCGATAAAGCCTTGAATTAAAATTTTCTCTACGGTGAGGCAGACGCCATCCACCGCAATGCTATCGCCTAGGGCAATACCCTGAAGTATGGGATCTTGGGCGGTTTTGCAGGAAATTTTGAGCTGATAGGGGTTGAGATGTTGAAGCTGACCAATGCTTTGAATGAGCCCTGTAAACACGAATAACCTGCTCTGGCAATTATTGATTAACTCTAGCGTAATTGCCAGGCTATTAGACGATAAAGTGCAGAATTGTGCAGTTGTTCTAAATACATTTAACGGTCTCTTCAGATAAAGAAATTATGTTGTAGTTACCGCGGCATTACCTATGTGGTGGTTTCGATAAAGTTTCTTTATCTTTCGCTGAGTTCGGTCAAAAATCGCTTTAGCCTAGAAGGGGAGCAAACGGCTGAATACACCTGTTTTTAATACACTCGTGTTGTCCTCGCTGTTTGGGTATAACGTCGCTGTATCTGACAAGAATTGCAGCTATTTGACGATATTGCCATCTACGTAACAGAAATACTATAGAAGACAGCTTTTTAACGCGTGTTTTAGTGAGTGAACGTTCACCTAGCGAGTCTAAGGTACTAAAAGATGATTGAGATGCAGGTTGCGGGAATTGCAATTGATGGAGGCACTCGAAACCCGGTGATTCTGCTGCGAGATAGCTCTCAGCGACGACAGCTACCTATTTTTATATCGCCAGAGCAGTCGCGAACCATTCGCGCGGTTCTAGAAGGCGAAAGAACAACCCGTCCGATGACGCATGATTTGATTGTGAGCATGCTTCACGCCTGGGACATGTCCTTGCAGCGTGTGGTGATTCACGCGCTGCGAGACAATACGTTTTACGCGGTAATGACGGTGGGCAGGGGCGAGAAGAAAAAAGAAATTGATGCGCGCCCTAGCGATGCTATTTCAGTTGCGCTGAGGGTCGGCGCGCCAATTTGGGTGATGGAAGAGGTCATTCTTGATGCGGCTATGCCGGTCGATAGAGACGCTGATATCGCCGAAAAAGAGGCTTTTCACGCATTTTTATCGAGTATTAGCCCTGCTGATTTTGCTGAAAGAGGCCGCTCCGTATAGAGGTGTTGGGAAAGTGATGTTGAGTCAGTGATGCTGGGGAAGTGATGTTGAGTAAGCAATGCTGAGTAAGCAACGGTTGAGTCCATTGGTTTCCCGCAGGCCGCTGTTTTGAGGATCTATGCGCGATCGCCGATTCGGTAAAACCCAGCGGCAGCTGTCTGTCTTTTCTTTGGGCACGATGCGGTTTGCCTCAGCCGAAGCGGCACGTGCTGTGATTGAAAGTGCGATCGCCCGTGGCCTTAATCACATAGAAACTGCGCCTGCTTACGGTGCAAGCGAACGCTACATTGGCCAGGCGCTGAGGCCACTTTTATCTGAAGGCTTATCTATAGACTCTGGCTTGCGAGAGTCTGGTTTGCGTCACCAGTTGACGCTTACTAGTAAGCTCACGCCGACGCTACGCGGTGATCAGGTTGAGCCTGCGATTCGCCAATCGCTAGCTCAGCTTGGTGTGACTTATATAGACGGCCTAGCGATCCATGGCATTAATACAGACGAGCACCTGCGCTGGGCGATCGCTGAAATGCTACCGGCGCTGGCAGTAGCACGCGATAAGGGACTGATTCGCCACATTGGGTTTTCGACCCACGGTCCGCTGCCTGTGATTGAAGCTGCGATCGCGACCGAAGCGTTTAGCTTCGTCAACCTCCACTATAATTTTTTCTTTCAGCGCAATGCCCCGGCGATCGCCCAGGCCCATTGTCAAGATATGGGCATTTTTATCATTTCGCCCGCTGACAAAGCTGGAATGCTTTACAGCCCGCCCGATCGGCTAAAAGCGCTGTGCACGCCTTACGATCCGCTACTGCTGAATTACCGCTGGCTGTTGAGCGATCCTCGTATTACCACGCTTAGCATTGGTCCGGCGACGGCGAGTGAACTCGACTGGCCGCTACAGGTTGCAGATGATGACGGTCCTTTGAGTGAAGGTGAGCAGCAGGCGATTTTACGTTTGGAGCAGGCACAGCTAAGTGTGCTAGGGCGCGATCGCTGTGCTCAATGTCATCAGTGTTTGCCCTGCCCTGAAACGATTAACATTCCAGAAGTGCTACGGCTGCGCAATCTGGCGGTTGCTTACGATATGAAGGCCTTTGGACAGTATCGCTATGGCATGTTTGAAAATGCGGGGCACTGGTTTCCCGGTCGGCGGGGCGATCGCTGTACTGACTGTGGCGACTGCTTACCGCGATGCCCCGAACAGTTAGATATTCCAACTTTGCTACGCGATACGCATCAGCGTCTGCGTGGAAAGCAGCGCCGACGGCTCTGGGAAGAGCCGTAAGAACCTCGGCTAGAAGGCGCGCCTAAAACGTTATTCTCTCCATCTATCTAATTGTAGAGTCCTAGAGGCAAGACTAAAAAATATACATTCAACAAAAGAGAAAAAAGGAAGATTTTTGAGTTAGTGAAATTTTTAGGCTAGTAACACAGTTGTTGCTCGCTCGCTCATAAAGTCACGTTACTTCATACCTCAAAACCCTACGTAACAAAAGGGCTGTATTCCTCTCTAAGCTATAGATTTTCTTCGCTTTGTCGATGTTTGCAGAGTTCTCTTATCGGTAGGATAGGGGAATAAAATACCTCTTAAGTACAGATTTCTTCATATGTTTTCTTTTTGAACATCGACATTTTCGACAGCATTTTTATTAAATGCATAATTCTTGATTCAGGATCCTTCCAACCCTATGACTTCTATTCAACAACAGCCCTCATCTGACGGCACCGTCCTAGCCGCAGACACTGCAAATGAAGACCGCGTTGCGGTATTGCTTATGGGCTACGGCGAAGTCGAAAGCTACGAAGACTTTGCCAACTACAACGAACAGGCGCTAAATCTCCTCACCGCTAAGTTTGCACCTGTCCCTACCTGGGTATATCCACCCCTTGCCAAGCTGTTGGCAATTTTTGATCTTCACGAGTGGAGCCACCAGCACGGCCAATTTGTTTCTCCTCACAACGCTATTTTTGAAGACCAGCGCGCAGGTATTGAAAACTGTTTGCAACAGCGCTGGGGCGATAAAGTAAAGGTGTTCAAAGCCTTTAACTTTTGTGCGCCTCACTTGCCCGAGCAGGTGCTAGAGCAAATCAAAGCAGAAGGCTTTAGCAAGCTGTTGATTTATCCTCTACTAGTTGTTGATTCTATTTTCACGAGCGGGATTGCAGTAGAGCAGGTAAATGACGCGCTCACGAAGCTTGCAGGTCCTGGCGACCACTGGCTAAAAGGAACTCGCTATATTCCTTCTTTCTACAATCGCGATCGCTACATTACCCTGCTGGCAGACCTGGTAGAAGAGAAAATTGAAAAAGAGCTCGCGGTCGCTCACCTGCCTTCGCAAACCGGCATCATTTTGCTCAATCACGGTTGCCCTCACAAGGCAAAAGGCTTTACTTCTGGCATTGATGAGAGCCAAAAGCTATACGAGGCTGTGCGTGAAAAGCTGATTTATAAGTATCCACTAATCTCGATTGGCTGGATGAACCATGATACGCCGCTAATTGACTGGACGCAGCCCAATATGGCACTGGCCGGACAAAATATTATTGACCTGGGTGCAACTGCGCTGGTGATGATGCCGATCGGCTTTGCGACCGAGAACCATGAGACGCTGCTAGATGTTGACCATATTATTCATCAGCTGCGTCGTAAGAATCCGCAGGTGACCTATGTACAAATGGACTGTGTGAACGATCACCCTGAGTTTATGCAGATGGTGGCTGATTGGGCCGATACGCATATTCAGGCGCTGTTGGAGTCTGAGCCAGTAACGGTAAATGCTGAGATAAGAGCGGCAAACCTGGAAAAATCTGTTCATGCCCACAGTCATTCGCACGGTCATTCTCACGGCTACGACCATCACGGCGGTCATGGCCACGATCATCATGATAAAGGTCATCACAGTCATGACAATGTGCACAGCCACCATAAGCATGAGGGACATGGCGGCCACAGTCACAGTCATGATAATGCATCGCATTCTCATACTAAGACGGTTGAAAAGCACGTTCATCACTAGTTTTCATTGCTAGCAGTCATGACAAGAGATTAAGAAACAAGGACTGACGAAGGACTAACGAGGACTATAGAGAAATTGTTGTCTACGTCTCTTTTTCATTCCGAAAGCCCTGTGCTCGCTCTTTTGAAAGAACGTCGCAGGGCTTTTCTCTGCACGATTGCGATAAAAGTCACTATCCTAAAGACATCTACTGTCTGCCTTATTTTTCATGCGTCTGCCTTTTCCTCATCGTGCTAAGTATCCTGTTCGCTGGTTTTTAGGGCTAGGATTGATTGGTCTAGTGGCCGCAGGTGCGATCGCTTTTTCCACAGCCCGCCGCACGCCAGACTACGACCTAGAAGAACTTACCATTCCGGTAACCGCAACAGAACTTACGGTGCGAATTACGGCCAGTGGTACCGTAGAGCCTATGCGAACAGTGAATCTCAGCCCTAAATCTGCGGGCGTTGTGCAGGAACTGTTTGTAGAGCAAGGAGACCGGGTTGGCCGAGGACAGCTGATTGCTCAGATGGATAGTGACCAGCTGAACGCTCAGATTGTTCAAAACGAAGCGAGCGTAGCAGAAGCCCGCGCCCAGCTAGACGATTCGCTCAACGGGGCTTCCCAAACAGATATTGGCCAGGCAGAAGCCTCTGTAGCAGCGGCAAGGGCTCAGCTGCAAGATGCTCGTGCTCGCTTGCTTTTATCACAAGATGAGTTGGAGCGCTCTCAGCGGCTGTTTGATCAGGGGGCGATTTCTCGGAGCGATTTGGATCGGGCGGTGAATGAAAACCGCAGTGCCAGTGCCAATGTAGAACAGTCTGTGGCCAGAGTAGAAGAGGCCGATCAGCGTTTGGCCGACCAACAAGATGGTGACGATGCGGAGACGATCGCCCAGGCGGAGGCCCGGCTAAGGCGCGCGCAAGGGCAGCTGCAAGCAGTGGAAGTTCAGCTGAGTGACACGCAGGTGCGCGCGCCGTTTGATGGTATTGTGACGCAGCGATTTGCTTCAGAGGGGGCTTTTGTAACGCCGACTGCAACAGCGTCGGATGTGACGTCGGCGACTTCTACGGCGATTGTTGCGATCGCTAGCGGGCTAGAGGTCATTGCTGAAGTGCCAGAGGCTGATATTGGCAGCATTGAAGTAGGGCAATCTGTTGAAATTCAGGCAGATGCGTTTCCTGAAGAGCTGTTCGAGGGTGAGGTGAGACTGATTGCACCCGAGGCCATTGAACGCCAAAACGTGACGGTGTTTCAGGTGCGAGTGCAGCTGCTGACTGGATCAGATCGGCTGCGCTCTAATATGAATACGAATGTGACGTTTATCGGTGATGAGCTGGCCGATGCACTGGTGGTACCGGCTGTGTCGATTATTACTCAGGGCGGTGAGAGCGGGGTGCTTGTGCCAAGCGAATCGGGGCAGGTTCAGTTTGAGCCGGTGGTGCTAGGTGCGCCAGTGGGCGATCGCATTCAGATTGTGGACGGTTTGGATGAAGGCGATCGCGTCTTTATTGATTTGCCCCCTGGTCAAAGCTTGGAGAATCTGACGTTTGGCCGTAATTAAACAGATTCTCCCTATGACTAATTTCGAGACTGCTGCCTGATTAATTGAGAGAACTCATACTGTAGCGGCAAGGCCTATAGCGGTAAGGCTGAAAATTGTTCAAAGATTTCTTCTGTGAGCCATTGAACGCCGGTTTTTAGTTTGTAGCCGGGGAGGGGGAGAATGCTGAGATAGGTCGCCTCTCGGATGAGATGACCAGGGTGACCTTTGATCTCTATTTTGTCGAAGATTTCTGCGGCGCTTTCGCCTTTGCCAAGTTTGAGGAGAGTGCCTCGTAAAGAGACCTCCGCTGGGGTTGGGGCTTTGTCTTCGATGAGGGCTATGATGTTGTCGGCGATCGCTTTTCCTTGCTGGTAGGCGACTTGAGCCGTATCGGGTAGATCATCTGAAGGGTTGAGGGCGCAATCGCCTGCGGCGAAAACTTCAGGGTGGCCGGGGAGTTGAAGCGTTGGGAGAACCCTTAGTTTGCCCTGACGATTTTTGTGCTCGTCAGGAATAGAAAGGTTTTGAATGAGAGGATTAGGCGCGGTGCCTGCCGTCCAAACAATTGTGGATGCTGGCAGCGATCGCGTTTCTCCATCTTGCTCGTAGATAACTTGTTCTGGCTGGATTTCGGTAACGCTAGCGCCAGTTAGAAGATTTACGCCGCGCTTGCGCATCGCCTTGCGCGCGGCTTTTTTCAGCTTTTCGTTGCCGAGCCCGCTAAGAATCTCCTGGCCTCTTTGTAGAATGACAATATTGATATCTGTCGGATTGCCGCCTAGTGGCTCGTACCATTCAGGCAGCAGGTCGGCGAGGGTAACAGCTAGCTCTACGCCAGCGGGACCTGCACCAATAATGGCGACGGTAAGATGCTGCGATCGTGCCTCATGCTTCTGGTCAGACCTCTGGGCTGCGATCTGTAAGTTCTTTCGCAGATGCTCACTGAGAACGATGGTATCCTGGCCATCTCGGAAGGGTAGGGTATTCTCTTTAGTGCCAGGAATGTTGAGGTAGCCCGTGGTTGCGCCAAGTCCGAGAACTAGATACTGGTAACTGTGAGTCAACCCTGCCTGGGTTGTGACCTGTTTATTGTCTAGATCGATGTTGCTGACTTCATCGAGGACAAAGGCAACGTCTCTTTCCGAGAGGAGTTCGTCATAGCGGGGCCAAATAATTTCTGTATTGGTTTCGCTAGATAGAAGCTCATATAGCAGTGGCTTGAAGACGAATCGCCAGTTGCGGTCAATCATCGTACGCGGACAGGCGCAGTTTAGCCTTTCGAGATGCAGGGCCGTGAAAAGACCCACAAACCCTCCACCGAGGATTAGGATTTCGTGGTTGGAGCTAGCCATAGTGCATCCCGCTGCTTACTATATGTTTTCTTAACAAATGCTGATACTTTTTAATGTATCTTCCTAACTCTGGTCTGAAAATACCTATTTAGTTGGAGTTCTCAGCATTTTTAGCAAGATGTTGCCAGAAGATGACTTTGCCCTGTTTTGGTAATTCTCTTTACAGATTTCTATCTTGCGACTCTGTAGCGCTGCCAATGATACTTTCTTGAACGGTAGTCTCAGTAGAACTGCGGATTGACTAAAGGTGCATATATATCAAATAGAAAAGGTGTATTCACGCCTGACGTCTGACGTCCTAAAAGCCATACTCGTAGCGAGTAGGTAATGTCAATACTTTTAGGTGCTGGGAATAAGTTATGAAGAAAGAAGTGAGTATGGTTTATGTGGCTTTTTGTGTAACGTTAACTTGCACAGCTGCTACGATGACCACGTTCACTTTTGGTTCGGAAACTACTCGCTACAGCGTAGCTATTCGTCCACCTGAAGCTGTTGAAAGCCCCTTGTATTCCTTTCGTAGTAGCTCCTTGAACAGCGGCGCAAGTCAGAACAATCGACGCAATTTCTTCGCTACGCGCTTTAAGTTTGATCGAAACAACAACAGACTGGCCATCGGTGGCCTATCGGTGTAAAAGTATTGGGCAAGCGCAGCGGCCACAGCTATGAGCCGCTTGCGTAGATGGCTCGGTCAACAGGTTTGTTAATAAGCTGATTCAATAACAGAGAGAATGACCTGCACAAACGTGTCAACACGGCCTGTGTCAGAACCGTTATGCTGTTGAAAGCTGTCAAAAACGGTTTTCTCTGGTTTCTTTCTATTGGCTTAGTCTGCTGGCCTGTTCTCTCCATGGATTTTACTGAAAGCCTGAAAATGGCGACTAAAACGCTGAGCGCTAACAAGTTGCGCAGTAGCCTGACGATGCTAGGCATTATCATTGGCAATGCGTCGGTAATTGCCATGATTGGTATTGGTGAGGGCGCGCAAAAGTATGTGAATGGTCAGCTGCAAAGTCTGGGGCCTAACGTGCTTTTTGTGGTGCCGGGCAGCCGTGAGGCTCGGCAGCTGGGCGATTTGGACATTCCCAGAAATTTGGTGCTGGCCGATGCTCAGGCTATTTCGACTCAAGTGCCTTCTGTGGCAGCGGTAGCTGCTGAAAAAACAACGCAGGGGCTGGTGAGCTATCGCAGCCGTAATACAAATACGAGCGTTGTAGGCACGACTGAGGGCTTTCTGAGCGTACGTAGCTTTGAGATTGCTCAGGGTCGGTTTTTGAGCGATTTGGATCAGCGCTCTAACAGCGCAGTTGCTGTGGTTGGCGATACGCTGGCTGAAAAGCTGTTTGACTCGGAAACGCCGCTGGGAAAGCAGCTGCGAGTTAACGGGATTACGTTTGAAATTGTGGGTGTTTTAGAGAAAAAGGGCTCTAATCTGGGCCTTGATTATGACGATGCGGTGATGATTCCGATCACGACTTTAGCCAGTCGAATTGTGGGCCGTACGTCGCCCTATGGCATTGACGTTGGGTTTATTTCGATTTCGGCTAATAGTCAGCAGGAAATGGATACGGCCGAATTTCAGGTGACAAATTTACTGCGGCTGCGTCATGGCGTAACGGAGGCGGATGATTTTTATATTTCTAGTCAGGATACGCTGCTGGAGATTGCTGATACGGTGACCGGGGCGCTGACGCTGATGCTAGCTGCGATCGCCTCTATCTCTCTTTTTGTCGGTGGCATCGGTATCATGAATATCATGCTGGTTTCTGTGCGAGAGCGCACTCAAGAAATTGGTCTACGCAAGGCAATCGGCGCGTCTCAAAAAGATATTCTAAGTCAGTTCTTGATCGAATCTGTGATTCTTGCGGCGATTGGCGGTTTGGTGGGTACAGCTGCGGGGGCGGGGGGTATTTTTCTGATTGCAGCTTTTAGTCCGTTTGAGGCAGGTGTATCAGTGGCCGCAGTGGTTTTAGCCGTTGGTGTTTCTGGCAGTATTGGTTTGTTTTTCGGCGTTGTTCCGGCGCGGCAGGCTGCAAGACTAGATCCGATTCTGGCTTTAAGAACAGCATAGGCTAGCCGTGCATAAGATAAAAGCACATGAGTTAAAAGTGCATAACAGATCATTCATCATTTATTGTTTCTACCCATGTCTCCTTTAATTCAGTTCAATCAAATCACCAAAGTCTACGGTACGGGCAACACCGAAGTCCGCGCTCTGTGGCATGTCGATATGACTATCAACACCGGTGAGTATTGCTCAATTATGGGGCCGTCTGGCTCTGGCAAATCCACGGCTATGAATATGATTGGCTGCCTCGATCAGCCGACAGACGGTGAATATTTGTTTGATGGGCAAGATGTTGCTCAGCTGCCCGAAGACGAATTAGCCCACATTAGGAACAGAAAAATTGGCTTTGTTTTTCAGCAGTTTCATTTGCTCTCTCACCTGACGGCGCTAGAAAATGTTGAACAGCCCATGATGTACTCTAGTGTGCGTTCGGCTGAGCGCAAGCGCAGAGCGGCTGAAGCTTTGGAAAAGGTTGGCCTGGGTAATCGGCTTAATTACAGCCCCAATCAGCTATCGGGCGGGCAGCAGCAAAGGGTTGCGATCGCTAGAGCTATTGTCAATGAGCCACTTCTTCTATTGGCCGATGAACCCACGGGCGCGCTCGATACTCACACCACGCAGGATGTGATCGATATCTTTTCAGAATTGAATCAAAGCGGCATCACCGTTGTGATGGTGACCCACGAACCTGAAGTGGCTAGGCTAACTAACCGAGTTGTCTGGTTCCGAGATGGCGAAGTGCTCAATCACAATTTGAATCCAGCAGATTTGGCGAGCGTTACGGCTGTTCCTGTCTGATCATGAGTGTCTTGTATTCAGAGCCCCAATTATGCGGGCATGACAGCCCGGTCTACCCAAATGCGATCGCACGTCACGACTAAATCCATGGCCAGGAACGGAAACTGTGCATTTAGTGGTTCATAAATAAGCAATCGCACCCGATCGACGTCGCCTGCTTGATAGCTTTCTTCCTGCGCTAAGCTCACGCACAAATACACCTGCACATACAGCAGCCGTCCCGTATTGGTGAGCCGTAGATGATACTCCTGATGGGGCACAGCTTTAAGCGCCGCGGCAACAATCTTTTCTACCTCAGCTGCTTGCTCTTCGCCGGGTGATTTCCCCATCATCTGCAAGCTGTTTTGAATGACTGTCTGTAGCGGTAAGGGCAAAACAACAAGCACCAGCATAAACACCAGCGCTGGGTCAGCGTAGGGGATAAACCAGTCCCACGATGTATCCTGAATGATTAAAATGACCCCAAATGCTAGCGCCACCGCGCCACTGATAACGCCGTCGATTAGCCAGTTTTTGTAGTCTAGTGCCAGGATGGGCGAACCGCTTGCCTGGGAAAAGTATCGTTGTACGAGGGCCATTACCAAGCAGCCTGTGGCTGCAAGTAGCGCGTACCAGAGGGCGACGTCTGCTTCGATGGTTCTTCCACCGTCTAGCAGTGCCATAACTGCCGAAAAGAGTGCGAATAGTGCAACCACAATGATCGATAGTCCTTTACCCATATTGAGAAAAGGCTCGAACATCGCATAGCCAAAAGGATAGTCTTGATCGCCAGGCTTTTGAATCAAGCGGGCGATGTAAAGCGAGAGCAGAGAGATGGCGAGATGAATACCGGAGAATAGGCCGTCTAAGAAGATGGCTTCGGAGCGGGTTTTGATAGCGAAGGTAATGCCCAGTAGTGCGATCGCCGCGTTGCCCCAGAGCGTTAGCTTGAGCGCCTGCCGCTCTAGTCTATTCGCCGCAGTTCGGCTGGCCGCGATTCTATCTGTCGCTGTGATCGCCTCGGTCGGTTGCGTAGCTATACCTGCCGCAGATTCTGGAGCAATCTGTGTCATAGAAACTGTGCGATGACCTGTGTGATGAAGAGTGGCTCAGCAGAATAGCTCAGCCTGGTAAGCACCTATTAAGATCGTACACTGGTATCTTTTTCTACGCAGATATTGAATCGTTATACCCAATTCGATGTCTATCAAATTGGGTTATTCAAATTGGGTGACTACGGTATTACTTACTCGACGAGCAGTTCTTACTCGACGAGCAGTTCGCCAAAGCTATCGGCTAGGACTAAATAGGTTAGCGCGCTTAGCTGCT
>ERZ1740058.1200-NODE-1200-length-13360-cov-7.503796_pt1 | contig 13360 bp, 9 predicted proteins | sample MGYA00581745_ERZ1740058 | MGnify/ENA primary metagenome ERZ1740058 (study PRJEB43018, sample SAMN04849742) | marine metagenome | isolation source: floating plastic debris | place: Pacific Ocean | collected 2008-08-30 | study: EMG produced TPA metagenomics... | reverse complement strand
TCAACGGTGACGGCATCGACGACATCGCGGTCGGGGCGTTCGGATTTGCCTCCTCGTACAACCGTGGCCGCACGTACGTGCTCTTTGGTCGGGACACCACGGGAGGTGCCGATCCCTTTCCCGCCTTGTTATCGCTCGATGAGGTGAGCGGCTCGCTCGGCTTCAAGATCGATGGCGAGGCCGATGGCGACCTGAGCGGATTCTCCGTTGCGGGCGTGGGTGATCTCAATGGTGATGGACGGAGCGATCTTGGCATTGGTGCGCCGGATGCATCGCCTGATGGGCTCACGCTCGCGGGCGCCACGTACGTCGTCTTTGGTCGCGGCTCCTCGTCGCCCTTCCCGGATGTCCTGAGCCTGTCGGATCTTGACGGGTCCAACGGGTTCCGGGCCTCGGGCGTCGCGTTTGGAGATACCTGCGGGTGGGATGTCGCGGCGGCGGGGGACATCAACGCGGACGGCATGGATGACATGATCCTCGGTGTTGTCAATGGCCGCGATTCAACGGGGCGCCAGCAGGCGGGCGCCGCTTACGTGGTCTTCGGTACGACCGGCGGCTTCCCGGCTTCGCTACCACTCTCGACCATCGATGGCACAAACGGATTCCAGATGCGCGGCTTCGATCGCGATGATGCAGTCGGCCTCAGCGTCGTCGGCGGGCACGATGTCGTCGTTGGCGCGGGTGGCATTGACCCCGATGGATGTACGAACGCTGGCGCAGCGTACATCGTGTGCGGTCGTTCCACGCCGTTCCCCGCAGCGATCGAGCTCGAGACGCTCGACGCGGATGTGGGCGTGACGATCCCCGGGCTCGTCGCAGGCGACGGCTTCGGTCGCAGCTCCACGATGGCAGATGTGAACGCCGACGGGCGCGTTGATGTGATCGTGTCGGCCGAACTCGCCGATCCGCCCGGTCGCGCCGATGCCGCTTCCAACTTCGTGATCTTCGGGCGTGGTGGCTGCGCCGCCGACCTCGATGGCGACGGCCGCCTCACCCTGTTCGACTTCCTCGCCTTCCAGAACATCTTCGACGCCGGCGACCCGCGCGCCGACTTCGATGGCGACGGCCGCCTCACGCTGTTCGATTTCCTGGCGTTCCAGAACGAGTTCGACTCCGGCTGTCCGTAGCGGCGGTGCATCCCTCGATTTTCGCTTGCATGCTCGGACGCATTCCAGTATGCTGGATCGATAAGGGGGTTCCGATGCGTGACAGCGTGCTCTTGTTTGCGTCTTGCGGCCTCGCGGTGTCGGCGCCGGTGCTCGGGCAGGTCGATCCACTCGCCGAGCCATTCCCCAGTGTGCTGGACCTGGACGCCCTGGACGGTCTCACCGGGTTTACGCTCGTCGGACCTACGCAGCTCGCCTACGCGGGCTGGTCGCTCTCGCCTGCCGGGGATGTGAACGGCGACGGAAGGTCCGATCTGGCCATCGGGATGCCCGGGATCCTCGATCGGACAGGCAGGGATCTGGCGGGTGCCGTGGCAGTGCTGTTGGGTCGTGCTCCAGGCTCGGGCCCCGGCGCGCCCTTCGCGCCGCTCGTGCCAATCGCTGAGTTCGATGGGACCAACGGATTCACGCTGACCGGTGTGAACGACGACCTCGTCGGCTTCGCGCTCGGTGCGGCGGGTGACATCAATGGCGATGGGCTCGATGACCTCGCGACCAGCGCGCCGTATGGAGGATTCTCCAACGGTGGTGGATACCTCGTCTTGGGTACAACTGGCCCCGTGCCCGCCGACCGCAGCATCTCGGACCTCCCAGGTGGTGGTGGCGCGAGGGTCTTCGACTTTGACCAGCGACAACTCGGGACCTCGGCCGCCATTGTGGGCGACATCAACGCGGACGGCATCGATGACGCGGCCTTCGGAGCGCTCCGAGCCGGGGGAACGACCGGCGGGGTGTTCGTGGTATTCGGACGAGACGCTGGGTCACCCTTCCCAACGGGAATCAACATCGAGAACCTGGATGGAACCGACGGCTTCCGATTGGACGGCGTCGACGCGTCGGACAGATTCGGGCGGACCGTTCACCGGGCGGGCGACATGAACGGCGACGGCGTCGACGACATGATCGTCGGCGCTCCGGGAGCCGATCCGGATCGTGGACAGGCCACCGGCGCGGCCTACGTGCTCTTCGGCAGGCCGGGCGGCTTCCCGGCTTCACTCGGAGTTGCCGGTCTCGCGGGTGACGAAGGGTTCCGCATCGATGGTGTCGAAACGGGCGACTACACCGGTCGATCCGTGACGCTCGCCGGCGACATCAACGGTGACGGGCTGGACGATCTCGCCATCGGTGCACCCGCCGCAGCACCCACTGGCGATCGTACGGGCTCGACATTCGTGATCTTCGGTCGGTCCACGCCCTTCCCACCCTCGGTGCGATTGGTCGACCTCGATGGCGGTGACGGCTTCCGCGTGAACGGCTCCACGCCTGGCGGAGCGGTCGGCGCCGCTCTGGCGGGGATCGGTGATGTCAACGGCGATGGCTTGGATGACCTTGCCATCGGCGCGCCAGGCTTGGGGTACACGCCGATCGCGGGCGAAGCGATCGTGATCTTCGGAAGCCGTGATGACCGACCCGCCGCGATCGACCTTGCAGACCTGGACGCATCAATCGGCTTCCGTATGCGAACGGACGACGTCGAGGATCTCGTCGGCTATTCGGTCGCCGCCGCCGGCGACCTCAACGGCGACGGCCTCGACGATCTGGCCGTCGGTGCTCGATACGCAACGCCGGGAGACGCGTTCACATACAGAGCCGGAGCGGTCTACGTGATCTACGGGCGCTCTCCCGGCTGTCGCGCCGACCTCGATGGCGACGGCTCGTTGACGATCTTCGACTTCCTCGAGTTCCAGAACCTCTTCGACGCCGGCGATCCCATCGCCGACTTCGACGGTGATGGCTCGCTGACGATCTTCGACTTCCTGGCGTACCAGAACGCGTTCGACGCGGGGTGCCCATAGCGGTCCATGAGGCCACGGAAAACTCATATTGACATTGCGCACGGCTTCTGGTAACTTATTCGCAGGAGCCGGCAGCATGCCGGGCTGAGGAGGTGCGCGATGCGGGGACGAGTGGGCGAGCGTGTGGCGGTTCTTGTGCTGGTGGCCGGGCTGCCGGCGTCGGCGTTGGCGCAGGGCGATCCGTTGGCCGAGCCGTTTCCGGCGGTGGTACGGGTGAGCGATCTCGACGGCCGGATCGGCTTTCGGATCGACAGCGTCCGCGCCAGCGACCGCATGGGCTGGTCCGTCGGCGCGCTCGGCGACTTCAACGGCGACGGCGTTGACGACGTCATCATCGGGGCACCGTTTGCCAACCCCGGCGGCACCGAGCCCGGGGGCGGGAAGGCGTTCATCCTGTTCGGCTCGGCGACCGGCTTCCCGGCGATCTTCGACGCGGCGGACCTCGATGGGTCAAATGGCCTGGTCTTGCAGGGCGCCAGGGGCCCCTTCGATTCGGGCGAGCGAGCCGGCAACTCCGTAGCGGGCGCCGGCGATCTGAACGGTGACGGCGTGGCCGACGCCGTCGTCGGCGCCGAGTCCGCGGGGGTCGACAGGCACGAGCGGCTCGCTGGCAAGTCGTACGTCGTGTTCGGGCGGGCCGACGGCGTGTTCGATCCCACGATGCAACTCGCCGACGTCGACGGAAGCACCGGGTTTGCAGTGTTCGGTATCGACCCCGGCGACATCAACGGATCGGCGGTGTCCTCCGCCGGCGACACGAATGGTGACGGGTTCGACGACGTCCTGATCGGCGCGCGAGGCGGCGGCGAGGGCGTGTACAGCGGCGGCGGGTACTACCCGTACTACTTCTGCTGCCCGGGCGAGGCGTACGTGATCTACGGTCGCGACGTGGCAGGCGGAGCCAGCTTCCCCGCTGTGTACGAGTTCGGCCCTGGGGGCGTCGATGAGGGGAAGATCATCCGCGGCGGCGACGAGACCGCCAACGTCGGCCCCGCGGTCAAGTAGGTGGGCGGCATCAACGGTGGCGGCATCGCTGACGGTGTAGGTGGTGCGCCGGAGACCGGCCGGTATTACGGCGCGACCCACGTGGTGTTTGGTCGTCCCGCGGGACTCCCGTCAGTGATCGACGTGCGCAGCCTCAATGGCACCAATGGTTTCTCGCTGGTGTCTAGAGACCTCATGGGAAGCGTGTACTCGGGCAGCGCGGTGGATCGAGCCGGGGATGTCAATGGCGACGGCATGGACGACTTGATCATCGGCTCAAGGCTCAAGGGGTCGTATGTCGTGTTCGGCCGGACCGGAGGCTTCCCGGCCGAGGTCGTCCTCGATGATCTCGACGGCACCGATGGATTCCAGATCACTGGTCGGTTGGACAGCGATGTCGCCGGAGTCGGCGATTTGAATGGCGATGGGGTCGATGACTTCGCGATCGGAAACAGGAACGTTCCCCTGTTCGGCGACGACTTGACCGGCTCGGTCTTCGTCGTGTACGGAACAGGCGATGGCTTCCCCGCACGCCTCGATCTTCAGACACTCGATGGCACGAATGGCTTCCGCATCGACGGAGTCGAGCGTGGCGAAGGCATCGGCCACGCCATTTCGTCCGCCGGCGATATCAATGACGATGGGAGCCCGGATCTGCTGATCGGAAAATTCAACCAGCTCACGGGGGACAGCGAGATCGGCGCATACGTTCTGTACGGTCGCGCTCCGGCCTGCCGCGCCGACCTCGATGGCGACGGCTCGCTGACGATCTTCGACTTCCTCGAGTTCCAGAACCTATTCGACGCCGGCGATCCCATCGCTGACTTCGACGGCGACGGTCGTCTCACGTTGTTCGACTTCCTGGCGTACCAGAACGCGTTTGACGCGGGGTGTTAGGTGGTCTAGCCACGCTCGGTACCGCAGCCGTTGGTAGTTTCACGCTAGAACCGTACTCGGCCTGCAGAATCGTGTCGCAACTCACCGCGCTTGGGGTATAACACGGATATGAGACGCTTGGCCCTCGCTGTTGGACTCGGCCTGTTCGCCTCGGCGGCCTACGCCCAATGCCCATTCGAGACGCTGGTCTCGCCGTCACCAACGGCGGACCGGTTTGGCAGCCACCTCGCGATCAACGAGCATCATCTCATCATCGTCGATACGCGAGACACCCACAGCAGCGGTGTGTTCGCCTACCGCCGAGACGCATCGGGCGGATACTCGTTCCAGGGGGAGCTCGACGCCACGGGGAACCTCTCGGACGTTGCGCTGCACCAGGACAGCGCCGTCGTCACGACGTGGTTCTCGACGATTTGCGATGGAGAGACGGGTGCCCACCTGTTTGAGTTTGTCGACGGCGAGTGGGTCCGCACCGGCGAGATGTGCGACCTGACCATTCAGGCGTATGGCGTTGTCCTCGATGCAGACATGGCGTTAATGCACAATGGGTCCTCCAGCGTCGCGGTCTTCTTCAGGTCCGGCGACCTCTGGGAGCGGTCGCAGACCCTGTCGAATCCGGATAGCCCCGGCGTCGCTTCGGGGTTCGGAGTCTCGATGGCCATCGATGATCGATTCGTTGTGATCGGTGCGTACACCGAACGGACGATCGCGGGCAATGGCGGGGCGGTGTATGTCTACCGACGACTCCCGGCCGGCGGGCTCGAATTACAACAGAAGCTCGTTGCGTCGGACGTCCGGCGTGGACCGCGATTCGGCTCCGCCGTCGCCCTCTCTGGGGACACCCTAGTCGTTGGCGGCTATATCGCAGACCGGGCGTTCGAGGACCAAGGCGCTGTGTATGTATATCGGCTCGTCGATGGGCAGTGGGAGCTCGAGCAGGAACTAACCCACTCCGATCCCGATGAGAACGACCAGTTCGGCTTCGCGGTAGCCACCGACGGCGAGCGTATCGTCGCCTCTGCCAATCAAGCCGATACGCGTTTCCAAACCGCCGGTAGGGTGTTTGTATTCGAGCGAGACGGCTCGAGTACCTGGGTGCAGACACAGGACATCGATCGTGGTGTACTCAGCTTTCGATACGGCACCGTGCTGGGGCTCGGTGCGGATGTTCTGGCAGTGGGCCCGGGCTCGGCGTACGTCGATCTTGTCGACCTCGAACGCAGTTGTTGCACGCCCGATCTCGACGGTGATGGCGCGCTCACAGTATTCGACTACCTCGCATTCCAGACGCTGTTCGACTCGGGGGACATGCGTGCCGACTTTGATGAGGATGGAACGCTCACCATCTTCGACTTTCTTGTGTTCCAGTCCGACTTCGTTGACGGCTGCTGATGGTGCCCGTTCCGAAAGGGAGCAGATCAATGAAACGTGCACAAGTCTCTTTGTGTGGCCTGTTCACCAGCGCGGGCGCCGCGCTCGGCCAGGCTTCGCTGGACGGCTACAACATCACGATCGACCCTCCAGTGCTCGCGCCCGGGCAGACAGCCACCATCACGATACTGGGCCGCTTCGACCCGGCCGCCGGTTGTGCGCTGGCCTCGCTTTCGGCTGACCTGCTCGTCAGCCAGCACGCCAACGGGCTTCACGATCTTCGAACGATTCGTCCTTTTGGCGGCGATCCGGGCTCGGTCGATCCCGCAGGTGTACGGCCGTTGTGGGTACAGCAACTCACGGGTCTGGCGGGTGAGCCGGGAGACACACGCAACCCGATCCCCTTCTGGCAAGCGGAATTTACCGCGCCCGACACCGACCGCCCGCTGACCATCGTCCTCGCGACACGGACGTGGTGGTTCACACTCAACACGCAGTGCTGCGGCCACTGCTTCGACCCCGTCTCGAGACTCGACGAGGTCGAGGAGGCACTCGCGACCATCACGGTTACGGCCTGTCGCGCCGACCTCGACGGCGACGGCGAGCTGACCCCCTTCGACTTCCTCGCGTTCCAAAACCTCTTCGACGCCGGCGATCCCATCGCTGACTTCGACGGCGACGGTCGTCTCACCCTCTTCGACTTCCTGGCCTTCCAGAACGCCTTCGACGCCGGCTGCCCGTAGGTCACGGTGGGGCGTTGCTATCCTCCGTCCGTGACCAGCAGCCTCTTCACTCGCGTTCCGTCGAACATCGCCAACATCGGGCGCACGATCCGCAACATCAAGCGGGCCCGAGAGATCGTGACGGTGCTGGCAACCTTCGGCTTTGCCGAGGCGGTGCAGGACCTCCAACTCGACCGCCTGGTGACCCGAGGCCGCCGGATGGTCGGCCTCGGCAAGCCCGACGCCAGCGTGCAGCGCACGCCGACCGCTGTCCGCCTGCGCGAGGCCATGGAGGAACTCGGGCCGACGTTCGTCAAGCTGGCCCAGGTGCTCAGCACACGGCCAGACCTCATCCCGGCGGAGTGGGCCGAGGAGTTCGGGCATCTCCAGAGCGACGTGCGCGCCATACCAGCGGACGAGATGCGGCCGCACATCGACGCGCTGATCGAGCAGATGCCCGGCAACCTGACCAAGGACCAACGCTTCGCCAGCGTGTCGTACGAGGCGATGGCCGCCGGCTCGATCGCACAGGCCCACCAGGCCACCTTGGCCGACGGAACGGAGGTGATCCTCAAGGTCCTCCGACCTGGCATCGGTCGGGTCCTCGACTCCGACCTGGAGATCATGGCCGCTCTGGCCGAGTTCATCGAGGATCGCTTCGCCGATCTGGGCTACAGCCCCATCGATGTGGTCGAGCAATTCCGCCGCCAGGTGCGCCGCGAGACCGACCTCGAGCTCGAGCGACGCAGCATGGCACGCATGGCGCGCGCGTTCGAGGAGGACGATCGCGTCCACTTCCCGGACGTCTATCCGCAGCACTCGACCCCCGAGATCTTGTGCATGGAGCGCGTTGAAGGCACGCTGCTCACGCGTTTCGACGCCGGGGACTTCACCGAGGACGAGCGTCGTGAGATCGTCGCCATCGGCAGCGACGTGGTCTTCCGCCAGTGCTTCGAGGTCGGCTTCTTCCACGCCGACCCGCATCCCGGGAACATCTTCGTGCTACGAGGGCGGACTGCGGGCGATGGTGGGGCGGGTGAGCTGGCGGAGCGCGCGAACAGCGACATCCGCTTGTGCTTCATCGACTATGGCATGACGGGAAACATCGATCCGCGTACGGCCGAGCTGCTCGCGGACTTGGTCCAGGGCACGATCGCGGGTGACCTCGATCGCGTCCTCGATGTCGTCGTCGAGCTGACCGGGGTGAGCCCGATGCGAGCCAGCGACCGTGCGTTCCGAGCCGACGCCTGGGAGTTCATCAGCCGATTCCAGGACGCCAGCCTCGCGGACCTACGCATGGGCGCTCTGCTCAGTGAGTTCTTTGCCAAGTTACGCAAGCACAAGCTGCGCGTGCCTGCTGACATCGTGTACCTCATCAAGGCCGTGACCACGATCGAGGGTGTTGGCGAGAAGGTGTGCCCGACATTCGACCTGGTTGGCCACGTTCGCCCGCACATCGAGGGACTACTCCGCCGCCGATACGGCTTTCGCGCAGCACGCAGGCGCGTGCAGGGCACCGCGCTCGGGTACGCCGAGCTCGCCGAGCGTGCGCCCCGAGAGATCGCCGGCCTCTTACACATGCTGCGCAACGAGGAATTGGGTGTGCAGCTCCGCGTTCGCGGTCTGGAGAAGGTCACCGACGAGCTGGAGCGCGCGAGCCGGAATATCAGCTACGCGCTCGTGATCGCGTCATTGCTCGTTGGAGGTTCGATCCTCATGCTCGCCGACCGCGTTGCCGCACGGCAAGGCGGCGATAGCGCGATCGAGGGCCTGCTCTTCTGGGCCGGCATCGTGGCGATCGTGTTCGCTGGCGGGCTGGGCATCATCCGGCTGCTCACCGGCAAGCGACTGCGCAACTAGGTTGCGCAACGAGGAACAGGCCTACTTCTCGTCTCGCTTCTTGCCGGCGATGGCGTCGCCCGCGCTGCTGAGCAAGCCACCCGCGGCATCGAACAGCGCGCCCACGCCGAGCCTCGCGGCATCGACTCCCGTGGCCGCGGCGTCGGCCGCGGTGGCCACCGGGTGACGCATGGCCTCACGAAGCGCGCCCTCGACGGCGGGACGGATCGCCTCGAACACGCTCGTGGCGTGCCGTGCAAGATCCTCGCCCCCTCCCGCGACGTTCTTGCCGGCGGCGCTCCCCAGACGGCTCGCGGAGTCACGAAGCAAGTCCTCGATAGCGCGCAGGTCGTCGATGGCCGCCTTGACATCGTCCTTCGCAAAGTGCTCGCCGCGCGAACGCGCCTCTTCGAGCGCAAGCTGGGTGGCGTGCGCGGCCTTGCCCAGTCCCTCGCCGAGCCCCTCGAGTGTTTCGGCCATCACCGAACCGCGACGCTCTTCGCTGAGGCGCTGCGCGCCCGCGCTCGCGCCCTCGAGCACGTCCTGAGCGACCCGCTGCACGGCGCTGATCCCACCCTCGGCGATGCGTCCCGGCGTCGCAGCAGCACCCGCCACGAGCTCGCTGATGCGCTGCCGTACATCGCCAGCCTTCGACTGCGCATCGCCTGCGATGTGTTCGGCGCTGGTTTTGGTGCTCTCGTGTTCGCTCATGTTGGCTCTCCCTGGTTGTACCGCCGCGGTGGTCCCACCGCTCGTGAGATCCTAGAGCCCGGCGAGTTCGGCGATGGTGGGGCTGCCGTACCAGCCGTGATAGGTCCACCGGCCATCGGGCAGCAGCGCGGCCGCGGCTCGCGGACTAGCCGCGTCGAGCCACAGCAGCAGTCGATCCGAGCCATCGGCACCCAACAGCCGTGCGCACACCAGCACACCAGTAGCCGAGTCGAGTTGCTCGTGCAGCGGCTTACTGTATGGCGTCGTGGCCATCACGTACAGTCGGCCGACCCATTCATCGGGCACATCGGGATCCGCCAGTCGGCGCTGCTCGTACTCGCGCTCGAGCCGGGGCAACTCGGTGAGCGGTGCGTCGGTCGCAAGCGTGTACGGCTCCATGACGAACACGCCCATCTGCGCGGCCGGATCACCGTTGGCGATCGCCAGCCCCTTCTCGGCGGTGTCGGCATCGAATACGAAGATGCCGCGATGGCTCGGATCACTCTTTGGTTCGGCCAGCGGGCCCGCAATCAGGAGCGTCTCTTCCGCAGCCAAGCGCTGCATGTTGGCAAAGTGGCCCTGCATCGCCTCGCGCGACTGCGCCTCGGTGGGTTCACGCAATGGCCCGGTCCTGATGAAGACGAAGGCGTATGTTCGTTCCCGTTCGGCTTCATCGGTCCTTTCGGTTTCAGTTGAACCGACCTGAGCTGGCGCGCTCTGGCACGCGCTTAATAGAGATACCACGCAGGTTGCGGCGACCGCAAGCAGCCCTTGCTTCATCACACTTCTCATTGCCATCAGCAGCCTCCACGTGAGTCACATCCGAGCAATCTCGGCTATTCGATGGCAGGCTCGGCTGCAAAGCGAGCCCCATCGTGCTGGACGATTGTTGACATCTGGACACGCACCGGTTCGGTCGGAAGGCCTGTGCCGTCGTCATCTACAGATGCGTCGATGACAAAACTCCGGATGAGTGTCGAAGACTGTGCCAGCGAAGCCGGGTCGAACACAAAGTCGTACGTCAGCGTTGAGTCGCGCACACGCCCGCTCACGCCGGTGAGCTCCTCGGTTGACAAAGCCCGCATTTCACCGGTGCCGTCTTCGCACGGCGTGCTCGAAACCCAGATCACCCCACCGAGCGCCCGTTCTACGCGGGCGGTGTGGCACTGGCCGAACTCAACGCCGTCGATGTACATCACCCTCGGTGCGCGCCAACTGCCTTGCAAACCTACGGCGTGCACGGGCATGGTTGGCAACGAGAGACCCGTCGCAAGCATGGCGAGCTCGAGCTGCTGCTCGGCCTGATCCGCTGCGAGTCCCATCGGCTGCGCGTCCCGACCAAACTGGATGACGCGACCCAGGGGATCGACCTCAACCCAAAAGTGGGTGGCCATGTCCGACTCGAATCCGGATTCGGCGAGCCTGCTGAAGGCCTCGGGTTGGTCGGGCCACATCTTGAGCAGCAGCTGGGGGGTAAGTGCGCCGGTCAGAGTGGCGGAGCCGCCAGCGTGGACCGTATCCACGCTCAGATCGAGAAACGCCATCGTGATTTCTGGCTCGCTCAGCGGCTGATCTGCCAGGGCAGCCGAATCGTCGACGTACTTCGACTCGTTTTTCCAGATGACCCGCATGCGGGAGTGCTTGCCGGGCTCGAACGAGTACCGGCATACCTGCGGATCCTGGCCCGGCTCCGCGAGCCACGTCGGGGCCATCGCTTGAACGGCCGGACTGAGCTCGGGAGCGGGCTTGGATCGCTGGGCGCACCCTGCAAGCACAACGAAAGCGAGAGTGAGCATCACCGAGCGCAGCATAACGGCAGTCCTTTGGCAAAGGGATGTGTCGAATGTCAGGCTCCGGCGGATCGCTCGTCCTCGACGCTCGATCCTTCGGGCCCCTGCTCGATATGCGCACTTCGCGACTCGGTCACGCGGCCCAACGCACCAGGGAGTTCCACACCTGCCTGCTTTGCCAGTTCGTGCACCGGTGGCAGCGACCCGATGAGGCCAGACAGGAAGTCGCTGGTCGCGCCGCCGACGCCGGCCTTGCCCTCGATACCGCTGGACGCGCCGCGGCCGCTGTCCCACACGGTGACCTTGTCGATCTTGAGGTTGCTGATGGCCTTGACCTGCTGGGCGACCAACTCGGGCAGTTGCTCGATGAGCAGCAGCGTGGGCGCCACCTGCGGGTTGTCGGCGGCCGCTTCCATGAGCTTGCGGTAGCCCTCGGCCTTGGCCTCGAGCACCTGCTGCACGCCCTCGGCCTCGGCCTGGTACTTGGCGAGCACGGCATCGGCTTCGCCTCGCGCCTCGCGACGCTGCTTCTCGGCCTCGGCTTCCGCGGCGATCTCGATGCGTTGCTTCTCGATCTCCTGCGGCGCAAGCTCTTCCTTCGACAGGCGCGCGAGTTCCTGTTCGCGCTCGGCCTTCAAGATGGCTTCCAACGCCTCGGCGGCGGCAACGTCGGCACGCCGCTGGCTCTCGGCGCGCACCTCGGCCAGCTTCGCGTTGTACTCGGCGATCTGCGCCTGGCTGCTGTTCTCGCCCTCGACGGCCCGGGCCTCGGCCTCGGCTACCTTGACGCGCTTGACCTGCTCGGCCCGCTTCTCGGCGGCGATGGTCTCGGCGTTGCGCTCGGCGACGGCGATGTCCTGGTTGCGCTTGCTCTCGGCCTCGCCGGTGATCGCCTGTGCTTCGAGCTCGGCGATCGCGACGCGCTGCTTGCGTTCGGCGTCCTTCTCGCCCTCGGTCGCAGCGGCGTCTTCTTGCGCCACGCTGACCGTGCGCTCGCGGTTAGCGACCGCCTCACCCGTCGCACCATCGCGGTCGGCCTGGGCGACCTCGACCTTGGCCTTGTTGATGGCGTCGGCCGCCGCGCGCTGACCGATAGCCGTGATGTATCCGCTCTCATCGGTGATGTCGCGGATGTTCACGTTGATGAGCTCCAGGCCGATCTTGTTGATCTCCTGGGTCACGTTCTCGCGGATCAGGCTCTCAAACTTCTCACGATCCTTGTTGATCTCCTCGATCGACAGCGTCGCGATGACCAGACGAAGCTGGCCCAGGATGATGTCCTGCGCGAGCTCTCGGATGGCCTGCGGCGGCTTGCCCAGCAGGTTCTCGGCGGCCGCGGCCATGAGGATGGGATCCGGGCAGATGCGCACGGTGAACGTCGCGGGCACGTTCACGCGGATGTTGTTGAGCGACAGCGCGCCCTCCAGGGGGATGTCGATCACCAGCGGCTCGGTGCTCATATATGCGTGCTGCTGGATAACCGGGAACACGACCTTGATGCCGCCGTTGTAACAGCGGCGGCCGGTCTTGCCCGCGCTACCCCAGACCACGAGCACCCGGTTCGGCGGGCAGCGCTGGATGCGGCTGGCCAAGAACCAGATCACCAGCAGCGCGACAAAGAGAATGACGCCGATGCCGATGAGCGCGAAGATACCGATGCCGTCGCTCGAGGCGCTCGAAGCGCTCAGCGTGTGCATCCAGGTGTACCAGTTGCCATCGAGTGTGGACATACAATCCCCCCTTGCGCCGCCTTCTGTGACAGCTTTCTAATGAATCAGGATAGGCCGCGCGAGCGTTAGGCTCGCTCGACCAAGACCGTGTTCTGTTGGGTGTCGACAGACGTGATCTTCACGCTGGTGCGCGGTGTGATGGCTTCTTCGCCGGCCTGCACCGCGTCGTACTCACGGCGGCGGCCGTCGACGACAACGGCGACGGCACCACGACCCTCATTCGCCGGAGGCACAACGACCGCGACCTCTCCGGTGAGACCGGCGGCCTGTGCGATGCTGATGTTGCCCGAGCGTTGCAGTTTGAACATCTGGCGTGTCAGCCAAGCCATCAGCCAGGCCACGCCGACGCCGCTG
>ERZ1740058.1199-NODE-1199-length-13363-cov-10.599414_pt1 | contig 13363 bp, 16 predicted proteins | sample MGYA00581745_ERZ1740058 | MGnify/ENA primary metagenome ERZ1740058 (study PRJEB43018, sample SAMN04849742) | marine metagenome | isolation source: floating plastic debris | place: Pacific Ocean | collected 2008-08-30 | study: EMG produced TPA metagenomics... | reverse complement strand
ATATATATATATATATATGCACATATATGAATTATATATTGTATACCTATCTATATATACTGCCATTAGTAATATATATAGAAGTATATAAGTATATTAAAGAGTGGATATATATAAATGCCTTATAGAACTGCGATCGCCCAAACCCTAGTAATACCAGCGCTTACAGAGCATCCCTACACGCCAAAACTTTAGTCCTTACCAAAATAACGTACCTAATATCGGCTTTTCATCTCATAGACACGCTTTCAACCTGTCAACGTCGTTTATATACCTGCGGATAAGTATATTTAATATACCCGTTATTGCCAATTTAGCTCATATTAGATATAATAGGTATATTGGGCTTAAGAGCACTCCCTTCACCAGCAAATAAGCCGTTGTCGCTACATAAACAACAAACATGAATCAAGCATCTTTCGCAGAACTCATAACAATAATTCTGGGGGTTCAACATAGTAGAGGACAAAAGCTAGCTCAGAGTCTATGTCTCGAAGACTCTGCTACTACTACCGTAGGAACCACCGCCTCTGTATTACGACGACTCTCCAGAGAATCGATTCAGGCTGCCGGTCTGACCGAAAAGCAATCAAACAGGCTCATGGCGGCGCTGACGTTAGGGCGACTAACGTATGTACCTGAATCCAGCGCTCAGAGAGGCGTCACAGTCATAGACGATCCTGCAATCGCCGCAGGCTTACTGATGTCAAAGCTGGCCTACAAAGACAAAGAGCACGCAGCAGTTGTTGTCATGAACGTGCGGCACCAGTGGCTAGCAACAGAAATCATCAGTATAGGAACAAAGAGTGAATGCCTATTTCACCCAGATGAGGTGTTCAAAGCAGTACTCAAACACGATGGGAAGAGAGTCATTATTGCCCACAACCATCCAAGCGGTGAGCTATCGCCAAGCCCTGAGGATATCGAGCTTACAAGGCAAATGGTCAGAGGAGGATATCTCCTGAACATTCCAGTTCTAGACCACTTAATTATCGGGAACGGAGACTTCAATAGCATTCGCCAAGCAACAGGCATCTGGGAAGAAATCAAGCAAGAAAACAAGAATTACTAAACGTCCAAGAAGCTGGCGATCGCACCTCTTCAAAATCGCATCGCTAGCTCGCTGTACCACATTCATGGATTCACGATGAGAGTGATCGCACCTAGAAACCAACAACTATCTCTATTCTCGCCAACTGTATCGCCTTGTGTCGAAGCAAGCATTCCATCAGCAGTACAGCAAGCCCTAGACCTGGGCGCAGCATTAGCTGTCTCTATTAGCGGTGGAAAAGACTCAGACGCCATGCTTAGACACCTGGTAACGCTACATAGGTCACAGAGATGGACAGGACAGCTATTCGCTATCACTGCTGATTTAGGCAGGATTGAATGGGCAGGAACACTTGAACACATCCAAAGCGTCTGTACTGAGTTGGACGTTGCGCTCATCGTCGTTCGCAGACAGAAAGGCAGCATGATTGATCGCTGGGACGAACGGCGGCAGGTACTAATAAGTCAGCAGCAGACAGAGGGAGAAGCGATCGCACCTTTGAAAGCAGAAAGTAATCTATTGGAGATCGCGCCTCTGCAAGAAGGCAGCAAGCCCTTCTGGAGCAGCAGCACAGCTCGATACTGTACCAAGGAAATGAAGACTGCTGAAGTTGACCGATATCTACGACGATTTAACGCCGTCGTGTGTGCTGTAGGAATCCGAGCAGAAGAATCTAGCAGCAGGGCCAAAAAGCCCCATTTCCAAGTGCGTAACGACATCACAACAGCCACGCTGAAGGCTTCTAGAGGCTTGAACGCAGAACAGCATGAAGAATGGACTGCTAGAGCGATCACACTCTGGATAGAAGGCAACTTCAAAGGTCGTTTAGCTTTAACCTGGAATGCTGTACTGGATTGGCCTGTAGAGAAGGTTTGGGAGAGTATGGGAACGTCCGTAGGAGAGTTACAGCAAAGACGTGCGCTTTATCAGTCTGGAAACCTCACAGCAGCGCTGAGGGGATGGCCTGCTCACTGGGCCTATGTGAGTGGGAATAGTCGGCTATCTTGCTCAATGTGCGTGCTGGCATCAGCTCATGATATTCACAACGGAGCAAAGCACAATTTAACGACTTGGCTAGAGCTAGCACTTATGGAAAAACAAAGCGGATGGAGCTTTCAGCAAGGCAGGTGGTTGAGCACATTAGACATCGACCTCCTAAAGCAAGTTCAAGCCTCAAAACGGCTCTCTGAAACACTGTACGAGCTATGTCTTGTGAAGCGATGGGACTTGTTGTTTACACTCACACTGCTAACAACTACACCAGTAGCTGTATTCATGCTGTGGCAAAACCAAGCGCTAGAGGCGATCGCAACTATCGTCAGTAGCAAGAAAGTAGGTATGGGCTCGGAAAGCATCTATGATATCGCTCGATAAAACAGAATTTCACTTGAACAAACTAAACGGATGTGCGGCCAAACAGACTTATCTTTCAAACTTCTGTACTGAAGTTGCCTTGTATACTTTACGTACTTTATATACTTCTATTTATATATCTAATTTTAAGATTAATTTATTCAAAGCTGTTTTATATACTAAAATTTCGTGTATATTATGTATAGATAGCTAATAGACTCGGTTGAAAACGATGTCCTCACTTTCCCCATTAGCAGAGAAGGCACTTGAGCAATGCTCAACGCAGTGGCTGAAAACGCTGCTCCGGGAGTTCTTACCTCAAATTATCGGCTTACCCAACACACCAGCAGGTCACCAGCAGGCGGAGCAGTGGGATGCTTCGATCAAAGAAAGGATGGCGCAAAGGGGGCTGGAGACGCCTACACAGCAAAAGAATCCAATCACCGACGTACGGCAAGTCATCAAAGCGATTGACCCTCAACATCCCGCACTGGATGAGGTGGGCTTTACGAAGGAGGAATGGACAGAAATCAACATGCCCTCTGAACAAGCTGTAGGTCGCCGGATGGCAAAGCCTATTGCCGATCCAGAAGAGATTGCTAGGCGAGCTGAGCTACTACTGAAGTCGGACTCATGGAGCCAAATTGCAGCAGGGTTGGCAGTCGTCACTGGGAGAAGAGCAGCTGAGGTGATGCAAACTGCTCAATTTGAGCGAGCTTCCCAATGGTCAGTCTGGTTTACAGGGGCTTTGAAGCGACGAGGGGAAGAGGTAGAGCTGCGATTTGAGATTCCAACGTTGGTCAAGGCTACGAGCGTTATCTCTGCAACGAAACGACTGCGGCGGGCTGTAGACACTGAGGGAATGAGTAATCGTGAGATCAATCGGGCCTACAGTCACGCGATTGCTCAGGCTTGCGATCACACCTTTTCTGATTTGGTACCCAGCAGAGAGGGCAAAGACAATCTCTATACTCATCTCTTCAGGTCGGTATATAGCACCATTGCCACCTTCTGGTACTGCCCGCCCGAAGTGCCTGAGCTGGAGTTCAGGGCCGCTGTCCAGGGCCATTATCAAATTCTTGAAGAGGGGCAGACGGAGCTGAGGCGATCGCTTGCAGCCAGCCGTCATTACTTCGACTACGAAATTGCGGACAAGGTGATTGCAGCGCATAAGGGGCAGCGCAAGGGAGTCAAGCTCGAACGTCCTGGCGTTGAGGTGATATCAGCATTTAGGCCATCGGAAGAGGTCAAACCACAGAAGGACATTGTTATGAGTCGCATTGGCATTACAGAAGACGATAAGCAGCGAGTGTTGGCTATTCAAGAAGAAATGAGTATCGGCACTCAGCAGGACACAATGCAGGTGATTTTGGACGCGGCTGATACGGCGATCGCGCTTTCTAGGGTCTTGAACTGTCAGCCAGTGGAGGTGGCTGAGCGGGTGGAAGAACTTAGGGAGGCGTTGGAGCAGCAGCAGCGACAGAACCAGGAGCTTCAGGCCAAGTTGGTGGAAGCAGAGCAGATGGTTGGCGTTGCAGGTAGCAGTAGCACCAATAAGGTAATTGAGCAGTCGTTGGCGATGGCGCATGAGTTCAACGCACATCTGAAGGCTGAGAATGAGCGGATTAGGCAGGAGCTGAGTGAGGCGAATCGTGAGGTTGGGCAATTGCGATCTCAGCTCTCTCGTTTTGAGGCTTCGCAGCAGCAGTTGACTCAGCTTCAGCAGTTACTCAGCGGCGGGCTGGGGGGTGTTGGTGGACAGGTGCAGCCAACGGTTCCCATACAGCCCGTTGCTCGGCCAGTGGCGCAGCCGCAGGGTGTTCAGCCTGTTGCGGCGACGCAGGCACAGACGACTGTGGAGGAGAAGCCCGTTGAAGAGGAAACCTATGCAGATAAGACTGAGCGGGAAATTGCCAATCTGATTCGCGAAATTATGCAGTACAACGACCAGCAGGCGACTGATGACAGCGAGCGCTGGTTAATTAATCAGTCTACGCTTAAGCAGCTTTCAACGCGATCGCAGACGATTATCAAGAGAGTGTTGGAAGGGGAGATGGCTGATGAGTTACAAATACATCACGACAAGTATGGGCTCTATGGCAGGAGGGCCAATGTTGGAAAAGACATTGAAGTGCTTAAGGCAGCGCTCGGAATCAAGCGGTGACAATACTGCGTAACCACCAAGATTGGGCATTCTTCGATATCACGACGCAAGCCTGCAAGAACAAATGGCTGATACCCAACACCAGGACTCATCCTTCAATCATGAAATTGAGCCAGCTCCCATTACTCGACATCTCCTAGAGCAAACGATAGCTATTCAAGACTGGCATCCCGCTTTTACGGGTCGCTGTCCTTTCTGCAAAAACGCCATGCAGCAAACAAGTCCACCACGAATACATTGGGACTGCTTATGCGGATGGATCGATGACTCTATCTAGACTCACGCGATCACCGACTAAGCTTGCAAAGACCAACGCTAAAGAGTGCGTGGCACAGTGCTTGTGTATTTTCACACCTATCAATATCCGGTACAATTAAGGCGACTAAGTACAGTTGTACTATTTTCTATAGTACAGAGGTAAATCACTACAATGTTTGCGGAATATCAACCATCTTGGCAAAACCTCATTAGCCCTGTGCAGGAGATTGCAGCCTATGAGTACCTCTGGACTCAGTATCCTAGTGTGCCTAAGCTAGCCAAGCTCTTTTCTGCGTTCAATCATGAATTGCCCTCCGTTATAGCGCGCGAGCAAAATGCATCGCCTGGAATAATCGAGGCGGTTAAATGCAAAATAGCTGACCTTCTTCCTTTCAGGCGCTTTTCTGCTCTGTTTTATGGCGATCTGGAGTATCCGACGACGCTTAGAGATGCGAAAAACCCTATAGAAGTTCTCTACTATCAGGGGAATTTAGATCTGCTCTCCTCTGAAGCTGTTTCCGTTGTTGGTAGCAGAAAGCCAACGGACGAGGGCCGCAGGCGGGCAAGAAAGATTGCTCGTCTACTGGTAGAAAACGATTTCACAGTGATGTCCGGGCTAGCGACTGGCATTGATACTGAAGCACATCAAGCAGCCATTAAAGCAAACGGTAGAACTATTTCTGTTATTGGCACAGCGCTTAACGAGGTTTATCCAAAAGAGAACACTGAGCTTCAAAGACAGATTGCGAAAGAGTTCCTACTGGTTACTCAGGTGCCTTTTTACCAATATTCAATGCAAGATTATCGCCGTAATCGAGGCTTTTTCCCAGAACGCAACAAAACGATGTCAGCACTGAGTCAGGCGACTATTATCGTTGAAGCTTCTGAAACAAGCGGGACTCTCATTCAGGCTAGAGCAGCACTGCAACAAGGCAGAAAGCTCTTTATATTGAAGTCGTGTTTTGATAGAGGGTTGGAGTGGCCAGAACGCTTTCTCAAGCGGGGCGCTATCAAGATTGAGGACGGCTCTGAAATACTGGAGCAACTTCGATAGGTATGGCCAATCTCTTTGGTGATGCAAGATGGCGACGAACCGATGATTCTGTTTGGCTCTACAATTGCCCTGAACACAAAGACCTGAATCTCATATACGGACGTATCTACACGGTCGGAGAGGGCTACCAGTTCTCTGATACTAATCAGCAAATCAGCAATCTCAAGGTTAAGCCTAGCGAAACTCAAAGATTGCGCTGGAAGCGAGTAGCTATCAGAAAGTTTGCAGATGAGCTAACGGCTCTGTTGAAAGCGAACATTCCTGAAGGCCGTTCTATGGCACTCATTCCGATGCCGCCGTCTAAAACATCTAGTCATCCTGACTACGATGACAGATTATTGAAAGTGGCACAGGCAGTAGAAACGGCTCTATCAACTGTCAGATGCTGGCCTGTACTGGAATGTATTGTGGACAGAGAAAGCTTACACTCTGGCAGTACACAAAGAACAGTGCAGGAGGTCTACAGAAGTATTGGCATAAACGAGACTATCTTCTCTAACCGCAACGAGGATGAGATATTTTGCTTGCTAGATGATGTACTCACAAGCGGTGCTAGCTTTTCGGCTGCACGCAACAAACTGCTAGAGAGATTTCCTGGGAAGAAAGTATCGGGCATTTTCTGGGCTAAGGCCGAACAACCGGCAATAGATGATTGGTAGCCAGAGCGATCGCACGGCACTACTTCTACAGCTGAAGATTGGTTACTTCAGGCAGCGGGAGATAGTCACGCTTCCACCAATCATCTCCTGGCAGTAACCGAGCAAAATAGCTGCCGCTTTCTGCTTTACAGCATACGTATAAGCCATCTCCGTCTGCCAAAATGTCTACCGGCTCGTTCTGCATAAACGCATTTTTCGTTTCATAGCGCAGCCCGACTGTCGTTTTAAGCGTTTGGTAGGCCAACGGCGTCACTTCTCGCCACCGCATCTGGCCATCATTCCAATCATGATCTATTTGGGGATGAGGCCATTCGTAAATCTGAGCCGTTAGCATGACCATATCAACACGCACTACTCTCAACATGCCCGCGTTTGCAGTACGTTGCAACGGCTTCGGCGGGGCTTAACCAGTAAACCCTATGCGATCTCTCAAGTCACTGAATGGGGCAAACTGCTCTCACTCTCAAAAATGAGTATCTATACTTATTCTCTTTTGCTGGATTTTCACACCAGAATAACCCAGAGTTTTACCAAACTCTCACGCATTTTCTCTCTTTTGTTTCTGCTTCCATATCTTCTAATCTTGCATTACTACAACAAAACATCCCTCTTTCTCACGCATTTTTCGCTTCATTGGCATAAGCTACAGCTCTGTCATATACTGCACTACAGCCACTTATTTCAGAAATAGCAAGCTGTGACTGGAGCATCTCTTTTACGGTTAAACAACCATCGCTCTCTCATGTCTTTTAACCAGTAATTACATGGTGTCTCAAACTTCTCATTCAGGGTTGAGAGATCGGATCATCACGGTTCGGCTCACCGCAGATGAGTATCAACAGGTTGTAAATAGAGCCACGGCAGCAGGGCAGCAGCAACCTGCCGTGTACTGCCGCCAAAGATTGCTAACACGCGATCGCAATCGGCCCACGGCCCTTTCACCGACAATGCTATCTGAGGTGCGATCGCTCAGAATGACTTTGGGTCGCCTCGGCAACTCACTCAACCAAATTGCGCATCGGCTCAATCAGGAGGAAGCTGTGGACGTTGAGCTGATCGAAGAGACTCGTGAGTTGATAGAGGCAATTCGCACTGAGGTGAGGGATTTTCACACGACTCTAAAATGATTGGTAAATCTACAACTGGCAACAACTTCTATGGCTGCGTACGGTACGCGCTGGATGAAGAAGATGGCTGTAAGCAGGCACATATCATCGGCGGCAACACCATCGGCAGCAGCGCAGCTGAACTCTCTGCTGAATTTTCTCAAAACCGGCAGGCAAAACCACATATTAAGAACCCGGTCTGGCACATTGCTTTGAGTTCACCGATGCACGAAAGACTCAATGACGCTCAGTGGCAGCAGGTAGCGATCGCTTACCTAGACCACATGGGACTGGATAGGAATAACCACCAGTATGTGGTCATTCGGCATCATGATGAGCCGCAAGAACATGTCCATATTGTGGTGAATCGCATCGGTGAAGATGGTCAGATACATCATCTTCGCTGGGACAGGTTGAAAACGATTCAGATCACCCGAGCGCTAGAGAAGAAATTTGACTTCCTGTCAGCCAAGCCAGGAGAGAACTTTCGGCAGCAGGTGCGATCTCTCATTGATAAAGCGACTCATGGCCAACCGAGCTTATTGACCTTCTGCCAACGGCTGGAAAAACAGGGTGTGGTGCCTGAGCTATATCAGCGGCAGGGAAGGGTGACGGGAATTGCTTACCTTTGCCAGAATCAGCGGATAGCGGGGTCTGTGTTGGGGAGAGGGCACAGCTTGCCGGGACTTCAGAAGATTCAGCAGGTGGACTATCAGCCGGAGAGGGATTTTGATTCGTTGAGGCAGGTGGGCTATACAAGAGTGCATGGGTCAAAGACACCTTGGCCTTCTCGGGCGCAGATTGCTTGGATGTTACGGACTGGGCAGCTGACGCCGCGCATTCAGCAATGGATGAAAGAGAAAGGCACTGACCCAGAACGGTTTAGAGAGTTAGGGTTTACTTATGAGCATCTGCGCGATGAGCTTCAACAACTCTCGCAAAGGGCAGTTTCTAGGACTCTTTCACAACGTGATACCTCTTCAAAAGAGAAAAACACAGGACTTGAACTTTGACTTATCTACTTACTCTCCTACTCGGCGGGTGATCCCGGAGCGTAGCGTAGGGTGAGGCCGCTGAGTAGGGTTTCGGCACACCTATAGAAAGTAGATACTGCTCTCCTAAGCATCTAACAGAAATCTGTCTTCTCGTTTAAAATCAGCTCAGCATCATCATGAACAAAACATTGAGCTACTACCTTGATATCCAATCACTTGCTAGGCTGACACGCAATAAGCGGGGCAATAAAGGGTTGCGGGCGATTGCTCAGGGGTGCTCCATCAGCGCGTCCACGCTCTCCCGAGTTGAGCGCGAGCAAGTTCCTGATATCAGCTCCTTTATAGCTCTCTGCGACTGGCTTGAACTCTCACCTGCGAGATTGTTCAAGAATTCAGCAGACCAGCAGCAGGGAGAGCGATCTCCAGATGATGAGTTGACCTTGAGTAAAGCGGATACACTGGCATTGCGGGTTAGAGCCGATAGTAGGTTAGACCCAGCGACGGCTAACGTTTTGGCGGTTCTGATTAAAGCAGCCTATAAAATTAGCGCGGAAATCAGCGACTGAGCGTATAGGCTTACCTACCGCCAGAGGATTGTGCTGCGATTTCTCGGGCTTTGGCGATCGCACTTTCGGCTATCCGCAGCTGCGTGGCAATCTGGTTCAGTTGATTACGGCGTTCTACGCCCTGGCGTCCTTCTATGTTGCGAGGGTCATGATTTTTACTCAGGTGAATCACTTTCACGGAGCGGGTCTGTTCGGCAGGCGCGAAGATGGCTCTTTGCGACATCAGTTTGTTGTACCAGTACTCTCTAATATCTGGAACGAGGCCCTCGGGCGTTTCTTTCATTCCTCTTTCCCATTTCACTGAATAGGAGACGGCTTCTACGCCGACGGGGGCAATGTAGTGGCCTTCGTAGCGAGCAATGTCGCCGGTCAACTGGCTTAGTTGCTCGTTCAGGGTGGCGATATGTTCGTCTATGCCAAAAGATGACGCTGGCTGAGGGCATCCACGGCGCATCAGCATCATGATGGCAGCTTCTTGGCGGGTCACGCTGAAGGACTCTACGCCGCCTGCTGAGCCACCCCGGACTAGCTCAAACTCAGCGTCTGGCTCTAGGCGCTGGGCCATGCCGCATACATCTACGTTTGGGCAGTCTTCGACCCGCAGCTCGACTTGCTGCATCATCGAAGCGCAGCTGAACCCTAGCCCGCATCTTTTTTCAGCCATCACTTACTTCCCAATTTTCTAGTTATTTATATTTGTATTTTAACTAGAAAATTGAGATGCACGGCAGGAGACAGGGCAGGCAGGAGGGGCGACAACGGCATAAGCGAGTAAACGGATAATTTGTATACTCAATTACGTGAGTAAAATGCACAAGCAGCGATCGCTTCGGAGAACGGGGCCGTTGGGTGCCTGCTGCACTTGGGATAACCAGTCGCAGCTGGGCGATGGCGAAGCCACTCCTACGGAGTATCACCCGTTCAAGCGCCGCAACAGGCAATCCCGGTTTGGATCGGGGCGATCGCACTCAGCAGGCTTCGCAATCGCCTATTCCTAGACTCCAAAGCGATTGCTATTCGGTCGGGTTTACCCAGGGGCGATCACTCATTTGATAATTTCATACGATTAGGCCGCTACCACGACCTTAGGAGTCTCTGTCGCAATGCCATCCTCAGCATAATCAGCTAAGTAATCCTCAATCACTTCTTGAAAATTGGCAGCTAATTCTGCAATATCAGCGCCTTCAAAGGAGAGTAAATCGCGCTCCATGCCAACCACTAGCCCTTGTAATGAATTGTCCCTCAGCATACGCCGGGCGTTAGCTTGGTAGCCCTTATGCTCTAAAACGATAGCCGTAGGGGTAGAAATCGCTTTACTCATTTTTGGCCCTGTCTCCAATCTGAATCATTTTCAGTTATCGAGTCGCAGCTTTTTATCAACGCATCCCAGCTATCAGGTATCTCACCTCTCTCCAAGAGCTTGGCAAACACTACGTATGGATCTCGTTTACTACCCGCTGTCCTGAGTTGCTTTGGCCCATTGATCCAGGCATAGGCAACGATTCTACTCTTACGGTCATAGCGGAAAAATAATCGATGGCGACTGGCCGGTTTAGTTCTGAACCAATGTTTGTAGGATTTTCCTAGCGTGTTTCCCTGTCGGTATCGGCTATCAGCTGGGTCGTTAGGAATCTCAACCAAGCAACTACGGACGATCGCCTTATACAACGAGACAATATTACTGCGCTCCCAATTATCAGGATTGCGTTCTTTTATCTTCCTAACGGCGATTGCTAGCTTTCGCATATATTCCTTGAAAGCAGGATGCGCGTAAAGACTCCAGCCGTTGATGACAACTGGCTTCTGCCTCACTGCGCAACCTCCTCAGCTTCAATCTCAGCAAAAAGATCTGACAGCTCAGCAGCGTCATCATCTGTAAATTCAAAACTACCAGGATCGAAGTTAACAAGGTTTTTCCAACTCCCAGCAATGGCGATCGCGACCGCTAGAAAATCAGATTCTAATGGCTCTAGCTGCGCAGGATTTTCCTGAATATCCTTCTCTAATAACGACAAGAAGGGGCGTAATGCAGGATCAATATCCGCACCAGCCTCACCTTCAGAGTTCAGCTTGGGCCGAATAACAACTTGGCCTTCTTCATCAATTTCGTACTCTATTTTCCCACCACCTTCTAAGCCAAGGTGCTTTCGGATGCTACTAGGAATGGCCGTTTGGCCGCGATCGCTCAACGTTGATTCGACTCTATATCGTTTGACCATCGCTGCCCTGGCATTAGCTACGTCCCTAGCTTAATGAATTTACAAGTCATTTACAAGGCATTCACAAGTCGAATGAAAGTCACGGAAATGAAAGGCACAGCTTACTTATCTTGCAGCACCTCTAGATCGTCCATCACGAGCACAACCCTCAGGCCTAGCTCCTCGAATAGCTTATCCACCAGATCTTGAGCGAAGTTAGGAGATCGCCCATTCACGTACCGAGACAGGTGCTCGCGGCTCGTGCCAATGGCAAGCGCAACCTCCTGGATGTCGCGACCCCGCAAGGCGATCGCTCGTTTGATAATTTTATAAGTACGCATATATCTACATCATTACGTGATTGGAATAGTCACATAAACAGGTGTTTACATGACTGATTCAATCACGTAATGATGACTTTGGTGCTAAAATTGAATCAATCGCCCGGTTCTGTGGCATTGACGGCAAACGAGCTACCTCCTTGAGTGCTAGCTACGAGCGGATTGCATGGGTAATTCCTAAAATCTCTGGCAGTAGGCGAGCTGCCAAGCCTTTGTTAGCGTCCTAGTCTTACCGTTGCAAATAGACTAGGGCGCTACTCGACACTCATGACTAATCGAATAGCCAAAAACAGAGAATCACTGATTAGGTAAGCCGTTGTGGGTGTAGCTTAAACTTCCGCACAGTCAGCGAGATCGCTTCTCTATGGGCTTCATCTAATGAGTCAACGTACATCTGTACGACCATGTTCTCGCAGAATTTTACGGCCTCTACGCCACGCTCTTCTGAAATGTAGTTGCGGGCAATCTTAGGGTCACCGGCCATTAGCAACCATCGCTGTTTCATCTCTACGGCTTCTAGTCCAAATAGGCCTTTGTAGATACGATTCGTTAGTTTGCCATAGGTCGTGTTGTGTACGCCTAGATCTGATAGCAAGTCGGTGTAGGTTTTGCGAACCGGTTTACCCGATTGGCGTTGCTGCATCCAGCGCGTTGTCGCTCTACTGTCTTTCTCGCTATAGACGCCTCGCAGTGCGACGAGGGCTTCACTGTAGAAGCCTTTTACGGCAAACCAGCGGACGAATTCGGTGATGTTCTCTCGGGTGGGTTTGCGCGTCTTTCCTGGATTGAGCAGCATATCTAGGCTCAGTTCAAACCAGTCGCTGACTTCGATTACTTTATAGTCGTTATGGTCTGAGCCGTGGATTTGCATGACCCTAAACGTCTTGCCACTAGGCGTTTCTAGCGCTTCAGCGCCGTCTTTTGATGACACCCTCACTCGACGGGTTAGGGTCGGTTGCGGAATGCCGATATAGCGGGTCGCTTGACCGAAGCCGAAGCCGACTGAGGGCAGTCCTGGGCCAAGGCCGTTTGGGTCAATCACAATGGCTTCAAATTCTCGCTCTTCATACGTAACGGTAATCAGATCGCCGGTTTTTACTGTCATACGTCTGTCGATGAATGAACGTCTATGTGGGGGACTGGGTCGTTCATTGGCTCATGGCCGCTGTCTCTTAATTGCGCTCGCTGCTCGGAGGCGATCGCATTGTGTTTTTCTTCAGGTGACTCTCCTGTAAGACTAAGCCAGTGCTATTCGCTCAGTCGCTTTGCCAGCTCTGCTTTCTTTTCATCGGCCCAGGTCTGCAATAAACCTTCGGTGAGATCTCCGATGGTTTGGCGATTGCCATCAAAAGCTAGGTAGCCTTTCACTTCCTGCACTAGCTCTACTGGCAAAAACATACCAGTCTGCATGTACGCATCGTCTGAGCGTTTGCCCGTCTTTTTGCGCTTCTTTCGTTTACTCGTTGATGCGTTTACCTGTTTACTCGACTCGCCTTCCGTTGTCGGCGGGGGGGTTGGCTCCGGGGCGATCTCGGGGCTTGCTTGTGGCTGTTTTGCGACCGCTTCTTCTACTGGGGCGGGGGTGGGGGTAACTTCTAGTTCTGGCTCCGGGGTCAGC
>ERZ1740058.1198-NODE-1198-length-13385-cov-6.857089_pt1 | contig 13385 bp, 7 predicted proteins | sample MGYA00581745_ERZ1740058 | MGnify/ENA primary metagenome ERZ1740058 (study PRJEB43018, sample SAMN04849742) | marine metagenome | isolation source: floating plastic debris | place: Pacific Ocean | collected 2008-08-30 | study: EMG produced TPA metagenomics... | reverse complement strand
GAATTGAAAAGTTCCTAGTTAAACGGGAACAGACGCTGTGAAGATTTGAATCTTTTCCTTAAGACGATGAGCCGCCGCCGTCGGTGAAAGGCCAGTGACATCAATTTCAGGCACGCTATGTTCTCTCTGCTCTAACCCGTAGCGGTAGGTGCGGTCATAGTAATCAAGCGTAATGGTGACGGCAGTTTCTAAGTCGCCTGCTCGGATAGCCGCGATCGCACGCTGAGTACGCTCACCCCCCAACCGCTTCCGAATGCGCTCGGTTGCTGCGACTAAATCGTCTGTATCTGCCTGACCGTAAATCTCAACTAGCAAGGCTACCCGCTCCGAGACAGGCCGCGTAATTTCGATAGCAAAGGCGGCTTCCATCTGTTCAAACAGCTCTGGGGGAACGCGGCAAGCACCGACTCTGCGGCTTTCCGCTTCTATCCAAATCGGTCGCAGTGGGTCGAATGATTGCCACCGATCGGCCAGAATATTTTCAAACTGTTCTGTGCTGGGCTGAGGCGGTAGACACAGCGCACCAAAGCTACTGCCTCGGTGGTTAGCGTGACCTTCCAGGTCTAAAACTTGTTCGCCCTGAGCGGCGAGCGCATGCAAAATGTCGGTTTTGGCGGTGCCCGTCATGCCGCCAAGCAGTGCGATTTTCTTGTGGCCCGCTAGCGTACGGCGAACCCACCGTCGATAAGCCTTATAGCCGCCTTGCAAGGTGAGCACATGAAACCCGGCTAAATTGAGTGCCCAGGCGAGCGAGCCACTGCGCATGCCGCCTCGCCAGCAATGAATGCGTACGATTCGCTCGGGTGCTAGTGTCTGCGCCTGACGAATAAAATCACCGAGCTTCGGTCCAACAATGTCGAAGCCTAGCTCTACGGCCTGTTCGCGACTTTTGTGCTTGTAACAGATGCCTATTTGGGCGCGTTCTTCGTTGCTAAATATTGGAAAACTCAGCGCATTAGGAATGCGACCTTGCTCGAATTCTCCGGGACTACGGACATCTAGAATGGGCCCAGCCGCAGTTAAAAAATCATCAATTGCGACAGCGCGTACGTCAGACACAGATGTTCATCCCTAGAGTTTTTCTATCAATACGCTGTAATTGTAATGGGTTTGGTGATGTTGTTGGGGCGTTCGGATGACGCCTGAACGGTGCCAATACAGCGGCTGTAGCGATAGCCCACGCGGTGTAAATCTGTCAGGCACTCGTCAACTTCGTCTGTCGGTACGCTTGCTAGCAGACCACCTGATGTCTGTGGATCGAACAGAATTTGAAAGGTGGGTAGATGGGTTGGGGTGCGATCGAGCTGGATGGCGGTAATGGCGTTTTGCAGGTTGCGCTGGTGTAAGGAGCTAAATAGCTTGTTTTCTAAGGTATGAGCGGTGCCAGGTAGGGCGGCGATCGCACTCAAATCCAACGCAACGTCAACCCCAGACGCCTCGACCATTTCTAATAGGTGGCCCGCTAAGCCAAAGCCGGTAATGTCGGTGCAGGCCGTTGCGCCATGCTGCTGAAAACAGGCTGCCGCGCTGCGATTGGACTGCAACATACTGGCGATCGCAGCTTCTATCCAGCGACCTTTCGCCTGGCCTTGCTGGTCGGCGGCAAATAGTGTGCCCGTCCCCAGCGGTTTGGTCAAAATTAAGGCGTGTCCTGGGGTGAGCCCGCCTTTTCGCCAGGTTTGGTCTGGATCGATCCAGCCGTTGCAGGCAAAGCCGAGTGATAGCTCTGGCCCTTCGGTGGTGTGGCCACCAACGAGAAAGGTTTTGGCGTCGGACAGTGCGAGAATTGCCCCCGATAGCAGCTGGTAGAGGGTTTCTTCTTGGGCGGTGCTGGTGCCGTAAGGAATGGTGGCGATCGCCAACACGTTGTGACTGGTTGCCCCCATTGCAAACAGATCGCTCAGGCAGTGGTTTACGCAGATTTGGCCAAAGATAAACGGGTCTTTGACCAGGGCGCTGAAGTGATCGACGGTGTGGACGGCTAGCTTGCCGTTAGGCACTTGCACGATGGCCGCGTCGTCGGGTGCATCGAGTCCGGCGTAAATGTTGCTTCGGTGGGGCCAGTCGGTGTTGCCAGGGGCGTCTGCGCGGACGCGGGCAAGGGCGCGGTTGAGCACGCGGCTGCCGACTTTGGAGCCGCAGCCAGCGCAGTGCATGGGGGGAGTGGGGGATGGGGGATGAGGGATAGGGGAATTAGGGAATTTGGAACTGAGAAACTTGGAACTGAGAAACTTGGAGCTGAGAAACTTGGAACTGAGGAATGAGGACGCTGGTAGTGTGTTGCCTGTCGCTGGCTGGGAGGCGGTTGGCATCTCTGGAAAATCAGAGAAGAGTCGCATGAACTTTTGGTCGATGCTGTTTTTCCAGCGGCGTGACCATTTGGAGTGAACGGCGAACGGGCCCCAGGATGCGATCGCTGTTTCTGTGCCGGTATCAATAATGTTGAGGTAGCGTCGCTGTGGTTTGAAGGTTTTGAGCGGCCTTTTGGTGACGTGTCGTTTTAGGTTTTCGTAGAGCGGTGGGCCCTGGCGCACGGCGAAGACGCCGGCTTTCGGGCGCTTGTGGTTCACCATTGTGGCCACGTCGCCAGCCGCAAAAATGTTGGGGTGGCTTACGGTTTGTAGGGTGTCTTTGACGGCGATAAAGCCGTCGGGGGTGAGGGTGAGGCTGCTGTTGGTGAGCCAGGGAGGCGCTGAGGCGTTGGTGACCCAAAAGGTGCGATCGCACGCGATAACCTGCCCAGACTGAGTGCGAACCGCGTGGGCGCTGACTTTCGCTACCCCTTCTTCGGTATGGACCTGAATGCCGCGCTGATGACACAGGCGCTCTACCATTGCCTGCGTGCGCACGTTTCGCCCTTTTGCCAGGTTCATCCCCCGATGAAAGATATGAACAGTGACCTGTTGCTGAGGCGTTTTGCTGTATTTCCCAACCAGTTCCCACAGCCGTACCTGCATGGCAAAGGCCAGTTCGACGCCCCCAACCCCGCCGCCAACAATCGCGATTGTGGCTGAGGTGCCGGGCGCTTCGGTCAGCTGGCGTTCGAGCCCCTTGAGGTAGGCCGCCCAGGCCCGTAGTAAAGCGGGTACGGGTTTGGCGGCAATGGCATACTCCGCCGCGCCAGGTACCTGTGACTGGGTGGGCGTGCTGCCAATATCAATCGAGAGCGTATCGTAGGCAATTGGGGGATGGTCGCGGCAGATGACTCGCCGCTTTTCTGGGTCGAGCCCAACCATCTGGTCCATAATTAGCTGGCAGTTGGCGAAGCGGGTGAGCGGTCGCAGGTCGATATGCGCCGTATCAAAGTCGTATAGGCCGGAGATATGGCAGGGCAACATGCCGGAATAGGGCGTGTCGGCCAGGTTGGTAATTAGCGTTAGCTTGACGTTGGCAGGCCAGGGGTTCATGCCGATTTTGCGCAGAACTATCGCATGGCTGTGACCACCGCCTACCAGGACCAGGTTTTTAGTGATGGGAGCATCGGCAACGAGCATACATGTCAAAAAAGCAACAGGTTCGACGTTCTGAAAGCAAGGACTGGTAGCCTGCAAGATAGCTACACCCTATGAGTAATGCACGATTGCCCGCTGCACACAAGATGGACTGTTCCACTTCGGTAAACTCGTATGTGTGTTCATAAGGTTACCTATTTGGCCAACACAGATACTGACTAAAAGAGATACCCTAGTAAGTTAGTTCTGGCTTTCTGCTGTGACAGCGATATCCCGGCCCAGCGCCTGCTCTAGAACCTGACGCTCGCTGCTGGCTGCCCAAACGCCGATATCTAATTCGCCTGCGCCGTTTGCCTGGATTTCGATTTTGTCTGCCGATAGCTGACAAGAAACTCTTTCAATCTGTTGATCTTTTGCGCGGTCGAGCCCAACAGCTATTCTAAGCAGCCCAGATAAGACCCATACGGTTTGTTGTTCTGACTTTGAGAGTTTTCTAAACTTTTTGTGCTTGTTTTTGGGGTGAGACTTGCGATGGTAGCGAATGACGTGACCAATCAGGCGCATTTCTTCGTCGGTGAAGCCCCGAGGATCTTCTCTTTTGAGAATGTAGCGAGAGCTTTTGTGGTACGCCTTGAGTGAGAGATATTCGCCGATGTCGTGAAGCAGGGCGGCATATTCTAGAACTTCTTTTTCCAGGTGGCCCAGCTGATGAATCTCTTGGGTTTGGTCGAACAGCTGCTGGGCTAGGCTGGCGATGTGGGTGTTGCTCTCCCAGTCGGAATTGTACTTGTGCGCCAGCTGAGCCGCTTTGCGATGGCGCAGATCTGTGTGCTTAGGAAAGGCGTCAATGTTTTGAGAATGGCGTTCGATATAGTCTAGTATCATGCCTTCGCGGAGCGAGGCATCACAGAGCGTAATTTCTGTCATCTCAGCCATTTTCAGGAGCTGCACTAGCAAAACGCTGCCGAGATGAATCGCATCGGTTCGCTTGCTGCTAATGCCCTCTATCTTTTCTCGTTTCTCTGGTTTGAGGTCAATCAGGCGGCTAGTTAAGGCTTCTAAATCTTCTTTTGGAACAACTTCAGCATTCACCGACTGCAGTGAGGTGCTGTGTTTTTCAATATAGGCGGCTTCCCCGAGCGTGCGGATAGTGCCAGAAGTGCCAATAACGCGGGTAAAGCCAGCCTGTTTGGCTGAGTCGATTGCGCCCTGTGCCAAAAACTGAATATGCGATTCTAAAACGCCTCTGGCCTCTTTGCCGATGGCGTTTTTGTTCTCAAACATATCGAGTAAGCGCAGTACGCCCAGCTTCATGCTGGTGCCAAAAAGAATGTTCTCTCTGTTACCAACAACAGCTTCGGTACTGCCGCCGCCGATATCGAATACCAGGGCGTTTTCGTTTTCTTCAAGCGCGATCGCATTTCTCACCGCTAAAAAAATCAGCCGGGCTTCTTCTTTGCCTGAAATAATCCGTGGCCTGATTTTGGTGCGCTGATATACCTCTTTTAAAAAGGCCTCTCCATTTTGCGCTTCGCGAGTCGCGCTCGTTGCGGCGGTAATAATTTCATCCACGCCTAGCTGGTCGGCGAGCTGTACGTAGCGTTCTATGGTGTCGAGCCCAATTTTGTAAGCTCTGTCGCTCAACCGATTCGTGGCAAAAACGCCCACCCCCAGCTTAGCCATTTCCTTCACGCGTTCCACCACTTCAAAGTTTCGCCGTTGCAGCACGTTCACCACAATCATGTGGATAGAGTTGGTTCCAATATCAATGGCGGCAAGTTTCAAGAGAATGACCTTTCTAAAACGACCTTTCTACAGAGGAGTGTTGTCAAGCAGTGTACAATTTTTGCTACTTTGCATAGGTATATGACGGCACGTCTACAATAAATGCTAAGAACGCGTAGAAAAGTTAACAATACGCATTAGAAAATGATTCCTCGGCATTGTTGACAGACGCCTCCTTGCAGAAAAATGATTTATCACTGCCACTGATAAACTTTTCTTTGCAGATGAACAATTTTACGATGGCGTTTATAGGTGCCTTCTTGCCTCTAAACGGTTTTTCCGCAGTATTGATAAAGTGCAGTTTGTAAATAAATGATTTTGCATTGGTCTGCAACTTGCGATAGCTAGGCGAATCCCGTTTACTGATGGGGAGATGTTAGCTAGCTAAAACAAAATAGCAATGTTTAGCGGTCAGAGGCAGGGATTTTGAAAGCTCAGGAGGTATTACGCCGCTATGCAGCGGGAGAGCGCACCTTTCACAATGTGAACCTGCGCGGTGCAAACTTTCAGGGGAAAGACCTTGCTGGCGCAGATTTTAGCGGCGCGGATATTCGCGGTGCGAACTTTAGCAATGCGGTGCTACGCGATGCGAGCTTTCAGAAAGCGCAGGCGGGTTTACAGCGGCGATGGATGCTAGTTCGACTGCTGCTGATTATTGTGACAGCTGCAATCGCTGGCGTTGTGCAGGGTTTTGCAGGTTCAATTGTGCTAGTGATGTTTCAAGACTCCAATGGAGGTGTAGTCACTGGCAGTATCTATCTGATTCTCTTAGCTATTGTTTATCTAGCCATTCCAATACAAGGATTTACGATTCGAGCCTTTGGCTCGATTTTAGGCACACTCGCAGGTGTTGGCGTAGGCGCAGTTGCCTTCGCATTCGCAGGCACTGGCGCAGTTGCCTTCGCGGGCACGGTCGCAGGCGCAGTCTTAGTCGCGGTCGCAGTCACAGTCACAGTCGCAGGCGCAGGCGCAGTTGCAGGCGCTGGTGCAGTTGCGGTCGCAGTTGCAGGTGCAGTCGCAGTTGCAGGTGCTGGCACAGTTGCCTTTGCCTTCGCAGTGGATAGAGCAGTCGCAGTCGCAGTCGCAGTCGCAGGGTTATCTGTCAGCGCATATATTGGCTGGCAAGTTCTCAAAGAGAACGAGAAGTTTGAAACGCTTCGCATATTCGGGCTGACCTTCTCCTCGCTTGGCGGTACCACCTTCAGCGGTGCGGATCTGGCCGGAGCAACCTTTCGCGAAACCAGGCTAAAGAGTACTAACTTCGCCAACTCTCGCAAAAACAACACATGCTTGACCCACGTTTGTTGGCAAGGTGCGCAGCAGCTCAATCGCGCTCATGTAGGCAACGCCATTTTGCAAGATCGCCACGTGCGTACACTGCTGACCACGCCCGAAAAAGGCTACAAACAAGATTTCTCGAAAGCCAACTTACGAGGGGCAAACCTGAGTGGTGTCACCTTAGAGAAAGCAAATCTCACCCGCGCTATTCTCAGCAATGCACTGCTGAAAAATGCTGTGCTCAAAGATGCCATTCTGACAGAAGCGCAAGCTATTGGCGCAGACTTTACCAATGCTTGCCTTACAGGGGCGACGCTAGAGTCTTGGAACATCGACAGCACGACGATATTTAAAAACATCGACTGTCAGTATGTTTATTTATTAGCGCAGCCAAAGCAGAGAGACGATTGCGAACGCCGCCCTCACGACCCCAACAAAGTCTTTCAACCCGGCGATTTTGAAAAGCTGTTCAAAGATGTACAAGACGATGTGCAGATTCTGATTCGTGATGGTGTGAATCTGGTTGCTCTGCGTTCTGCTTTTCAGAAGATAAGAGAGAATTATCCTAACTTGCCTAAAAACGCCTTTCAGGGCTTTCAACGACGCAATGAAGATGTTTTAGTAACGGTGAAAGTCCCGCCAGAGATAGACAAAGCCAAATTTGAACGCGACTGGGACAGCGGCTATCAGGCAGGTTTGCAGGCTGGGCGAGAAGAGTCCGCGGCGCTGTTGGCCAGCGCTGAAAAGAGAGCCGAGGGGATGGAGGCCGTTGCGTTGGCAATGGCGCAGAACCCCGTCTCGGTTCAAAACAATCAAAGCATGACGGGGAATGACCATAGCCAGACAATCGCGGTAGAAGGAAATGTGGAACAGTCGGTGATTGGGCAAGGCGATCGCAATCACCTCACCCATCAAAATCAACCTGCTGATACGAGCACTACTGATACGAGCACTACTGATACGAGCGCTACCGACTAACCCAACGCTTTTTCAATCGCCGCCTTCAACCCGCCATCATCCGGCGCTGTTCTGGGGCCAAACCGTTCAACCGTTTCGCCATCGCGGCCAACCAAAAACTTGCCAAAGTTCCAGTCAATGTCGGGCCCTTCTCCAATCAAAAACTGATACAACGGGCTGCGGTTCGCGCCATTGACGTCTTGCTTTTCGAGCAGGGTAAAGTCTACGTCATACTTCGACTTGGCAAAGTCCTTAATTTCGTCTGGGCTACCGGGCTCTTGACCGCCGAACTGGTTACAGGGCACGCCGACGATGACCAGACCTCTGTCGCCATATGCTTTGTCTAGCTCAACGAGACCTTTGTACTGTGGGGTCAGGCCGCACTGGCTGGCGACGTTGACGAAAAGAACGACTTTATCTGCGATCGCCTCTGGCGATAAAGCAGTCCCGTCAAGTGTTGTGAGGTTAGTAGGCAATTTAGTAGGCACTGGCATGATTCTGGCTCCTTATGGTTTAGTCAACATGATTGAGTCAACATGCTTCAGTCAACGCTTTTTGCAAACGTTGAATGACGGCTCTCATTATCCAGCATTTTTGCCGCTGCTATAGCTTCTGTCGAGTTAGTTAGGACATGAGTGATCGCTAAAAGCCATCAGTATCAACAGCTAACTCGACTAGCAAAGTAAGAATGCATCCTTACTTTGCTATCTCTTTGAGTCTAGTCGTCTCAATTCTGCTACCCTCAACAGCATGGAATATGAGCAAATTCGATATGAGCTAGAGAACTCGGCGACGCTGAAGCTGATGCGAAGCCGAAATATTGCGTTGATTGGCAGCTTTTTACACAGGCAGTTTAAGATCGCTCAGCGAGTCTCCATTCCGCAGCTGGCGCTGGAAGAAAAGCTAGCCGACTATTTAGACTATTTGCAGGCGGCCTACCCAGAGCTGCCATTACAGTCGCCAAAAGCCTATTTAAACGATTGGCTCAACGCTGATCTGCTACGTAAAACCTTTGAAAAGACAGCAGAGACAGACGAGCCTGTATTTAGCCTGACGCCAGAGGCAGAAAAAGCGCTGGCCTGGCTAGAAGACTTACAGCAGCGAGATGAATTCATTGGCACGGAGTCTCGCTTTTTACAGATTTTGGCCCTGCTAAAAGAGATTAAAGAGGGCAGTACGGTAGATGTAGAGACACGAATTGCCCAGCTAGAGCAGGATCGCGATCGCATTCAACAAGAGATTGACACCATCAAAGCCGCCGGTGAAGTTGACCCGTTTAACGAGACCCAGCTACGAGAGCGATTTATATCAGCCAATAATCTGACGCGTCAGCTGATGAGCGACTTTAGAGCCGTTGAACAGAAATTTCGAGACCTGACGCGTAAGGTGCAAGACGATCGATTAGAGGCCGACAGCCGTAGAGGCTCGGTGGTAGGCAAGGTATTGGACGCAGACGATGCCCTAAAAGAGTCCGATCAGGGGCGGAGTTTTTATACCTTTTTTAACTTCTTGATGTCGGAGAGTAAGCAGAGAGAGCTAAAGGAGGCGATCGGTGCAATTTATCAGCTAGATGAGCTGCGATCGCTCACTAAAAACTACGGCTTTCTTCGCCGCATCATCCGCAACCTGCTCAATTCTGCTGACCATATTGTGCAGTCTAACCAGCGGCTGACTGAAAAGCTGCGCCAGATGCTAGACGAACGCAACATGAGAGAAAATCGCCGTGTTGCAGAGCTGATTACAGACGTACAGCGACTCTCTCGGCGGGTTGCGGATGTGGCTATAGATGACCCCAGCTTTTGGCTGCTAGAAGGTGCGCCTAAAATCAACCTGATGATGGAGCGCCCTCTACATCCTTTCGAAGATAGCGAAGCGCCGACATTTTCAGCCGTTGACTTCACAGATTTGCCCGATGATGAACTGATAGCTGAGCTAGACGAACTGGCACAGCAGTTTTATGTCGATGAAACGCTGTTGGCTCAGCGGATCGATCGGGCGCTAGAAGTCCGGGCGCAGATTGCGCTGAGCGAATTAATAGACTGCTACCCGGTGACCAAGGGCCTGCCCGAAGTGGTGGCCTACCTATCTTTGGCGACCAAGGCGGAACGGCACTCCGTTGAGTCTAGTACAATTGAATGGGTGAAAATTCAAGGCTTAGCGCCTGACTCGTGGCTTCAGCTGAAGCTGCCGAAGGTGGTGTTTTATCGATAGGAGCGCGTTTAGTTGGTGTCATCCCAAATGTCTTCTCAAAATACGCCCCCCTACGCCCCCGTTCTGATCAAGCTGCTGCAAGGCGTTGTGTACAGTGACGACAGTCCGTATTGGGATCAGCTGCAAAGCTACATTACGCCCATAGACGAATACTTTGGCAAGTTGGGTCTGCGGGTGCAAAACTACGAGAGTCAGGGCTTTGCCTACTTAGAACAGCCCGACCCCGACCCGGACGACCCACCGAGCGAGCGGCTGCCAAGGCTAACCGTCAGGCGCCGACTGAGCTTCAAGGCGACGGTATTTTATGTGCTGCTGCGCGAGCAGCTAAGACAGTTCGATGCGAGTGATGACACCGGGCGGCTGGTACTAAGCATGGAAGAGCTGCGCGATTTGCTGCAACCTTACCTGCCGGAGGGTAACAACGAGGTGAAGTTTCACCAAGAGGTGAGCGCGCTGGTAAAGAAGACCCTGCGAGAAACGGGCTTTTTGAAAAAGCTGTCTGGGGATGACTCGAACTATGAGGTGTGCCCTATTATTAAGGCCAAAATTGACGCTGATATGTTGACGCGGTTAAAACAAAAGCTGGAGGACTATGCAGACTCTCTCATCGACGAAGCCGATAGAAACGAGTGAACAAGCGTTCGATGACTCCACTGCGTCCGGTGCAGAGGCGCCATCCGGCTTTCGACTACAGCGGCTGGAGGTGCTGAACTGGGGCACTTTTGACCAGCGACCCTGGGCAATTGAGCTAGCCGGAGGGACGGCGCTGCTGACCGGGGCGAACGGTTCTGGCAAGTCTACGCTAGTAGACGCGCTGCTAACGCTGCTGGTGCCCAACCGTGGCCGCAACTACAACCAGGCGTCGGGAGAAGCTGGGAAGAAAAAAGAGCGTAATGAAAAGAGCTATGTGCAGGGCGCGTATGCACGGACGCGCTCGGAAGAAGCCTATGAGTCCAAATCGAAGTTTTTAAGAGAGAAAGGTGAGATTTCTGTTCTATTGGCCTATTTTGAAGATGCGTCCCTAGACAAGCAGGTCTCTCTAGCGCAGGTACTGTGGATAGATAAGGGCTCGGTAAAAAAGTTTTTTACCATTGCTGATGCCGAGCTGAAGATGGAATATTTCACTGAATGCGGCGAAATTTCTCTGTTGAAAAAGTCGTTGAAAGCAAATGATGTCGAGATTTTTGACAATTTCTCAAAATACACGCAGCAGTTTCGCAAGCGGTTTGGTCTGGCGTCTGAGAAGGCGCTAGATCTGTTTAACCAGACGGTCAGCATTAAGCAGATCGATGGCCTCAACAAGTTTGTGCGCGATCACATGCTAGAAGCCGCTGACATGCGAGAGAAGATTGAAGGCCTGATTGGCAGCTATGAGAATTTGACCATTTCTCACAATTCTATTCAAAAGGCGCGTGAGCAGCTAGAGCTACTGACGCCGCTCAAGAAAGAATCGACAAAGCTGAAGAAGATTGAACGTGAGCTGTCGGTGCTGGAGCGTTCTGTGACGGTCGTGCCCCTGTTCTTTGCAATGCAGAAGCTGGAGCTGTTACAAGCGGCTTTGCAAACGATTGAACAGGATCTGGCTAGAGCGCAGAATCAGAAGGATACGTGCGATCGCCTTCTGTTGACCCAGCGTCAGCAGGAAAAAGAGCTAGAGTTTGCCATTCAAAATGACAGCGTGGGTCAGCAGCTTCAGGCTCTAAAGCAGCAGATAGAACAGGCCCGGCAGGCAATGAGTCAAAAGCAAGTCGCTGCTGAGCGCTACGATGAGCTGGCAGGGCGTTTGAATCTGCCAGCTTATTCAGATCTAGACGCTTTTTATGCTGCTAGAGAGCAGGGCAATGCTTTGGCGGCGGAAATCACCGGTGCGATCGCCGATATCGTTACCCAGCGAGACCAGCTAAAGCTATCGCAAGCAGCGCTGGAACAGGAAAGCGAGCAGCTTGAGGCAGAGCTGGCGTCTTTGCGCAGTCGTAAGAGTCAAATTCCAAAGCGCAATTTAGATATTCGCGATCGCCTCGTGCAATCTCTTGATCTAAAAGAAACCGATTTGCCTTTCATCGGCGAACTTCTGCAAGTGCGTCCAGAGGACAAGCCCTGGGAAGGTGCGATTGAACGGCTACTCAGAAGCTTTGGCCTTTGCCTACTGGTGCCAGAATCACACTACCGAGTGGTGAATACCCATGTGAACAAAACAGATTTGCGCGGCCGCCTAGTGTATTACAAGGTGACCCCTACAGCCCCTAGCCCAACGCAGCGATCGCTCGACCCCTCGCAGATACCCGCCAAAGTGCAGGTGAAGCAAGACGATGTCTTTTTTGAATGGCTGCGAGATCGACTGACGCAGCAGTTTAACTATGTGTGTTGCGATGATATTGAACAGTTTTCACGCGAGAAGCGCGCAATTACTCAAGCGGGGTTGATTAAGCATGGTCAAGGGCGGCACGAAAAAGACGATAGCTTTCGGATTAATCAGCGCAGTCGTTACATTTTGGGCTGGGACAATACGGATAAGATTAAAGCCCTAAGCGCTGAACTGAAAGCGGTGAATCAGCAGCTGGCGAAAATCAACCAGAAGATTAGCACGTTAGAAGCGCAGCAGGCCCAGCAAGAACAGCAGAAGCTGCGGTTGCAAGACTTTATGCGGTTTACTGATTTTGCTGAGATTGATTGGGAGAGTGTGGCGCGCGATCGCCAGTCGCTCACCGAACAAAAGCAGCAGCTAGAAGCTAGCTCCGACCAGCTAAAACAGCTAGAAGCTCAGCTGAAAGCCATTCAGGTAGAAATTGCGAGCACCCATCAAAGCCGAGACCAGGCCAACATTGAAATAGGTACGGTTAAAAACCGTCAGGCAGAGAACTTAAAGGCGCAGGCGCAGTGTCAGCAGACGCTGAAAAAAGTGCCCACTGAAGCGGTTGAAGCGTTTGAAAAAGCGCATGCTAAAACGCTGAAAACCTATTCGCTGACTCTGGAGACGGTGGCTGACGATGAATCGGCGATGAAAGACTTTCTACAAATGCGGCTAAGAAAGCAAGAGAAAAAAAGAGACGCGGTACAAAATGACATTGTTCGCTGCCTGATTAAGTTTAAGGCTGCGTTTAGAGAAGAGACGCTGGAATTTGGCAGTGACTATCAGGACCTGCCCGATTATCTCAGGCTGCAAGAACAGATTGAAAAAGACGACTTGCCCCGACATGAGAAGCGCTTTAAGCAGCTGATGAATGAGAAGGTGATTATTGCTATCTCTATGTTTAAGAGTGATTTGGAGAAGCAAGAAGAAGAGATTGAGCTAGCGATTTTTGATCTCAATGAGTCGCTGCGAAAAATTGACTATACGGACGCTACTTATATTGAGCTGCGGTGCGATAAAAGCAAGCACCGTGAGATTAGAGACTTTAGAGAGAGCTTACGCTCCTGCTTGGGTGATGTTGCCAAGCAGTCTTCAGAAGATAATGAGGAACGTTTTCAGCGCATCCGTACTCAGCTAATTGAACGCTTTAAATCTGAAGACAGATGGACCAAGCTAGTAACCGATGTACGCAACTGGCTTGATTTTTCGGTGAGTGAGCGCTACCGGGAAGACGATGAGGAAAAAGAGCATCACACCGATTCGTCAGGAAAGTCGGGCGGGCAAAAAGTGCAGCTGGGCTATACGATTCTGGCGAGTGCGAGCGCCTATCAATTCGGCCTGACTCATACCGA